>ERZ869983.295-NODE-295-length-17281-cov-3.494304_pt1 | contig 17281 bp, 14 predicted proteins | sample MGYA00521106_ERZ869983 | MGnify/ENA primary metagenome ERZ869983 (study PRJEB32232, sample SAMN07284972) | human gut metagenome | biome: human-associated habitat; material: feces | host: Homo sapiens | place: Tanzania | collected 2014-04-05 ...
GTTGTATTGATTCATAAGTTTGAAGAAACGAACGAAGGTATAGGCCGTGTGTGGATTAATAAAGAACAATATTTTGATGGTGTACCATTGGAAGCATGGAATATGATTATTGCAGGCTATCAGCCGCTCGAAAAATGGTTGAAAGACCGTAAGGACAAACATTTAACAAGCGACGAGATTATTCATTACCAGAAAATGGTAGTAGCGTTGGTTAAAACAATTCGTACTCAAGAAAAAATAGATGAAATCATAGAACTCTGAAAAGAAGTCTAGATGTTCGAAACTTGAAAAAATAAGTATATTTATAACTATGCTTGAACTCGAACTACAACAATACCTTCTCAACGAGTACCCACAAGAGAATGCTCGCTGCGAATGGAAGGAATTTAAGAATCTGAAGAACTCGTTCTGTGGGGACGAGAAGGATGATGCTATTTCCTATGTGTCTGTGATTGCCAACATGGAGAGGATATTTTGTGATAGGTTAAAGAAGACGCTTGAAATAGTTGGTTCTGTGAAAAACCGTCGAATTTCGACGGAAGTCACATACTTCCGTCGAAAATTCGTCGAAATAGTTTCAAATTCGCTTGTAATTCAACAGAATTCATAGCGAAAGCGACCAATTATAGCGGACACCGTCAAAGCAGACCGATTTAGTTGAACTTAAAATGCAAACGATATGTTATTAGAAAACAAGATAAGGTCTCATCGATGGATGAAAAGAATGGACTTGAATTAACTAAAGAAGCAGAAGTAGGGGAGAGAAATGAGTAAAAACGAGGGTGAAAATGAGGAAAAACGTGAGAAAATGAGGAAAAATACAAGAAAAAGCGTTTTTTTATTAAAAAAGTTGCGGAAATGTTTGGTGGGTTCGTAGAAATGTACTACCTTTGCAACCGCAAATAAGGAACAACACTTCCTAAATTAAGAAATTAACTTCTTAGTTATTGCAACGGGGTGTAGCGCAGTCCGGTAGCGCGCCTGTTTTGGGAACAGGTGGTCGCAGGTTCGAATCCTGTCGCCCCGACAAAATGAAGAGATTAGGCATCAAGCTTAATCTCTTTTTTGTTTTTATTCAATACTCAACACTTAAACATTATTATCATGGAACTATTAGAATTGAGCAAGTAGAGATTTTCTGCACGTAAGTATACCGACGAGAAAGTTGCAGAGAGCGACTTGGAGTATATCCTTGAGACTGTGAGAATGGCACCTTCGGCTTGCAACAAACAACCTTGGAAGTTTGTTGTTGTGGAATCTGAGGCTGCTAAGCGTCAGTTGCAGGAATGCTACAACAGAGAATGGTTTGTTACCGCACCTCTTTATATATTATGTCTTAGAAATAAGGAACAGAACTGGGTGCGTAATGACGGCAAGCAACATGGCGATATTGACGTGGCTATTGCTACAGAGCATCTTTGTCTTGCTGCTGCTGAGCGTGGCTTGGGAACTTGCTGGGTGTGCAACTTCGATGTAGAGAAGATGGCGCAGTTTGTTGGCAACGATGAGTTTGAGGCTGTAGCCATAGTTCCGTTAGGACATATGGCAGATGATTGTCCACGAGCAGAAAAGAAGCGTAAGGCTTTAGACGATATTGTAGAAAGACGATAGGCTTGAGGAGATGAAATATTCTGGTTTGTCGGGCTTAAAGGCTGCGATAGTATCCTTGTCGTTATTCGCAACTACAGCTTCGTCCTTTGCTTCCTCATCCTCAGCCATACAAGCTGATGACAACGTTACGACAACCCGTCAGCGTTCGTTTGCTAAGACGGTGCCTGCAGGCGACTATAGCGGTATTGTATGGCTTGGTGGCGATAAATATGCGGTTGTTAGCGATAAGTCGGCTAACGAAGGCTTTTATATTTTCACAATAGATATAGATTCCGTTACGGGAAATATACGCAACGTAGTATGTGAAGACTTTGTGGAGTGCGACAAAGGCAACCGAGACTTAGAAGGTATTGCTTGGATGCCTGAGCGTGGATGGATATTGATGTGTGGCGAGAAGGATAATATGATTCGTGCATATAGCCGCAATGGAAAGAGCATAGGTGTGGATATTCCTAAGCATATTGCACATACGAATTTGCCGGGAAATAGTGGCTTGGAGTCGCTATCGTATAATGCTGCAACAAAGCGACTGTGGACATGCAATGAGACTGCTTCTGTCACGCTTGTGGCTTACGATGATGCTTTCAACATTCGTGACTCGTTTCCTTATGCTATGGATGCTCCAAAGAAGAATGGCACAAAGGCGGCAGCCTATGCACATGGCGTTAGCGAAGTTTGCGCTATGGACGATGGTTCGTTATTGGTGTTAGAGCGTGAATTCTATGTGCCAAAGGCAAAGATTGGCTCTTCCGTGGTGTGCAAGCTATACCGATATAACCCTTCTAAACAACAAAAGTCGTTGGTAGAAGAGTGGAAGACTCGCTTAAACCTCCTTGCTCGTTCGCTTGCCAACTACGAAGGTATGTGTCTTGGGCCTCGTCTCGCTGATGGCAGAAGGGTAGTAGTGATGATTGCTGATTCGCAAAGCCAATATAAAGGAATACTGAAAGATTGGCTACGAACAATATGCATAGAATAATCTCTATCATTATAGATTTCAATAATCAACCTTTGATTGAATAATGAAATAAAAAGGCGAAACCGCCACGACTTTAGTAGTCGCGACGGTTTCGCTTTTTATTATTTCCTGTTTGCGATGGCTTACTGCCATACTGCGCAGTCTTATTGCTTGTCTGCAATGGCTTACTGCCACGAGTGCGATGGTTGTTGGTGTCGAAGTTAGGGTTGAAGGATTTCTTCTTGCCTTCAAACTTATAACCTTCGTTACCTTTCTTTCCATCCTTCTTCTTAGCTCCATATTTATTGGCGGAGTTAGAATTGTAAGAAGCTGGCGCATGGTCGTATAGCTGCGGGATGAGGTCGGGGCGACCAATACGTTTTAGCTCACGCTCTATACCGGCACGCTCCTCAGGTTTATACCAGAAGAAGAACTGGCGTTGTGCAAGCTTTTCGCGCGGAGTCTTTACGCTTTCTACAGGTTCCAGGGTGTATGGATCATAGCCAGTATACCAAGTCTCGGTGCTTATGGTCATTGGAGTAGGAGTGAAGTCTTGCACCTGTTCAAGGTGGAAGTCAAGCTTCTTGGTCATTACTGCCAATTCTGCCATATCCTCTTCACGACATCCGGGGTGAGAACTTATGAAGTAAGGAATGATTTGCTGGTTTAGTCCTTCCTCACGATTTATCCTGTCGAATATAGCCTTGAACTCACCAAACTGGCTAAACGGAGGCTTACGCATAAGGTGGAGCACACGGTCGGAAGTATGCTCTGGCGCCACCTTCAGTCGTCCGCTCACATGGTTCTTTATCAGCTCTCTTGTATATTCTCGAGCTGCCTGATTAGACTTTTCGTCCTTGCTCTTATGCAGCAACAAGTCGTATCTCACACCACTACCGATGAAACTCTTCTTGATACCTGGCAAAGCGTCTACCGCACGATATAGGTCGATGAGCTTAGAGTGGTCGGTATCGAGGTTAGGACATATCTGCGGATGAATGCACGATGGACGCTTACACTTTTCGCAAGCCTTAGGGTTGCGACCATGCATGCCATACATATTGGCAGATGGTCCACCAAGGTCGGAGAGATAGCCTTTGAAGTCAGGCATCTCGATAACCTTCTTCACCTCTTTTATTATGCTCTCCTTAGAACGGCAAGTGATGAATTTGCCTTGATGAGCAGAGATGGTGCAGAAGGCACAACCGCCAAAGCATCCACGATGGATGTTGACCGAGAACTTAATCATCTCGTAGGCAGGAATGCGTTTTCCCTTGTATTTAGGATGAGGCACACGAGTGTAAGGCAAGTCGAACGACGCATCAAGTTCCTCTGTTGTCATAGGAGGATAAGGCGGATTTACTACGGCACATTTGCCATCCACTTCCTGTATGAGTCGTTGCGCATGCATCTTGTTTGATTCCTCTTCAAGATGGCGCACGTTAGAGGCTTGTGCCTTTTTGTTGCGCAAGCATTCTTCGTGCGAGAACAGCACGATATCTTTCTCTTCGTCAATACCTCCAGGAATATCTTCGGCCTTGGTGAGATAAACCGTTTGTGGAATATCGTGAATGCTGTTGATATCCTTTCCTTCAGCCAGCTGGTTGCTCAATTCTATGATAGGCTTTTCGCCCATACCATATATAATAAGGTCGGCACCAGAATCGCATAGGATGCAACGCATCAGCTTGTCTTGCCAATAGTCGTAGTGAGAAATTCTACGCATAGAAGCCTCTATACCGCCAAGAGCCACAGGCACATCAGGATAGATGCTTTTGAGAATCTTGGTGTAGACGATAGTAGGATATTCAGGACGACAGTCGTGGCGACCATCAGGGCTGTATGCATCCTCGCTACGCAGACGCTTGTTGGCAGTATACTTATTCACCATAGAGTCCATACAGCCAGGCGCAATACCGAAAAACAAGCGTGGTTTACCCAACTTCTTGAAGTCGCGGAAGTCGCCATGCCAGTCGGGCTGAGGCACAATAGCCACTCTATAGCCCGCAGCCTCAAGCGTGCGACCTATCACGGCAGCACCGAAAGAAGGGTGGTCTACATAAGCATCTGCAGAAAAAAGGATTACGTCAAGTTCGTCCCATCCACGCAGTTCGCATTCCTTCTTTGTGGTAGGAAGAAAATCAGATAATCTAAGTTGCTTTTCCAAAATTTATTCGTTGGTTTCTGTTTCTTCGTTCTCACTCTCTTCGTTTTTGCTCTTCCAGTCGATGTAGAGCAATACGAGCTTATGAAGTCCGAAAGCCTTCATATTGTTGTTGTAGATAACATCGAGGCAGAGGTCGAGCAAGTCTTTATCCTTGCCAGCTTCCGATTCGAGCATAGAGCGTACATTAAACTTTAGCTTGTCGAGCACCATTTCGTCGATGATGCCGTTGCTATCTATGAGGTCGCGAAGAAGTGAATACTTTTCGATAGTCTGAAGATGCTGGTCGCTCACTTCGATAGAGCGAGTGCCAGACTGGTTTGCTTGAATTTTATACATAGCGATATTGTTTGTTTATTCTTATTTAGTATTATTGTTTAGTTTCTTATCTTGCTGATGTTCAGCTCTTTAGCTTGAACAGAGTTTTTACTCCAAGAATTTCAATATTCCGTTCATAATGCTCAGGCGCTTGTTGCGGTCGATGATACATTCGAAAGGAAATGCCATGGTGAAAGTGGCGTTGTCGTTGCCTCTGTAGGCTACGCCTGCGCTCATGCCGTTGGCATATTGAAGTGGACAGAAAGCTGTGGAAACAGGCATCAGAACATCACATTTAGTAGCCGCATAGTGAGTAGGATTTAGCTGACGATAGAAGTCGAATTCTGTACCCATGCCCTTGATGCCACCTATGGTGTCGGTATGAATTGCTCCGCCATATGCAACCTTTAATGTGCTTTCGAGCCATACTCTTTCGTCGTCGTGCTGTAGGTCGGAACCAATATATGCGCCACTTGCTATAAGTTTGCCATGTCCGAGCACGTAAGCCGAAAGCTTGTTTCTAAGCATAGATGGTATCGACTTATAGAAAACAGTAGAGTTTGCATCATATTTCTGTAGTCCTAAAGCCAAGTCTACCACATCGTAGTTTATCAAATCTACGATTCCACTCTCCACGGTCTCTGATGTGCAGCTTACAACATTATATCTCTTTGTAGCAGCTATGGCATCAGCATGAGTGTAAACATAGTCGAAGGTGTTGCCCATAACGAAGTTTCCTGCCATCTCGTTGCCAGAATATCCGAGTCCGTTAGGCTCTGTGCTGCCCATAGTAGACTTGTTGAAACATTGCTGTTTGCCACTCCATCCAGCCGTCAGTCCATAGCTCACTCCTGCATCCTCCTCGATGTCGAAGCCCTGCTCGTGGATATTATCTCTTACCGCAGGTGCCGAAAGGCGAGAGAAACCATTAATCACCATAGCCGTCTTGGTGGCTCCAGGCTGATAGTAAGCCGAAAGCGTAGATGTAGGGAAGCTTTCGCCACCACGGTTTACTGCCGTTACCTTGAAGCGATACATCACTCCCGGTTCTAGTACCATGGTATACGAAGTGCCCCTAACGTTGGTTCCGTTGTCGAAACCGCCAGAGCCTGCTGCCACATATATATTATAAGATGTAGGCACAGCTGTAGGCTCCAGCTCGTCGTCTTGTGCTTTCCACGACAGTCTAACCTTGTTGTCGCCAGTAAGAGTGGCTTTGAAAAGATGAGGCTGCAATGGCTGTACGATGCAAGGACGACGATGCATCTGCGACACATAGCGCAATATCGTTTTATAGATAGAACGAGCCATAGTGAACTTGAAGTTTGGGTCTTGTCCAAGCTTCATGTCGGGGAAGTTCTGATGTGATAGTGTCTCTATGATAGCCGAAGGAACTTCAGGTAGTCTGGTCTCGCTATAGTTGCGGTCCCAAAGATATCGCCAGTTCCATCTCTTATATTTCTTTGATAAATCTCTCGTAACGTTAGAGCGCAGAGCTTCAATAAAGTCTTGCGATGCAAAGCGAGATATTCCAGAGTTGAGTCTACCATCGTTGAAACTGGTGGTACAGATAGCCAACGAGCCCACAAGGCTCTTGCCATCACGCTCATATCCAGCATCGCTATGCACGGCAAGCGAAAGCTCTATAGGCACCTTCTTTCCCTCTTTGGTAGGCACATATGGCGAACCACCTGCAAGCCAGTTTGTCATCAGCGAGCGAGTGTTTATGTCTTCGGCATAGTCGTCTGTTCCAGTCTTGTTGCCATAAATGGAGTAGGGAGCGCCAGCCCATTGAGCATAATAGCGAGCAGCTTCCAAGCAACGAGGCATGTGACTAATGTCGCCACCACGCTCTATGTTTCCCATACCGCCACCAAATCTCACAGCATCGGCAGTTACCACGCCTTTGCGTTTGCTTTGGTTGGTTAGTGCTACACAGTTGAATGGATTTTCGCCCTTGTCGAAATCGAAGGTGCCAAGATACACCCATGTGCCGCCACCCATCTTTTGGTTCACTATGAAATGAGTCTCCTGACCTTTGTGGCGCACTATGTAGTGAGCATCGTCAACGCTTTTTGGCATCGTCTGATAGCTCACGTATACGGCATAACGTCCTTCCTCTTTAAAGTTCGGTTGCCAAATAGCAATTGCCTTGTCTTCCTTTTTCGTGGTACGAATCATGCGGGCAGTACCCATGGTGAAAGGATTCTCGCCATCGCGCAAAATGCCATTGCGAAAACCGAAGCCACGTTCGCCAGTATCTGTCCAAGGTTCTTTTTCGGTATGCTCTCCATACCATGAACCTTCGGCAGACACACCCTTGTCGTTGTCTACGATAATCTCTTTTGTTTGCCAGTCACGTTCGCGTGGGGTGAATACCGTTGCTCCTGCATTTTCGAGCATCGGTATTAGATAAGGCACTACTATGGTTTGTGTAAACAAGTCTTCAGTAGTGCAAAACAGGTTGGGGCGTTGCCATTTCCAGAAGCCCTTCTTTTGGTCGTAATAACGTCCATGACTTGCCCACAGCGCAATATGCCTGTTGCTAAGTCCGAGGCTTATGTTGTTAGGCTTCGAAATGTTCGAAACCCATGGCTTTCCTTTGTAGTCGATGCCATCCCAGTAGCTGTCGTATTCATTATCCGACTTTCTGCCAGGGATGTAATCCTCTATAGGCATGCCATTAGCCATTACTATAAGCTTGTGCTTATTGTATTGGCGTGGCAGGCTTTTCTTAATCTTCTTGTAAGTTTTGTTGACTAACTTTTCTGTGATGTCTTGTTGTGCGAATTCCTCTCCGAGAGTGATGGTCACGGTATGGTTCTTATTGTCCACCACCTGTTTCCACCCTTCGTTTTGAGCATAAGCACACATTGTTGCAGCCGCAACCAATGCTGTAGCCGCAATTGTTCTCATGCCATGCTTTGTTAGAGTTACCCTGCTTATGTGACGATGTTTCATCAACTAAACTTCTCCTTTTCTTTTTAAAATGTGTTATTATATATTCTTGTAGCCAAGAATTATATGTATGCTTTTGTGCGAGTAGTCGAAAAGCCTTATGCGAATAGTCGAAATGGGTTATGCGACTATTCGAAATGCCTCTTGCGACTATTCGACAATTTTCCGTCTACACTTCGCCTATCGTAAACAGCTCAGGGTGTTTGCCTTTGAAGTCTTTATAGTAAAGCTTCAATTCTTTCATCTCGTTGTCGATATCGCCAGTAGGGATGAAGCTCTTAGTGCATACTATTTCGCGCTTCTTGTAGTCCACACCATATAATATAAGAGGTATCTGCGCTTTGAGAGCGATATAGTAAGCACCCTTTTTCCATTCAGGATTTAGCGAGCGTGTACCCTCAGGAGTGATGCAAAGATGAAAGGTCTGCATCTTCTTAGCCTGTTCTGCCAGGTTGTCTGTCATGCTGCAGTTCTTTGAGCGCCATACAGGAATACCACCCATAGCCTTGAATATAGGTCCAAGAGGCCAGAAGAACCACTCTTTCTTCATCAAGAAATTAGCCTTTATACCTTCAGCCTTAGCATAGAGCTGACCTATCAGAAAGTCCCAGTTGCTGGTGTGAGGAGCTATACATATAATATATTTATTGGGATGGTCGACTGTTACCGTCTTCTTCCATCCCAACAAATTATAGAGAATATATTTTGAAATCTGTTGTATCATCGATTATTACTCCCTTATCCCAACGCAACAATTTGGTCAACCACCTCTGTCGCCTCCTTATTGAAGTCGGCTTTCAGCTTATTGAAATAAGTCTTAGGCGTCATGCCCGGCTCTGTGTGAGACACTCGACGAATGAAATCGTCATGGAATACCAAGATTGCAGTAAGGATGTTGTTTACTGTCTCATCATTTACATCACTTGAATAAAGCGATGCTGCTATACACTCTGCGAAAAGTTCTCCGCAAACGATGTTAATGTCCTGTTTAAGTTTTCTTCTGTTAGCCATAATATGTCATATTGTAAAATGTACCCTACAAAGATATTACTTTTTTCGGAAAGTTATAGACTTAGCTATGAAAAAAATGTCAAAATCATGATTTTCTTTCTTTTATCACACCGATATGTCATGAAAAAAATGTAATTTTGCAATCGCAATACGCAGGGTAATGCAAATTATTCAACTATTAATAAATATATTGTAACAATGAAAACAAGTCTTTTGCAGAGAGAGAGAGCTGCTTATCAGCCAAAACTGCCAAAGGGTCTTCAGGGTGCCGTTAAGGTAAAAGAAGGCGAGCCAACACAGAGTGTAGGCGATCAGGAAGAAATCAAGAAAATGTTCCCTAACACTTACGGAATGCCTCTTATCGAGTTCGTTCCTGGTGAGGAAGCTACTGGCAAGCAGATGAACGTAGGTGTCATCCTTTCTGGTGGTCAGGCTCCTGGTGGACACAACGTAATCTGTGGTATCTTCGACGCTGTCAAGAAACTCAACCCTGAGAATAAGCTTTATGGTTTCCTTATGGGTCCTGGTGGTCTTGTTGACCATGACTACAAGGAGCTTACAGCAGAAATCATCGACGAGTATCGCAACACAGGCGGTTTCGATATGATTGGTTCAGGCCGTACAAAGCTTGAGAAGGAAGACCAGTTTGAGAAGGGTCTCGAGATTATCCGCGAACTCAATATCAAGGCTATCGTTATCATCGGTGGCGACGACTCTAACACCAACGCTTGTGTTCTTGCTGAATATTATGCTGCCAAGAACTATGGCGTACAGGTAATCGGTTGTCCTAAGACTATCGATGGCGACTTGAAGAACGATCAGATTGAGACTTCTTTCGGTTTCGATACTGCTACTAAGGTATACTCAGAACTTATCGGTAACATCGAGCGCGACTGTAACTCAGCACGTAAGTACTGGCACTTCGTTAAGCTCATGGGCCGTTCTGCATCTCACATCGCTCTTGAGTGCGCACTCCAATGCCAGCCTAACGTCTGCATCATCTCTGAGGAGGTTGAGAAGAAGGATATGTCTTTGAACCAGATTGTAGAGCAGATAGCAGGTGTTGTTGCTGATCGTGCATCACGTGGCGACAACTTTGGTGTTGTTCTTATCCCTGAGGGACTTATCGAGTTTATTCCTTCTATCGGTCGCTTGATCGATGAGCTCAACGACCTTCTCGCTAAGCACGGAGCAGAATACAAGGACCTCGACAAGGATGCACAGCGTGAGTACATCCTCGCTCATCTTTCTAAGGAAAATGCAGAGACTTTCGCAACATTGCCTTCAGGTGTAGCTCGTCAGCTTTCACTCGATCGCGACCCACACGGAAACGTTCAGGTATCTCTTATCGAGACAGAGAAGCTTCTCTCAGACATGGTTGAGGCTAAGCTCGCTGAATGGAAAGAGGCTGGTAAGTATGCAGGCAAGTTCTCAACTCTCCACCACTTCTTCGGCTACGAGGGTCGTTGTGCAGCTCCTTCTAACTTCGATGCTGACTATTGCTATGCACTCGGTGTAAGTGCTGCTCAGCTTATTGCTAATGGCAAGACTGGCTATATGGCAATCGTTAAGAACACTACTGCTCCTACCGACGAGTGGAAGGCAGGAGGTGTGCCAATCACTATGATGATGAACATGGAACGTCGTAATGGCGAGATGAAGCCTGTTATCCGCAAGGCTCTCGTTGAGCTCGAGGGTGCTCCATTCTTGAAGTTCTGCTCTAAGCGTGATGAGTGGGCTAAGGAAACATGCTTCGTTTATCCTGGTCCTATCCAGTATTGGGGTCCTGCTTCAGTTTGCGACCGTACCACACGCACTCTCTGTCTTGAGCAGGGTGGCAAGTAATTCCCTTTTATAATTAAGGAGTAGATATAGAAGGGATAATAAAAGTTATCCTTATCCATCTACTCCAATTATAATTAAATATTTAGAATGAGCGCAACTACCAGAAAGACGACACGACGAAATCGAAACACTTCGACATCGAAGCGTCGTAGACGTAATGGTAGTTCCGCTCATTTTTCTTTTTTCTTACCCCTAATGCGCATTCCTCGTTGGACTTGGTGGTTAGGAGGTATTCTTATAGCTACATTCTATATCTGGGCTTTCTATTATTTCTTTGTCAGTCCCACAGGTTTTCGTTGGCGTGCGCTATATGGCGATGCTAAATATCCTGAAGGCTACGAAATCCATGGTATAGACATCTCGCATTATCAAGGCAATATTGATTGGGCAGAACTTCAAGGTAATGCACTAATAGAAAATTGTCCTTTGAGATTTATTATCATTAAGTCTACCGAAGGCTCTACTCGCGTAGACCCCAACTTCAAAGACAATTTCTATCAAGCACGCGAATATGGTTTTATTCGTGGCGCATACCATTTCTGGAGCAACAAGTCTTCGGCAAGAGCACAGGCTTACCATTTCTTAAATAATGTACACCTTGAAGATGGCGACTTGCCACCAGTACTCGACATCGAGCACATGCCGAAAGATACGCCGGTAGAAGATTTTCAGCGTGATGTGCTGACATGGCTTCATATAGTGGAAGACAAATATCATGTAAAGCCTATCCTTTACACCTATTATAAATTTAAGGAGCAATATCTTAGTGCGCCAGTCTTTGATGATTATCCTTATTGGATAGCCCACTATTATGTTGACAAGGTGGAATACAAAGGCAAATGGAAGTTCTGGCAGCATACCGATGCAGGCAAACTGCCAGGAATAAAAGGCTATGTAGACTTTAATATTTATAATGGTTCCTATTACGACCTACGGATGCTTACCATAGGAGCCGAAAACGAATAAGTATTCTAATAGTGGCTTGTGACAGTTGTTATTTCTTCAGCACCAAGCAAGTCCACTCGCTATCGCTCTTAGAGTCAATCTTTGATAGTCCGAGGCTTGATGCTTTTTCTATCAGCAAATCAACATCCGAAGCATAGAAGCCGCTGAGTATCAATAAAGAATCATCTGCCATTACCGAAACAAAGGCAGGCATGTCTGCCAACAATATGTTGCGGTTGATATTTGCCAATACCACATCAAACTTTCCTTCCACACTCTTAAGTACCGAAGCATCTCCAAGCATCACCTTCATGTTGTCAACACCATTTAGTTCGGCATTATGAATGGCATTCTCTGAGCTCCATTCGTCGATGTCGTAGCCCACAACTTCGCTTGCGCCAAGCTTTGAAGCTGCAATACCCAAGATGCCAGTACCACATCCGCAGTCCAACACTCGTTTGCCTTTGAGGTCTATATTTAATAATGTAGAGACAATCATTCGTGTGGTTTCGTGAGTACCGGTACCGAAAGCCTGCTTGGTTTCTATTCCGATACTGATGCCAGAAGCTATTCCGTTGCCATCATCGTGGCGAGCATCATAAATAGTTATGCTGTCGTTGATGTTTATTCTCTCGAAGCCTGCCTCTTCCCATTCCTCGTTCCAGTTTTTATATTCCGCCTCTTGGATGTTGGCGTTGATGCTAACATCAGGCAACATAAAGTTGCTGATAACATCGTTCATGGCATTTTCGTCAAACAATGATTCCTGCACATAGCCCTTTATTCCATCCTCGGTATCTTCGAAAGTCTCGAATCCAGCCTCGCCCAAAGCGTCGGTTAGCAAGTCGCGAGCAATCTGTATCATGCCATCTTGGCATTCTATTTTCAATTCAGCTACAAGATATTTCATATTGCGTTTATTTTTGTTTCAAATATATAAATAGTTAAATACCTATGCAAAATTATAAAAAATAGGGAAAAACCTACTATGGTTTAGGGTTTTTCCGTATATTTGCATTAAAATAGGTACTAATTTTGTACCAGATAAATAAGAAACAATAAAATAAAGAGGATTTGCAATATGAAAAAGATTATTCTTTTATTAGCACTTTGTGGATTGTCTACACTCAACATGACAGCCCAAGACGACGACCTCTACTTCACTCCGAAGAAGTCGCACAAGGCTAAAGCTTTTGACGACAACACACCTGCTTACTACGTAGGTTCCAATCGTGCGGTAGACGAATATAACCGTCGAGGGAAGTTTCGCAGTAGCTACCAAAAGATAGATGGCGATTCTATTAGTGATGTAATCGACTTACAGGCAGGCGATGGTCTCTATCCTGATTCTACGTATGTAGATTCCGACTTTGCCGAGACTTTGACAAAGAAGAGAAGTCAAGGCTATAGATATGACGACGACGACTTTGAATACACACGCAGAATGAGTCGTTGGGATGGTTTCTATGGACCTTGGTATGCTGGTTGGCATTCACCTTTCTGGTATGGCAGATATGGATACTACGACCCATGGGACCCTTGGTATTGGGATTATGCCGGTTGGTATTCGCCATGGTATAGAGGCTGGTATTCTCCATGGTATTATGGAAGCTATTATGGTGGCTACTGGGGTGGCTATTGGGGATGGCATGGATACTACGACCCTTGGTACAGACCAGGATGGGGTGGTATAGCTGTTGTTCCTGGCGGAACTGGCAGGACTATTGCGGGCACTCGCAATCATGGCTCTGTGACAGGACGCTTTAATAATGCCTCTGGCTCTACACGCTTTGGCTCTCGTGGCAACTACGGCACTTCTACCAGCCAGTCGCCAGCTCGTTTTGGTTCGCGCTCTTATGGTAACAGCGATTCTAACCGCTCTTATTCGTATGGCACAACCAATAACAACAACGGTTTCAGCAATCCTACACCATCATATGGCGGAAGCCGCTCTTATGGTTCAGGCTCTTCTTCATCAGGCTTTGGCGGTAGTCGCTCGGGCGGAGGCTTCTCTGGTGGCGGACACTCAGGCGGTGGCGGTAGTCACTTTGGTGGAAGAAGATAAGTAAAGCATTTTTAGAACTTATAAAGAAGAATAGATAATATGAAAACAAAGATATTGTTCGTGGCAGGAATGGCTTTCGCAGCTTCTTCTGCCTTTGCACAGGAAACTTACGAGAATGCCAATCTCGTAGAAAACGAGCTTAACGGTACTGCACGCTATGTGGGTATGGGTGGAGCTATGGATGCTCTTGGAGCAGATATTTCCACTATCGGCACCAACCCTGCAGGTATTGGTATGTTCCGCAAGTCGCAGATAGCAGGCTCTTTTGGCTTAGTTTCGCAAGAAGAGGTGGAAAGTTTTTCTCCAGGCAACAAGACTAACATGAGCTTCGACCAGATAGGCTTCGTTTATTCTACACGTACTGGCAGAAAGTCGTTCCTTAACTTCGGCTTCAACTATCATAAGAGCCGAAATTTCGATCAGATACTCTCTGCCAGCAGTCGCCTGACCAACGCTTCGCAAAATAAGCTCACTTATCAGAAGCTTCGCGAAGGATTGCTCTATGAGCTTGACGACAACGGTCTGCCTCGTGAGGATCGTGCCATGATTACTCACAATCAGTTGGACAACATCTATTACAAGAGTCTGATAAAGGATGCTGATGGCAACTTCGGCTATTACGATGCTTCTGGCTACACCTTCAACAAGGCTATGCGTGGCTACATAGGCGAATACGACCTTAATATCAGCGGCAACCTCAACGACCAAGTGTATCTCGGTCTTACCGTTGGCATCCACGATGTTCACTACAAAGGCTATAGCGAGTATACTGAGACATTAATGCCAAATCGTGATAATATCTCTAACCTTACGGTAGTAGACAATCGCGAGATTACTGGTACAGGCTACGATCTCAAGGTTGGAGCAATATTCCGTCCTGTTGAGGACAGTCCATTCCGTATTGGTGTTTCTGTGGCTACTCCTACTTGGTACGACCTCACCACAAGCAACTATACCTATATTACCGACGGCAACATTTCTCCAAATATGAACGAAAGCTACGACTTCAAGCTCTACACACCTTGGAAGTTCGGCTTAAGTCTCGGTCATACCATCGGCAACTATCTTGCCATTGGTGCAGGTTATGAGTATGCTGACTATAGCGCTATGGACACTCGCGTGATAGATGGCGGATATTACGACACATGGTATGGCGACTATTACGACAGTTCAAGCAGCGATAAGGCTATGAATCGCCACACAGAGCAGACCCTTAAAGGCGTTAGCACCGTGAAGCTTGGTTTGGAATTTAAGCCAGACCCAACCATCGCTGTTCGTTTCGGCTACAACTACGTATCGCCAATGTATAAGAAAGACGGCTTTAAGAATGGTACCATCTCGTCAGAAGGCTCCTACTATGCTTCGTCTACCGACTATGTGAACTGGGAGTCTACAAATCGTATCACTTGCGGTATTGGCTATACTGTAGGCAAGATGAACCTCGACGTGGCTTATCAGTATAGCTCACAGAATGGTGAGTTCCATCCATTCCTCGATAGCTACGCAGATTGGGCAGACGACCCTAACTTCACCAACTATGCAGATGCAGTAAAGGTTAGCAACAAGCGCCATCAGCTCATCTTCACACTCGGATATAAGTTCTAATTTTAGTAGAAAACAACACATAAAGTATCATAAGATATTTCCCATAGTATCTTATGATACTTTTTTTGTGCTTTTTTGTAGCCTATCTTTGCAATTCGGCATTTTTTATCTTAACTTTGCAAATTGTAGACTTTACACCTCATGTGGTCTATATAATCAAAAGAGAAATTATCCTAATTAAAAGAAAAAAATATCCTAAATTTAAATAATGAAACGACTGAACTTACTTCTATTGATGATTACTATGGTTCTTGTATCTGCTTATGCTCAGAAGCGAGAATTTCGCGGAGCGTGGATACAATGTGTAAACGGACAGTTCCAAGGCATGTCTACTGCCACTATGCAGCAGACTTTGCAATCGCAGCTCGACGAACTGCAGAAAGATGGCGTAAATGCTATTATCTTTCAGGTGCGTGCAGAGTGCGATGCGCTGTATCCAAGCAAGTATGAACCTTGGAGTCGTTTCCTTACAGGCGTACAAGGCAAAGCTCCTTCACCATATTGGGACCCGCTGCAATGGATGATAGACCAATGCCATAAGCGCGGCATGGAACTCCACGCATGGATAAACCCTTATCGTGCCAAGACCAAAAACACAACAGCTTTGGCCAACAACCATATCGCCATCACCAATCCTGAGCGTGTGTTCACATACGACAACCAGTATATCCTAAATCCTGGTATGCCTGAGAATAGAGACTATATCTGCAAGGTGGTTGACGACATCGTGAGCCGTTATGATATTGACGGTCTGCACATCGACGACTATTTCTATCCATACCCAGCTCCAGGAATGATTATTCCCGACGATGCAGAATATGCTAAATATAATAATGGTATCAGAGATCGTGGCGACTGGCGCAGATATAATGTCGACCTCTTCATAGAGCAGCTTGGCAAGTCTATTCACAAAACAAAGCCATGGGTGAAGTTTGGTGTGTCGCCATTTGGTATTTATCGCAACAAGAAGAGCGACCCGCTGAATGGTTCCGAGACTAACGGTCTGCAAAACTACGACGACCTTTATGCCGATGTGTTGCGATGGGTGAACAACGGATGGATAGACTATTGTGTGCCACAGCTTTATTGGCAGATTGGACACCCTGCTGCCGACTATGCCACATTGATAAAATGGTGGAACAAGCATGCTGGCAAGCGACCATTATATATAGGTGAAGACGTAGAGCGCACCGTGAAATACCCAGATTTGCAGAATCCTAAAATCAATCAGATGCCTGCTAAGTATGCTTTGCATAAGCAGATGAATAATGTGGAAGGCACTGTTTTGTGGTATGCTAAGGCTGCTGTCGACAATATCGGCAACTATGGCACTCTTCTTCGCACATCATATTGGCGCAATCCTGCTCTTCAGCCTCTTATGCCTTTCATCGACGATAAGGCACCAAAGAAACCTCGCAAGCTTAAGCCTGTATGGACCCCAGATGGTTTGGTTTTGTTCTGGACAGCTCCTAAGGGCAAGGGATGGAAGGATGAGGCTCACAAATATGTTGTTTATCGTTTCGATAAAGGCGAGAAGGTGAATACCAATAGCGAGAACCACATCATCGCTATCACTTCCGACACATTCCTTAAGTTGCCATACAACGATGGCAAGAAAAAGTATACTTACGTAGTTACAGCCCTCGACCGCATGTCGAACGAGAGCAAGGCTGTGAAGAAAAAGATTAAGCTATAAGCACGCTATAGAGCCTGTTCCATACCTTTGGAATAGGCTTTATTGTTTCCTATTAGCCTATATATATTATTAACTCAAGTTTCGGATTTAGACTTTGAGGTTGAA
>ERZ869983.298-NODE-298-length-17224-cov-56.657491_pt1 | contig 17224 bp, 22 predicted proteins | sample MGYA00521106_ERZ869983 | MGnify/ENA primary metagenome ERZ869983 (study PRJEB32232, sample SAMN07284972) | human gut metagenome | biome: human-associated habitat; material: feces | host: Homo sapiens | place: Tanzania | collected 2014-04-05 ...
ATCACCGCCCCGTTTGCCGAAAATTTTAGAACAACAGGTATGACACTTTAGCACGTTAAAGTGTTAAACTTCACCGCGTTAAAGTGGTAACGTGTGAAAATATATGTTCGTGAAAGTGTGAATGGGATATTACAAAATTATTAACAAACTATGAATTATAAAATATCAATAAAACTTCTGATAAGAGGTTAAATAAAATCATTGTCTATATTCTGATATTTGATATAATATAACCATAAAGAGAAAGGAGAAAGGAACATGGAAGATTTTAAAGACAACATTAAAAATTTCACCATTATTGACGCATTTACAAAAGCCGACTCAATTATCAATAAGTATAGTAGAATCGCTGTATCAGTATCGGGGGGGAAAGATAGTGATATCATGGTTGATTTAATAACAACACTTGATAAAAACAAGAAATGCCGATATGTTTGGTTTGACACAGGTATTGAATATAGAGCTACCATTAACCATTTGGAATATCTTGAAAAACATTATGGAATAACCATAGAAAGATACCGCGCTATTAAACCGATACCAAAAACATGTAAAGAATATGGACAACCGTTTTTAAATAAATTTGTATCTGAAATGATTGACACTTTACAACGACATGGTTTTAAGTGGGAAGATAAAAGTTATGACGATTTAATAAAAGAATATCCAAATATAAGAGGTGCAGTATCATGGTGGACAAATCATAGAGAATGCGGAAGTTTCAAAAATTCAATGTTTAACATCTCATATAATAAATATTTAAAGGAGTTTATAGTAAAAAATCCACCCGACTTTAAAATATCTAAGAAGTGTTGTACATACGCAAAGAAAAAAGTTAGTTTGAAATATATAAAAGATAATGATATAGAGTGCATGGTAACAGGACTTAGAAAATCAGAGGGCGGAATCCGTAGTGTCAAAATAAAAACATGTTTTGACAGCGGAAAGGACGTTGCTTCATATAGACCGTTGTTCTGGTTATCAAATGATGACGAAGTCGAATACATAAACATATTTGGCGTTAAAAATTCAGATTGTTATACAAAATATGGAATGAAACGCACTGGTTGCGCTGGATGTCCATATAATAGAGATTTTGAAAAAGATTTGAATGTTATAAAGGAAAATGAACCTTTATTATACATTGCTTGCAATACAATATTTAAAGAGAGTTACGCGTATACTCGAAAATATAAAGAGTTTTGTGAAATGATGAAAAAAAATGCAACGTAAATAATATTATAGCTGTTCTATCGGCTTGTCGGGAAGAAAAGGATATTGCATGGGAACTTACTATACAATTTCAGAAATGAATTATGACACATGTACTATTAAAGACTGTTGTCCTGCTGACAGAACAGGCAACAGATGCTCTAACAAGCAGAGTTGCAAAGCGACATGGAAACGCTATGAAGCAATCATTAAACCAGAATGGCACAATGTTTCTCTTGCCACACTCGCCAACATTGATTTTGACATGTTAGACGAAAAGCGACAGACTTATCTCACAGCATTCAGAGACTTGCAAAAGACGCTTTCATACTTGCGGAAGTGTAAAACACAAGACACATATGACACATGTTTTATTCGATATATTAGAAGAAAAAAAAATATGTTGTGGGCAGAAGGTAAAATATCAAATGCAATGTGGAAATTTATTGAAGCAAAGTTATCAATGCAAAATGTGGAAAGTGGTGTGTGGGCTTCCAAATGTGAGGAAGCGACAGGATACCATGAGTCTCGAAGATACAATAAAAGTAGAGTAGGCAAATAATAACGCATAGCTGTCTTAACGGCTTGACGGAGAGAAAGAAGGAAATATGAATCTTTATGGAATCGAAAAGCGAAACACAATTGACAATGTACCACTTATGAACGCGTTATTGGACGACACTCGCGACTATTGCCATAGACGTAACTTAATGTATGTTACATGTGCTGACGTCCCAGGCTACATGAACGACGGCTGTTCTACCATTCACGCATACAATGGCAAGTATGGAAAAGGTGTAGTGCGTACAAGACCATGTTTCTGTCGCGGCAGAAGATCAACAAATTATATGACAATTGAATACTGGGTATCACGTGACGATATTCACAAGAGATTAACAGGAGAAAGTGAGGTATTAAAGTGAGAAAGCAATATAGAAACTATGTGGTAGAAATCCATGTTTACGATGAAGAAACAGACGCAATCTTTCCTGAATATGTAGCGTGTGGCGGTTATAGTTGCGAAAATGCAATCAAACACGCAAAAGAAGTGCTTAAAATGCAAGGTTATGAACAGATGTACGCTATAGAATGCACATTATCATGAATATAAGAAAGTGAGGCTTGAATATGGATAAATTAACACAAGTGCAGAAAAACAGAATGTATGATGACATTGCAGAATTAACGTTAAAATATAGCAGATATCCAATGGCGAAACGCATGATCAAAGCATTCTTCGAGAGAGTTAAAACCGTTACCAATACACGTGAATTTTCCGCTATGGAACTCACACTAGTATCTTTACAATACCTGTTAGAAATAACCTTCCCAACCAGATAACAGAAAAGCCGCCAATATTGGCGGCTTTAACATTATTCAACTGTAAAATATGTTAATGTTGCAGGGGTTGGAGTATCAATATTCGGTATTGTATAAGTGATTTTGTCAATGTCCGAATTAGCAATAGTAAAACTCATACAAGGGCAATACGATTTGAGATGGACTTTTTCATGATCTAAAGATAAGAAAACGATTAGCCGAATATGATGCCCAATAGTAAAGCCTGATTCATAGGCGACACCACATGGAATAACAAGTATTCCAAACGGTAACACATTTCCATTATTAACAATTGTCGGTTCATCTTCAGTATTATGAATAAGAGTGGCCGCGATAGCTTCAGAAGAACCAGGTACAAAATTGATTGTATACCAATGGTCAGAATTTGTGCTTGATTCTGAATAGTCACCAAAAGATATAAGATGCGTTACAACTTGTTTTCTTTTCAATGAATCCAAATCACTTTCCACACTTTCCCCCCAACTGTCAACATACTCAAACGCATTCACAACAGCATCCTTAAATTTTCTGCACCCTCTCCAAAACGCAAGGTTGGAAAACCTATCTGGTAAATGCTTCATTGGTTCAAGATATTTCAATAAATCCATACTCTATACCTTCCTTTCTAAAATAATTAGCCGTTCTCAGCAACAGCATAAATATACATATCCCACTTAGTCGCGCTTGTGATAGGTACACTATCTGGACAAACACCTAAAACAAGCGTTTCAGTTGAAACACATAACTTCGCGGCAGTTCCTTCATTTGGTACTTGTAGACGCACACCACAGTTTATATTTTTAATCGTTGTGATAGTACCAGATGAAGTATAAAGTATACTCTGTGTTGGTAAAAATGGAATGTATGAAGTCTGAAACTTAATTTCATCCATCGTATATCCAAATGGCGCGGATAACGTAAAATCGAAAAAACCGTTTCCGGCTGTAAAAGCATGATAGTTAAATTGTGGACTTGCGGCGCGTAATTCTGCAAGTGATGGTTCATGATCAAAAACACCTTTGCAAACCGCAACAAACGGCAACTTACACAATGTTAGCGGCTGTGAAATTCTACCTAACTGAAAATATCGCGGTAAATGTGTCGCAGTGTCCCACCACACAACATTAGCAGAATATTGCCAATTTGCAACAGGCGCGGACTCAGTAAACGCCAACTTCGCTTTTAACCAATTCCACCATTGAACCCACAAACCAGATGCAAAAGCATCATCCGTAGCATTATAAATATCAATCGGTGGAATGATGTTAAGATTCTTCAACAAATCTTCCAACTTTTTAACTCTAGTTTCTAAAGCGGTAAGATCTGATTCTAATATCTCGATAGACTCGTTAATATTAGAAATTGACTGTCGAATGTCTGTAATATCACCTTCAATAGTTGTTAGTCTTTTCTTGATATTTGTAATATCACCTTCAATAGTCGTCAACCGATTCTCGATATTGTCTAATCTTGACATAATATTTGTAATATTATTCTTGATATTGTTTAAATCTTCTGTAATAGACTGCAACTGTTGCTTAATATTTTCTATATCCTGCTCGTTCTTTGTAACTCTAGCTTCTAAAGCTGTATACTTTGCATACAAATCTTTTAAAGAATCTTCTACACTTTTTGCCCATACATTAAATTGATCATTAAATTCATTCAATGCGTCAATAACGTCATTCAACTTCGCCCATAAAGCACAAACTTTCTGTAAAAGACTCAAACAATCATCAAAAAGCAAAGGAATTGTAAATTGGTGATGCCAACAAAAGCCCAAATGCTCTTTATCAGGTGGATTGATAATAGGAATATTTGCCATTTTAAACACCTCACTTTCATAAATTCTAAACTTATTATACCATACTTCAAATTTTCGTCAACGTTTTAACGAAACAGTCCCAAAAAATTATGTTTCAGTTTGTCACAAATCTCTGACTCAAAATCCCAAACCGCGCTTGTGTAACTCTGTGCATTAGTCGCGGCAGTTCCGCTTGAACCTGTGTGAGTTGTGGTATCATCAACATGATTCTGACTCATATTCGTTAAATAATTATCGTCAATCATATCCGTCTGCCCTTGAGGTGTGTCAAGAAACTTATGCCAATCATCGGAAACGTGAACGCTCTTGTTGTTGTCCGTCTCAAACATTTTTTCCGTGTTGTAAGCTTCAAACCGTGCCTTCAACTTAATATTAAGTTCGGGCATAATTCGCGCCATGTCACCGCGCACATGCTCACGAAAAAGGAAGTCGGTTTCGTATCCAATTTCCCATTCCAAAAAATGGCGAATTATCATATCGTTGATTGGCTTTCTAAAGTCCTCATTGAAAATAGGATATGAGTCAAGACCAAAAGCCGCAGCATCATAATTATCAAACAAACTTTTATTCGATTTCCTGTCATTGCCGACTTGCACATTCTGCAAAATGTCGTAGACATGCAAGGTATAAGCCGCGCCCACGTCATACCAGTATTTGTCATTGTCTACAAAATTAGTATCAATCATTGGAATTGTCATTGTCACCACTCTCCTTTTCTTGATCTTCCAAACCTTTGTTCTTAACCTCTTTTACCGTGTCCCTGTTGGTGTCCATAACGGTAAATTGGTCAAGAAGTCCAACATCACCAATGTTGGAGTCGTTAAACGTTGCCTTAACATCAAGACCAAACTTTTTCTTACATTGATCACAAAAATTCTGTCTAGCCTGTTCATAAGAATTTCTCAGCACCATTAGAGTGGGTGCATCTTGCATGACTTCAAGACTGGACACTTGCGCAACTTTGCTTTGTGTTCTGCCGTTTACACCCAACATAAACATAAAGTCCGACATTAACATAGACTTCAACTGCTCAACATTTGCCGCAACAAATGGTGCAGGTGTCTGATAAACAATCTGCCTAATATCATCATACTGATTTTTTAGCGGTGACATATCACGAGTATATACAACAGGCTTATGACCTGCCACCTGTTCGTATAGATTAGCAAATGTCAACTCCTGTCCGTCTGGAGCATTTAAAATAGCAGGAGTATTCTGTGCTTTAAGATTTACATTGATACACCTGTCGCACTCATACAATAAAGCCGCGTAGTGTCGACATAGACCGTCAATAGAAACAACGTCATAATTCGTAAACGGTGACAGACTAGCCGTTAAGGTAGCAACTTCGCTGATATCTTTGTTTACGGTTTTCACAAAAGTAGTGCACTGATACTTAGTCGAACCGCCATACCATGTAAGCGCACTTGACGCGACACAGTCCCCGACAACGAAAAAATCATTTTCTTTCCATAGTCCGCCCAACTTGCCTAACACAAAATTCTCATTTAAAATGCTATTGGCATGACGATAAATGTCATCATCATCAAATGGCAATCCCTCAAAAGTCCATGCATCAACCGCAATCCTACGTAAAAACGTGTAGTACAGTCCAATAGTCAAAAGATTTTCATTCTGTGTATTCTGATTTTTGGTGTTACGTTTCAATAAAACCACCTCACTTTCTGAAAATTCACCCCTCAACCCTCACCCTCACCCACAAATCACAATTTAGTAAGTAGTGCATAGAGCTTTCACCCCTCACCCCTCTATATAAAAGTTCCACGTGGAACTCTCACCCCTCGCCCCTCACCCTCTATCTGGTATGTGGTAAGTAGTACATAGAGTATTCACCCTCGCCCTCACCCCTCACCCCTCTAACTTGATTTTACCATATCCAAAACTTATGTCAATCGTTAAATTTTCAATGGTAACACATCGGAAAAATATTTCAAAGACCAATACGGACAAAACATATTTCTAGCATCAATCCCCCCTATTGGTGGGGGCGGTGTTGTTGGTTGGACTACTTCAACCGTGCCACTACCTGTCGCACTTCCTGCATCATTTCCAGAAGGGTTGACAGGTGCAGGAGACGTTGTGGAATCTTGAATTGTCCCTTGACCGATTTGAATTACACCTGTTTGACTTGCCATTTCTGCAAAGACTCTGTTGTACTGTGTTGTTGTCCATCTGTCTCCATCTTTATGACCTGTTTTTGCATTTTGCCGCGCCATGACTAGCTTTATCCAATCACTTTCCGATTCAGTGCCGTTTGTGCCTGTGAAAATGTCGCTGATAGCGTCCCAATTACCACTGTCGCGAATTGCGATACTCGCGGCAGTTCCCACGGCATAAGCGCCAATGTTAGATACATCATAGCCAAGATGTGTTTGTATTGTTTTACGAATTAAACTATAATAGTCATTAAACATCGCCCAATTTTGCATTTTTGAAAATTCTGCCAAATGATTATTTGTGTAGTCAATGAATAGCTGTTTTAAACCGCTGTTGTTGATAAGTGCAGGATTTTTCGCGCCCAAATCAATGTATGGTTGGAAACCGCTAAAAAGTGTCGGATACTGTTGGACGCAAAATTGCATAAATGGTACTAGTCCGTATTGATAATCAAACTGATATCGCCCATAAGCACGTCCTGCATCTCCGTTAATGTACCAACCGCTATTGTCAGAATATTCTTTACCCGACTCGAAGAATTGCCAATTTATCCACATTCGCGCACCAACTTGTTCATCTTCTTTCTTTTGTTCGGGTACTGGTTGAGTTGATTCTGAATTTTGCACAACTACCGCTGTATGACCGGGCATGTGCAAAATATCACCAACTTGCAAGTTATCTCCTGTTGTTAAGTACTTACTGTCATATAATATGTCAAAAAGTCCAGTGTTTGTCAATGCACCTAGTTCACTGTCTGTATTCATGCCTGTCGACACTTGAATGTTAAGACAGTTTAGTATACATGCAACTAATGCACTACAATCTGTTGCGCATGGCACTTTTACGTCTTTAGGTTTCCAACCAACCTTGCGGCATTCGTTTGTGAATGTCTCACGTCTGTGCTGATTATATCCAACATTCTGATTGTCACATGACTCTATCATAAGCGTTGCTATAGCACGTGCAACGTCTGGGCGGTTTCTGATACGTGCTATCCAATCCCAGCGCCTGCCATCTCCTGTTTGTGGAAACCAACCTGTCACACGGACTTCAAGTCCGTTTTGATCTCCGTCCCTACCGCCCCATAAGTTGCCGTTTTCATCTTTAGACGCTTCACCAATATATGTTGCCATTTAATCACCCTCACTTTCTGGAAAATGATTTTCGAGAATCTTGTCAGTGCGTTTATAGTTTGCGATAGCGTGCCAAAACCATACACCGCTATCAAGGCGGTTTGCCATGTATGCAATCGCGTTTTGTGGTGCATTTTCCGCTGTGATGATTGCACCGCTTGTGTGCACATAGTTTACAATTGGCAAAGAATCAATTACAATGTCAGCTAAACTACCATTGTAATTATAACCGTACATGCAAAAGTAATTGTTAAACTTTTTGATATCCTGCAAAGATGGATAATACCACGCAACCGATATCATAGGAAACAAAGCGTTATACATTGCAATAGTTCCAGTTGGATTTCCAATTGTAAGGTCTGATTCTTCAAATTTTGCACCAAGGTTTTCTGCAAAAGTTTCTGCTGCTTGCAACTCACCCTTGATATCAAGTGAAAAAAGATTGCCAATTGACGCAACACCGAAGTTTCCGAAGTCACGCATGACACCACTATTGTTTAACTGTGTAGTTGAGAGCTGTACACTATCCCACGTACTACTTGCAAGTGAATAATCTCCGTTCGTGCCGTTTCCGTACTCTTGCGGTGTGATAACGATACCGCCCAGTTGTGATTGATTAGCCGCCCACTTGAATTTAAATTTTTTGGCAAGTAATGCAGACTCATCAAAATAGCGGAAGTCGTACTCTTTAGCACTTCCACAACAGTTTACAGTAAGCTTGTTAAACTGGGGCGAAGTATAAAGCTTATTCCATAGTGGTTTTTCTACAAACGTTTGCGTTAATGTAACAATACCTGTTCTGTTGTCAACCTTATCAAGATTCTCACCGCTTGTATCTGTCGCAAAAGGTTTAGGCACATGGTAAGCCCCAATAATATCCTCTTGCCGTCCGCACTTTGCATAGCGTTTGACTACTTCCAACGCTTGTGCACGTGTGAGCTTACTTGTGTTACTCTGCACTATGCCGCCACATTCGCAAGGGTTGACAGATACCAACGAAAAGAAGTTGCTTATTTGTCCATAATCACCCATGGCAAAATTTGCGATTGCCGCGTAGAAATCACTTGACCTGTTTTCGTAAGTGTCGGTATTGTTTGCGGTCATTAAGTAAACGCTGTCGTCATCATCTTTTGAAAAACCGTACTCAGTTCTTGCAATTTCCCACCTGTCAACTTGTGTTGGTTCGGGATAGAAGTTTGCAAAAAGTCCGTCACTAGCAGGGTGTTGTCTCATGATTGGTGACGGATGGAATGTGAATTTGTCAATGTATGTCGCCCAATAGTCAATACTTGTGTTTACGTATGTAAGTTTGTTATTGACATACTGGTAGTCAATGATATATGCAAATTCAATTCTTGATTCATTCTGATATGCCATGTAATTATAGCGTTTTAACTCATCTGCTCTGACTGGACACCTAAAAGTTTGTCCCTGTCTTTCCCACGTTACATTGTCGTAACGTTTATAAGGAAGAACGCTGAGAAGTTCACGTAAGAACCCCTCAGCGTTTCTTTCTGTTGGGATTAACAAATGTTTACCGCTATCGTCAAATGGCGAATCGAACAAGTATACAGTTGTCATATTATCCCCCCTTTATTAAGCTTTCTTAGTTATAGCCACGGCATTCCCCCACGGTCTGATACCGTATGTCTGCCATACGTTCAAGTACTGATTCTGGTAAAGTCCTGCCGCATTATAAAAATCGCCACTTGTACTTAAATTGTCGCGGTACTCGAATGTGTTTACATCTGCCAAAACTGCTAAAATATTTTGATCATCTACAATTGTTTTCCAATACTTTGTGACAGGATCAATAGCAGAATTGAAGTCTAAGTAATTGAAATTTGGGAATGGTGTTACACGTCCCACTAAGTCAGCTTTGCTCATGTTGAAAGCACCTGCTAAAGTCTCAACGTTGCAGTTAACTAAAACGTCACTTCTTACAAACAGATAGAGACTGTCGGACGGTGTCCATGTGATAGCAGGTGTTGCGTCCTCGATGCCCTGCGCTTTTGCATAAGCGACATAGTTGTTGAAGTCAGCGCTTGCATGTGTAATATCAAGTGCAATTTTCTGAATTGTTTTGATAAATTCAACAGAGCTGTTTGCAGGGTCGTTTTCATCCCATGTGATCTGCTTCTTAATAACAACATTATTCTTAACAGAAGTTTGAATTAACTTCTTGATAAGGTTTTCTTCTTCAATCTGGTTTCCGCTAAACAGACTTGTTACCAGTCCGCTTACCATGCTGTCGAGCTGTTCCCATGATGTGAAAGCACCTTCCATGAGTTCACGTGGAATCGTAACAGGGAACTGACGTCTACGATTCTGCCGGAAGTAACATGTTTTAACGTCTGGTTTTGTAACGTTTAAGAGTGTAGCACCGAGAGAAATGTCATAGTCGCGTCCCATTGCCGGATTGACATAATTCATTTCCATATCAGTTCCTAAAGGAAAACCTTCCTTTTTAAGCATCGAATACTGATTGTTATACATCTTACTTTCTACTGACTGAATGACAATCTTGTTTACAACATAATGCAAAAATTCATTCATGAATGGTGCATACTTAACGATTGGTGTCATTGCGTGGCTAATGGAAGTAGCCACGGTAACTTCGCCTGTCGCGCGCATGTATTCATTTGAAGAATTTTTTCTTGCATCGTTGAAAAGGTTAACGCCGCGCTGTGCGCTTGATACTGTTTTTGTGTTTGCCATAATTTTCTACCTCACTTTCTAAAATGTTCCACGTGGAACATTAAGCATAATAATTTAAAATATCGTCTGTTGTGACTTCCTCTTTTTCCTTTTCCTCATCATCTTTCCGTGTTGGGGTTGGAGAAATGGAAGTTGTCACACGGTTGAACAGCTCTAAGTTCTGTTTTGAAAGCCTGTCGTTTTCCGTCTTGAGTGTAGCGTTTTCGTCCGTGATTGCTTTCTCAGCTTCATTTGATGCCTTCGCCATGTCGAGAACGTCTACAACGATTCGTCTCATTTCATCAACCGTCATACCATCAGGAATAGATAATGTTGTCACCATTTTATCAATGTCAATCATGCTTTCGCCCCCTCATAGTTAATATTTGCAAAGTGGAAAGAATGTTCCCACTCATACTCACAGATTCTGCCTAAAGTGATTGTTTCGCCCTCTTTTGGCATATGTAAAAAGAAACCATATCCAATGTCAATTCCTACATGTCTACCTTTACCACCAAAAGATGTATACAGACCGTTTCCTTCTGTGCCTAAAAGCGGTGTTGTTTTATCAGCTCCGTCATGATAGTGTCCAGTGCTATAATTTTCAACACCAACGACAGCGGAAACGAAACCGCTACAGTCGTAGCCAATCTTACCACGCGAAAATGCTTTATACGCTTCTAACTCTTGCGTTGTATACTTTGCAAAATATGCAGGTTCGAGACTGATTAAAGTGTTCATCACCTCATCTGTTAACACCTGTCCTTTTGCACCATAGAAATAAGCGTAGTCGGCTCGATGGTAAAACATATATAATGCTTTCTTGATAACTTCATAATATGTCATGATTCCTTTTCCCCCTCTAGCTTAGTTTTGATTTCCGATATCATTTCTCTAAGTGAGTTGATAGCGTTTGTCAATTCTTTGGTTTCCTCTTTGTGAACGTCCGTCTGGTACTTGATGTAGTAACATAAGATTAACGTCATGCAGATAGGAAAGCCGACACTTGTAATCATCTGTGTTATTGCGCTAATATCCATCTTTACACCTCACTTTCTATAAAAGGTGGGCGTATCTCTACGCCCGCGCTGACAGTTTGCGCAACTACTCCGTTCTTCACGGTCTGTCTAGTAGTCCCAACTATATTTTATCATGTGTTTAGTTTTTGTCAATAAGCACTCGCTTGATTAAATCGTTAAATTTTTCGCTTGCGTTTTTTGAGCTTGCGCATATTTGAGAGGTTCGTTTATAGTATAAAATCCACTGTATTAAACGTTGTCCTATTGGCAAATATAATTCATTTGTTTGCATGGTGGCTTTCGCTTTATATTTGCCGTCTATAACAATTAAGGGTATGCCCTGCTTTATTGGATATATAACAGTTATTGCAAAATCTGTGATATAGATTCTGTTGCTTTTGTTAGAAAGTTCCGCGTACCACTTCCATGATAAATGATTATAAATGTCGGGGTATACTTCTTCCTGCCATGCACCATTTATAGTCATGTCATTTGTTTGCGATTCATAAACAGCAAGATGTTTTGACACGTGCGCTTTTTTTGGTGGTTCGGTATACAGTACGCAAATTTTCAAGGTATCTTCTTCTAATTTACGATTAAAAATGTAAACTTTTCCCTGCTCTAGTTTACGTGCATCAATGTTATAATAATCAAACAATGGACTTTTTGGGTTGATACTATTTGCACACGCTACAATTTTTACATCTTTTCTTCTTCTAACTATAGTTGAAAGCTGCTGGCTATAGCCTTTTAAAAATTCACTTCTTGAAAGCGGTATAATTGTAGTTGTGTCAACATCCTCAATAAATTCATCGAAAAATATAGTTTTAACTGAATCGTAGCCGTTTCCTTTGTACTTCATCCATGATGCAATAGATGAACTATAGCCACATGGACTATACACCCATTTGTTATTACGTCCCAACTCCTGCTTTCTGTAGACACCGCTATAGTAATTCAAGTTGGCTTCTTCTTTCCACAACGTTTTTTCAACATAAGGTTTGATATTTGCAACAGCGCCCCACGCTCTACCGCGTATTAAATAATCTTCGCGTGTACGCATGTAGACAAATTGTGCACCTGTTGCGTTATAGTCGTCAAACAGTCCCTTAAATACTGAGTACGTTTTACCTGCCGAACGCTCACCAAATATTATATAAACGTCCGCGTTTAAAGTGTAGAGTGCAGGAATGTTTATATAGGTTTCGTCACCTACGGTTATATACAAGTTTTCAATTTCCATGTTATCATTCTCCTATCTTTTCTAATATTATTGGCGATAAGTGCCGCGTTTTTACCGTAAACTTTTCTAAACGTTTACTTATATCTGTATCTGTGTTTTCTTTCTTTCCCTCTTTTGTAATTATAGTCGGTTTAATACTGTAAACGTCTATTCCAATTAAAGCGCCATACTCTGGAGATATTGAAAGAGTATATGTAGTGTCCTCTATCCATGTACCGCCATTATCATAAGTTGCTATTGCGTTTGTAGTCGGGTGTGATATTGTACGTCCTGATACATCTTTATCAAAAGTTGTGAAAATTTCAAAATCTTCGATGGATGTAAGATATTTTACGGCTTTCTTTGAAAGTCCCGAGACAGTCATATATAATTTGTTGTCAGTGTCCAAATAAATATACTTTTTCGCGCCAAATGTCTTAAATTTTAACCATGCCCCTGTCTTTTCTGTTTCCCAATCGAAAATTCCCAAATCTGGTAATTTGTAGTCGAGTCCATAACGTTCGATTGCAAGCCCTATTTTATATTTTGCATATTCGTTATATTCGTTTATTACGTCCAGACATTCCTCGCGGTTGATAACTTTTGCACTGTCGGTGTCACAGTATAAAACATTCCTATCAATTTTTGATACTATGTCGTGCATTAAGTGGTAGCGTGTCCATGCAGGTATAAATACTCCTATCTGGTATGGCAAGAAGCTTCTAAAAGATTTGTAAAATTTATCAAGCTGTGCTGTGATTTCTTCTTTATTTGTGATTGCGCAATGCTCTAATTTCCAACCAGTGCCGTCAAGTGTTACAACATCATGAATCGGATCTTGTACAAACATGCCGTAAAAACTGTTAACGCGATTTTTTGCTTTTGCGTAGTTGAGTTCTTCACCTGCAACGTGCTTTAAGCTCTGTTTATTGTTGTAATATTTTAACATAGTGCAGACGATACCAGACGGCAAATAGTCGGCACGACAATAGTAACATTCATCTACACGGATTGCGTCTATTTTGTACATGCGTAGTATTATAGCCAAATCAAGACTTGTGCAAGTCGTCTTTATCATGTCGGCTTTAAAGATTCTACCATTGTCTAGTACGCAATCGCTCGATACTTCACAATGCGATGATGATAAGTATGTCATTGTACCGCGTGCTTTAACGTTTTTACATGTGATAGTGCATATAAATAGATAATCGTCTGTATTTAACAAACGTTTTAAATCGTAAATGTTGCAATTTTTCAATGGCAAAAGTGGACTACACGGAAACTTTTCTGATGCAATGGCGAAGGGGTAGGCACTACCAAAATCATAAGAGTCAACATTTTCCATGATTTGTCCTGCATACATATAGTTAGCGTGTGTGTAGCCGCCCATGAAAGCTTTACGACAAATTACATATTTTTCATAGTTAAGTCTAGTATTTTTGAAAGCTTTCATCCACTTATAGTCTATTTTCATGATAGCGCGAAGTTCGTCACGCAAGAAACCAGTGTTTGTATATGGAAAATCGTAAAACGGTTTATTCTCCTGTTCTTCCAATTGATGAATTTTCGCCACCATAATTTCAACATCACGGTATGTATACTTTTCTTTATCTTGCGGCAACGTTTCATTTGGTTTTACCACGTCTTGATAGTTCATTTCAAGCTTTTCAAGTCCCACGTCTTTTCCACATGCCGCAAGACTTTTGTTTGTCAGCTTGTAACTACAGCGGAACTCTAGCGTATCGTCAATGATAAGATATAGCGGTTCATGCGTGTCCATGTAGAAACCGCCTGTCATGGTGTGTCCTTCGAGATTTCTAATTATAGCTTCCATTTCATAAGAAAGATTATGTACATAAATGATTAAGCGGTTTTCGCCCTGTGTGGCAAACTCTTTATATTGACTATGGAAATAGTCATACAGGTTTGACCATGACGAACAGGTTTTATAGTTATAGTCGCTATCCATGACGCTCCAATGCCATGTGTAGATTATGTCACAATCGTCTGATATGTGTTCGTGTGTCGTTTCAATGTCAAAACAAAGAAACTTTTTACAATATGAAATTTTTTCTTTACGTTTTGCCATTGTCTACACCCCTTTAAATATCTTCAAAGTCTTGATTGAGCTTTAACCATTTTCCAGATGAACCCTCACGTTGAACGTCTAAAAACCATGCGTCAAGGTCAACTTTCTCGAACTGTACAGGCATGACTTGACCTGATTGCAAGTTCCAATTTGCATTTGAAAGTAACGTTTCGCTGTCGTATTGCTCACCTTCATGTGCTGATTGCCACGCACCCATGTAAACAACCATCGCTTGCCATTCATCAAATGTCATGTTTTTGAGTTTTGGGTGATTCTCTATCAATTTTTCATATGCTGTATGTTGTAATTTGGTATAACCAGTATATGTTGATTGCTTTGCGTTTAAAATGTCGACAGCCGTTCTAACTTTCTTGAAAAGCGCTTGTGTTGACAAACCTTGATATCTAATATCATACCCTTTATACCTGTCGTATACTGGATTGATTTTACCAGTGTAACGTTTGCCGCGTTCGTCAAAATATGTGCTTAACGTTTTGAGTCTGGTTTGTGCTCTTTTGCCTAAAGTTCTAAGAAGTAACAGAAGCTCTTGTTTCGTGTAGTGCTGTTTGAGTAGCTTAATGTTTCCGTTAGATACTTCATATAAAACACCTTTTGCGCGTTGGACTTCGCCAACGCGCTCTCTTTGCTTACTTGCCATACTCTTTTACCTCACTTTCTGTTAACGGCTCGATATAGCCGCTTGCAATTGCGCTTTCAATCATTTCATCGGGTGTCATGTGATAGAGGGGTGCGTATAATTCAAGTGATCTTCTCACCTCGCGAAAATACTTAATACGTTTTGCAGATGTGCTGATATCGTTTAAACACTGTAAAACGATTGCGTGTTGAAGTTGTAATAATTGGCTTTCTAAGTACATATGTTTACCTCACTTTCTATTTGATTTTTTTCTTTATTGTATCATGTAATTATGAACAAATGTGAGATAAAGTGTGAATAAACTGTTAACAATTATAAAGTTAAGAAAAGGGACTATTGCTAGTCCCTTTAATGATACGAATTGAACAAACTTGATTATTTTCCGTTCTCAATTTTTTGGAGTCAACCGCACTGTTGACCGTTTGCCGCGTTTAAAAGTTTCTTACCATGATTTTGAAAAATGTCTGATTTGACTTTCTTGAAATGCCTGTTGTACATTCAATGATGAAATCATGACCATCTGTAATAGCATCTGTTAGCAAATCAGCGATTTTTTCAATTTCACGCTGAACACCTGTTGCATAGATGCCGAACCCTTCTTCCGTCTCGATACATAAGTAATAGGTGACTTTAAAAGTATCTTCATCTGTACCCATTACAATTCCTAAAAGCTTTCCTGATGGTTTCGCGTCTTTTGCAAGTGCTGTTGTGCCGTTAATCTTTACAAGCTTTACACATTTTTCGTCCCCTGCTACAAGTTCAAATTTCTTCATAGTTTTAATCTCCTTTTTTCAATTATAAATTTTGAAGTGTAATATCGTTTATGTAATATCAGCCGTTTATATTATAGTGTTTTATGTGTAACGTGCTACGGCGGCAAACCAGATAAATGATAACTATAGTTAACTTCTAACACGTAACGTATAGAAATTTCTATAATGATTTTTCTCACCATTGTTAAAAGTAAAGGTGTAGTATGTTTCGCTTGCGGTTTCAACCCTTTGCAGAGTTCCGCGTATCTGGTTAGTGTAGTAGCCGTCACACAACAACGTGTTATTAAGGTCATAAAAGTTGATAGTACCATCTTTTAAAGTCTCCTTTATGGTTGTGCGCTTGTCTACAAAGTTAATGCGTGTTGATGATGGAATGTTGATACGTTCGATTGGTTTTGGCATTATTTGATATCCCTTCCTTCTGTTTGTTCATAGATGGTAAATTTTACAGCTTCATCAATTTGATTAAGCGTTAAAACCTCATCAATTTCCTCACCTTTTTTGCTAATGATTGCCATGCAAATTGCCATTCTATCAATAATACCATCAATGTCATCTTGTATACTATTGAAATCTCCATCCCAGATGTTGGACACAATCACATGGTTTATATAACACATGTCAATCAATACCGCGTTTGCCGCAATTTGACTCATCATCTTTTTAAGTCTGTCGCTTTTACACCCTTTTATGGTGCATCCAACTTTTAAGCATCGCCCTGCTTCTTCAATCAATCTTTTCTTTTCTTGTTTCTGTTCGTCTGTCATTGTTTCAATCCTCACTTTCTTTGTTTGTGTTTGTTGTTCTTTATCTTTGTTACATGTATATAGTATCATGGTTTGAAAATTTGTCTACTGATATTTTTTAATGTCACGTGGGAATTTTATTGATATTTTATAATTCACATTTTGTTAATAATTTTGTAATATTTCATTCACACTTTCACGAACATATATTCGACTACCCCTCTGTTAATTATTTCACAATTTATTTTCACACGTTACCACTTTAACGTACTAAAGTGTCATACCTGTTGTTCTAAAATTTTCGGCAAACGGGGCGGTGATCCCAGATATT
>ERZ869983.300-NODE-300-length-17181-cov-7.925631_pt1 | contig 17181 bp, 17 predicted proteins | sample MGYA00521106_ERZ869983 | MGnify/ENA primary metagenome ERZ869983 (study PRJEB32232, sample SAMN07284972) | human gut metagenome | biome: human-associated habitat; material: feces | host: Homo sapiens | place: Tanzania | collected 2014-04-05 ...
GTAGAAGAAGTGCCGGAATATCTAAGGACTATTCCAGCACTTCTTCTACTTCTTTACTGTACTTACAATGCTTTGTCCAAATACATCTTATCGTACATTTAATAAAACTTTTATACATTATTCATTTTGGCTTTATGGGGTCTGACCACCAGTATCTCAATGCCAGTTAGCCATATTAACTTAATAACTTTTTCTCAAAAATATATACCAGCCTTTATTTACACCATTTTTCTCACATTTGATGTTTTCAAGGCTGGTACTTTTTTAACACTTTTGTAATAACTTTTTGTTCTATTATTACTTTTTTTTACTTGACTTTCATTTGAAAATGTGCGGCTGCGTTATCTGACAATCCTGTCAGATAACGCAGCCCTTAGATTAATAAGAGATTTTTAATTCACAGTCAGTAAAATCTCTAATCTAAGGAGGCACATTTATATTATGAACGATTATCCATCAAATGTAAAAGAAAAATTGAATTTTATTATCTCTGATATGGCAAATCACCATTGGCTCTTCGCCAATAGACCTGGGCATGATTTTATGCGTCAGAACCATGGTAAACTTTCTTTTTATGATACTATGCGACTGATTATTGGTATGGGAAAAGGTAATACAAATGATGAAATCATGGATTACTTTGATCTTGATCCTGATCGCATTCCTTCCCAATCTGCCTTCAATCAAAGAAGGTCTCAAATTTCTCTTTCCGCTTTTGAGTATCTCTTTTCAGAATTCTCGTCAGTCTTTCCTGCCACTACTAATACTTTTAAAGACCATTGCATCCTGGCTTGTGATGGTTGTCATGTTGTTTACACAACAAATTCCGAAATTATCGAAGATTTTAATAAACCGCACCTTATTGATTATAAAGGTTATAACCATATGCATCTTAATGGCTTCGTTGATGTTATTAGTAAGGCTTTTATTGACGTTGTTATACAACCGGGGCAAAAGCCTGATGAACGTCAGGCTCTCCACATCATGCTTGATCACTTTCAGCCTGATGAGCCAAGTAAATATATCATTACTGCTGATAGAGGATACGAATCTTACGACCTGCTTTTTCATTGTGAGCTTAAACATCTTAGTTATGTTTTCCGTGTAAAAGCTCCTTCGTCACCAAAAAGTATTCTGTCTTATTACAAAAATGAGTTGCCTGATGAGCAAGATGAATTTGATGTAACGATTAAACGTTTCCTTACAGACAAAAAGACGAATATTATGCGGAGTCAATCTGATGTTTATCGTTATATGAATCCTTCTAAAAATATTCCTCATTTCCCACAGCTTTTGAATCATAAGCATCTTTATTTTATGCAATTTCGCGTAATTAAAATGAAAGTGGCTGAAGATTCTTATGAGTACATCATTACAAATTTACCGTATTCTTTTGATCTGGAAGATCTCAAAACCTGCTATCACTGGCGATGGCAGATAGAAGTTGCTTTTCGCTATCTTAAACATGCTAACGGACTTCTCTACTTCCATTCAAAGAAACCGGAGTATTTAAAGCAGGAAATTTATGCCAACTTGATTCTTTACAACTTCGGCGTATTTCTTGCCAATGAAGCAATACAGGAAAATCAAAAGAAGAAACGTCGTATCACTAACAAATATCAATATGAAGTCGATTTTTCTTCTGCACTTAAGATTTCCAGAAAATATTTTATTCGTGGACAATCATCGGAAAATCGAATTATAAAACTCATAGCTAAATATATTCATGCTGTCAAAAGTGAATTCCGACAATTTTCACGTCCTTTACGCGGAATTAGTGCTATTCATTTTGGATATCGATAGTTTCTTTTAATCAAATATTATTTTTTTACAGATTTCTTATCTGTCTTTTTGGCATGCCTTTTTTTACTGATTTTCTCTCAATTTTCTATACCCATTTTCAGATTTTGACATTTATTATCTACCAAACACTTTATCGAACAATTAGCTTAATGGCATTGACCGGTATTGCATTTTCTTCAAATATTCAAGTCCTTCATTAATATCTTTATAAAACAATTCTTCGTTATTTTTTATCCAATTAATGTCTTTATTCCACCACTCTATTTTCTCTAACAAACTAATTGTATCCATTCCAAAACGGTATTTTATAACTTTCGCAGGAACTCCGGCAACAATTGCATAACTAGGCACATCATGAGTTACAATTGCTCCTGCTGCAATTATTGCTCCATCTCCAACTTTTACTCCTGACATTATTGTAGCATTGTTACCAATCCACACATCATTTCCAATAATCGTATCTCTTTTTTTAGGGAAAACATCTTCCCAAGAATTATTTAATACTCGTATTCCAACTGGATACGTTGATAATCTATTAATATAATGTTCTCCAGGGCCTAGACACACATTGTATGCTATTGAACAATACTTTCCAATTACAACAGCATCATAAATTAAAGCTCCATTTATATAGGTAAAATCACCAATAAATCCCGAACTAATTGTTCCCACATATCTTACATCTTTTCCAAGATAAACGTTTTTTCCTATTCTATTTTGAATTATCTCATATGGCGTAAACAAATAATTTTTAACACAAGATTTCTTTTTTAATCTAAGCTTTATTGCACACGGTATACGCAACAAATATTTCCAAATTTTTTTAATCATGATTCTTTACCATTATTATTCTTTCAAATGATTCCAATGCTTTTTGATTTAATTCTATGCAAGATTTTACACAATTTTTCTTCATATCATTTATCATTTCATCTCTATGAATAACCTCTATTATTTTATTATAAATAGAGTCGCTTGTTTTTTCTACCAACCATCCATTAATACCATCTTCAATAATATCTCTAGCAGATTCATAATTAGTACATATACATGGGCATCCTACAGAAAGTGCTTCAATCAAAACCATACTATATGCCTCATAGTCGGAGGTTTGAACAAACAAGTCAGCATACTGCATATACGGTATTGTATTATTCTTTCTTCCTACAAATTCTAAATAATCTTGTATTTCAAATAGATCAACTTGTTTTTTTAAATACTCATAATCTGGGCCATCCCCAACTACTGTCCAATGAATGTCTTGTATTTTTTCTTGTTTGAATCTTCTACAACAATCAATAATCCTGTCAATCCTTTTCTGCTGATTATCCATTCTAGCAACTGTAAGTAAATTTACTTTTTCCATACTAGAATATGGAGATCTCTCGGACTTTTTTTTCTCTATATTTAACAAATCTAATGTATTGGTTACAACCTTTGACTTATATGTATATTCAGGCACTATTTCATCAAAGATTTTCTTACAACCTTCACTGACATTTACAATATAATCATAATCTTTATAATGTGATAAACATATCTCTTTAGACATTCCATGTTGTCTAGCATCATTATGTATCCAGGCTATTTTTTTTGTTGCCTTACAACATCTAAGAATATAATCATCGCATCCTCCGATATATTCTCCATTAAATTTATCATTTGAGAATGAAATAGCAACATCATATTCTTTTTTATTTTTCATCCACTTAAGCGATATATTTAATATTTTTTTATATCCAAATACCTTTTTAATAATTTTAATAAATATAGCAAGCATCAATTGTGGCTTTGACAGATATTGTTTTAAATCTTTATACTCTGTACATGCATATTCAAGGATACGATTTCCTCTTACAATATTAATATTTTCAGGTATCTTTGTCGACGTGGATATATAGTTTCCTATAACACACAAATCAATTGTATACTCTTCCTTACAACATAAATTGTTTATTATATTTAACAAAGATGATTCAATTCCACCTATTCCCTTTAATACAACAACTGAAAAAAGTATATTCACAACAGTCCTCCCTTTAAGCTCAATGCTTACTTTTAATAATTCTAGAAAACATATTTATTAAAGCTTTTGTATCCTCTCTAAAAATCAAATATGCACCAACAATTCCAATTATTGTAGATATTACTATGACAAATATTGCATTTATAATCCAACTTGCAAAACCATCTATATACTTTAATTGTAGCAAAACAACAATATAATAACAAATAGCACTGCATATTACTGCATAACAAATTTTAGGTAAAATTTTCCAAGAAGAACGATGAACAATATTTTTAGATACATATGTATTATACATTAATGTTCTAAATACCCCTGCACAAATTGTTCCTACCAAAACACCAATTAAACCAATTATTCTTGCCAAAAGAATCGAGACCAGAATATTAATTACAGCTTCTATATAAGCCATTCTTTTAGTCTCTTTAAATTTACCTGCTGCAAAAACAACATTTTCATACACTAACTTTACACATGAAAAAAATTCCGCAATACAAAAACTAATAGACAAGCCATATCTAATATAATTAACATCAGATATTCCTTTTGTATATATAGCAATGAAAGGTATAAATAGAATTGCTGTAGTTGTAAATAAAATATAACAACTAATAAATGTTAATAATTCATACTGCTCAAATCTTTTTTTTAATATCTCATCTTCTTTTTTTGCAATCATATTTCCAAAGGCTGCCATAGTTCCTGCAGATACTGAATTAACAATTTTTCTTATATTACTTGAAACCATATTGTATACCGCATATACTGATACCTCACGAACTCCTAGAAGAACCGTTGTAACTATTATATCCGTATTGTTATTTACAAAATTGGCTAACTGATGCCCAAAAGCATCCCACCTTTGAGATATTAAATTTGTATTTGGAGATACTTTTTTATCAATTTTATATTTTCTTCTGGCATAAAATAAATAAAAAACTGGTGGAATAATAAATACAATAGCACTAGCAAGTTTTACAATATGAATTGAACAACCTAAAACTATTAATATTGCTGAAATCAAAGTATTAAGTAATATTGAAATCATTTGTGTAATAGAAATAATATAATTATTTTGAGCAGCTTCTATTAACATCTGATATGTCATTCCGAAAAAATATTGTGCAACAGTACTAATTGATAAAACTAGTACTAATGAGAAAACAAAAAACCAAGAAAAATCTTCTTTAATAATAAATGGATATATCCCTGCAAAAAGTAGTACAAACAGTCCAAATATAAGTGCTATCTTTTGCATAAATAATTCAGTTGCATTAACCACTTCACTAATTCCAACACTATCATTTTGTGCCAACGGCTTATATAATGCTGCTCTAGTGACACTACCTATCCCTGATTTCAAAAGAGCAATACAACTAATAAACTGACTAATAGATTGTATTATGCCATTATAAGTCGATCCAAAATAAGAAAGAATAAGTCTTGGTAATATTAATCCACAAGCTGCTGTTATTGCCTCTAGTAATAATTGACAAATTGTATTTCTAAAGGCTTTTTTCGACCTTGAATTTTCCATAACATTCCTCACTTGTATTCATTTTCTCAAAAAAATCTTTATGCTTTCTATAGCTCATATTATTTAAAACTCTTTTAAACATATATCCGCAATAATAATCAAAAACATAATTTGACGGAATTATATTGCACAAAACATCTTTATTCATTGCACTACATAAGGCTGCTCTATGTTTTCCGTCATAAATGTAATATTTTCCTCCATAATAATATACATTTATAGGTGCATATTCATTATTTCTTATCTCATTAATTCTCAATTTTGAGATTTTCTTCCATTCATCTATACTCAGACTAATTGGCATTGGTCTTCTCCAATCTAATGTCCCACTTTCCCACCTCTTAACATACTCTGTTTCTTCTACTTTTTTCCCCTGTAGGAAAGCATTTACAAACTCATAATGTGGAGATTTCGTTATGTTGCATTCTAAAAGTGTAAATTCATCCGCCAAAAAGTCTGGTCCTAAATGTAAATCACTTCCTAGCATTTTTCTCTGTTCGATAATATAAGGAGTTGACAACTGTGCAACTAATCCCATATTAATATTCTTCAATCCATATTTAGTAAAGTATGTTATTATAATGTTATTTCTTTTTAATATTTTTTCAACTATTCTATAACAATAGTGCTTTAATAACATTTTTACTCCCCCATTTTTAATCTATTTCGTCCTATTATTCCTCTTTTTATTAATCCCCATTTAACACTTGCTCTTATGATCCCAAATGTATTCATATGGTGATTTCTAAATTCTTTTCTAATAGGTAAATTCTCCTCGACATCGGAGAATTTACATTTTTCATTTCCTTCATATAAAAAACTATCATATTTATTTATTCTTTTTCTGTAATTTGTTCCGCTTCCATCTGTTCCATTACTAACCACTCGTGAAATCTTAGGATAAACAGTATACTTATTCTGTTTATATGCAGCATAACACCATCGTATTGCCCAAGAATGATTGTATCCATATACATTTGCATCTAACATAAATGGTAAATCCTGTCCCCATTTTCCAAAATCAATTCTTTTCTTTAAATTAAAACGTATATCATTATAATCTCTTACATCCCAATCAACAGTACTCCAACGGTCTTCCCAAGTTGCCCATCCCCAACTGCATCCTCTACGAGCAATATATACATCGTTTTTATATTCATCTAATGCTTTCATCGGAAATGTATATCCACTTATTGACCAAATATTCTTTTTATCCTTATAATATTTTAAAGCATTGTTCATATATTCAATAAAATCATTGGATACTACTAAATCATCTTCTAAAACAATTACTTGCCCAAACTGATGAATTATTTGAGATACACCATATATTATCGAATTTGCTAAACCTTTATTAGAAGGAGACAAAATTATATCAACAGATTTAAATTTAGATTCGTTCCGTGCAAATTCTTCTATATAATTACGAACTTCATCCACAGCTGTTTTATCAATTTCACTTTTGGGTGCATCTGAAAAGATAAATAATCTCGTATTCTCAACATATTTAATAGCATTTAATATATTGAGATTTTTTTTCACATGTATTGGCCTGTTGTATACAAACAACACTAGCGGCGCGTATTCATAATCATTCATCATGTTAATCCCTCACTTCTTTCTTCTTTCTTTGCCTAATTCTAATATACTTATTAATTGCTAATGCAATTGAAAGATAAAATGGAATATAACTGCAATTAGCATACATTACAGCTAATGATCTACACATACAAAAGGAAAAAATTCCTGCAAGCCAGGTAAATAAATATGCATCTGCTATTTCATTCGACAATTTCCCTCTAACTTCACATTTAATTAACAATCGTATAACAACTATGTATGCAATTATGTCAATAATAGGTCCCAATATATACCCTCCATAAAAGATTGCCTGTCCTACAATTGGCACGATTTCAACCCAATACATGGCTAAACTATACGAAGTCGGAATATTTTCAAATAACTGAACTATTGTATTTAGTCCCGGTAATCCTAATATACTTGTCTTATTAACAATATCTGCAAATAAAGTAAAAAACTGCATTTGTTTACCATTCACCCCATATAAATGATAACATTTCGCAATGGATTCTGTCCCACACAGATACGATGTTAAATATTGCTGTATACTTGAAATATCTGTACGCATTGTTCGCATACCCGATGTGCCACTCAAATCAATATGGAATTGTTTAAGTAAAGTAAAACTCACAATTACCAGAAGGAATGAAGGTCCAATTATTGAATAAAAAAATCTTTTTTTACTTGGAAAAGCTTTCAACAAAACTATCAATCCACATATTGCATAATAGACTATCATTGTTCTATTATTTCCAAAAGTACACATACAAGTAAGTACTACTGTTACTAATGGTATTACACAATTAAATATCCCTGGTTTTCTTCTTTCTCGTTCTGAGAAAAACTCAACAACCATAATAACCAAAAAAGCCATCATTGTTTGTGCTAACCAAATATCATATCCATACATAGACTCTTCATCCATTGCTTCTGTGATAAGACCAAATCTCATTTTACTAAGCATTCGGTTAACACCCCTTACAGCAATAATTAGCACAGCTACTCCTAGTACAAGCAGACCACCCAAACTCATTTTATTATGAAAAGCTGTTTTGTTTTTCAACTTTTTTCTTTCTTTTACATATGTTCTTCCATAATAGTATTTAATCACGCCACAACTTACAAGCAACTCTATATTTTGCATAATAATAGAAAAAACATATGCTTCTGGTGAAAAGAATCCAAATTCCCCACTAAATGTACCTACATAGCATGTAAACCAAGGTAAAAATAAATATTTTAACGTCAGCAATAAATAAAAAATTTTCAATGCAAATCCATTTTCATGATATGCAATAATATCACTAAATATAAAAGCAGAAATTGTCCATGTTAAGGGAATAGTAAAAAAGAGTTCTGTTCCATCTATATTTGGTGTCTTTAACAACACGTATCCCGTACATACCAATCCTATGAAAGTCAATGGAATAAATAGATAGTTCTTCCTGATTTTTAACAAAGACTCCTTTCCTGTAACTATATGCACTTGTAATTCCTCCCTATGGTTAATTTGATTTTTATTATTCCAATTCCAATATATACTTTTTTGTTACGAAATTGGTTTTCATACTAAGTCTCTGTATATTTCAAGTAATTTTTTTAAATTATCTTCTCTGCTGTGAGTTCTGGTTGCATGTTTTTTTGCATTGCTACCAATTATCTCCACCTGATTATTTATGCTAAATATTTTTTTTATATAGTAAGCCAACATATATGGAGCATCTGTTTGATATACATATCCTTCCTCTTCATGTTTCAACAGATTCTTAACGCCACCAACATCCGAAGAAATACAAGGAACACCAAGTAACATTGCCTCTCCTAAAGAATTTGGGGAATTTTCAATTGTAGACGGGGAAACAAATACATTGCTTTTCAAAAAACGTTCTTTCATCTGCTGTTCAGTCAATGATCCAGTAAAAGTCACCTTTTCCTCTAAACCATATTCAGTAATCAACCGCTTAATATATTTTGCAAAAGAGGATATTTTCAACTTTCCATAAATACTATCTGTCTTTGTTAAATCATTTCCAGCAACATACAAATGCGCGTCCGGATAATTTTTCAATATTTCCGGCATTGCTCTAAGCATAAAGTGAAGTCCCTTAATCGGAGTTGCAGCTTGGCTCATAAAAATGGAATGCTTTTCACAACTCTGATATTCCCAACTTCCAGAATAGAATGAGTCTCTTAAGGATTCATTACAGAAATGGTATTGCACTTTAGGATTGATTTCTTTAGTACAAGCTTCATCCCAGTCGGTTCTTCCAATCACATGGCCTACTGCTTTAATAGTAGAAATCTCCGTCATACCACGACGTTTCATTTTTTCAGCTTGCTGAAGAAGATTTCCTCTTGCGATATTGCTTAGTGTAAATCTTTTCAATTCCTTATATGGGATACCGTTATTAAAATGCATCCAATAAAAAGAAGGAAGCCCCTGTATATTAACTACCGTTTTTTCAGGATTGTTAAATTCCTGGGCTGCCACTAAACTATGCGGATACTCTGTTCCAAAAATATGTAGCAGATCCGGTGACACCTCAGAGATAATTGTTCTAAGGTGCTCTCTCATATATTTAGACTCATGCACTTGATCCTCTACCGGAAGAACTCCCAGCAATTTAGGCTGCGAAAAAGCATAGTAATGTATTCTTCCAACTTCACCCTCTTTGATTTCTTTAATTCCCAATTGAGGGAATGCAATATAAAGTTCAATACTATCTATTTTTTCAATCGAATTTGCAAATCCTGTAAGCCATCCACAAATATTAGGGGCATTTACATTCATATCTGTAGCAATTCTTGGAATTGGCACATTGCAAATCCAAAGTATTTTTATTTTCTCCATTTATTCACCTTAATTCGTTACAAACTTCCATATTTTTAGACACTGGTTTTTAGTATTTTTTTCATTTATTATAAACTCACGTGCTCTAGTTCCCCGTTCCTGCAAAACTGTCTCATCCAAACTCAATGTTTCCTCTATTGTTTCAGCTAATACATCCGCTGATTCTTGATTCACGACATATAAATGTTGCAAATATTCTCTTGGAATACCAGCAATATCAAAACTCAGCACGGGTGTTCCCGTTGCCATATACTCAAATAATTTAGAAGGAAAACAATATCTTGATGCTGGTTCAGAAGGTAATCTCATATTTACTAATAAAGAGGCTTCTGCTTGTTTTTTTAACACATCTTGTCTGCTAGGCAAAAAACCATAATATTTAATTCTTTTATCTTTTTTAGCACATTCTTGAATATATTCTTCAGCATTACCACCACCTGTTAACCAAAGTTCTATATCAGGTTCTTGAATGCACATAAATGCGTCTAGTAATATTTTTATTCCGTACTGCTTATCAAGTTTACCAGAATACATAATAGCTTTTTTTCTTTCTTTACTGGTTACAATCTGTTCTGAAAGATCATAACTTCCTTCCATTAAAATCCACTTATCTTGAGGGATTTCTAAATATTTTGCCATTTCTTCTGCATAAAGAATAAATCCATCCATTCTTCTCTGCATTTTCTTTATACATTTCCAATCTATTTTCTTTAGAGCTGCTTTTACACGACTTTGTCCTAAATCCATAAATTCTGGTAAATCAGTAACAATAAGATAAATTTTTGCACATGGGATTTTATCTTTAATACGACATGCTGTAGCCATTGGTGCTGAGCGCATTGAATAAACAAATAAAATTAAGTCCCCACCTTTATATCTTGTTCTACACCACTCATCAGCAGCTTTTATCATTGCATTTTTACAATTAACACGATTAATATATTTGTCATTTTTATATCCGACACTTATATCTACTGCATCTGATTTATGCTTCCATATCACAGGTTTAATTGTTCTATCTTTGTATATTGGATAATGAGGCAGAACACTTCCATTTATAGAATCGCATACACTATTACTAACTTCTTCAATTCCATAAAGTAAATTTTTTTGAGATACCTGTGCCGAAGCTAAATCATATCCTTTTTTTGCTTTACGCTTAAATTCTTCATCACTTTCCAAGCAACCAATCCATAATATTTGTGACATGACACTCACTCCCTCACAGTTTCTTAATAACCTTTGCTGGATTCCCAGCTAATATGCAATTATCTTCAAATCTACCGCTTACTACAGCTCCTGCTCCAACCACACAATTATCTCCTAAAACCGTTCCTTTTAAGATAATGCTGTTACATCCAATAAAACAATTTTTACCTATTATTACTTCTTTCGTCGGAATAATATCGGTAAGTTCCCCTGGATGATCTGCATAGATTTGTTCAAGTCTTAAATCAGAATCTATTGGATGAAAATCATTATCGATTATCTTTGCATTTCCGCCTATCAGCGTATTGTCTCCAATACAAATCTTCTTTCGTGCATATATTGTTGCCCCGGAAATGCCTACATGATCTCCAATTTTAATTTCTGCTCCATGTGTACGTGTCACAATAATTGTTCTTGAATACAATCCTACTAAATTACTTAAAAAGCTACTATTGATTGTTACATTTTCACCAATTTCAATTGTCGCACCTTTTTTGTTGAAAACAATCGGCATACCTTTCAATAGCAAGTTTTTTCCATACTGTACTTTGGTCATTTTCATCAGTACTTTGAACCAATTGCTACTCATAAATTCTCCTCTTCACTAGCTTCTTATTGTAAAGTAAACTGCTTTGAACACTTCCCATCCATAAGACTCAATCCAATATATTTTTGAATATCCGTTTCCCATGTATGCTTCATACTTTTCTTTAGCCCGTCTTAATACTTTTTTCATGTTTGTGTTCGTACTGACACCATCAGCAACAAAGTTAGTTATCACTTTATCAATCACTCTGATTTTCACACCTTTTTTTCGCATCTTGAGATACAAATCAAAGTCTGCATACGCACGAAACTTCTCATTAAATTTATATTTTTTATAAAGTTTTGTACTCATAAACATGCTTGGGTGGTTCCAATGGCGGCTGGTCACAATTCCTTTTTCATCATTTTTAGACATTTTATTAGTAATTGTTTCATTTGGATTCACATAATGTAATCCCCCATATGTCAAATCAAAGCTATCCTCTTCATAGAATTTACTAATATTCTCCAATGCATCCAGTTCATACCAGTCTCCTGCATTAAGAAATGAAATAAAATCACCTTCTGCGAGATCTATTCCTTTATTCATTGCATTATAAATCCCATTATCTTTTTCGCTCACAATTTTCAAGGTAATATTCTTTTCTTCAAAATGCTTGGAATACTTTCTTATAATCTCTACTGTTTTATCACTGGATTTTCCATCGATAATGAGATATTCATAAGGAGTATATGTTTGATTCAAAACGGATTTTATGGTTTTTTCAATTACATCTTCTGCATTAAATACAGCAGTTACAACCGTAAACTTTAAGCTCATCCCTTAACCTTCTCCTTACTTTTAGAACAATCCTTCTTTATTACAATCATTGAACCAATCTCTAAAGCTCTCTTCTAATGTATAATGGAATTTATAATCTGAAGCTGCTAATTTCTTTCCACAAATATTAGTTGAAACCATCAATTTCTTTACACGATCTGGATGAATTCCAACTTTTTTTCCACCAATCGGACCTAATACAGAAGCAGCAAACATTAACAGACCTCCTGGAATCAATGGAATATTTCGTTTCATATTTGTTGCTTTCTGCATTGTAGTACATATTTCTTCAATCGTATAAGCTGGCTCAAATGTACAGTTAAAAATATCTGTTCCGACAAAATCATTATCAATCATTCTGTATTTAAAGAACCTGACCAATTCTTTCACATAAATGCTGGCTTTTACTGTATCCTTTCTTCCGGCATAGAAGAAATATCTTTTTTTCTGTCCTTTATATAAGCGGGTCATATTTCCATGTTCACCTTTTCCGTATACAATTCCCGGACGAACAATTGTCAGCTCCCTCTTCTCATCTTTTACCTGCCACATTTGATGTATTTTTTCTGCTACTAATTTACTGATTCCGTAAGGTGTGTTCGGTGTCGGTAATGTCTTTTCTGTTTTCAATTCTTCTGCAGCACCATAAGGAGCAATAGAACTTGTAAATAGTATTTTCTTAATGTTATGTTTTTCAGCAAAGGCTGTTACATTTTCCGCGCCTCTGATGTTAGTTTCGAAATATGCGTGATCCGGATGTCCCGGTGTACGGTGAACCGCAGCAAGATTAAAAATAATATCATCCTTCGTAGGTTCAAAATCAAACTCAATTGTTTGTCTTACATCTAATCTAATATATTCAACGCCTTCATTTTTTTCTACGATTCCAGGTACAACACCTTCTTCTCCCGGCATAACAATATCTAAATCGTATATTTTATCACCCGGTTTTAAACATTCATCTTTTAATAAATGAATCAAATGAGTTCCTATAAATCCTGAACCGCCAAAAATAATGTAATTCATTTCTACTTTTCCTCCTCGTATTGTTAGTCACGCTGGAAAATATCGCGTGTATAAACCTTATCCTTCACATCATCCAGACACTTGTCATAGCGGTTTGCGATGATAGCCTGACTCTTTTTCTTAAACTCTTCCAAATCATTGACCACAACACTGCCGAAGAACTTCTCACCATCTTTCAATGTTGGCTCGTATACAATAACTGTTGCGCCTTTGGCTTTGATACGTTTCATAACACCCTGAATGGAACTCTGTCGGAAATTATCGCTATTACTTTTCATAGTCAAACGGTAAACACCAACCACAACTTCTTTTTCTTTGCTCTCATCCCAACTATCGTTAGCCTCATAAGCTCCAGCAATTTCCAGAACACGATCTGCAATGAAGTCTTTTCTTGTTCTATTACTTTCAACAATAGCTTCTATCAAATTCTCCGGTACATCCGCATAATTTGCTAACAACTGCTTGGTGTCTTTTGGAAGACAATAACCACCGTAACCAAAAGACGGATTATTGTAATGAGTTCCGATACGTGGATCGAGACAAACACCATTAATAATCTGTTGTGTATTCAAGCCTTTCATCTCAGCATAAGTATCCAGCTCATTGAAATAGCTAACACGCAGAGCCAGATAAGTATTGGCAAACAATTTGACCGCTTCTGCCTCAGTAAATCCCATAAACAACGTATCGATATTTTCTTTTATCGCACCTTCCTGAAGTAATTCTGCAAATATATGCGCTGCTTTTACTAAACGTACATTCTCTACATCTGTTCCAACAATTATTCGAGACGGATACAGATTGTCGTAAAGCGCCTTACTTTCACGCAGAAATTCCGGGCTGAAAATGATATTGTCACAATGAAACTTTTCTCTCACACTTGCGGTATAACCAACTGGAATTGTAGATTTTATAACCATAATCGCCTCTGGATTATACTCAATAACCAATTTGATAACCGCTTCAACAGCTCTTGTATCAAAAAAGTTTTTCTTACTGTCATAATTTGTAGGAGCTGCAATAACAACAAAATCTGCATCAGAATATGCTGCCTTTGCATCTAACGTTGCTGTCAGATTCAATTCTTTCTCTGCTAAATATTTTTCAATATATTCGTCCTGAATCGGGGATTTCTTGTTATTAATAAGTTCAACCTTTTCCGGAATGATATCTACCGCTGTCACCTCATGATGTTGAGACAGTAATGTGGCAATAGATAGACCAACATAACCAGTACCTGCAACAGCAATTTTTAAATTGTTAAATTCTCTCATTTCTCTATTCCTCTAATTTGCTTATTTATAAAACTCTGCATACCACTCAGCAAACTTGCGTAATCCCTCACGCAGACTTGTAGATGGCTTATATCCAAAGTCACGTTCCAGTGCACTTGTGTCCGCATATGCCACCGGAACATCCCCTGGTTGCATAGGAACAAGTTCCTTGTGAGCCTCAAAATCATAATCTTCTGGTAGTACCTTTGCACGAACCAACTCCTCACTTAGAATCTGTACAAAATCCAACAGATTCTCTGGATCTTGATTACCGATGTTATAATCTGCATATGGTGGAATTGGCACCCCATCCTCTCCATTCTTCTTATCAGGAGTTTTTTTCATCACGCGAAAAACACATTCGACAATGTCATCAACATATGTAAAATCTCGTTTACAGTTACCATAGTTAAAGATTTTGATTGTCTCACCCTTTACTAATTTCCTTTTACAAAAGAAAATGTGGGATACTTAGCTAGCTCATTCAAGCGAAAGTCTTTCAGTGCTACATCATAATAATCATTCATATTGTCAATACCTATTACGATTGCTGATGGATTTTCTTCACATATTCTTTTCACTAAATTAGATCCGATAAATCCAGCTGCTCCTGTTACAAGAATTGTTTTATTGCTCATATCCACTAAACTCATTATTTTTTCCTCCTGTAGCTATATGTTTAACATTTGAATAAGAGAAAAAACTTCCAACCATATTCATGTCTTCAGTCTTCCCTCTCCGCTCATTTCTCCCTATAGCTATACGTTCAATACCAATAACACCTGCAGCTTCCCCTCCCGGTTCCACTGCAGATCATCATTCTTTCTACTTCATCTCTTCCATCCAATCCATCACTTGGATCCGCTGCCCTTAAGCACGACCCCGACAGTCTTGAACAGAATCTTAATATCCATTCCGATATTCCAGTTCTTGACATATTCCATATCAAGCTTTACAACTTCCTCAAAGTCAGTGATATCACTTCTTCCGCTCACCTGCCACATTCCGGTCAGTCCCGGCTTCACGGCAAGTCTTCCGCGGTGATATGGCTCATACTGTTTCCACTCATCGACTGTTGGTGGACGGGTTCCTACAAGACTCATATCTCCTTTGAGCACATTCCAGAACTGTGGGAATTCATCCAGAGATGTCTTACGGATAAACCAGCCAAGTCCGTGCTTGCTTCCATCCGCTCCGCTTCCGATGATTCTTGGGTCATTCTCCATCTTGAACATAAGACCCTTCATCTCGTTCTGTTTCATCAGCTCTTTCTTGCGTTCCTCTGCATCCATATACATGCTTCGGAATTTATAGATCTTAAATAATTTGCCGTTTTTTCCTACTCTCATCTGAGAGAAGAAGATTGGCCCCGGTGAAGCAATATAGATTGCCGGAGCAAGGAATATTGAAATGATACCTGTCAGAATCATTCCAACGATTCCACCACAGATGTCCATCATTCGCTTCATCATGGCCTGTCGTGAGGAAACCACTCTGACGCTGGAAGTCAAGACTGTATATCCTCCCATACGGTTGATAAACTGATTTTCTGACCATCCACTTCTCAGATCCAGACTTTCATGAACTGTTACTCCCATATTCAAACAAGTCTCAAATAAATCTTCTGGTATCAATGTTTTCTTCTTAATTCCAACAAGAATGGAATCTATCCATCTTGTCTGTATGTAATCGGTTAATTTATCAATCTTACTTACAACCGGAATTCCTGCAATAGATTCATTCTCTTTCGGTTCACGATCTGCAAGTACAATACCGACAATTTCAAATTCATTAAACACGTTCTGTTCCACGCGCTTCAACATATATTCAATCTCACTACTTGTTGTAACAAGCAGCATATTCATTTTTTCGTAAAGCAGACGACCATGCTTTAATAAATATTGTTTCCATATGATTCGTACTGCATAAACAAAGATAACTGATAATGGAATAAAAGACGTAATCATAAGACGTGATGTCTTATCCCCCTGTTTACTCATGAACAAATAGACAATCACAAGTACGCTCACTATAAATACATGCTTCAGCACATTCTTAAATTCTATAAAATATCCTCTTCTCATGATGCCCCGGTAAGGCTCTGTAAAGAAAATTGTGCAGACATCTATTAATGCAATAATAATTCCAATATTCAGATATAATCTGTTCTGATATAGATTTCCCACTCCCATGCGTAATGCATAGCTACTTATATAAGCCAACTGTAATGCTACAAGGTCCAGAACAATAAAGTCCCAATGCTTCAGCCAGCTATCACTTTTCTTTCTGTACATTCACGTACATCCTTTTCCCTAATCTCCTGCTGAAATTATTCCAACAACAATAAAACATACTATGACTACTAATAAATTTGAACATATGCAGTGGAATCACATTCCACCACATATGTTCAAAAATCAGAAATAATTAAAAATTATCTCTCTTTTCTGTAAGCTACTGCAGAAACTCCTGCAAGTACTACAGCTGCTCCGAAGAATACCATCCATG
>ERZ869983.302-NODE-302-length-17168-cov-4.954830_pt1 | contig 17168 bp, 9 predicted proteins | sample MGYA00521106_ERZ869983 | MGnify/ENA primary metagenome ERZ869983 (study PRJEB32232, sample SAMN07284972) | human gut metagenome | biome: human-associated habitat; material: feces | host: Homo sapiens | place: Tanzania | collected 2014-04-05 ...
TTATGTCTTTTTATAGGTCTTTTTGCAGTATATTTCAATCGTGGATTAATGGTGCAGTGTTATCGCTGAATAGTTACCAAACATAAGCGTAATACTAACCAAACGCACACCAAACAACTGACCATGTCCTCGCCGTTGATCGGCCCTCTTGATTGCTTGCCATTAGGCATTTGATACGATTGATTGAAGAAACCTATAACTTGATTTATTTGTCTAAAACTAAACTGTACTAACTTAATTAATTGCTTATGAAAAATCATCTACACCTCAAACCACTTGCCGCCAGACTGTTAGTGGCGGTGATGATGTGTCTGCCCGTATGGGGTAGCCATACGCTGGCGCAAGTTGCAGAGTCGTATGCCGTGTTTGATGCAACGACAGGTACACTAACCTTCAAGCACGACACAGGAAAAAACGCTGACGACTTTGCCTTGAACGAAGGCGTAAAGACTCCCGCTTGGATTTCTAAAGCATCTGCCATCAAGAAGGTGGTGTTCGAGACATCATTTGCCGAAGCACGTCCCACCACTTGCTACCAATGGTTTAGCACTTGCTCGCAGCTGACGACCATTGAAGGACTTTCCAACTTGAATACCGAGAAGGTGACAAACATGAAGTGGATGTTCAATGACTGTAAAGCCCTCACCAACCTCGATGTATCCACTTTCGACACCAAGAACGTAACGAATATGGATTTCATGTTCTGCGGAATGGAAGAGCTTACCGCTCTTGATGTTTCAAATTTCAACACAGAAAAAGTAACATCTATGTATCAGATGTTTGGATACTGTAAAAAACTTCAAACACTTGATTTAAAGAATTTCAATACTCAACAGGTGACAGACATGGGCAACATGTTCGACCATTGCGAAAAACTCACCGCTCTCGACGTTTCAAGTTTTAACACAGAGAATGTAAATAACATGTACGGAATGTTCCAATATTGTTATGTTCTCGCCACTGTCGATATATCAAGGTTCAACACCAAGAATGTAACAAATATGGAGTATTTGTTTTACTTTTGCCAAGAGCTTACCACCATCGACGTATCGAAGTTTGACACTCAGAATGTGAAGAGTTTGAAATACATGTTCGGTCAGTGTAATAACCTTGCCAGCATAGATGTCAGCCATTTCAATACCGAAAAGGTGACAAACATGGGGTCATTATTCTACGGCTGTAGAAAACTGACTTCCATCGACATTACAAATTTCAACACCCAAAATGTGACAGAGATGAATTCCATGTTCGGTGACTGTTATGCGCTCAAGTCAATTGACTTGTCACATTTAGACACACGTAATGTGATAAACATGAATGCCATGTTTGCTACCTGTAGTGAGCTCACCTCCCTTGACGTTTCCAACTTCGATACACGAAAGGTCACCAATATGATGACCGTGTTCGCTAATTGTCAGAATCTTACAGTTCTCGATGTTACAAATTTCGACACACGAGAAGTGAAGAATATGGCGGGACTGTTTTCTGGTTGTGAAAAACTGACCACACTTGACCTCTCCAATTTCAATACGAAGAAAGTGTATAACATGAGAGACATGTTTGGTTCTTGTAAAGAACTCACCACCATCTATGCCACAGACATGTTTGATATCTCGGCAGAAATTTACAACTACGCAATGTTCACTGGTTGTGAAAAGTTGGTGGGTGCTGTGTCTTACGATAAATCAAAGACGAAAAAAGACATGGCAAACTACACCACAGGCTACTTCACCAAAGGTACAAGCACTTTTACACCCTATGCGGCGTTTGATGCCACAACTGGCACGTTGACCTTCTATTATGGAGTAAAAAAGCCTACAGGTACTTATGCACTCAACGATGCCACAACCACACCAGCTTGGATTACCGATCATCAGGCTGACATCAAGAAGGTGGTGTTTGATGCCTCATTTGCTGATGCACGCCCCACGAGTTGCTACCAATGGTTTATGGGGTGCAGCAATCTGACAAGTATCGACAATTTCAAGAATCTCAAAACCGACAACGTTACAACAATGGCATCCATGTTTAAAGACTGCAAGGGTTTTACCAACCTCGATGCCAAAACCCTCAACACGCAAAACGTGACCGACATGACGGACATGTTTGCAGGTTGCTCTAACCTCACCGTCCTCGATGTCTCAACTTTCGACACACAGCATGTTGAAAGCATGAACAACATGTTTGCTGGTTGTGAGAAACTTACCGATATAGAACTCTCAAGTTTCGATACCAAGAAGGTGAAAAACATGAGCAATATGTTCAACGGCTGTAAAGGCTTTACCATTCTCGATATCTCAAAGTTTAACACTGCCATCGTGGAGAACATGAGTGGCATGTTCCGCAACTGTTCTACGCTCACCACCATCTATGCGGGAAAAGACTTCGTGGTCACAGCCGTAACAGCCGATGCCGATATGTTCACTGGTTGTACTAATCTGATTGGTGCCAGCGTATTCGATGACACCAAGACTGGCAAGGACATGGCAAACAGAACTACGGGTTACTTCAGCGACCCAGCACCATCAGCCCCTGTAGTGTGTGTAGTTTTCAATGCTGCCAAAGGCACACTGACATTCGTTTATGACACCGAGAAACATCCTGGAGCATATCCACTCAACACAGATAACAAATTGCCTGGTTGGAGAAAGCATGTTGCCGACATCACAGAAGTGGTGTTTGATGCCTCATTTGCCACAGCGCGTCCCACCAGTTTCTTCCATTGGTTTACTGGCTGTAGCAATCTGAAAACCATAAAAGGCATTGAACATCTGAACACAGAAGAGGTGACAAACATGCAGGGCATGTTCTGGGGATGTGAAAACCTCACAGCCATTGACCTTTCCAGGTTCAACACGTCGAAGGTGACAGACATGAGTATGATGTTCTACAATTGTAGGAACCTCACTACCATCAACGTATCAAAGTTCGATACGCAAAACGTGACAGCCATGAATAGCATGTTCTACTTCTGCAACAAGCTCACCGCCATCGACCTCTCTACATTCAACACAGCAAAGGTCACCAATATGAGCAATATGTTTGCCTATGCTTCAGAGATTCTCTCTATCAACGTATCAAATTTCGACACGAAACAAGTGAAAAATATGAATACGATGTTCGGTAGCTGTGGAAAACTGACCACCCTCGATCTCTCCAGCTTTGACACTCATCAAGTGGAAGATATGAGTAGCATGTTTATCAACGATATTTCTATCGCCACCATCTTTGTTTCCGACAAATTTGTTACCACTGCCGTCACGAACGGAAGCAAGATGTTTACTGCCTGCCATAAACTGAGAGGTGCCGTAGCATACAACTCAAAAAATGAAGACCATGATATGGCCAACTATACCACTGGCTATTTCACCAATATCTCACCGACATCCCCAGAGGCTTATGCCGTATTCAACGAAACCGATAAAACACTCACCTTTAAATATGATATGGCTAAGCCTGCAGGTGCTTACCCACTGAATATCGGCGATGAATCACCATCTTGGGGCTCCGACATCGGTTACAAGGTAAAAAAGGTAATATTCGATGCATCGTTTGCCAACGTCAAACCTACCACAACCGCAAAATGGTTCCAGTATTTCGGTTCACTGGAAGCAATTGAAGGTTTGGAAAACTTCAACACCGAAGAGGTAACCAATATGAATGGAATGTTCAACAGATGTGGAAACTTCACTACATTAAATCTTTCAACATTCAATACAGCAAAGGTTACCGACATGAGCGAGATGTTTAAAGAATCATACTCAATGACCAATATCTATGTCAGCGACAAGTTTGTAGTGACTGCTGTAACAGCCGATACTGATATGTTTAAGGATTGCCCAAAACTGCGAGGTGCTGTCATGTACGATGCCACCAAGACAGGTAAGGATATGGCAAACTACACCACAGGCTACTTCACTAATGCAACTCCCACCGAGGCAGAGTCGTATGTGGTCTATGATTCTGCTACAGAAACGCTGACCTTCAAACACGACAAGGCTAAGCCCGCTGGTGTATATCCGCTCAACATGGGTACGGATGTTCCTGGTTGGGTTAAGGAAGAAAAGTATCATTATATCAAGAAAGTGATATTCGAACCAACTTTTGTCGATGCACGTCCCACTTCTGGATATAGATGGTTTGACAAATTCACATCGCTGAAAACCATTGAAGGCATAGAGTATCTCAACACGGAAGAAATGACCAACATGAACAGAATGTTCTACAACGCTACATCGCTCACGACACTCGATCTTGTCAAGTTCAACACCGCCAAGGTCACCGACATGAGTAGCATGTTTGAGGGTTGCAGACAACTGACCGTTATCCATGCCACCAATAAGTTTGTAGTAACAGCGGTGACAGCCGATGAAAACATGTTTAAGGACTGTATCGCCCTGATAGGAGCAGTTTATTACGATGCAACCCAAACAGGCAAGGAGATGGCAAACAGCGAGACGGGCTATTTCATCGATCCTACAAAATCTGTAGCTTACGTTATCTTCGACGAAGCCACAGGCACACTGAACTTCAAGTATGACACATCGAAACCTATCGATGCCTATATGCTAAACAAGGGTGATGAGACTCCAAGTTGGAGTTCTATCATGAAGAATAAAGTTCAAAAGGTAATTATCGATCCTACATTTGTCGATGCACGGCCCGCTTCTGGATACCAATGGTTCCACAAATACTACGAACTCAAATCCATTGAAGGCTTAGCATACCTGAACACCGAGCAAATGACCAACATGAGCGAGATGTTCTACGAGTGTTCTTCGCTAACCACTATCGATGTATCGAAGTTCAACACTGCCAATGTGACCGACATGAGCAAGATGTTCTACAACTGTTCAGCAGTCACCACTCTTGACATATCGAACTTCAACACGGAGAAGGTTACCGATATGAGGATGATGTTCTACAATTGTGAGAAGCCCACAACCCTCGACGTCTCAAAGTTCAACACCGCCAATGTGACTAACATGAGCGAAATGTTCTACAATTGTAAAAAACTCACAACCCTTAACGTTTCGAAGTTCAACACATCGAAGGTTACCGACATGAGCGGTATGTTCAACACCAACATGCTACTCACCACCCTTGACGTTTCGAAGTTTGACACGCAGAATGTAACAAACATGGAACAGATGTTCTTCTTATGCAAGAATCTAACTATCCTTGATGTCACAAGTTTCAACACCGCCAAGGTAACCAACATGAAAGAGATGTTCAGCTATTGTAGAAACCTCGTGACCATCTATGCCAGCGACAAATTTGTAACCACAGCAGTGACAAACGACCTGAATATGTTTGAAGAGTGTCTGAAACTGCATGGTACAGCAACCTTCGACCCAACTAAGACAGGCAAGGAGATGGCTAGTCTCACTGGATATTTCTGGGATCGTGCCAAAGCTATGACATACGTTGTATTTGACGAAACAGCCAAGACGCTGACCTTCAAGCATGACACATCGAAACCTGTTGATGCTTACTGGCTGAACGAAGGAAAGAAAGATCCAGCATGGAGTTCACTGTTGACAAGCAACATCAGCAAGGTGGTATTCGACGCATCGTTTGCAGCAGTACGTCCAACCACCATTTACAACTGGTTTGCAGGATTTGAGAATCTATCTACCATTGAAGGTATAGAAAACCTCAACACAGAGGAGGTGACCAACATGAGCGGTGTATTCAATTGCTGTACAGCTCTATCCACGCTCGACCTCAAAGGATTCAACACCGCGAAAGTGACCGACATGAGTTTTATGTTCAATGAATGTAGCGCCCTCACCAACATCGACCTTTCTTCATTCGACACGCAGAATGTGACAGATATGAACAGCATGTTTTATGGTTGCAAAGCAATCGTCAAACTCGATGTCACCAAATTCGACACTGAGAAAGTCACCAACATGAGCGAGATGTTCTCTAATTGTTATGAGCTCACCACCATTTTGGCAAGCGGTAAGTTTGTGACAACAAATGTGGCAGACGACATGAACATGTTCTATGGTAGTAGCAAACTGAAGGGTGGTAAGTCCTACGATGCTGCTCATGTAGGCAAAGAGATGGCAAACTTCGCTGGTTACTTCACCGATCCTACAGGCACAGGCATCAACAATGTAGATGCTTTAGACGGTGGCAAGGTAGAATACTACGACTTGCGTGGCCGCCGTTTGGATGGACCACAGAAGGGTGTGAACATCATGAAGATTGGCAATAAGACCAAGAAGATTGTGGTGAGATAACCTCCACACATACTATTTTATCTGTTTCTGGCTTCCGATTACTCCATCGGAAGCCAGTTTCTTTCTTTAGCCAATATCACACTTGGATCTACCCTTTTTATATATGACATGAATCTGGTGAGGAATTGGAATGTTACGAAAGTAGAGAACTTAGAATATGAATGTCATCCTCTTGCGTTGTTTCCTAATTTTTCTTAAGTTTACAAGAGGATCGTTGGTGATTTAAAGGAGAATGACTACCTTTGATGTCTGTAACATTCAACAACTAAAGACTATGTCAGAACAATACAATTCCCACTGTGAGACCCTCCGTATTGCCAAGCAGGCCTACGATGCCGGCAGTTACTCCACATCTTTCGAGTTGTTGGAGTCGTTAGCCCATTACATTGTATCATCCAAGGCAGCACAGGAACTATCCCCTACCCATCTCGAAGAGTTGCGTGAGGGCATCAAGCTATCGCTTGCTCAGTTTACCACTTGCAAGGATGAAGCATTATGGGAGGAAGCCTCGGAGTTATACGAGTTAGTGCGGTAATGCTGCCAATGGCCTATACATTACTTGTTCAATTTATTGAATATTCCGCTGTATTATGAATAATTAATATTGGGCCATCTATAGAATTAATGATTATTTTATGGTTGTTTATCAAATATATATACTATATTTGCAACGTGGTTGACACCATTACCTAAAACAGAAATATTTTTTCTCAAACTATAAAAGATTTTATTATGAAAAAGGACTATTTAATGATTGGGTTATTGGCCCTGTGCTGTATGTGTTTTGTTTCTTGTGGTGGCAGTAAGTCTGACTCTCAAGAGGCATCAGAAACCGTTTCGGATGATAAAGGTGTACTTGCCGATTTAATCGATGTATATATTGAAATGTCTGAGTTGAAACATGAAATGGAAGATCGATACAGCAAAAATGATTTATCCGATGAGGAAAAACAAGAAATGATAGTTAAATTGCAGGAGTGTGAAAAGAAAGCCCAAGAGATGGGACCAACCTATAAAGGCAAAGCTTTCAAGTTTGAAGCATCCGATGCCACAGGTGTTACCTTCTCTGATGGTGTCATTGCATCGGTTAATTCAAGCCGAGTGCTCCAAGTGAATTTCAGTGCAAAACCATCTTCTGAAATGTCTGATCCTATCTATGCTTATTTCTTAGATGCCAAAAACAACCTTGTTTTCAAAACATTGGGTTTCGTCCAGAAAAGCGATGGCAGAATCAGTGTATCTCTACGCACAGCTGTTGGAGGAATGCGCAAGACCACTCCAGTAGAAGTATGGAAAAGTATTGCAACTATTGCCAAAATCATGGTGGTTAGCAAAGAAGAGTATGACGCCGGTGTGATACCTACACCTGGAAAAGGTGATGCTCCAAAAGCTGAAGCACAGCCAGCCTGTAAGTTTATGATGACCGACAATGGAGTAGATAAGATTACAATCGGTGCCGACATCAACAAGTTGCCCAAAGCAATAGAGGGATTATACGACAAGGTTGTGGTGGAGTCTGACTACAATGCCATGGAAGATGAAACCATAACTACAGCAACCTTCACTTTGAAAGGAAAGGAAGTGATGACCGCTATGGGTGACGACAACAAAAAGGTTTGTTACATCAACGTCCAAGTACCGGGTGTTGCCGTTAAGATTGGAGATGCTTACTTCCAAGTGGGTTCGCTCATCAAAGATTTGTTGAAAGCTAATGGTGTGAAAAAGGATGAATCATACGCTGCCGTTTATGGCAAAGTGCAGTTTGATGGAGATGTCAACAACAAGATTTGCAACATCTCTGTGGGTTCTGCATGGTAACCACAATCCTTCATCATCATACTATTATAGTGGCAGACCAACAGGGTTTGCCACTATTTGTCTAATCCTAATCGGTCATTAGAGTTTGATACGCGTAATGGCGAAACATCATTCGACTTTACGCTATTTTTGTTCAAAAAGGATGTTTTTAGAAAAGAAAAGCAGAGGATTGTGACAGATATGAAAAGAAAACGCTATATTTGCAGTCAGTTTTCTACCGATTGCAAAAAGGACCTGCAATACGGTAAAATGATATAAGACATACTGATGAAAAGAACAAAAAAACATAGTTTCCAACAGCTATTTGTTTTCCTGTTGACGCTCTGCATGGCGATGACTACACTGCAAACGACAGCACAAAACACAGATACTGACGCTGCCACCGTCCTACAAAACGACAGCAACACAATACGGAAGAAAGGACTGGTGGGCAAACTGATGCAATATCTGGCAGAGAGCGACAAACCAGACCCTAACAAGAAGATTGACTTCGGCATCATCGGCGGTCCACACTACGATAACGAGACAGGACTGGGACTTGGCATTGTAGCTTCTGCCACCTATAGTGCCGACCGCAGCGACTCGCTGTTGGAACGGTCCAACGCTTCACTCTACGGCGACATCACTACCAAAGCCTTTATGATGGTAGGACTTTCCGGCAACCACTTCTTCCCCAAACGCCACTTCCGACTAGACTATACCTTATATGCCTATACCTTCCCGTCGTATCTCTGGGGATTGAGTTATCCACAGAGCGACAACGATGACAACAAAAGCAAATACAGCCACGACAAACTGGAAGTGATGACACGACTGTTGGCACGCCTGAACCGATATTCGTATGTAGGTCCTATCGTGCGCTACCAACTGGTACATGCCTATAAACTGAAAGACCGTGCACCACAACTGCTTGAAGGTCAACCCATGACGGTCAACGACATCGGAGTGGGATTGAGCTATACTTTTGACTCTCGAGACTTTATTCTCAACGCCTCCAAAGGTTGGTTCTTACAACTCGACCTCATGACATCGCCCACTATGTTGGGCAATAAGCACACCTACTATTCGGCAGAACTGCAACTTGCCACCTACCGCAAAGCATGGCGTGGCGCCATCATAGCAGCAGAAATACACACCCGACAGACAACAGGTGAGGTGCCATGGTCATCGCTCTCTGAAGTAGGATCAGGCAGTAGAATGCGTGGTTACTACGAAGGACGCTATCGCGACAAGAACGTGATAGACGCGCAGATAGAACTGCGACAGCATGTATGGCATCGCAACGGCATCGTCGTATGGTTGGGTGCCGCAGAGGTATTCCCTCGTTACAGTGAGATGCGTCTGAACCGCATCTTACCCAATGCGGGCATAGGCTACCGCTGGCAGTTCAAGAAGGGAGTCAACGTGCGACTGGACTATGGTTTCAGTCGTAACGGCACAGGATTCATATTCAATATCAACGAGGCATTCTGATGATGAAACAAAAGACTATCAACAAACTGTTTTACTTCTTCCTCACAGTACTCATCCTACCCAACATCATACAGATCTATACCGAAGGACTTGGACTGTGGGGCAACATGGTGAATATCATCGCACCAATAGCCTTCTATATACTGGCACTAACCGTGGGACGACGTATAGGTCGCACGGTCATAATCCTCTTTTCCATCCTATTCCTGGGTGCCTTCCAACTGGTACTGACCTATCTTTATGGTCGTGGTCCTATTGCTGTGGACATGTGGCTCAACCTCGTCACTACCAATGGAGACGAGGTGGGCGAACTTCTCTCACAACTTTTGCCTGCCATCGGTTGGGTGGTCACCATCTATGTACCTACCATCATCCTCGCCATCACGCTATGGACGAAGAAAAGAGATTTAGATCATACATTCGTGAAACACTGGAGAAAGAATGGATTCATCATGGCTGTGGCGGCTATTCTACTGACCACAACGGTGACAATCTCCACAGACTTTATACCTACCAACAGCATTTTCCCACTGAATGCCTGCTACAATTGCACCTTAGCATTCGGTCGAGAGAAGGCATCGGCAGAATACCATAAGACTTCTGACCATTTCACTTTCAATGCCAAGAGTACGATAGACCCGACAGATACTACACGCCAAACGATTGTCTGTGTGGTGGGTGAAACAAGCAGATCCGACAACTGGCAACTTTATGGCTACCACCGCCCCACCAACCCATTGCTGACAAAACAGCAAGGACTGACGGTGTTTTCCAACTATATGAGTCAAAGCAACACGACCCATAAGAGTGTGCCGATACTGCTGTCGTTGGCATCGGCAGAGGATTTCAATATCCTGTTTCGTACCAAAGGCATCATGCAGGCTTTCCGAGAAGCAGGATGGCACACCGCATACATCTCCAACCAACAGCGCAACCACTCGTTTATTGACTTCCTCGGCGAACAGGCTGACGACTGCATCTTCCTGCACGATACAGCCAATGGAGGCAGTAAAGCCATGACAACAGATAGCGATGTGCTGACTCCACTCCGAAAACAACTGGCGAAAGACTATCACAAACTCTTTGTCGTGGTACATACTTATGGTTCACACTTCGACTATACCGACCGCTATCCGAAGTTGATGGCACACTTTCTGCCCGATACTTACGATGGAGCAAAACCACAATACCGACAGATGATGGTAAATGCCTACGACAATTCCATACGTTTCACCGACTGGCTATTACACCGTATCATCAGATTGGCTCAACAGCGAGGAGGCGCTACTGCCATGCTCTTTACCTCAGACCACGGAGAAGACATCTTCGACGATAGCCGCAAACTATTCCTCCATGCCTCACCCTATCCGTCATTCTACCAACTGCATGTGCCGATGGTGATATGGACTTCTGAGGTTTACACCAAACAGTTTCCCAACGAGGCTGATGCGCTGCATCGCAACAGCCAGTTGCCAGCATCCAGCAACTGTGTGTTTCACACGCTGCTGACCTTGGGCCACGTGGCAACAACCTACCGCAACGATACGCTGTCGCTGGCAAGCCGGCGGTTTATGCCCCAACTGAAACGCTTCTTCCTCGATGACCACAACACGCCAAGAACCTACGAGGAATGTATGCAGGAAACGGATATAAGACTCTTGAAACTTAAACACATCATAAAATGACAAAGGCCATACTCATGAAAGCGGGCGTCATATTGGCGCTGACTTTGACCGCTACGACAGATGCTAACGGCCAGAACATTCAACCTATCAAATATGGTGATATGAACCAATGGGTGACACGCCATGTGAAAGAGAGTGCTATCATTGGTGGAAACACCAAGACCCTCTACGAGATAGCGCCTGCCAAAACGTGGAAACAGAATGCACCATACACCAACTGGGGCGGTTCGCCCTGGGGTACGTCAAACGTGATGGCGAAGGTGTCGGGCATTACCAAAACCAACGTATCGGTCTATAGAGACAGTCATCCGGGACATGGCTTTTGTGCCAAACTGGTGACACACATCGAGACGTGTAAGGTGTTGGGCATAGTCAACATCAAAGTATTAGCTGCTGGAAGCATCTTCCTCGGCGAAACTCTCGAACCCATAACTTCGACCTCAAACCCTATGGCAAAACTCGATGCGGGTATGAAATTCACCGGAAAACCCAAAGCACTGGTGTTCGACTATCGGGTGAAACTATCGGGACACCCCAACCGCATCAAGGAAACGGGATTCAGCAAAGTGAAAACCGTGGCAGGCATCGACATGGCAGACTGCGTCTGTTTGCTACAAAAACGATGGGAGGATGCCAAAGGCAACATCTGGGCTAAACGTGTAGGCACTATGGTGGTGCGCTTTGCCAAAACTACCAACGGATGGGTCGAGAATGCATCTTTTCCCATCCACTACGGTGACATCACCCGACAGCGTTTCTACAAACCCTATATGGGACTATTAACAGGAAATGACACAAAATGGGCGAAAAACTCGAAAGGCAAGATGATGCCTGTGAAGGAAATAGGATGGGCTACTGCCAACGAAGCACCTACCCACATGATTCTGCAGTTTGACTCCAGCCACGGTGGTGCCTATATCGGTTCGGTGGGCAACACCCTTTGGGTGGACAACGTAAGAGTGGAGTATTAAGAATACAGAAAGAAAAACTTAATTTTCTTTTTGTATTCTGCTCACTTAATCGTACCTTTGACCTGTCGGTCTTAGGTACTCGCGTTCGATAATACAAAAAGAAAAAACTTAATTTTCTTTTTGTATTCTGCTCACTTAATCGTACCTTTGCAATAGAAAAACTACTAAAAAGACAAATCAACAACATGAAACAACAACTGACAAGGGTGGCAGTCTGCATCATCGCCATCCTCTTGGGATGCAACATTCAGGCAGCCAAGAAAGTATTCACACTGGGCGATTCCACGATGGCCCCCTACGACGTCAACACGACAAAAATGCGCGGATGGGGTATGTATTTCGGCAATTTCCTTACCCATGGATGGGTGAGCCTCAACTATGCAAAAGGCGGAAGAGACTCGCGTGCCGGATATAACGAGCTATGGCAGAATGCCAAGGATAGCGTGAGCTCTGGCGACTATGTGTTCATACAGTTTGGACACAACGATGAGAAGTTCAACGGCATGGACAACCAAGAACTTCAGACCTTCTATGCTGCACAGGGGAACGAGGCACAGTTGGCTACTGTAAGAAAGGACAAACGAGGCACCATCCCCCACTCTACCTATAAAGAATGGTTGAGAAAAATCATCAGAGAGGTAAAGGCAAAAGGTGCAACTCCTGTGCTTATCTCACCCGTATGCAGATGTTATTTCGGTGCTGACCACAAGATAACACGTGCCGGACAACACGATTTGGGCGATAAGTTTGATGCTTTGCACCAAGATACTATCATGACCCAGCAACACATTGATAGCGACAACCATGATATGGACTATCCCTACCACATGAGACAGTTGGCTAAAGAGGAACATATCAGTTTTGTGGATATGACCACAGCCACCAAAAACCTCTACGAGCAATACGGCAGTTTTGACGCATGCTACGCGGCACTCTTCGACAAAGGTACTACCACCGACAAGACGCACTACAACAAAAAAGGTGCTATGGCTGCTGCACAACTCTGCGCACAACTGCTGAAAGAGCAGGGTATTTTGGCTAAACACATCACGATTCCTACAGAAGCCAAACATGCCTATGATGCTGTGGTGTCAACAACTGCCGAACTCTGCCATGCTATTGCTGCTGCCAACAACCGCAAAGACCAACAGACGCGTTACCGCATCTTGGTAAAAAAAGGCACTTACAAAATGCCGACAGGAGCAATGAAACACTATAAGCATACAGGAAAAGACCACTCCGTATTGTGGGAAGGCGACCTGCCAGACCCTATCACCTATATCACCGCTGCCAACCTCTCGCTGATTGGTGAAGACCGCGATGCCACCATCATCACACAAGACATCTCCAACGATTCGAACATGCTCTTCGAAGGTCCGTTTGGCACTGCCCACAAATACGAAACCATACGCTATAGTCCTGTTTTCCAACTGACAGACGCTGCCGTTGGCACCTATTTCCAAGACATCACCATCAAAAGTGGCATCGGCGACAGACTCGGACGCAACCTCGCTGTCTATGACTGTGCCACCAACAGCATCTATAAGAACACCCTGCTCTATGGCTACCAAGACACATGGACCAGTAGCAACGAGCAGGGACTCTACTACTTTGAGGGCGGTCAGGTGCGTGGACGTACCGACTATCTCTGCGGTAAAGGAGATGCCTATTTCAACCAGTTGGAACTTCTACAGATTGCCGGTGGATATACTGCAGTACCGTCGAAACCGAGAAACGTAGGTTGGGTGTTCAAAAACTGCACCATCAGCGCATCGGGCAATGATGTCGATGGTACCTATACTTTGGGACGCCCATGGGGCAAGGCAACACCCGTTGCCGTGTTTATCGACACCCGAATGAATGTGAAACCTACCACTCTAGGATGGAACGAGATGCATGACGGATGGCCTGCACGCTTTGCAGAATGGAACTCAAGAGACTGCAACGGAGTGACCATCGAAACCTCTGGACGCAAGACCATCTTTGCCAATAGCCATGAAAACAATCCCACACTGACGGAGAAAGAGGCTGAAACCTACAGCAATATGAACCGCATGTTTGGCGACTGGCAACCTACCGATGATACCAAACAGGCTGATATTCCTGTTGACATCCGCGTCAACGCCGGTGTACTGACATGGAGCAAGAGTTACGACACATGGTTGTGGGCAATCTGTAAAGATGGCAACGTGATCGATTTCACCGACCACCCCACCTATACTGCAAAGCAAGCTGGAATCTACAGCGTGCGCGCTGCCAACCCTATGGGCGGACTGAGTGCGCCTTCGGCAACAGTGACCGTTACCTTGTAAGCCACAGAAACAAATCATCAAGAAGCTGCGCAATCTGCGAATATCATGTCGTAGATTGCGCAGCTTTCACTTGGCTTTCTGTATATTATGTTAGCATTTATAGAGAAAAAGCAACATAGTGTATCAACAACCTACACTACATTGCTTTTTCATCAATAGCATCGCATCATGGTATTGATGCGGAAAGAAATGTCCGTCAACAACAGGGATTGACGAAATCCATTGCTCTACGGGTTGAACGTCACACAGGCTGGTACCTTCATCATGCGTGGACTAACAAACGAGCAACCATTAAACAGTATTAACAATTCGTTGGGATTGGCTTTATACTGCTGACCTATGGCAACCTTCTTCAATCCCTTGCAGTTTTGGAATGCAAACATACCAATCTCTACGCGTGAGGGCAAAGAGATGGAGGTGATACGCGTGCATCCCTCGAAAGCTCTGCTACCAATGCTGGTCAATTGTGCAGGAACAGGTACACTGGTCATGCCCGAATTGGCGAAGCAGTTCTGATCATACTTGCTTACCGACTGAGGCACATCTACATGGGTAAGCGACTTACAATCTTGGAAGGTGCCAATAGGAAGTTCGGTGAGATTCTGTGGCAAAGTAACCTTGCTAAGCATCTTACAACCTAAGAACATGGTGTTTCCCATCCGATCCAAACTGGCAGGCATCGTGACTTCAGTCAACGAACCACACATAGAGAATGCGCCTACATCTATTTTCTTCACACTATTGGGAATAACAACAGACTTGATAGGTGTGTTATGGAAAGCATAGCTTTTAATCTCAGTCACCGTCGAAGGAATTATAATAGAGGTGATTGGAGTGCGCGAGAAAGCCTGTTCGTTGATAACCTTCAAACCTTCGGGCAGTTTGACAGAACGTATCCGCATGTCAGAAAAGGCATTGGCTTCAATCTCCGTCACTCTGAACACACAGCCTCCGTAATGAATCGTAGCTGGCACTTCATAATCTTTACCTACCGACTGATCCATATCGACGTAGAGTACTTTCGCCTCTGACCGACTGGCATTGACCGAAAACCACAACTCCCCTAACTGATACCTTTCTTCATCGGCGGAATTGCCTTCATAACCTCTCACCGTAACGGTATGGGTGGCGGGGTTGATACTCTTCAGATATTTCACCGTAGATTCCTTGAGATATGGATATAGGGGAGTGATATCCGACTGCATGGTGCGCTTAAAAACTTCAGATTCCAATGGTCTTGCAGCATCATAATAGTCATCATCAGCATGGTCTGCGAGAAGATAATCCACAGCATTATCCAAACAACTAATACGGTCATTCACCTCGCTCAAGCACGCTTCGCGGCGCACAAGAACTGGTTCACAGGCCGGTTTATCATCTTCCAACCACTTCTCTAATATTTTGTGTTCACGCAACATACTGGCATTATCCATCTCATGAAGGAAGGGAAGTGATTCAAACCATGCGGGTTGCTTCGGGCACTGTTCGGGAGGCATAGGGCTTTGAAAGGCTTTACGACCATTCCACACCTGCCGACCTACGCCGTCACGCAATTTGATGGTAAGCATCTTCTTGGCAGGATGGAAATTTCCACCCCGATGAGCTTGGGCACGCTGCCCTACTCTTCTACTGCCACCGCTATTTCTGACTGCAGGTCTGCTTGATCTCCCATTTTCCATACGTTTTTTTCCGCGGTTCACCGTCGATCCTGCATCATCTACGCTTTCCACCACATTTTTCACTGCAGAATGTGCTTCTTCTACGGTTTCAACCGCTTCCTTCACTGGCTTGGGAGCTATCTCCTTCACAAGGGCAGCTCCCTTACTTTTCAGTTTACCAAGAAATCCTTGAGCAGGTGCTTCTACGGCACCCATCGTCAAACACAATGTTGACAGCATGAATAATTGTTTGATATTCATAAAGTAGTAAATATTTATATACTTTTTCATAGGGGTTATACCCCCATTTATCATTCGGTCTATTCTATCGCAGCGTCTGGCATTGTCTATCTGCCATACACATCATCCATCAGTCCATCGGGTAATGCACGCCCCACTCTTTCCTCAGCGCGTCCATCTGTCGCATAATGGCAAGTGTTTCTGCATGAGGTTCAAGAGCCAAACGGGCATGAGGATAATGATAAGAGTGAGGGGTGGCGATATAAACGATATCCACCGCAGGATCGCTGACCAGTTCTTCGTAAGATCCATACACCTTATTTATATAGAACTGTTTGGAAAAAGCTTCAGCCTTTTCCAGTGAGCGTGAAGCCACAGCATAACACTCACATCCATGTGGTTTGTTGGCAAGTGCCTCTGCCATCTTTTGAGCTATCCCCCCTGCTCCAATGATTCCTAATCGCATAGTAACTTTTAAAATTTTAATCCAAATGGGGAGTTTCCCTCACCTCATTTCTCATGCAAATATACTCAATCTTTTCGTAATACCATCTTTTTTCTTTCTAAAAAAGCATAATTCTCCCTAATGACAGATTGGTGTCATGCACAAACCAAGCCATGAATCTCGCAAGATTGTCTCAGCTCATCAGTTCAACGATGGTGGGGGTCAGTATGGCGGTCAGTATGCCATTGAGCGTGAGGCCAAGGCTGGCATAAGCCCCCACAAACTCGTCGCGCTCCATAGCTACCGATGTGCCCA
>ERZ869983.305-NODE-305-length-17089-cov-6.620386_pt1 | contig 17089 bp, 16 predicted proteins | sample MGYA00521106_ERZ869983 | MGnify/ENA primary metagenome ERZ869983 (study PRJEB32232, sample SAMN07284972) | human gut metagenome | biome: human-associated habitat; material: feces | host: Homo sapiens | place: Tanzania | collected 2014-04-05 ...
CAAAAATGCGGAGTGTCATCCCTTTTTCTTATAAATATTTCTTCTTATCTTCTTTCTGACTCATACATGCAACACTATTACAAATCAGAATTTTATCTTGGTGTTAATTCTACATACATGTCTTTGTACTGTCTTGCACTTGTCTCCCATGATACATCTTTATTCATATCACGGATCACCATATCATCCCAACTTGCTCTGTTCTCAAAATAGCATGTCTTTGCTCTATTGATCGTATCATACAGAAGTCCGCTTTCATATCGATCAAACGTAAAACCATTACCTGTATTATCAAACATGTTATATGGCCAAACAGTATCTCTAAGTCCTCCTGTCTCTCTGACAATTGGAATCGCACCATATCTCATAGCAATCAATTGTGTTAGTCCGCATGGTTCGAATCTTGATGGAACCAGGAGTGCATCACATCCAGAATAAATATTGTGGGCAACATTTTCATCGTAAGCAATATAGGCACAAAAACTTCCTTTATATTGATTCTCGTAAGAACGGAAAGCTTCTTCATACCAGGAATCACCTGTACCAAGGACAACTACCTGTGTATTTCCATCCATAACACCTGGAATTACATCATTGACCAGATCCAGTCCTTTTTGATTTGTAAGACGGGAAATCAGTCCGATCACCATCTTGTGTTCATCGACCTCTAATCCTAAAGATTCCTGCAGCGCTTTCTTATTCTTCTTTTTATTTTCGATTGCTGTCTTTGCATCATAATTTGCTTTTAACAGCTTGTCTGTGGATGGATTCCAGATATTGATATCGATTCCATTTACAATTCCTCGAATCTTATTCTGGTGATATCTTAAGTGTTCTGCAAGTCCTTCTCCATATTCTTCTGTCTGAATCTCTCCGGCATAGGTATTACTTACGGTTGTGATTCTATTACAGTAGGTGATTCCACCTTTTAACATATTCGCATCCAGCCAGTTCTGAGTCAGACAGTCTTTATTGAATACATAATCCGGAAGTCCTGACCAGTATTGGATCATTTTTCTGTCGTAGATACCTTGGAATTTTAGGTTATGTATCGTAAGTACTGCACTTGCACGTCCTACATTCGTATCTGCAAAGCAGGTTCTTAGATAAAGTGGTACCAACGCGGCCTGCCAGTCGTGGCAGTGTACTACATCAGGAACCCAATCCAGATAATTCAGTGCTGCCAACGCTGCCTTGGAAAAATAACAGAACTTTGGAATATCATCGATCAGATTTGTATACGGATTTCCCCAGGAGAAAAATTCCTCGTTGTCGATAAAATCATAAACTACACCGTCTTCCTGATACTCCATAATACCTACATAATATTGTCTTCCATCAGAACAAAGATCCATATAGAAAGAGCCTTTGTATTCCATCTTTTCTTGATATTCCCACGGAATGCACTTGTATCTTGGAAGGATAACTTTCACATCAACATTTAATTTTGCAAGACTCTTTGGAAGTGCAGACATAACATCTCCAAGTCCTCCTGTTTTCACAAATGGATAGCATTCTGAGCCAATAAAAACGACACTTCTTCTTGGTCCAAGATCAGGCTGTTCAATAACTTGATTTTCTTCTACTGGCGTTTCTATTTTGATTTCTTCTTTTGGTTCTGGTTGTGCAACTTCCTCTTTTATTATTGCAGGTTCTACTGTTGGAGCCGTCACTTTCTGCGTTTTTGTATTTTCTACTACTGAAGTAACAGCTTTTTCTGTTTTTGTATTTTCTGCTACTGAAGTAACAGCTTTTTCTGTTTTTGTATTTTCTGCTACTGAAGTAACAGCTTTTTCCGTATTTTCTACTGTTGGAGTAACAGTCTCTTCTGTATCTGTACTTTTCACTGTTGAAACAGTTGCTTTTTTTGCCCTGCTTTTTGCATTATTTCTTGTCTTACTTTTTGTTCTTGTTTTTCTGCTCATATTTGCCTCCAATCTGCAACATACATCATGCGGTCTGCAATGAATTTTTATGATATCCTTATTATACCATAAAAAGAATGGCACTGTATATCACTTTAGTAATATACAGTATCTTTCCTTTCTTCGTTATCATCATGTATCTACTTTATCCAGGCAAATTCCACATTACAGCCTGTGCTTTTTCTAAATCTTTTCTCGCCACAAAAATTTCATACTGTATGGACTGTGCCGTAGGATTCCCCACACTTCCAAAGTTTCCACGAAGTGTCCCTGATCCTGCCCATTCTCCTAGATGGTTGTATGTTTTATATTTGTACTTAATCTTTTCCCGATCCAAGATATCCCTAATCGCATTAAATTGTATCATGTCTGTTCCAATCCATAAGCTTTCTGAGTTTAATATTGTAAGCATACTTTTCTCCTTTCTCGCAATTTCCAATTTTATTAAACTGGATTTGCGCCCCTCTTTTGCAGCATACCGAAGCCTCTTTCAATCTGTTAATTAATTTCTTATATTTTATCACAATTTCCTAACTGTGTCTTATTTTTTCCCATAAATAATTCCCATTCCACTGATCATCCATGGTGTTGTTACAAATCCTGGAATAAAGTCTAACTTCTTTTCCAGATTTCCTATGTAATGGACTTCTGAAATTCCTTCTTCTTTTAAACTCTTAACAAACTCCTTCATATCTCCATACAATGATTTCTGTGAAAACATATCCTGAAAAGAAAATACACCATCTTTTTTCACAACTCTCAATGCTTCTTTTACAACATCCCGTTTATCTTTTGCTGTTCGTACCTCGTGAAATACGAAATTACTCACTGCCGCATCAAATGTTTCATCTGGAAAATCCAGTTTTGCTGCATCTCCTTTTTGAAAAGAGATATGATCTACAACACCTTCAATCTGCGCATTTTTCTCACACTGTTCTTTTGCATAATTCCATTCCACGCCCCAGTAATCCATTGCTGTGATCTGTGCTTTTGGAAATGCTTTTGCACAACGAACGGTAAGTGCTGCTGCTCCGCATCCGATGTCTAGAAGTTTCCCTTCGCCATCCCAGTCAAGATGTTTTACCAGATGTTCATGAACTCCTGCCATCATATTTCCTTTTCCAAATGCAAATATCTCATGACAGATCAGCATATAAATTGCCATTACCAGAGTCAAAATGCATAATACGCCTACTATGATTGCAATGACCATTTCACTTAAAACTACTTGTACTGCTACCGCAATAACACCTAAAACAATTGCTGCTCCAAATAACATATACAGCGCCTTTTCTGGTACCCAGTTTCCATAATTTGCTTTTTTATTCATTCCTCTTTCCTCCTTTTCGTTAGTATCAACTAACTATTTCCGTCAATTTTCCTGTACAAATGATAGAATCCAACATCTTAGCAAAACATTTTGGATTAAGAATCTGCTACTCTGTAGCTACTTTCTCCTGTTACACCCATTGCGTGGAAAAATAATATGACTGGATTTTTCTTATTACCCATCGTTTGAAACTTCATTTTCATATTCCTCCTAATTTTAGTATATCAAATTTTAAAAATATTTCCTATTCCCATCATAGGTCTTTTTTCTGCTGTAAACGAATCCACCTGGGAACATTTAAAGCTCTTATTTTCCACCGAATATTGTGATTTTTACAAATCCTGTGTAATCTTTATGAAACAAGCTGATATCTAAAACAAGCAGCCAGATTCTACTTATCTGACTGCCCATAAATACTTACTTTACATCGCTTCTTATAACATGCAATTCCATATTTTAAAATTCGCTCCATACCTTCATCACGAAGTTCTTCCTCATACCTCGTGTCTTCAATCTGCCTCAATGCTTCCTTGCATCCTGCATCCAAATCTCCATCATGTGCATATTTTACTTCTATAATAATACCGGTATCATCATCTGTTTCAATCATGATATCACTATATCCATCTCCTGCTTCACGATTTGAAAATACCGCCCACTGCTCTTTCATTCCAAGAATTCCAAGCAAAATTCCATGGAAGAAATTTTCTTTTAGATTCTTTCTTGCAAATGTATCACGAATACTGATCGTCTTTTTCAAATATGCAGTAAAATATTCCTCTACTTTTGGTGCATTTCCCTGCTGCAATGCATCACAGAGAAATCCTAATGTTTCTCCATCTTTTGCAACATTTTCTTTCAACCAATTCATGATCTGAGATGTATAAATATTGCGAATCTCCATATTCGGGATCACAAGACGAAATCTATTGCCCTCTGCCCTTCCACGCTGTGTGAGATAACCTGTTGTAAACAAAACACTCCAGATATTATCAATACTTGTATACATCTCTTCATATGTTAGTTCTTGATGAAGTTCTTTTATGACCTCTTCTCCTGCTACCAATCGCTCAATCTCGCGCTTTGTTGTCAGATTGTCCGTTTTCTCGATAATCTTTTTTACAATATCATTACTGCTGGTATTCATCCAATAGTTCTGTGGTTCTATTTTCGAATCTGCCAGAAGTTTTCTGCAATGGCAAATAACATCCCATGGACAATATACATCTACATTCCCAAAATGGTATCCATCATACCAATTTTTGATTGATTCATAATGGTTAGACAATTCATAATCTTCCAAAAGTTTTTTGACTTCTTCATCTGTAAATCCGAAGTATTCATCGAATTCTACATCTGTAATAGACATGATATTAAAATTATTGATTCCTGTAAAAATGCTTTCCTTTGAGATTCTCATGCAGCCAGATAATACTGCAAATTGTAAATATTCATTGGTCTTTAATGCATTTCCTAAAAATCCACGGATCAGATTCACCATCTGATCATAATATCCATACGTAAAAGCCTTTGCTAATGGAACATCATATTCATCTATTAAGATTACTGTTTTGCTTTTATGGTGTTTTGCTAATAAATAGGAAAGTTTATGTAGACTTCCCATAAATTCTGTCTCTTTTATATCACCAGAAAGTAACTTTTTAAATGCTTCTTTATCCTCTTTTGTAAGATTTTTACTATCTATTAAATAATCAACTTCTGATGCTGCCTGATTCATTACCTGAACCGCCATCCCAAATGCCCCTTCATATGTCAGTGATTTAATTCCTTTTAAAGAAATTAAAATTACAGGGAATTTTTGCATGTACTTTTCGCATAACACTTCTTCTTTTGTAACTTTCAAACCATCGAAGAGTTTTTTATCACTATGAATTGAAAAGAAATTCTTTAACATACTCATATTCAGAGATTTTCCAAAACATCTTGGTCGTGTGAATAATGTCACTTCTGATTGATTTTTTAACAATTCTATGATCAGACCAGTTTTATCTATATAATAATAGTCTTCTTGTATCATTTTTTCAAAATTTTCAATTCCTAGAGGAAGCATCTTTTTGTGCATATTTATTTCCTCCTTTCATCCTACCATTCTTACTATTCATCCATACCCTATTATTAGAGTCAATATTTATTTTAGTATAACAGATTTTTCAGATATTTCCTATATATAATCATGGCCCTCACATCGATATTAATTGCTATCATCTAACAAATATCCACACAATCTATGATCATCTTCTCACACCTTTCATATCCTAGCTGTGAACTGTTTAATGACAATGTATAATTCCTTGCCATTCCCCATTTTTGTTCTGTATAAAAATTGTAATTTGTCCTTCGTCTTTTATCTGTATCCTTAATCAGTTTTATCGCCCCATCTTCTGTAACATCATATAACTTACAAATACGTTTGATCTTCTCTGGCATGTCTCCATGTATAAACACATTTAATACATCATCTCTATCTTTCAGTATAAAATCAGCATTTCTTCCAATCATAACACATGGTTCTTTTTCTGCGATTTCCAAGATTACCTTTCTCTGTGCCTCATACAGCATATCATCCACGGATTTCCCAGTAATATCACGACCAGAAAATGCATAGGCAAAGAGTCCCTTTTTCGGTGATAATTCTGCATTTTCTTCGATATATTCTGGTGATAATCCTGACTGTTGTGCAATCTGATCTATGATATTTTCACTGTAATAAGCAATTCCAAACTGTTTTGCTACTTCTTCTCCGATAAATCGTCCACCACTTCCAAATTCTCTACTGATTGTAATGATTCTTTTTGCCATAATTTCTTTCCTCCTTCTTAATGTGTTAACCGATCCACTTTTGTTTTTCTTATCTTCTTTAAAAAGATAAATCCGATCAGACATGCTGCAAGTTCTGTAATTGGGAATGCCCACCAGATTAAAGATACTCCTGCCTGGTCATTTCTTACAAAGATTGAAAAGATTCCTGCCAAGGGTAATATGACCACAAGTTGCCTAAGCAGTGAAATAATTAATGATTCCATACCACCATCCAATGCTTGGTATATTCCCTGATATGCCACATTAATCCCAGCAAAAATAAAACTGATCGAGATAATTCTCATTGCACCAATAAAACATTCTCTGGAACTTCCCGCGTTAAATAACGTTGCAAAAAAGCCTGGAAAACCTTCTGTGATCAAAATTCCGAAGATCATTAATACAATTGTATATAACAAACCATATTTGATCCCATCTTTTATTCTCTTTTTACTCCCCATTCCATAAGCAAATGCTATGATCGGCGTAATCGCATCTCTTAGTCCAAATGCTAAGAATAAGACAAACTGCTGGACTTTATAAAACAATCCGTAGGCTGTCTGAGCAGAAGGACTGAATTTTAAAATAAGATTCATTACATATACCATAATGGACATCAACGCCTGTGCAATGATCGCTGGAAGTCCGATCGCGTATATTTCTTTGATAATTTCAACATCTGGCTTCATATACTTTGCTCCATGTTCAAATTCTTTGTTTAATTTCATATGAAAGATAAACAATAACACCGCGGATACTACCTGTCCGATGACCGTTGCATAAGCTGCGCCTTGGACTCCCATTTCCGGAACTGGACCAATTCCATAAATCATAATCGGATCAAGAATGATATTTACCACTGCACCCACAACCTGACCGATTGTTGAATAAAGCGAACGCCCTGTTGCCTGTAACAGCTTTTCAAATAGAGAAAAGAAAACGATTCCCATGGAAATGACACAGCATATTCTAAGATAACTTGTTCCCATAGAGATTACTTGCGGATCAACCGTCTGTGATGAGATATACGTTTTAACTCCAAAGATTCCAAAGAGCAAACAGACCACATAAATGATCCCACCTAAAAACAGACTGTTTCAAGCAACTTTAGCTGCTTTTTTATGACTTCCCTGTCCGAGTGTTCTTGCAAGAAGTGCATTGGTTCCTACTCCTGTTCCAATCCCTACCGCAACCATCAGCATCTGAACTGGGAAGACCAACGTCAGGGCATTTAGAGCTGCCTCACTTCCTGCTCTCATGTTACCTACAAAAGCACTATCTACAATATTGTAGACTGCCTGCAATGCCATCGATAAGATCATTGGAATTCCCATCTGGATCATGAGCTTATTGACTGGCATATCCTTCATCTTGTTACTTTCTGCCATTTTTATTTTTTCCTCCTTTTTTTGCATATAGAATCCTATTTTGTAGGATTCTCCGCCTGCGGCGGGTCGCTTCAGCGACACATTACCCCTCCGCCGCAGTGCGATCCTGCCCGGAGGGCTTTTTTATTTCATAGGGGATTTCATCGAAATTTCTATGAAATAAAAAAAGAATGCAGTTCATCAGAATAAGCTGGACTTACGCTGATTGGCTACACACTTTTTAATGACATTTTATAATTGTAAAAATAGAAAAACGAGCAGCAAAAACTGGATTTACGCTCGTTTGCTACTCGTTCGGTTTTTATTATATTTTGATTTTTTGAAAAAGTCAAATGGAAATTTATTGTACATTCTCGTAATTACAGATTTGAATCGCTGCACCATTTTCCATAAGAGAAAATCCATGTTTTTGATAAAATGGTACATTCTTTTTGTCTTCTGGCATTCCGTCTATATACATAAAATCTTTATATTTTTCTTTGATATATTCGATCATTTTCCCTGCAATTCCCATTCCCTGATAATCAGGATCTACCAATACATAATGAATCTGTGCTAACATTTCACTGTCATCTAAAACTCTGGTTAATCCAATGAGTTTCTTTTCATCCCATACTGTAAGTACCGTTGAGGAATTCATAAGAGCTTTATATAAACGTTCTGGGTATTTCCCTGAAATCCAGTTCACTGATAAAAACAGTTGCTGTACCTGTTCTTTTGTAAATTTCTTTTCTTCCGTGTATGTAAACATTTTTCTTTTCTCCTTATCCACGATGATCGCACTTCTGACATTGCACCATCTCATTTTGTCCTTCTTCTTTGTAGAAAATATCTGACCACTGGCAGATGCTTTGTAAAATAGGAACGACAGATTTTCCTTTTTGTGTCAATGAATATTCAACACGCGGCGGAATCTCATCTCTGCTGCATTTGAGTTAAATATTGCAAAATGTAATGACATATCAACGACAATGCAGTCAATTCCTTCTTCTGCTAACATTGAAGCGATGGGTTCGTATGCTTTGGTATCTACTTTTGCGCCAGGATAAAAGATCAGAAGTTTATCTTTCCCTGGGCCGTCATAGAGTATTCCTTCTTTAATCTGTGACTGTTTTACATTTATTGGAATAGATGGAAGGTTCTTTGCTTTTGAATAGGGTAAAAATAGGCAAGCGACAGGGCTAATCCTATGATTAATGTTATCATAATTATTTTTATAAATCTTTTCACCTTTTCAATTGTGTCGTGGCATACTGTACCATTTTCTGCAATTATTCCTTACACATTTGTTCAATCACACATGTATGCATCTTTGTCCCTTTATCATAGTTAATTCCTACTAAAAGCAATTCTCCACGATACTCATTTAACGCATGTACATATTGTTTTTCTTTAATCTGACGAATTGCTCCTTGTGCTGTTTTATCCCATTTTAGTTCTATGATCACAGCGGGCTTATCAAGATGTATTTTTCTTGGAATGAAGCAAACATCTGCAAATCCTTTTCCTGTTGGAAGTTCTCTTATGATTGTATAATATTCCCTTGCAAAATAAAAAGCTAGGTTAATTGTACAACTTAATGCATTTTCATTATTATATTGAAGAATTGAAATTTCCCTATGTGCTTTATCAATTCCTGCTGCCACAGCTTTTTCATCCATATTCCATAGAGCCTCTAATAGCATTTTGGAATCTTCCACAAATCTTGTAACCTCAGCCCAATCCATTGTACTGATCGCATTAATATATTCTTGAGAAACTTCTTTATTTGGAATTGTAACTGTCTTATCAGGCCAATGATAGTTCAAATATCCCAAGTGAATCAATAATGTCAGAACGTCATCTTTCCCCTGAAAGCTTGTCATATCATTCGAAAATGTTCCTATATTAACTTGAACTCTTTCTCCCGCAAGCATACGAATGATTGCATCTTTTAATCCATCAAAGTTTAACTTTATATATGATTTTAACGCCTCATATGTTTCTGTCTGATTCCAATAGTTGTCAAATACCCCACTTAACATTACATCAACAACTGATTTTGGACTATACATGGAATAACAAATTTTTTCTTCTCCATCCACTGTCACAAGTTCATATCCATCATACCATGCGCGTGTTTCTTCAAAATTCCGATGAAATCTTTCACACAGCTTTTTAACTTCTACTTCTGTAAAGCCAAAATATTCTGCCATTTCTCTTGGATTTGTCATTGAATATTCTGTAAACATATTCAATGCAGAATGAGATCCATATTTTTTGATTGGAAGAATTCCTGTCATATAAGCAAGGGCCACATAATCTTTATCTTTCAACCATGCACGCAAAAAATCCAGATATTTTTTCTGTGCTTCTTTATTCTGTTTATATTCACGAAACAAGCAATCCCACTCATCGATCAAAATTACAAAAGGACATCTTGTGTGAGAAAATACATCTTTCATAACCTGAATCAAGTTCTTTTCGTCTCGAAACTGTATTTCTCGAAATACTTCCCATATCTGTACTTACACCTCCTGTAATTACTATACTTATAATAAATAATATCATATTTCTTTATGAAATAAAACATTGTCTTACATATCTTCTAGCACTTCAATATAAAAACTCACCGGACGAAATCCATCATTACAACTGATCATTGCTGACTTTTTATTTTTCATCCATCCTTCATAAATATCGCTGCCGCCATAAGCCAACGTCATGACAAATGGAGAGATACTTTCCCATGCGCTTTCACAAAATCCTTCGGGACGTTTCCATCCTTCTGCAATAAATACTTGCCCTTCTTCTATATCGCAAGCATGCTCCATAGGATTTTCATATTGTTCCATTAAATCTTTATATTCTGTTTTGCGTATTGCTGTAATTTTACATCGTTTCACTGATTTTTCCTTTCTTATTTTGAACCCTAACGAATTTTTTCTTATTTCATAATATCATAAAACAAAAAAAAATAGCCAGATTATAAATCAAATGGCTATTTTTTATCCATGCCTTCTTAATACTGTACTTGATATTCACTTTTAGTTTCGTACATCTTCCAATACTCTTTTGCAATCAGATTCGGTGCATATTTTTCATCCTGCGGATCGATTACTCCGCTTACCAGAATGGAACCGACAAATATACTCTTATCCTTAAGGGTATCATGCAGAACGATACATGCAGCATTCATAGCTGCCTTATCTATGCAGAGTGGCTTCAAAAAAGGAATTGTAGAAAAGCTCTTTGCGAATCCGCCACCAGTAAATATGACTGTCCCGTTCTTCTCTCCGAACTTTGGATCCTTTGCCAAATGATTTGTGGTCACATAAGCACTAGCTACATCCACCTGATACCGCTCCATCAGAAGGTCATTTGTGATTTCTTCTGGATCCGATGCAGTGATACCGACATGGTATACATAAACATCCGGCGTTCCAATCTCTTCCTTTACTTCGTCAAGAGCCTTAATGAGAGTTTCCGGCTTGGTCGCATCACCAACCTTGATATAGGTTTCGATCCCTTCATTCTCGAATTCCTCCTTGTATTCCTCAAGATGATTTATGTTTCTTGCAATCAGGACGACCCTGAAGTCATGGTTTGCAAATTCTTTTGCTACGGCATTGCCAAGCCCTTTTCCTGCCCCAACTATGACAAATGTTTTCTTATCCATAGAAAAATCTCCTTTCAGATTTTGATGTTTTTTCTCACATTTTTCATTGTTTTTAAAGTTTTTATCAGAGTTATTGATTGGCAATTATTTTTCTGGTGCTGCTTTCATTATTGCTGAAAATATTCCTAACAAAATATACACAAACATTGCTGCTATAAATCCACTTTCTACATCTGTTGCTCTATGCAAAATCTTATGGCTGATTGATACAAAAAATGTTGAACCAAAAAATCCCATCTGTAACATTGCTAAAATAATTGTCGATGCAAAAGAAGCTTTTGCTGCTGGTAAAATTTGTCCATTGTAAATCTGCAAGATTGACATCATAATGTTAAATGATCCGCCTATTAATATCACTCCAACCAATATTGTTGGAATTGACGGATAAATGATCATTCCTGCTAATCCAATAGCTGCCAATAAACACATCGCTGTCATTGTATAACGCTTTCCAATTTTTAAAATCTGATTCAGCAATACATTAAATCCCATTCCAGCTAAATTATATAAGGAAAGCATCATCCCCACGATTACAGTCGTTCCAATATGTTTTTGTGCCATATAAGTTGACAATCCAAATAATACTGGATAAGTGATCATTGTTGTTAGTAACTGCATACCTATATAATAATATGTACGCCATCCAAACTTCCCTTCTACAGTTTCTTTACTTTTTTCTTCTATTATCTCTGGTTCTTTTAAAAAGAAAATCATATACAATAATGGAATTAATGCCAATCCATCAAACAAAAATGGATGTCTCCAGCTATATTTTGTCAGCATTCCTACAATTGGGGACGCAATCATAGCTCCAAGATTCATGAGCACTGATCCATATCCTATATAAACTGCTTGTTTTTCTTTTGGGATAGATAGTAACAATAAAGAATTTCTTATTGATACCATTCCGACTCCAATTCCTAAAAACACACGAAATATTAAAATCAAACTCCAACTCGTATTTAGAAAATAAGGCATAACTCCAGCAATCGCAATGATTGCTGTTCCAACAATCAAACAAGTCCTGTAACCTATCTTACTACCAACAAACCGTCCTGCCAGCAACATTGCTGGCAGACTAACTAAAGACGGAATTGTTGTAATCATTCGGATTTCATTTGCAGGAATCTGTGGCCAGGATTCAATCATCGTCTGCACTGCAGCGTTCATAAAAGTTCCAGCTCCTGAAAATATAAATACTGCAAGAATTGCAATATAATTTAAGATAATTTTATGGTTATTATTCTTAATTATCTCATTCATTTATAGAACCTCTCCATTTGACTCAATCACTTTCTTATACCAATAAAAAGAATCTTTTTTCTCTCTTGAGTAATCTCCTGTTCCATCATCAAATTTATTGACATAAATCATTCCATATCGTTTTGCCATCTCGCCTGTTGAAAGTGAAACAAGATCTATGCACCCCCATGGAGTATATCCCATTAAATCCACCCCATCTTCAACCGCTTCTTTCATCTGCTCGATATGCTTTCTCATATACTCAATGCGATAGTCATCATGAATCTTACCATCTTCTGATTTTTCATCATATGCACCTAATCCATTTTCAACAATCATTAATGGAATCTGGTAACGATCATATATTTCATTTAAACTCCAACGAAGTCCTTTTGGATCAATCTGCCATCCCCAATCAGATACTTCCAAATATGGATTTTTTGCTCCTCCTAATAAATTTCCTGTTGTATTTTCTACGGTAGGATCGGTCGATACACAAAATGTCATGTAATAACTAAATGTATAAAAATCTACAGTTCCTTCTGCAAGTTCTTCTTTATCTCCTTCTTCCATTTTGATATGGATATCATGCTCATTAAAATATCGCTTTGAATAACTTGGGTAATATCCTCGTACCTGTACATCAGAGCAAAACCAATCTACCATCTGTCTTTTTTGTTGTGTCGCAAGTATATCATCTGGATTGCATGTATATGGATAATATCCCAAAAATCCGATCATACAGCCAATCTTAAACTTTGGATAATGTTCATGTGCATATTTTGTTGCTCTTGCACTTGCAAGAAATAAATGATGCATTGCCTGATATCGTTCTTTTGGCTTATCTTCAAGATCTGCTAAAGAGCCTGCAAACCCTTGCATGTTATTTGTTGTTGAAGTTGTTCCTGTATATAAGGTACCTGCATTTAGCTCATTAAATGTCAGCCAGTATTCTACGTCATCTTTATAACGTTCAAATACTACTTTACAATATTTCATAAAACAATCAATTACGTGTCGATCCAACCATCCATTATATTTCTCAACAAGAGCATATGGCAATTCATAATGACTTAATGTAACCAATGGTTTTATTCCATAACTTTTACAACACGCAAATACTTTATCGTAAAATTCCAGTCCTTTTTCATTAGGAATTTCTTCCTCTCCTGTTGGGAAAATACGTGTCCAATTGATACTTAAACGAAATACCTTAAATCCCATTTCTGCAAATAATGCAATATCTTCTTCATAATGATGATAAAAATCAATTGCTTCATGTGAAGGATATATATATTTATCATTTAAAGAAGGTTCTACGCGTCTTGGATTTGTATGGGAGCCATTAGTCATAACATCTGGTACCGAAACCCCTTTTCCATCTTCATTCCAGGCTCCTTCACACTGATTGGCTGCAACAGCACCACCCCACATAAAATCTGGTCTGAAACCCATGATTGATTCTCCTTCCTATAAAATGATCATCTGATCTCCGTGTTTTTTTGTTCCTAGCATTTCTTCCATCTGTGTAAAGTTTTCTGAATTTGAAATAACTACAGGTGTTGTTACTTCAAAACCTTTTCCTTTAATAAAATCTATATCGAATTCCATAAGTAATTGTCCTTTTGTTATTGTATCTCCGATTTTTATATGTGATTTGAATCCCTGTCCATTTAATTTTACGGTATCCATTCCAATATGGATCAATATCTCTGCTCCATTTGATGCTGTAATTCCAATTGCATGAAGTGTATCAAAAATACTAGTAATCTTTCCATTGCATGGAGCATATACTTTTCCTTCTGCAGGTTCGATAATCACCCCATTCCCAAGTGTACCTTCTGCAAATACAGCATCTTTACATTCTGATAGTGATTTTACCTTTCCTGTAATTGGTGCTAATAGGATATTTTTTTCATTATCTTCTGCCAAAATCTCTATACTTTCTTCCTCTTCAATATCTTCTGGATTTTCTTTATATAAAATCATTGTAAATACGAATGTTACTACTGCACCTATTAACACTGCAAGAAGCATCATATACAAATTAAACATTCCATCTTTACTAACAAATGTTAATAATCCAAAAACTCCGTAACTTCCTGCAAATGCATAACTTACACATTTTGCAAGTCCTGCAACTGCTCCACCAACAAATCCCCCAATCATTGTTGCCGCTAAAACTGTTTTATATTGAAGAACAACTCCAAATAATGCTGGCTCTGTTACACCTCCAATAATTGCAGTAATTGCAGATGGAATTGCTGTTGTTTTTGTTTGTTTGCTTTTACTTTTTAACGCTACTGCCACCGCTGCTGCACCAATATTAATATTATCAATTACTGTTGCTGGTGACGCTAATCCTTCATATCCTGGATTTGAAAGACTTGCTACAAGATAAGGTGACATTCCATGATGCATTCCTGTCATAACTAATAATGGATGAAGTCCTGTAAACAATGCCACACCAATAAATCCTAATGTTTTATAAATCCAGATAATTGCTTTTGAGAAGTAAACACCAATGATATCTCCTAATGGTGCTAATACACACAATCCTATCGGTATCATGATCAATATAGTTAAAAATGGAACCAAAATTGAACGTAATACTTCTGGTGAATGTTTCTTAAAAAATCTTTCAATATAACTTGCAACATACACCATTAAAATAGCTGGAAATATACTATTTCCATAAGATGCTGTATACACTGGAATTCCAAATACTGAAATTGCCTTTCCTGCTGCTACAAGTGCTGTAAAATTTGGATGTAAAAGCATTGCACCAAGTAACGCTCCCATATAAGGAGTCATTCCCACCTTAGTTGCTGTTGCAAATCCTACAAACACTGGCAAAAAGTAAAATGCTGAATCAGATACAAAACTTAATACATTGTATGTTGAGCTATCTGCTGATATCAATCCACTCATTGTAGCAAGAAGCATAAAAATCTTGATCATTCCTGTTCCGATCAACAACAATACAACTGGTGTAATGCATCCCGCAATGAATTCTAACAATGTTGATGGTGTAAATTTTTTCTTTTCATTAATCTTATCAGAAGATCTCTTTGAAACTGCAAGTCCTGTTGCATTACTAACAACTTCGAAGGCTTCCTCTACACCTCCTCCAATGATCATCTGAAGTTGATTTCCACTCCATTGTGCACCTTTTACCCCTGGTGCTTTTTTCACTTTCTTTAAATCAATTTTACTTTTATCTTTGATGTCAAAGCGTAATCTGGTCACACAGTGGGTGAAATATGAAACATTTTCTACACCACCTACTAATTCGGGTACTACTTTTGCTAATTCATCATATTTTGATGTTGCCATAATAATCCTCCTTGTTAATTTAAAACACTTTGCCATCCCGGGTTTGCAATATTGTTTTCTTTTTTGACATTTGATAGAAGTATTTTCATATACAAGTTGATATTCAATTGTTCCTGAAATAAGTAAACGATGAATACTTTTAACAATTGATGAGATAATAATATTCTTTCCTACTTTTGAAGAAGTAGAACCCTCAAAATCAATCTGAATATAAGATATTTCAATTTGTAATAAAAGACGAACAATAAAAGGAAAAACACTCGACATAATAAATAACATTAAAAAATAGAAATAGGTCGTATAAATATAACCAATAAAAACAAGACCAACAACAATCCCATATACTATACGTGCATTTTTCATAAATTAATCCATTAAAGGAGGCTTTACCTCTTGTAAAATACCTTTTAAAATATTTCTTGCATTACGTCCTTCCACACGTGCTTGTGGACGTAAAATCAAACGATGGGCACAAACATCAACAAAAACTGCTTGAACATCTTCAGGAACTACATAAATACGCTCTTCTAATACAGCATGTGCTTTAGCCATTTGTGTTAAAGCTAAAACTCCACGAGGTGAAACTCCTAATTCAACAAGAGGATCATTTCTTGTAGCTTCACATAATAAAACAATATATTTAAGAAGATCATCTTGAATACGTACTGATGATAAATAGTTTTGTACATCAATAACATTTTCTTTACTTGCGACTGCTTGGATCTTATCAATTGGATTTTCATAACGTCTTGATTTAATAATTTCTATTTGTTTTTCAAGTTCTGGATAACCAATAGATAAAGAAATCATAAAACGGTCTAATTGTGATTCAGGTAAAGGTTGCGTTCCCGCAAAACCAAAAGGGTTTTGGGTAGCAATACAAATGAACGGTTGAGGTAAAGCATATGTTTTACCATCAACTGTTACTTTATGTTCTTCCATTGCTTCTGATAATGCTGCTTGTGTTTTAGGAGAAGTACGATTAATTTCATCTCCTAATAATAGATTTGTGAAAACGGCACCTGGTTTAAATTCAAATTCTCTTTTTTCATTATTTAATAATGAAAATCCAGTAATATCTGAAGGTAAAGTATCTGTTGTAAACTGAATTCTTTTATAATCAAGCCCTAATGCTTTAGAAAAAGATAGCGCTAAAGTTGTTTTCCCAGTTCCTGGAGAATCTTCAAGTAAGATATGTCCTCCGGCATAGATTGCCATTAATACTTTTTTTACAATTTCATCTTTCCCAATGAATACCTTTGATACTTCATCAATAATATGTTGCGATTGTTCAATAATCATACTACTCCCCCTCGTTATCTATAACATTTTCATTATCTGTTTGTTGATCTTCATTTTCAAAATCATTCGATGACTCTTCATCATTTTC
>ERZ869983.306-NODE-306-length-17084-cov-4.355501_pt1 | contig 17084 bp, 15 predicted proteins | sample MGYA00521106_ERZ869983 | MGnify/ENA primary metagenome ERZ869983 (study PRJEB32232, sample SAMN07284972) | human gut metagenome | biome: human-associated habitat; material: feces | host: Homo sapiens | place: Tanzania | collected 2014-04-05 ...
TTTCGTACACTTTCTGCTGAAATTCCCGTTGAACCACTGTCATCACTGCCTCCGGTCAACTGGGAAGCTGCCGCTTTTGCCATCGTGTTCGTCACCTGACTTTTAATCATGTCATCAATCGGCGTATGCTTTTCTATTGCCGATGAAACATAAGGTGATGCTGCAACTACAATGACAATTGTTAAAATCGTAGTCGCAAGTGACACAGCGATACGAATCGCTCCCCGGTAGATTCCAATCAAAAACCCCAGTAGAAATACTCCTGCTACTGCTATCGTTAACCAATTCCACTCCATACCTTCTCCTTATTTTACAAGACGGACATTCTCCATGCCGTTTGCATTTATCACAATGTATTTATTAACTCCCATGGTCGGAAAAATTTCGCGAATATTCGTCTCTATCTCTCCTTCAAATTTCTGTATTCCGCTTTTCAGGAAAATGCTGCAATTGTTTCCATCATACATAATCACCTGGCCGTCGCTTAATTTTACATTTCCATAATCCCCGGTAAAATCTTTTGACAATGTCTGCTTTCCCGACGTATTGTAAAGCCGGAGTTCATAACCGCCTTTTCCTTCATTTTTCAAGACCAGACCAATATATTTGTTATCATGAAATACGCTTTTTATCTCTTTGTCTACCTTAATCTGACTAGTCTCTTTCGGAACACTTTCACCTTGATATATTGTCAGCATATTATCTCCGACTACTGCTGAAATCTTCTGGCTCATAAAAAATCCTTCTGCCATCAGCGTTCCTTTATATTCTTCCAGTGTAACCTGATGATCCGTCTCCTGTTCCCCTGCACTGCCAAAATTATAATAAACTACCCTTGATGTCACACTGCCGTCCTGTGTATACAAATATGTGACCTGCATCACTTCTGCATCCGGCGAAATAGCAACATCCATCGGGTACCCTGTTCCGGTCAGTGATGTCTTATGCTCCACCAGGATATTTCCTGCAGTATCATAACAGACGATTTTGGGTGATGAGCTGTCTTTCAACACCGCACACACAATTCCCTGACTGGATACTGTCGCTTTTTCTATCGGAAGCGTTGTATGGATCTCGCCCTTTACACCGTCTTTTTGAAAAATGACAACGTCATTACCACCTTTGTCAAAAACAATTGCACAATCATCTCCTGCTACAACAGTCGGAGTCTTGATCTGATAAGCCTGATTCCATTTTTCTTCCCCTTGCTGATTCAAATATGCCATTCCATCCCGGCTGTAGCGAATCACACCTTCTGAAAATTCCTTGTAATTGCTGTCCGTACTTCCTGCCTCCGGATAAGTGTTCGCCACCCGCACATTCGTATACGTCTGCAAATGTATAAATAAATAGATTCCTACAGAAGCTGCCACAACCGCAATGACTGCTGCCAGAATTCTTATTCTGATCTTCTTTTTATGCGCCTTCACCTGTTCCTCCAGTTGCGCCATCTGAGTTTCTTCATCTTCTGTATTGTCCATGATCCGCCTGACCAGCTTGTCCACATCTTCCGAGTCCCGCACTACCCGCAGATCTTTATTCTTTCGATTCAATATTCAGATTCCCTTCATATTTATTATTTCTCCCTATTGTACCACACTCCGAGCTATGGTAACAATAGCTTTTGCCCGATGAAAATCAGGTTCCCATCTGACAGACCGTTCATTTTACAAATTGCCTCTACATGACCGGTATCCCCATATGTCTTCTTGCTGATACTTGCCAGTGTATCCCCTTTTTTCACAGTATAATAGTCCGACTGACTTAGTTGTTCCTGTACGGTCGACACGTCCGGAACCGTTCCTTCTGATTTTGCATCATTTGGTGTTTTTGTATCGTTGGAAGCTTTTACGGAACCACTGGCTGCAACCGTCTCATTATTTTGATTTTCATTTTCTCCATTCACACGCTGGTCGTTCACCTGAGCATTATCATCTGCCTTTGCCTCTGTTCCTTTCGCACTTGCGAGCTGCTCAAGTGACTGCTGTACAGATTCCATACGTTCAAAATTATTCATCATTGAGACACCTATTGCCAGTACCACCACCACAAGAAGCGCACTGGTCGCATATAATAATTTTGAGCTCTGACTCTGCTCCTTAATCTCCATTCTCTGCCTCACCGCACTACGAAAATCCTTTGTAGCTCGATCCTCAACCATTTCACTGGGGGTCACGCCATTCCGCCTGCGTGTATTAATCATGTAATTCTGCATTTGTGGATTTTTTTCATAATAAATGTAATGACCGCCAATCTGCATCAACTCATTATATTTATAAGCAAAATACATTTCGTCACTCGACGAAGCATCTTTCCAGATAAAAATTGTATTTTCCTGATCATACATTTTCCGGTGCAGCTCCTGCGCTCCCCGATTCATGCTCATTGGATGTCCTGTCTCCAAAAGACACCAGCCAATTAACTTCTGATCTTTGAAATACTCTTTTTGTTCCTTCTCTATTTTTTCCCAAATTTCTTCGGAAATTTTTAAATTTGTTCCTTCAACTTCTACATCTTCTGCCTGGATCGCTCCTGATATATACACAACCACCTGGTCCTCACATTTTGTGATCTCCCCGGCCAGTGCCGCTGCTACAGGTTTCTCCATCGCTTTTTCCTGTAATTGCCCAAGAAATGTGTCTACATAATCCTCCACATAAATCTTTGGCTCATCACAGACATTTCCAATCTGTCTTACATTTTTCGGAAGCTGCCGTTCCATATACTCTCACCTCATTAAACATATTTGCCTCTATGGCGGTGTTAATGATAGCACAGAAAATATGCATAATTTATCAATCGGTGAGACCTGTCCTTTAAACTTTACGGCATTACGCCCCTACTTTCGACGTCCTGTTTCCAGAAGACTGCAATACTTGTCGGTAAGGGTCGTAACCCAGCCTTCTCTCGTTCTCGGAAATGTCCGAAATGTCACCGGCCACATATGTGTCCGGATAATATCTATTTCAATCTGATTTAATGGGAAATATTTCTTCGCATTTCGGTATGCTTTTTCCGGATGCTTCAGACCATGAAACCGCTCCCCCGTCTGGGCAGCGTGCGTGTGCCAGTCATAAAGGAACAAATCATGGATCATACCTGCCCGCGCCGCAGATCTCGCATCCAGATGAAACATTTTACAGAGACAGTAATTGCAATAAGCCACTCTGAAGCAATGCTTATAGCAATTTGTTTTTCCATGCTGCGGATATTTTTTCATTTCCTGCACGACTGGATGCTCTGCCAGATCCTGTATTGTCTTGTAAAATTCTCGTTTAGCGGCATATTTATTTTTTGACATAACTGATAACTCCCCACTTTGAATTGCAAAAAGGCATGTCTCACCAAAGACATGCCCCTCATATTCATAACTCTATATGATCTTTACCGATCTTACTCGCCAAATACAGCTTTGTAATCAGCCTGGAATTTTGCGATTCCCTGATCTGTTAATGGATGATGTGTCATCTGCTCGATTACCTTGTAAGGTACTGTAGCAATATCTGCTCCGGCAAGTGCACACTCTGTAACATGCATTGGATTACGTACACTTGCTGCGATGATTTCTGTCTCAATACCTGCAACTGCGAACATCTCTGCGATCTCTGCGATAAGATCTGTTCCTCTTGTAGAGATATCATCCAGACGTCCTAAGAATGGTGATACATATGTAGCACCTGCTCTTGCAGCAAGAAGTGCCTGATTAGCAGAGAATACAAGTGTAACATTTGTCTTGATTCCCTCAGCTGTAAGAACTTTAACTGCCTTAAGTCCCTCTACTGTCATTGGAATCTTAACTACCATGTTCGGATGAATCTTTGCGATTGCTCTTCCTTCCTCGATCATTCCCTCAGCATCAACAGTTGTAGCTTTAACCTCACCGCTGATTGGTCCATCAACGATAGATGCAATCTCTGCGATAACTTCTTCAAATACTCTTCCCTCTTTTGCAATCAGGGATGGGTTTGTTGTTACTCCGCAGATAACTCCCATGTCGTTTGCCTTTTTGATGTCTTCTACCTTAGCTGTGTCGATGAAAAATTTCATTTTTTCTGTTCCTCCTTTAATCTATGAACTCATTGTTCATTCTTACTGCCCACCTAAGCAAATTATAGACCAGTTACCTGTATATATCAAGATATATTTTGTCAAGCTGTAAAACTGCACAAATCAATTTGGGACAGGTGTGAGAGGCGCAAAAGGGCGAAAATACGCGGTACTGGAAAAAATTGGGGACGGGTTTTTTTCAAAAAAACCCCGTCCCCAATTTTCTTTTTTAGCACTTTTCACAATTGTGTGCGTCCTTCTAATGCGCGCAATAATGTTACTTCATCAATATACTCCAGATCTCCGCCTACCGGCACGCCGCTGGCAATGCGGCTGACTTTGACTCCGGTTGGTTTTATCAGCTTGCTGATATACATCGCGGTCGTCTCGCCTTCCAGGCTTGAGTTTGTCGCAATGATGACTTCTTCTATATCGCCTTCCAGGCGCCGGATCAGTTCTTTTAGCTTGATGTCTCCCGGACCGATGCCGAGCATCGGGGAGATTGCGCCGTGAAGTACATGGTAGACGCCGTTATATTTTCCTGTCTTTTCGTAAGCTGCCAGGTCTCTTGTATTCTCTACAACCATGATCGTCTTATGGTCACGGTTTGAATTACTACAGATCGGGCAGAGTTCCTGATCCGTCAGGGTACAGCATTCTTTGCAGTAACGTACATTTTCTCTTGCCTCGACCATAGTGTCTGCCAGACGCTTCACTTCTTCTTTCGGCATATGTATCAGATGAAATGCCAGTCTGGATGCTGACTTTGCACCAATGCCCGGCAATCTGGACAGCTCGTCAATCAATTTGCTGATCTGGTTACTATAGTAATCCATTCATGCCTCCTGTGAATTTGGACATACTTGCTGCAGATGCTTCATCTACTTTGTCAAGTGCCTCGTTCACTGCTGCCACAAGGAGATCTTCTAACATTTCTACATCATCTGGATCTACAACTTCTTCATCCAGTTTTACTTTTACAAGTTTTTTGGATCCTGATACTGTGACTTCTACAGCTCCGCCACCGGCAGTTGCTGTAAATTCTTTTGTCTCCATTTCTTTTGCCTGCTCTTCCATCTGACGCTGCATCTTTTGAGCCTGCTTCATTAAGTTTGCCATGTTCCCCGGCATTCCGCCTCCTGGAAATCCACCTCTTTTTGCCATAATTAATCATCCTCCACTACAATATCCATATTGATTAGTTTTTCTATATCTACAAAACTGTCCTCAAATCTCCGTCCTTCTTCTACCTGACGGACATCGATGTCCAGTTTTTTCCCGATTTTACTCTCGATCAGATTTCTGATTTCTTCTTTATGTTCTTCTGTTCCTACTACCCCGGCTCCTACTGCATCCGGCAATACGATCAGAAGTCTGTTTCCTTCTCCTGCACTTAGTCTTGCCTGCTTCAGATAATTCCGCAGCATTGGCGATGCATCAGATGTGAGTTTACGGAAATCTTTTGCCACTTGTTTTACATCTTCATTCAGAGCTTCCGGAAGTTCCGGTTTCTTCTTCGGTTCCTGTTCTGCTCCTTCCGGTCCATTTACATAGACAATGCGTTCTCTCGCTGCATTTTCCATAAAATCACCGTTTTCCAGTTTTTCTTCAATCGCCCGCAGACGGTCAAGCAATGTATCTGGATTTGTCTCCATTGCCGGACGGCACAATTTAATCAGTGCTACCTCCAGCATGACCCTCTTCTGGGTTGAATATTTTAACTGACTGGTCAGATCTGAAAATACGCGTATATACCGGATCAATGCATCATCCTCGATCATCTGTGCCTCTTCTTTCAGCCGTGCCAGATTCTCACTGGATACATCTAACACATCTTCCATATCATCAGAGCTTCTCACTAGCAGAAGGTTCCTGAGATACCACGTAAAATCTGCTGACAGCTGCGACAGTTCTCTTCCCTGCATGACCAGCTCATCTACGATTTCAATGACACTGTGTACATCTCTGTCCAGGATCTTACGAAGCAGCCGGCTGAAGACTTCTGTGTCCACCGCCCCCAATACTTCCAGCACATGGTCGTATGTCAGCTTCTGTCCGATGTAAAATGCAGCACACTGATCCAGGAGACTTAATGCATCACGCATGGAACCGTCTCCCATACGTGCAATATATCGGACTGCCTTTTCTTCCACATCCCAGCCTTCTTTATCGATCAATTCCTGCAATCTTGCTGAAATAGTCTCGATGGAAATGCGTTTAAAATCGTATCTCTGACACCGGCTTAAAATCGTGACCGGAATCTTATGCGCCTCTGTAGTCGCCAGTATAAATATGACATACTCCGGCGGCTCTTCCAGCGTCTTCAAAAGTGCATTAAAGGCTCCGATGGACAGCATATGCACCTCATCAATGATGTACACTTTATAACGTCCTTCTGTCGGGCGGTAAGCGACCTCTTCCCGGATTTCACGAATGTTATCGACACCATTGTTGGAAGCCGCATCGATTTCAATTACATTCATAGAATTGCCTTCGGCAATCGCCTTACAGACTGCGCACTCTCCACACGGGCTTCCGTCTATCGGGTGTTCACAGTTAACTGCTTTTGCAAATATCTTGGCAACCGTTGTTTTTCCGGTTCCCCTTGTTCCACAGAACAGGTATGCGTGTCCGATACGGTCTGCTTCGATCTGCTTCTTAAACGTCCGCACAATTGCATCCTGCCCTTTTACATCTTCAAATTCATTTGGCCGGAATTTCCGGTATAAAGCCATATATGACATGGTTATTATTCATCTCCAAAACTAATTCCGGTGATCTTTGCCTGTCTGACGACCTCAGACTTCGGATCAACATATTTTAACTTTCCTGCCACTTCACTAAGCGGAACACGAACAATCTTATCATTCTTTACGGACATCATACAACCATAATTTTCATCTAAGATCGCGCGGGCAGCTTCTGCGCCGAGTCTTGTTGACAATACACGGTCAAATGGACACGGGGATCCGCCTCTTTGTGTATGTCCGGGAATTGCAATACGCACTTCCTGCTGAGTTCTCTTCTGAACTTTTTCTGCCATCTCATAAGCTACAGAAGGATATTTCTTCTTTGCCTGTTTGTCCTTTAATTCTTTCTTGGAAAGCTTCGCGTCTTCCTTGGAAATAGCTCCTTCTGCCACTGCGATGATAGTAAACTTTTTACCTGCTTTGGCACGCTTGTCAATTGCCTCTGCAATCACATCCATGTCATAAGGAATCTCCGGAAGCAAAATAATGTCGGCACCGCCTGCAATTCCTGCGTACAGCGTTACCCAGCCGACTTTATGTCCCATAATCTCAACGATAAATACACGATTGTGGGAAGTTGCTGTTGTATGGATACGATCGATCGTATCTGTTGCGACTTCAACCGCACTGTGGAATCCAAATGTCATATCTGTTCCCCACAGATCATTGTCGATCGTCTTCGGAAGTGTCACAACATTTAAGCCTTCCTCACGCAGAAGGTTCGCTGTCTTATGTGTTCCATTTCCACCAAGGATCACAAGACAATCCAGATTCAGCTTGTGATAAGTGTGTTTCATAGCCTCTACTTTATCCAGCCCATTATCATCCGGTACTCGCATTAGTTTGAACGGCTGTCTTGAAGTTCCAAGTATTGTTCCTCCGACTGTTAAAATTCCTGAGAAATCTTCGGCTTTAAGCATTCTGAAGTTTGAGTAGATCAAGCCTTTATATCCCTCTTCAAATCCGTAAATCTCCACATCTTTACGTGCCTGAAACAGTCCTTTCACCACGCCGCGCATTGCTGCGTTCAGTGCCTGGCAATCTCCACCACTTGTCAACATTCCAATTCTAAGCATCTGTTTTTCCTCCTGCATCTCATGTCATTTTCTTAAAGTCATCTAATGATTCCTGTCTATGAAATCATATCTGCTCACAGCATCTGTTGCTGTAACCAGTACCAAACAGTTTTGCTATCTATTATTTTGTCAGTACTTCTACACTCTTTTCTTTTACAAGTACCATGTACTCTACCTGGGCTGACAATCCGTCATCATCTGTATACACGGTCCAGCCGTTATCCTCATCTACATAGAACTCCGGTGTCCCCTCGTTGATCATCGGCTCGATTGTGAACATCATACCAGGAACAAGCACCATCTCACTGCCTTTTGGTGTTACATAACTTACAAATGGCTCTTCGTGGAATTCAAGACCAATTCCATGTCCTCCAATTTCCTCTACAACAGAATATCCATTTTTCTTTGCATGCGTGTTGATCGCGTATGCAATATCTCCCAAATGTCCCCATGGCTTTGCCGCTTTCAAACCGCGTTCTACACACTCCTGTGTTACACGCACGATACGTTCTGCTCTCTCGGACACATTTCCGATCTTGAACATACGAGAGGCATCTGAATAATATCCATTTAAAATGGTTGATACGTCTACATTGATAATATCCCCTTCTACAAGGATTTCATTCTCACTTGGAATTCCGTGGCATACAACATTATTGATCGATGTACACACACTCTTTGGAAATCCTTCATATCCAAGCGGTGCCGGAATTCCTCCGTGTTCTGTCGTGAAATCATATACAAGCTTATCGATCTGCGCTGTGCTCATACCAGCTTTGATATGTGCAGCCACATGATCCAGTACTGCTGTGTTGAGGTCAGCGCTCTTTCTGATCTCGGCAATCTGTTCCGGTGTCTTAAGAAGTGACCGATCCGGAACAATCTGTCCTTTTTCTGCAAGCGCCCAAAGTTTTACGTCTAACCTATCCATAATTAACGTCCATCTCCTTCAAAACAAGTGCGGAATACGCACCCATGTTTACAACTATCTCTCCATCTTCTACTATATACTCTTCGTACTCAGTTGTGTAGCCCTCATGATAAGAATACATCAGTCTTCTCATACGTCCGCGCATCGGGATTTCTGCCTGCCATACAGGAACCGTTACTTCCTCCAGAGCATCACTGTTATTAATGATCACAATAATCCGCTGGTTCTGATCCGTTCTTGCATAAGCCAGCACATTTTCCCGCCACTCAAGCATCTGAACAGAACCTTCCCTGAACACCGGATATCTCTTGTGGATCCGGATCATTTCTCTGTGAAATGCGATCAGCTCCTGATCCTCATGCCCCCACGGATAAGTACGTCGGTTGTCTGGATCCGTAAATCCGCACACGCCTGCCTCATCGCCATAATAAACAGTTGGTGCGCCCGGCCACGTCATCTGCATAACGACCGCCTCACGCATAACTGCTACATTGACATTTTCATTGGCTGCTTCTGCCCCCAGTTTCTGCACACGGCCGACTCTGTGATTCGTTCTCGTCAGGAATCTGGAATGGTCATGATTCGACAATTCATTCATGGAAACCTGCAGGGACGGTGTCATCATATTGCTCATGTGATGACGTATCGCATTTACAAATGCATCGGCGTTGCCTCTTAAGTCTTCTCTTGCCTCGTCACTGTGCTTCTCCATACCGGTCAAAAACCAGGTGACCGGCTCCATAAATGCATCGTAGTTCATGATGGTATCCCACTCATCACCTTCCAGCCACTCGCTTGGATCTCCGTAATGCTCCGCCAGGATCAGTGCTTCCGGATTTGCTTCTTTTACAACTTTACGGAACTTTTTCCAGAAATCGTGATTGTACTCGTTACTTCTGCCAAGATCTGCTGCCACATCCAGACGCCAGCCATCCGCATTGTACGGCGGCGACACCCATTTCTTCGCAATTTCAAAAATATAAGCTTCCAGCTCCGGTGAATCTTCATAGTTCAGCTTCGGCAGTGTATCATGTCCCCACCATCCGTCATATGAGCCATTGTATGGCCAGCGTTCCCGCTCTTCCTGAAAGAACCGGAAATAGCTGTGATACGGGCTGTCTGCGCTGACATATGCTCCCGGCGCATACCCTTCCTGTTCTTCGTAAATGCGCTCTCTGTCCAACCATTTGTTGAAGGATCCGCAGTGATTGAACACTCCATCCAGAATCACCTTCATGCCGCGTCGATGCACCTCTTCCACAAACTGAACAAAAAATTCATTGCTGGCCTCCAGATTCTTTTTGTCCGTCACTCGTTTTTGATATTTTGTGGCATGGACATTTTCATAATCGCCCTCTGCCAGTACATTTCCGCCGTCTTCCACAATCACTCCATAATGAGGATCGATGTAATCATAATCCTGAATGTCGTATTTGTGATTGGAAGGAGATACAAAAATTGGATTAAAGTATAGCACTTCTACTCCAAGGTCCTGTAAATAGTCCAGTTTATTCCAGACTCCTTTTAAATCTCCACCATAGAATTCCCGCACATCCATGGTTGCCGGATAGCGGTTCCAGTCTGTTACTTTTCTACTGTAGTCTCCGATATAGTAATATTCCCGGTCTTCCACATCATTGTCAGGGTCACCGTTGCAGAAACGATCTGTAAATATCTGATACATAACTGCACCTTTCGCCCACTTCGGTGTACAAAAGCCCGGACAGACTACATAATCATAGTCTGGCACCACGCGCTCTGACACACCGCACCGGTTATAATAGCATACTTCACTGTCGCTTCGGATTTCAAAATAATACCGGAACGGCTCCTCACCCAGCTGTCTTTTTATCTCATAATAGTCAAATACTTCGCCCGTCTGTGCCTTCTCCATCTCATACCGGATTTTCTCGTGAACGAGGCAGACATGTTCTGCATCGTCCTTAGCGGTACGGAACCGGAACGTAACTTCTTCGTTGCGCTCCGGTTCGGACGGATTCACATACTGCGAAGTACCGTCGCAAAATAATGCTTTCTTATTCATCTATGCTTCATCTCCAAACAACGCTTCAAACTCTTCTCTGGAAATCTTCTCTTTTTCCAGAAGCAGTTCTGCACACGCATGAAGTACATGATCGTACTCATGAATAATGCTCTTCGCTTTTGCATAGCACTCATCTATGATCCGTTTTACTTCCTGATCGATCACACCAGCGACATTCTCACCGTAACCTCTGGAAGCATGTGCAAGATCTCTTCCGATGAAAACTTCATCACTGTCATCATCGTAATTGATCAGTCCGACTTTCTCAGACATACCGAACTTCGTTACCATGGATTTCGCAATACCGGTCGCCTGCTTAATATCCTGAGAAGCTCCTGTCGTAATATCATCAAAAATGATTTCTTCCGCAACACGTCCGCCAAGTGCTACCGTGATATCCTGCAGCATCTTACCTTTTGTATTGAACATTTCGTCCTGCTCCGGAAGCGGCATCGTATATCCGCCGGCACTTCCGGTCGGAATGATAGATACACTGTACACCGGTCCCACATCCGGAAGGACATGGAACAAAATTGCATGGCCTGCCTCGTGGAAAGCTGTGATTCTTCTTTCTTTTTCAGAAATGACACGGCTCTTCTTCTCTGCTCCGATTCCGACTTTGATAAATGCTTTCTGGATGTCTTCCTGCTTTAAGAAGAGGCGTCCTGCTTTTGCCGCCAGAATTGCAGCTTCATTTAATAAGTTCTCAAGATCTGCTCCTGCAAATCCTGCAGTTGTCTGTGCGATTTGTTTCAGATCAATCTCTTCACTGAGTGGTTTGCCCTTTGCGTGAACTTTTAAAATGTCTTCTCTTCCCTGTACATCCGGTCTTCCGACTACGACTTTACGGTCAAAACGTCCCGGACGAAGGATTGCAGGATCCAGAATGTCGACACGGTTCGTTGCTGCCATGACGATAATCCCTTCATTGACACCAAATCCGTCCATCTCAACGAGCAACTGGTTCAATGTCTGCTCACGCTCATCATGGCCGCCGCCCATACCGGTTCCTCTTCGTCTTGCGACTGCATCAATCTCATCGATAAAAATAATGCAAGGTGCATTTTTCTTAGCCTCTTCGAATAAGTCACGGACTCTGGAAGCTCCGACTCCGACAAACATCTCCACAAAATCAGATCCGGAAATGGTAAAGAACGGAACTCCAGCCTCTCCGGCTACCGCCTTTGCAAGCAGTGTCTTTCCGGTTCCCGGAGGTCCCACAAGGAGAACTCCTTTCGGGATACGCGCTCCAACCTGGATATATTTCTTAGGTTCTTTCAGGAAATCAACAATCTCCTCCAGCTCCTCTTTCTCTTCTTTCAGTCCTGCAACATGATCAAATGTAACCTTCTTGTCGCTGTCTGTGCTCAACTTTGCACGGCTCTTTCCAAAGCTCATGGCTTTGTTTCCGGCATTTCCTCCCTGACGGTTCATCATCATAAAAATGAACATCACACCTGCAAGTGTAAGAAGCACCGGCAGAATTGTTGTTGAAAATAATGTGTCCTGCGGAACATCTGCCATATCATAGTCCAGCTTATTCTCTTTCAGATAATCCTGCACTTCATTAATATCTGAAACATACAGATACCGCACCTGCTTACCGTCTTTATCTTCCTTCTTCAGTTTGATTTCCACATGTCCGGTCGGCACATTTTTATTCTGAATCACAGAAATGCTGTCTACATTGTCTCCTGTAACCAGTGTCTGAAACTCACTCCAGGTAAGTCTGTCACTCTGATTCTCGAACATGTTCGTAAACCAGAGTACTGCAAACAGAAATACAACAAGCACTAAAAGACCGGCTCCGCTGATTCCTTTATTTTTTCTAGTGTCCAAACTTTTTGCTCCCTTCTACTCCACACCTTCTACAACTCCGATGTATGGAAGATTTCTATATTTCTGGGCATAATCCAGACCGTAGCCCACAACAAATTCATCTGGAATGTTAAATCCAACATAATCAACCTTCACGTCTTTGACACGTCTTTCCGGTTTATCTAATAATGTACAAAGTCTCAGGCTCTTTGGTCCACGTTTTTTAAGAATTTCAATCAGATAAGAAAGTGTTCTTCCTGAATCAATGATATCTTCTACGATCAGAACATCTTTTCCTTCCAGTGTCTCATCAAGATCTTTTGCAATCTTAACAACACCACTTGAAGCTGTTCCGTCACCATAACTGCTGACACTCATAAAGTCCATGGATACCGGCACGGTAATTCTCTTTGCCAGTTCGCACATAAAGAATACGCCACCTTTTAATACACAGATAAGATGCACTTCTTTTCCTTCATAATCTTTACTGATCTGCTCTCCAAGATCACGGATTCTCTTAGCAACTTCTTCTTCCTCAACTAATACTCTTACTGTCTCTGCCATAATTTTCTCCTTTGCAAAAGTGAATTTCTAAAATCTTTTTTGTAGATTCTGTAATCTGATAACGCTGGCTCTGTCTGTGACCGACCACCCACATAATATCGTGCCCATCTGCCACCAGCCAGACTTTCTCCCGCTCTTCCTGCGAAATTTTCTCATTAATAAAATACTTTTTCAGCCTTTGCGTTCCTCCATTTTTATTAATTGCGAGGACATCTCCGGCCTGTCTGTGCCTGATTTCCACAGTGTTATTAATTATATCATAATCGAACCATTTCGTGTAGGTTTTTTCGGGAAATGCTTTCATTCCAGGCGGTCTTTCGAAAATGCGGAACTGAAACAAAGTCTCTGGATTTTCTATATTTTCATCTTTCAAATGTATTGAAGCAATATTTTTTGTAGAAAGGACTGGTTTCTTTTCAAACTTCACTCCTTCATAAATACGGCTCGCCGTCACAGCATAAGGCAAATCTATTTTCCGTCCCACCTGCCGGTCTAAAAGTTCCTCTACCGCCTGCACATGTACTGCACTGATATCCTTCTCATGCCCCGCAGCTTCACAGATAATCCGGTGGATCACATAACTTTTTAACGGTACCGGGACTTTGTCATATTCATTTTTATTAAGGAGCAGACTAATGGCTCCTGTAGCGGAATTCGCTTCTTTCCGACATGATCGAGACTCTGTATGCAACACTTTTTTCTTATACTCCTCAATCTGCATATCCACATACCCCCAAAGTTCACGCACGCTCTGGGCTGCTCTGGAAATGTGCCAGACTGCCTGTTCGTTGATTTCCTCCAGTTGCGGGAGGACCTGATTACGAAGCTTATTTCTTGCATAAACATTTTCCGCATTCGTCTCGTCTGTACAATAAGATATTCCCATTTTTTCAAGATATGATTCAATCTCATTTCTTCCTATATTGAGAAGTGGACGAATCCAAAATCCGGACACCGGCGCAATTCCGCCAAGTCCCCGGACATCTGTTCCCCGGCACAAATGAAATAACACGGTTTCAGCCTCATCATTTCTGTGGTGCGCCAGCGCAATTTTTCCAAAACCTTGCGCGCTCTCTTGTCTGTCATTGGCACACTCAGCATGGGCGGACTGGATATCACCATATTGATCATTGTCACATGGAACATCACTATACTGGTTTCTTACTTCCAGAAATGCCTCTCTCCTGGCCTTTCTGCCCGCTTCCTCTTCAGACATATTCCAACATTTTGCAAGTTCTCTTATATCCTTATGATAAACGACAAGCGGAACATTCCACGCATCACAAATTTCCCGTACATAACGCTCGTCTGCGTCAGCGTTGTCTCCGCGAAGACCATGATGTACATGCACCGCCGTAATTTCTAACGTTCCATCTCCGCTTTTTTGTCGTTCATCCCGAAGCTTTGTAAGCACAAAAAGCAGGCATACGGAATCTGCACCTCCCGATACGCCTACAATTACTCTATCCTTTTTCTCCAGCATATGCTGTTCTTCTATATAAGCTTTTACTCTCTGATACATCTGCTTTATCCTGTTTGGACGACTCTTTGTTCATCTGCCCAAACATTTCCTCGCTTATTTGTTATTCAAGAATGTCTTTGATATCTGATATCAATATATAAAATTTGCCCGCAAATTGCAAGTTTTCCATATATTTTCTCTATTTACATATAGACCATATTCTCTTTTTTTATTCTTAGAGGCAAATACTTCAACTACAATGATATTCTAAAGCTTCCAGATTCCTGTCACAAGAATTGTCATATCATCAAGAGGCGCTGCTCCTGCATATTCCATGACCCGGTTCAAAATGTGATGTGCCATTTCTCCCGGATTCTGGGACTCCACCTGACAAATGAATTCTTCCATGAGACTGTCCTGTTTCCCAGTCGGCAAGGTGTCCAATACACCGTCTGTCACCATAACAAGAAAGTCTCCATCTTCAAGTTGCCGCCGCTCCGGTTCTATATCAAGCCTTGCCAGCGCACCGATTGGAAGGGAAATAGAATGCACTTCCTCCACCTCATCTTTTCGTTTTATATATGTAGTGGCTGCTCCTGCTTTTACCATCTCACAGCTTGCATCGTACAGATCAATAAGCGCCACATCAATCGTAGAAAACATTACTTCTTCCCGGCCGGTCACGAGAGCTGTATTCATAATCTGAACTGCCGTTTTTACCGGGAATCCAGCGTTCAAAAGCTCTTCTAACATTTCCACTACCATCGTACTCTCCCGGAATGCGCGCTCACCTGAACCCATGCCGTCTGACAATGCTACACCTTTCCTTCCTCCCGGCAAGTCCGAGGTCAAAAATGTATCTCCGGAAATTTTCTCGCTGCCTTTTCCTATTTTAGCCACACCCTGTATCGTGTGAAATCTTGCTCCTTCCACACAGGCAACTGTGCAGTACTCATCCCCGATAATTGGGCGCTCTCCCCTCCCAGGCACCATAATCCGGCCTGCCATTTTCCCGACTTCAGCTGCCAGCTCTTTCATAGCGACAATATGCCCCTTGGATGCCTTTAACGTCAAATGTATCTCATATTTTCCCTGGGCAGTCATATAAAAAACCGAAGACAAAATCTTGATTCCGGACTTTTTTAACTGGTTTCGGATCTTTTTTTTCAAATGCTCATCTTCAAATATCCCTGCATCCAGTTCGTGAGTCGTATAACACAAAGTCTTCGCCAGATCATTTAACTGCGCGGCAAAGCCCTCCCGGTTCTGTACCATTTTATTATTCCATATCAACTTCTGTCTCACATTTTCATAATTTTCCAGTGTCTCTCGCAAAAATCTCGGTGCCAAAAGGCACTGCTTCATAAGCCTGCGTTTTAATTCCACATTTAGCTCGGCACCGTAGTCCTGAACCGCACACAGAATTTCCCGCATCATATGATACGTTTGCTGCCGTCTCTCCCCCAGACATTTTTCTCGATTTTCACACTCCCGGCACACCTTTTGCGTCACACAGTCAAAAATGTCGTCATTTTCCTCATTTGTAAATGTAGCACGATAATCCTCCAGCTTTGAAAATGTATCTGACAGCTTCTTTAAAGATCCCGCAAACTTGTCTACTTGAATCACATACGGATTCGTGAAAATCTGCGCTCCCCGCTCTTTCAATTCCTGCATAAAAATCTCCCCTTACTAATTCTTCTATCTCAGCTTTCGTATTCCTGCTTTGCCTGCGCATCCTGCCGGAGGCTTTTTGTATAATAGGAAATGAATTTTTCTCTGTTATGCAAAAAAGCTTCGGGCTTTCACCCAAAGCTTTTTCATTCGTTACTTTGCTTTTAATATGATCTCATTTTCATTCACCAGACCAAGCTTTTCCTTCGCAATCTCTTCCACATACTCGTCAGTTCCAACGTATGCTTCCATATCATCTATCTCCTGTGATCTGGCTTTCTCTTCATCTATCTGTTTCTTAAGCTCCGTCTCCTGAGCCAAATAACTTTTCTCCTTCGCCCGAAGAGAAATTCCACCGACCACTACAAGTGCTGTCATCAAAAGAATTACACCTGTAATTACAAGCACACTCAACTTGTGCTGATTCGTCCGCCTCCTGGACCTTCTCTTATGGCTATTACGCCTCGTATCTTTCATATTAATACTCACCCTTGTCTTCGGTTCCCACACCGATTTATACCTTTTTATAATAATAACTATTTTTCTGAAATTTATCAAGTTTTACGGGTGTAGATTTTTTTACACATTTTTTTAACTTTCCGCAAAAGCCATGACATCAGGCACGCTCCAACTACAACACCTAGTACATAATACCAGCGCACACTACCACTACTAGTGTGGTAAATTTGCACAAACAGATACATTTCCACAAAAATCC
>ERZ869983.307-NODE-307-length-17010-cov-7.246206_pt1 | contig 17010 bp, 10 predicted proteins | sample MGYA00521106_ERZ869983 | MGnify/ENA primary metagenome ERZ869983 (study PRJEB32232, sample SAMN07284972) | human gut metagenome | biome: human-associated habitat; material: feces | host: Homo sapiens | place: Tanzania | collected 2014-04-05 ...
GTAACGTTATCAATGATATTATCTCCACCGATTACCCAGCCAATTACACCTCCGAAAAATGTCTCTGTAGAATTTCCATTAAAAGTGACATTATCAAGAACTATTGTCAGATTCTTCACTACACTTCCCTGACTGTAACGGATAAGTCCGCCTACTTCTCCTGTTGTATTTACGCCAGTCAGCGTAATCTTACGTTCAGCTGTATCCCCTACAATCACACCACTAAATGCACGGGAAACATCATCCTTTCCAAATCCAGTAAACTGTGCTACATTCAGTGTTAAGTCCTTTTTAATCTGAAAATATCCATTGCGAAGATATGCCATAACCTGTTCATTTGTTAAAATAGTAGCATTGGAGTCTGTTTTCTGCACATAGCGGTTTCTTGCAAGCGTTGCTTCTATCCATGTATTCCCATTCTTGATGAAAACCATGTCATCGGAAACATCTTCAGTGTGAACAGCACCCCCACCTTGACCATCCATTTTTGTAGTTAATATTGTTTTGTTAATTTTGATTGCAGTGCCATTTCTTCCCGTATCATCTAACAGCTTCATCACAGTCATCATCTGATCTTCGCCGGTAAAGAGTTTCTGACCATCTGTACTTGAAACATCCTGGATTACCCATGGATGCCCGTAAGTTCCACAGCCGTCTACAAGGTAAACGGCCTTTTGGTTGATGTCCAATTCATAATATTTATTTGCAGAATTCTCGGGCGTACCGATGTATGGCAGATAGCCCGAAAAGTTTTGAGGACTATCTGCAGGTTTATTGCCTGTTTCATTGCCAGTTTTAATTGCTGCTTTATCAGCACCGACATAAGAGCCTGCTGTTGTATTACCAAATGTATCCAGATACCATACCTGACCTGTCACATTCCCTTCATTATATGAATTTCGATTATGACTTAATGTGCTTCCGCTTGATGAAACACCATTGGAAATTTCTTTTCCGAATGTTATTTTTTCAGTCGTTGACTCAAAGTTGTAACTACCACCACTAGCACCATCTCCATACTGAAATGCAGTTGCAAAAATGGCTTTCTTGAAAATCGAATCATTTCCTGCTCGGTTCAAATCCATGTTGCTAAATTCCAGACTGATTTTCTGTGCCGTACTAGAGCCAATTTGTCCCATCAATGCTGATGCAACCTTATTCCCTGTCAACACTGAAGATGTAGTATATTTGTCTCTCACAAAGGTAACTTCATTCATGGATATCGCCGTATTGGAACCCACAGAATTTACAAGCAATGGAAGGTCTGTACCATCTTCACATTGAATACCATCCAGTTTAAGATTGGTTATCGTGATACCTGCCTGGTATGTATTTGTGCTCTCCTGCGCAATACTGTCACAAATCAATACGCCGGCCTTGCCCTCTTCATACTTGCCAAATGTACCTTGCAATGTGAGCCCATTTACTGTGAATTTCTGTGATATCTTAGAGAAAAGACCTGTCTGCATCTGATAATGCTGCTGACTGGAATCGCTATACTTTTTCTCCGTATTCTTATTCATCTTTGTATAATCAAATTTCACAGTTGCGTTCTGGATTGTGATTGCCCGTGACATTGGATAATATGATACACCTGTCAGATCAATCGTTCCTGTTAATTTGAAATCATTGCTTCCCTTTACAAAATACTGCTGAAGGTTCGGTTGTGCATATACATACAGACTTCTCAGGAGAAGTTTTCCTGCTGAGTTGATTTCAGCAATATTTGTATCTTTGCCCTCTTTTTCGCGATAATAGTCTACATTATAATAATAACGTGTGTTTTTATTTGTATAGGATTTTCCACTATTTACGTTGCACTGATTCTTCCATGTATTGCATCCATTCTGATCAATCAGCGTTGCTGAATTAGCGTCTGGACTGGTCAATCCAATAGAAACCACTGCATTGTTGCCGTCTTCTCCATATTTCGTTTTACCGGCAATATCATCAAAATAATTTCCACCTGTGAGCGTAACATTCACCGCGTTCTCTGCTATCTTTAATCCGTCTTTACGAATTTCAATATAAGCTTTGTCGTATTTTTTATTCGCTTCATCCAGAATCGTAGAACATACCAAAAGTGCGGATGGATTTTCTTTATCCGTCTTTCCGGAAAATGAGTTTGATGAATTTTGAGCAGTTCCTTTGCTGAACTTGATTCCATTTTCGCCGGTACCATCTCCTATTTTCCAATAAGCATCGGTACTGTAGACAAGTCCGCCAAATTTTCCTTGTACATCAAGTTTTGAATTCTTCACTTCAAGATTGTTGATTGACACGCTGTCGGTCGCACTGTTTTTTCTCCAATAGTATCCCAACAGACCACCTGAAGTTCCGGTCGTGTAGCTTTTCATCTGAAGCTTGTCAATTGTCAGTCCATTAATTGTCACATTTCCAGTCATGCGACCGATCAAACCGCCAAATAATGCATTTGGTGCACTGGAACTTTCATTAAATTTCTCATGCGTGATTTTTGTATTTGAGATTCCACAGTTTGAAAATGTGATATTTGTGATATTCGCTCCCCCTTCGCCTGCTGCCACATAACCGCCGATTGCGAAATCGTAACATCCGGATGAACTGGAAATTGTTCCCTGCATAGAACATCCCTCAAAAGTTGTTGTTCCTTTTGCCCGTCCAAGGAAACCTCCGATACTCATTACTTTGAGTCCGCCTCCACCGGCTCCATCACGATAAATAATCTTTGTATTTACTGTAACATTTGTAAAAGTTGCACCATCTGTATAGCCTGCGACTGCGCCACAGCGTACATCCACTCCATTTGATACGTTGTAGAAATAAATGGATCCATTTAATTTCAGATTCTGTACGGTAGCATTGCAATAAGGAATGGATCCAATTGTGGAATGGTTATAAATCTGGCCGATGCCTACCGTTGCGCTCGTACCATCTGCATTATTAGCAAGTGTAGAACCATCACTTAAATAACCATAGGCCTCTCCCGCTGCCAGTGTAATCGTGTGACCATTACCATCAAAAATTCCTGTATATATCTGGCTTCCATCATCACGAAGCAGAGAATAAATTCCGCTTCCGGTAAGGTCAACGTCTTTTGCATTAGCAGTAACTGTAATATTTTTGTTCAAAAGGTCTGCCGTGTTTCCTTGCTGTAAAAGAACCGCTACGGCTGCAAGATCTCTTGTATTGCTTACTTCTAAAGCGTCCCCCGTCATATTATATGCAACAGAAAGCTGATGCGAATTAGGGTCTTTTGTAAAAAGCGTATTTGAATCTACACTGCTTCCATCTGTTTCTTTCAATTTGCTGCCATCCAAACGGATGACTTCTCCATAGCTTCCGATATCACTGACAGACACTGCTTCCGGACGAATGTATTTCCATTTATATCCGTCAATACCAGTTCCATTTCCTGAACCAAGCGCATAGACAATTGTGCCGTCAATACTTCCTGCTATCTGTCCACATTCTGTACCTGTTTTTTTTATCGTTAATCCGGAAAGATCTGTTGTGCCGCTGATGCGGAGGATTCCCTTTGTTGACTTTCCTAAGATGCCTCCGAGTTTGCTTGCTTTTCCATTGTCACTGCCGGAAACTGTTGTTGTACCGGAAACAGACAGGAAATGTCCCTGTCCATCTGCCTGACCCAGTTCACCGACAAGGCCGCCAAAATAACCGTCTGTTGTTAAATCTGTTGTTAAATTCGCTGCAACAGTAGCATTGAAAATCTCTACATAGGCAGACGTTGCATTGGTAAGTGCATGATCCGCTCCATTTCCAGCAACAGAACCGATAATGCCGCCCAATGCTGTGACAGTTCCATTGCTACTTATGTTCACATTCTGGCTTTCCAGCCTAAGTGTTGAACTCTGTGAATTGGCACTGTACTGTCCGATGACGCCACCAAATTGCCAACTGGTTCCTGTATGTGTAAGATTTGTCTCTGGAACATTTTTTATTGTAATTGTGCCGCCTGTAGAAGAATCAAAATTAAGCACGCCGAAATATCCACCTGCATGATTACCATTTGAAATCGTGATTCCTGAGACATTGATGTTGCTTAAATCAAGCTCTAACCCCGTTTTATAAACTGCTTTCCCGATGAACCCTCCACTCTCCGATGTACCTTCTATCGTTCCTGTGCGAGTCACTGGATTATTCAATGTGATGGTTGGGTTTTCAGCAGCACCAATCAGACCTCCTGCAGCGGATCCTGTTGAGGTTGTTGTAACATTACCTGTCAGTTCAAGTGTCGGGTTCACAATTAAACTGGATCCATTTTGCATTTCTCCTACAAGTCCACCTGCATGTCCACCTGTAGTTGAAATGTTGTAGCCTATCGTAGCCGGAGTGCTACCTGTAGAACCACTGATTGTAGAGTTTCCATCTGTATAAGAAGCAATTGTCAGGTTTGCACCTTCTCCCATTGTATTACAGAAATAACCTAAATTGCCATTGCCTGTAATCGTAGTATTCGCTTCTGTGATTTTATTTACTACCGATAAAGAAAGGCTGGTATTACTATCCATGATGCCGATAATACCACCAAAACTCGGCAAATTATTATCCTCTTTCTCTGCTCCAATCATAAGAGAAATCGTTTTTGCTTCTGTTGAATTTCTATTTACATAATTCGCGGCAAGCAAAGGTCCGTCTACAGTCCCCTTTGCTTTCAGATATAGTCCTGCATTTATCGTTGCGCTTTGATCGAGGTAGTTAAAGAACGAACGATTAATTGGAATGTCAATACCACTTTCATGACTTGTGATTGTAATCGTTCCCTTGAATGGATATGTCTCATTTCCAAAACCTTGAAATGTTTTTCCATCCACAGTCTGCGTCAGATCAAATGAGGTATTCGTTCCACGCGTAATGGTGATCACAGCATTTTGGTACTCTTGAGCGTCCATATTAGACAAATTGATAAAATCAGCCGTATTAGTAAGTGTTACTGCATTATTAACCACCTGAATCCCACTTCCTGTTGCATCACTTGGATTTGCCTCATCCGCAGTTGTTTCTTGTTCTGCGTCGGTTTGCTCCGTATTCTCCTGGCCAGATTCTTTTATACTAGAGTCACTTTTATTAGATTCATTTTTCGACTGATTTTCTTCTGCTTCGGATTTTGAATTGTTTTCTGATGTATCATCCGTCTGCTCTGTGCCTGTCTCATTCGAATCCTGTTTTCCTGATTCATTTCCAGAAGTAGTTCCGTTGGATTGAGTCGCACTGTCATTTGGTGTCTGAGTATCCTCATGGACTTCGCTTGCCGTAACAGTTGTATTTACTTTTTCTTCTGCCTGTACCTGCGCCGGGAGCGTCTGTAATAACATCGATGCCACCAAAACTCCGGCACATATCTTTTTTAGCTTTTGTCTTACCATTGATTATTCCTCTTTGGAATTCTTAAAATGAATATACTCCTTGATTGTGTTCCAGTTCTCATTTAAATCATTTACAGCATAGGTCCGATAAAACTGGATCGTGTACTGCTGCGGAGTTCCCGCCGCCCCTAAATGAAGCGTCACTGATTTTGTTTTTCCATCCTTTGCTGTTGAAACTGTTGGGGTTCCCATTTGTTCTAAAAACCACTTATCAATTTCCACTTTGGAGGAATCCCAGCTTAGAACACAATCTTCTTTTACGTGCCCTGAAATGCGGTAGTTTAACAAACCTAATTTTTCATCCTTCTCTACAGCTGATTTCTCTGTTTCTAAAAAGCTGCCTGTCCAGTGTGTTTCTGTTGTGTCCGTTGTCAATACAATCAGTCGTCCCAATGGTTTATACTGAGATCGATTTGTCGGCTCTGCAGTAATCTTAATCTGATATGGTAGAATCTCATTTCCTGTGAGAACAAATGTATAAGTTTTGTCCAGTGCCTTACCGGCAGTAAGTGTACCGCTTTCTGTGTATGCACCATTTGTTAATTGTATCGTATTATTTATTGTAATATTTTTGTAAATATTTTCGTCTGTAACGACATTTCCACCGGCATCGACAAGTTTAACAGTAAAATCATAACTAATCTGATTTTTATCAAATTTTGTTGTATCATTTTGCAAATGATTTGAAATGGTTACGGAAAATGTTCTTGTTGTATCGTCTTTTCCAAATGATTTTACTTTTGTCGATAATTTTGATGCACTATCATACTGTACCAGCACATCTGAAGTAAATAATTGCTCGGAGCCTCGCACTGTGACAACGCGCTTGGCACTGCTCAAACTCGTATATGCTGCCAGCGAATATGCAATAATCGCAACGACTGCAATCAGAAAAAGATAAACAGCTATCAGCTTTGTCCTTTTTTTCAATGCGATTCTCCTTTCTTATTCTATCGACTGACGGTCAGATAAACCATGTCCGTCTCTTTATCATTACTAACTGTATTTTCATCCCAATAAACATGAAGTACAAAATAATCACAGAAGCAATCGCCTCCAAATACATTTTTCCCTTTGTTTTTAGGATTCAACATATCCAAATTATTTTCACTGGCCAGCCAATAAAGCGGTTCTGCATTCTTTTGTACCTTACTACTATCTATAGCATTTTGACCATTCTCATCACCATAACTAAGATTGTGGCTCTGATGTTTCTTTATTTCAGCTTCATTCATTTTACTCAAAGGCATTGCTGAAATAACGGGAGTTGATGATTTGTCATAAGTAAAATTTTCCGTATGTTCTCCGCTATTATCCGTATATGTAAATGGAACATTTACAATATTGCCCGTTGTCGCCTGTCCGGATGTGGATAGTTGAGCACGATAAATTTCGTAATAAAATGGGATATTGGTGGTATAAGCTAACTGAAGCGAATACATATCAATCGGTTCTCCGTATACGCAAAACACGTAATTCATGGAATGGTCTTGTGTGTCGGCGTCGATAGAACCCATATCCAGATACGCAATATCGTGATTGTTACCACTTCCGATTTCCAGTCGGATCGGTGTTTTTATCCATGTGAGTGTGTCCAACTGCCGTTTGTAGAAAAACCAGGCATAGACAATCACTCCAACTAATATTAATCCTGTTGCTGCCAATGTAATGAGCAGGATTGTTTTTTTCTTAATTTTTTTCACTTTATCTTTCATAATTGTATTTTCTTTGTTGTTGGTCACAGGTACTGTGAACAGTAACTTTTCTTTTGGTTCTTTACCTAATTTTGAATCATTGGCTGCATCTCAAGTTTCACCCTGAGACAGTTTGCATGGCTTCCGATATACTGGTCTGCCTGATTATAATATGAGCTTAATGCTACAAAAGCATCCTTTGTTTCTTCATTATTAGAAAAATTTGATTGCATGTTTTGAATAAACTTTAATTCTGATTCAGTTATTGGTAATGGCTTATTTGTGAGATTACTATAAAAATATCTCTGTGGACAATTCACCATAGAATATTGTGCATCCGCATATGCAATTTCATTACGCACTGTTTCTCCATTCTTATAGGTAGACAAAATCGGCTTCCTGCCATTTAAGAATTCATTTCCTTCTGCCAACGTGAATTCCGCAAAATTCTGTGGCCAGCACCAGTATAATGTGTATGAATACTCTGTATCTTTTTGTGCGTCCGGAATATTGAGCGTAAAACTGCCATCTTTTAGCCAAATAAGATTCGTTGCCGATGCATTTCCTACATTTGAACTTTCACTTTTTTCTAAAAAGAATAAAATGTGACCGGAAGTAAATGTTTTGGTTATCTCGTCCACTTCATTAATATTATTATCCTGATAATTGTATGGAATCAGACTTAACTGCATGCTCAGGGTGATGTTTCCCATTGTTTTTGGCACTACAGAAAATTGTAACCTTCCGCTGCTTCCTGGCTCAATTGCCTGATCTTCACGCTCATGCTTGGAATCCTTCCAATAGTCTTCCCAATCTGATTGTGCAGTGCTGTAGTTTCCTACCTTGCTCTGGTCGCTCAATAACCAGTTTACGGAATATTTATCAGGAGATGTCTCAAGGAAAGTATCCTTCAGCTTCTGATACCAGGAGCTTCCGGTTGGATTCTCCTTATCCATGATCTTCTTCAACAGATCATCATGGATACCGGCACTTCCATACGTTTTGAGTTCCACATTTTTCATATCCGCACTGACTGTTGCGCCTGTTCCCCGGACTCTTGTATTACTCACAAACCATGCGATACAGAGTGCGATTATCACAGCGATTGCTGCAATGACAAAAACAATCATCTGATGAATTCGTTTTTTCTTTTCCTTTTTTAATTCTTCGAGATTTTCTTGCATTAGGCATCTATCTCCATTGATCTATTGTTTCATTTTGTATATATTATTCAAATTATTTGATATAAATATCCAATTATAATAATACTACAATAGTAATAGGTTTTCAATAATTTTACAGTTCCCAACTCAAATATTCTCAATGCAAACAACTCCTCCCCGGACATATCACCAAGAAATGCCCGGAGAGGAGTTTGTCTATTACAGCCACTGTTTTAAAACAGCATTTAATTTTGTCATATCAAGCGGTTTGGCAATATGTTCGTTCATACCGGTATTCTTTGCAAGCTGCACGTCCTCAGCAAACGCATTCGCAGTCATGGCGATGATCGGCACTTTCCCTCTTTTGCCCGGAAGTGCACGAATTGCAGCCGTTGCTTCATATCCATTCATGATCGGCATCTGTATGTCCATAAATGCAAGATCGTATCTGTTCTCGGGAGCATTCGCAACCTTTTCGACTGCAGTTTTTCCATTCTCGGCAATATCAATTGCTACGCCAGTCATACCCAGGATCTCAACTGCAATTTCTCGATTCAGTTTATTGTTCTCAACAAGAAGGATTCTTTTGCCCGTATAATCTGCTTTCGCAAACTCTTCCAGATAGTTCCGTGCATTTTTCTCTTTCTTCTCAGAAGTGAACTGTCGCAGCGTAGCTGTCAGACGCGAACGGAATAATGGTTTTGCTATGAATGCATCTACTCCTGCCGCTCTTGCGTCTTCTTCAATCTCGCTGAATTCAAAAGAAGTAAGAATGATAATTGTGACATCTTTACCTACCCTCTCCCGAATCTTTCGAGCTGTCTCAATACCGTCCATTTCCGGCATCTTCCAATCCAGGATCACTGCGAAATAATCACTGTTGTTTTCATGGCGTGCATAGCAGCGTTCCACAGCTTCTTTACCTGTAAGTACCCATTCGCCCGCTATGCCGATCTCCTCAAGAGTTGCAACCGTACTTTCACAGCAGATCCTGTCATCATCTACAACCAGCACCGGAAGATCGAACAGTTCTTTTTCCTGTTCTTTTTCACTCTCCTGAAGTTTCAGATATACGGTTACTGTGATCTTCGTTCCTTTGTTCGGGATACTGTCAACCTTAATGCTGCCATTCATTAAGTTGACAATATTTCTGGTGATTGCCATACCAAGACCAGTGCCCTGCACTTTGGTCGTCCGATGATCGTCCGCCCGGCTAAATGGATCAAACATGATTTTCTGAAATTCCTGTGTCATACCAATCCCATTGTCTTCAATAGAAAACTCATAGCAGCCAAGCTCGGAAAAACCATTCTTTTTTTCTTTGATCGTAAATGTAATATTACCGCCATCCTGAGTATACTTGATGGCATTACTCATCAGATTGACAAACACCTGCTGGATTCTGAGACTGTCACCGCAGACCGCTTCGTGTTCAATATGATCGATATGAACTTCTAAATTATGTTTGTGCTCATCGATTGCCGGTTTTGTAAGTGTGAGCAGATTATCTACCAGCTCCGGCAAGCTGAAATCTTCCTCGGCAAGAGACATTTTCCCACTTTCAATCCGCGCCATGTCAAGAACTTCATTGATCAGCCCCAGCAGATGACGGCTCGATTTTGTAATTTTGCCAAGACATTCAATCACTTTCTCCTGATTCTCGATATTAGCACCTGCAATCGCTGTCAGTCCGACAATCGCATTCATCGGTGTCCGGATGTCATGGGACATATTGGAGAGAAATTCTGTCTTGGCGCGGCTTGCATTCTCCGCTGCCTGATACGCTTCCTTCAATGCCTTGCGGGATTCGATTTCTACTTTTTTCTCCTGTGAGACATTTATGGATGCTAACAACACCTTTACTAATTTCTCTCCTTTCCACTCCAACGGAATGAATGAAGCAATTTTATAGGTATTTTCATCTAAGGAGCAATATTCGAATTTATAAACGCTCTGTTCTTCTGTCAGATTCTTACGTATATGTTCTGAAGACATCAGAATATCCAGCGGTTCCAATGGTTTCAGCGTCTTATACTTTGCGACCACCTGCTCTACAAAATCGTGATATGTTCCAAATGGCTTGTATACCATTTCACCCTGCAGTGTGTAAAATTCATATAGGTCTTCTTCAAGATTGCAGACAACAAATCGATCCACAAGACGCACCATACTCTGGATCAAAAGTTCCATGGATGCATTGTCAGATGCCATCTGCATTCGCTTTGCAGTCTCGGCTTTTGACTCTGTGATATCCCGCAGAAAGATCATTGCATACTCAGAATCTTCCATCTCACCGCGCATGATCACATTCCGGACCCATCGTTTCTCCCCATTTAAAATGATTCTGCATTCCTGGCATAACTCTGTCTCAAGTCCCTTTAATTTCTCTGTAATGTACGAACGATTATAAAAATCTGTTACAGCCTTTTTATCCTTTTCAATAACATAATTGTCCACAAAGAACCTGACCAGTTCATCCCATGTGTGGCTCTGCTCAAATGCAGTCATCAGAGAAGATTCTACTTTAAATGTGTCAAATGTATTCTTCTCAAGATTCACATAGTATTCACAGATGTTCGCACTTGTGAATGCACGGTGAAAAGCGGCCGACCGCTGCGCCTGCATCAGGCTTCTTTTTTCTTCATCTATATTGCTGAGGATTCCTGCAATCCGGTTGGCTGAACCGTCAAGACGGCGTATTACTTCCGCAGAAGCCCGGAACCAATGATATCGCCCATCTTTTGTTTTCAGCCGATACTCTGCCTGGAATTTTGTTTTATTTGTTTTATCTGCAATTGTTTCCTGAAGCAGCTTCATTACATGATCCGTGTCTTCAGGATGCAGAAGTTCTGACCACGAGTCCAGTTTGTTCGGAAAATCCAATGTATCATGATAGCCCAGGATCCGCCGGAAAGCATGACTCCAGTTCACATTTACGATCTCACTGTTTTTATTGCAGTCAAAATACCACAGTGCTGAACTTATGGATTCATTTACCAGAGCAAGATTCTCATACTCCCAGTTCATCCTCACTGACATGATCCAGATTGGTTTTCCATCCGTATCTGTTGCATTTTCTTTGTAAAGGCATACATAGGCAGGGATCCCATCCGCTGTGAGAATCTGTCCTTCCCCTTCGCCCTGAATCCGACGGAAACGATCAGCCTCAAGGAAACTGACATTTTCCCCATAAAAAAGATTCTTCAAAGAACCCTTTGTCTGCTCCATTATGGATTCATAACTGTATCCCAGATTATGCAGCAGCAGATCACTTATAGACAAAATAGATAATTCAGAATCAAAATATCCTGTAATTGTTCCGACACCACCATTATTTTGAATTGTTTTCTGCATGATCTGAAATACATGCTCTCCCAACTTCGATGAATTGGAAGAATATATTTCATCTGTAAACTTATTCATAAAACTCATTTTTCATCCTCATAATTTTCTAACCTGCTACCGTTAAATCCCACATAAATCCGTATATCTTTTACAGGCAAACGGCATAACACAACGAATATTAGTATAACAACACAAAGCCGGCATTTCAAGAGCCAATAGTGACAAGATTTCCGGCTTTTTTAGAATACTTTTTTAGAATCAGTAACAGAAAATTTTGGCTTTCTGATACCCGTTCAGATCTGATGCAGAAAAAAATTTAACTTGCCGTCCTTTTCAACCGTAATCGACTCCACCATTTCATCAAAACGTGCTTCATCGAATTCAACAAGCCCCAGCACTTCCGCACTGGCCTTCATCAGCTTTTCTTCTTTTATATTTTTAGCATCACACTTTCTGTGTTTCTCTGCCTTTTTCCCGGTGCATATCCAGGTCGGACATTTTTCTCCATTTTTGCTTGTATTCCAGAGTTGTCTTGTGTAATGTCTGCCACAGCGACTACAAATCACTTTCTTCGTAAATGGATACATTTTCCCTATGCGATTATACGGAAATTTCCCCGCTTCTTTATTATAAGCAAATATTTCCTGCACTTTTTGAAATGTATCCATTTCGATAATTGCTTCATGTGTGTTTTCAACAAAATATTGCGGAAGCTCGCCTTTGTTCATCTTTTTCTTTTTGGAAATGGGGTCTTGGATAAATGTTTTTTGAAGCAACGTATTTCCCGTATATGTTATATTTCTTAATATCCTGCTGATAGCACTTGTTGAAAATAACTTTCCATTTACTGTAGTAATACCTTTCTCAGTCAATCGGTCTACTATTTTCATGTAAGAAGATCCTCCTAGGAAATCAGAAAATATCTGTTTTACGACTTCCGCTTCTTCCGGAATAGTTACCATCTGGTTATCTTCCCATTTGTATCCAAATGTTCTTCTTTTTGTATTTCCAATTCCCTGCTCAAATCTTTTCCTTATCGCCCATTTTTCGTTTTCACTGATAGATTCACTCTCTGCCTGTGCAATGGATACAATCAAAGTCAGCATTAATTCGCCTTCTTCTGTCATCGAATCAATTTTCTGTTCTTCGAACCATACGGAAATATTCTGGCTTTTCAGCTTTCTCACAATATTCAGCAAATCCACCGTATTACGAGAAAAACGACTTACTGATTTCACAAGAATTTTGTTGATCTTTCCGGCTTCGCAATCCTTAATCATCTCACAAAATCCTGTCCGCTGTTTGATTCTTGTCCCGGAAATGCCCTTGTCCGCATAGATTCCCGCAAATTCCCAATTCGGTTCGTTATCTATCATTTGCTTATAATACTCTTTCTGAGCTTCTAAAGAATGGTGCATCTGAACTGACTCGACAGAAACACGCACATAAGCTGCAACCTTTAATTCTTCTGCCATCTTCCACACCTCAGTTCCGCACGCCGCTGTAACTCTCTCTGAACCATATCAAATGTTTCCGGCTCAATTATCGCCTCATGATTCCCCACCACATAATATTGCGGAACTTCTCCCTCATTTTTACGCATTTTTCTATCCAGAAAGTTTCTCGAATACCTTTTTTGAAGCAATGCATCACCCCGATATTTTTCATTTTGTAAAATATTTTTCACCGTGCGGTCCCGCCAGATTTCTTTTCCGTATGGCGTGGGAATCCTGCGCCGCGTCAATTCTGCCGCGATCCGATAAAATGAGTTCCCGTCCAGAAACATTTTGTAGATCATACGCACCGTTTCTGCTTGCTCAGGATTCACCTTCAATTCGCCGTTTTCCCCACGGTCATATCCAAGAAAATGACGATACGGAACAAACACTTTCCCATCCTGAAAGGCTTTTCTCATCCCCCACCTTGTATTTTCAGAAATGCTCCTGCTTTCTTCCTGCGCCAATGAACTCATAATCGTAATCAGAAGTTCGCCTTTCGCATCAAATGTCCATATATTTTCTTTTTCAAAATAAATTTCTACCCCCTGTTCCTTCAATTTTCTTATCACAGAAAGGCTGTCCACCGTGTTTCGTGCAAATCTGCTGACCGATTTCGTCACGATCAAGTCAATTTTTCCATCCATTGCATCCTGAATCATCTGCAAAAAAGCTACTCGTTTCTGGGTGGACGTACCTGTCACGCCCTCATCCGCATATATTCCTGCAAAAATCCAGTCCGGCTTTTTCTCAATATAACGCGTATAGTATTGTATCTGCGCTTCATAGCTCGTCTGCTGACATTCGCGATTCGTACTTACCCTTGCATATGCTGCGACCCGGCGATTTGTCCTTTTCCCAACCATCCCTGATTCCTTTTCTACCCTCGCCGGAATAATCGTCACTTGTTTCACTTGCTTTTTCGTGTTAGTCATATGTATGCTTCTCCTTTTCCAAAATTGTTTTGACACTTACCATCATCATAACAGAATTTGAGGGAGCAGATGATACCGTAACAAAGGTTGCCATGGTATGCGTTGCCGCTGTAGCGCTGGGATCAAGTACTTATGCTTGGTTTGTGAGTAATAACAAAGTAACTGCACAGACAACTCAGATTAAGGCACAGTCCAATACAGCATTTATGAGTATTGAATACAAAAAAACAGCTGTTGGATCAACTACTACAATGTCAAAAGACTGGTATAATAATGGTGCTGATACTACTGCACTATATCCAGCAGAAGTTCAAAAAGATACTTCAAGTGATCCGAAATTTGTTACAGCTTATGGTACTACAACTACTGATGGCAAAAAGAGCGGAGATTATATTGATGTAGGTGATGCAGCTAAAGCAGTAACTGACAGCTATGCTATTGGTGAAGCTAATAATTATAATATCAGTTCAGCTGGCGTTGACCTTTCAAATCTTGTTATTGACAAAATTGAAGTAACTACTGGAAATGATAAGGATTTGGCTGGCGCAGTACGAGTATTGGTTGTAGGTCCTAACAGTTGGCAGGTATGGAAAGCTGGAACAACAGCACCAGAACTTGAAAAAACAGCTAGTGCACCTTTAGCAACTAAAGTGACCAAAGATACTGATACATCGATTAGTGTATATGTTTATTACGATGGAAATGATGAGAAGGTTTATACTGCAAATCTGACTAAGTTAGAGGAAGCAGTTGGTGTTACGATTAATTTCTCAGCAACACAGCCGACTACAGTGTCTGAATAAACAAGTCAGGGAATATAACTAATTCACTAAAAAGAAATTTCATTTTTTATGGTTGTGGCATAAGAACTGATAATGGAGGGCAGAGTTATCTGCCCTTCTGTTCTAAAAAGTGAGAAAGGGGGCAGATAATTTGAGTGTAAGGCAACTGAAAAAAGAAATGATAGCGGCATCTTTATCTGTCATAGTTTCTCTGGTTGCTCTAAGTTCTGCAACTTATGCATGGTTTGTTTCAAATTCAAATGTCGAAGCTCAAACAGCAAATGTAGCAGCTATGGCAAATGGAATGATGCTGCAGATTGCAGCAGGTACTAAACCTGATCACGGAAAAGATAATGAGACCATTGCTTTTGATACAACAGAAGGACATGAAATTAGTCCATCATCAACAGATAATATCAAAACTTGGTATATTCCATCTGCTTGGTCTGATGGAGCGATGGTATCAGGTTATTCTACAGTAGATTTTTCAAATGCAGATATTGGAGAATATACGGTTGGAAAAGATTCTACAGACAGTAAAAAATATTACGCTTATAATGTGAGCACATATACTTTATATACTGTAAGGGACACTGGAATTGCTGATGTTTATCTTGATGGTTCTCAGACAGGTGGAGCAATCACAGTTACATCCAATGGTCAGCCATTAGATGATAAAGTGGCAAAAAGCATGCGAATTGGTATTTCAACTGTTGATAAAAATGGAAATGAAACATTAAAATTTGTATACGCACCTTCTGAACCTACAGGTTATGGAAATGATGTTTATTCAAAGAATAATGCCATAACAGGGTGGATTACCGTTTCAAATGAAACAAGTACAAAAAATGCAACTTATAGTCATATATACGATACAAATTATATTGATCAAAATTCAAAGAATTGGGCAGCAACGAAAGAGGGAGAGTCATTTATAAAGCCGTCTTCAAATGCAAGTCCAATAGCTACAGGAATTGATTATAACGGTATCATTATGAAAGTTTATGTATGGCTGGAAGGTACAGATTCTGATTGTGTGAATACAGCGGCGGATACTGTGAATGAAGATTTATCTTATGATGTTACGATTCATATGGTTGGAGTAAATTCAGATAATTGATATGTTTTATAAGCAAAGTCATGGAAAAGAGATTATCTTATGCCATGGCTTTTCTTTTTCTCTAAAATTCCCTCTATTGTCAACTATCCCCAATCCCCTCACTGCATTTTCGGTACATCTGATGAATTACTATTTCCCCGACTTCTGGTATAGTCATGCAACTGAAAAGAGAATACTCAGAAGGGAGAAATGCAATATACGAAAAAATCAGGATATTATATGGGAGCAAAGTACACTATGGGAATCGGTGGAGAAATGGGTGACTAAGTATTTGAAAAAGAATCACTCAGAATATCGTGAACTCCAGGTGAAAGCAATGAGAATTGTGAAAGAAAATCCAGCATTGCGGATACTGATAAATAGTATGGAAGGTATAGTGTTAACACCGGAAGATCACAAAGCCTTGCATAAATATATAGAAACAAAGGAGATAAAATGGAAAGCACAACAAGAAATAAAATCCTAAGCTACGTTCCAACAGTTATTGAAGCATCTTCAAGAGGCGAACGTTCTTTTGATATCTTTTCAAGGCTTTTAAGAGAAAGAATTATTTTCTTAGGAGACGAAATAGATGATGAATTAGCAAATTCAATTGTTGCACAAATGTTGTTATTAGACAGTGAAAATCCAGAAAAAGATATCATGTTATATATCAACAGCCCTGGTGGTGTAATTACGGCGGGTATGGCTATTTACGATACAATGCAGTTGATTAAAGCTGATGTTCAAACAATTTGTATTGGTGAAGCTGCATCAATGGGTGCTTTCTTGCTTTGCTCTGGTACAAAAGGAAAGAGAATGGCTTTGCCAAGTGCAAGAATTATGATTCACCAACCTTTAGGCGGTGCTCAAGGTCAAGCAACAGACATTGAATTAGAAGCAAAAGAAATTTTGCGTATGAAAAAGATGTTGACAACAATTATTGCAGAAAATTCTGGACAAAAAGTTGAAAAAGTAGTTGAAGATTGCGAACGTGACCACTATTTGTCAGCTCAAGAAGCTATGGAATATGGTTTGATTGACAAAGTTTTAATGTCTACTCACGATAACAAATAATTATTTTTATAAAATTAATAAAACCATGTAGTGGCGCAGGTTTCAGCTGAAAC
>ERZ869983.308-NODE-308-length-16993-cov-6.124970_pt1 | contig 16993 bp, 17 predicted proteins | sample MGYA00521106_ERZ869983 | MGnify/ENA primary metagenome ERZ869983 (study PRJEB32232, sample SAMN07284972) | human gut metagenome | biome: human-associated habitat; material: feces | host: Homo sapiens | place: Tanzania | collected 2014-04-05 ...
TTTAATTAAGTTCTTGTTCCTCCTTTCTTCTATTATCATAAGTTACAAATATGAACTTTATTTAACTTTTTCATGTTTCTTCTTTGGTTGTTTTGTCAAAAATTATGTGATACCATTATTCCAAGTGATGCACCTTTGGGTGTTTTTTATTATAGAAGGAGGGGAATCTATGAATAAAACACAAGATTTTACTAAGGGAGTTATTGGGAAACAATTACTTTTTTTCTTTTTTCCAATATTAATTGGAAGCTTTTTTCAACAGCTATATAATACCGTTGATACCATTATTGTTGGTCAAGCTTGTGGGACAAATGCCCTTGCTGCTGTAGGTTCAACAGGGAATTTGACAAACTTAGTTGTTAACTTTTATGTTGGTTTATCAACTGGAGCTTCTGTTGTCATTGCTCAATATTATGGAGCTCATAATAAAGATAAGATACATCAAGCAGTCCATACTTCATATATGCTTGCAATCGTCAGTGGTATTATCATGATGCTTTTTGGTTTATTCTTTTCTTATCAATGTTTAGATGCGATAGGTGTTCCTCATGATATTTTAAATGATGCCAGTCTTTATATGAGACTTTACTTTTTAGGGATGATTCCTGGAGCTATTTATAATATTGGTTCAGGAATTTTAAGAGCTGTAGGAGATAGTAAAAGACCACTTTATTATTTAATTATTTGTAGTATTGTTAATGTTGTTTTTGATTTTGTTTTTGTTGTTATTTTACATAAAGGTATTGCTGGGGCAGCGATTGCAACTTTTATTGCTCAAACAGTATGTGCTATTTTAGTCACAATTCAACTAATGTTTTCTAAAAATGTCTATCAACTTACATTATCAAAAATTAAATTTCATTTACCTGTATTAAAGAAAATTGTTAAAATTGGTGCTCCTGCTGGAATTCAATCAACAATGTATAGTATCGCTAATATCGTCTTACAAACACATATTAATGCTTTTGGAACACAAACGATTGCTTCATGGTCAGTCTATGTGAAAATCGATGCTTTATTTTGGATGGTCATGGCTGCTATTGGAGCCGCCATTACAACTTTTGTAGGACAAAACTACGGGGCTCATCTTTATGATCGTATTCAAAAAGGAGCAAAAACCGCTTTAGCGATTGCTTTGACAATGGCGATTTCTTTAAGTGTGATCTTATGTTTTGGGGGAAGTTATATTACAAAACTCTTTTCATCTGATTCAGCCATCATTAATCAATGTCAAAGTTTAATACTCTTTTTAATACCTTTCTATTTTTCTTACTGTTGTGTAGAAATCTTTTCTGGAACAATGAGAGGTTGTGGAGAATCTTTTAAACCAATGCTTCTTGTCTGTCTTGGTATCTGTGTTTTGCGTGTTGCTTGGGTAACCTTTATTTCTCCTCATTATCCAACATTAAAAGGTGTTGTTATTTCTTATCCAATCACTTGGTTTACAACATCATTCTTATTTCTTATTTATTACAAACATTTTAAAAAAGATCATTTTGGAGCGTAGTTATGCGACGAACAGAACGAGAAATTACAGATTTAAATAAAATAAAAGAAATCATTGAAAATAATCAATGTTGTCGTTTAGGTTTTATTAATCATGGAAGTGTTTATATTGTTCCTTTAAATTATGGTTATATTTATAATGATAAGCATATCTTTTATTTTCATGGAGCAAAAGTAGGAAAGAAAATCGATTTAATTAAACAAAATAATCATGTTGGTTTTGAAATCGATAATAATCAGCTTGTTGAAGGAAAAACTTCTTGTCAGTATTCTATGAAATATCAAAGTATTATTGGTAATGGGCATATTGAACTTATTGAAGATAATGAAGAAAAGAAATTAGGATTACAACTAATCATGAAAAATGTCGCTCATCAAAATGTTACATTTAATGATCAAATGGTAAGTAGTGTTGCCGTGATGAAGTTAACAGTAGATACATTAAGCTGTAAGGAGCATCACTGATATGAAGAAAGCATTTTCAATATACAACCAAGATCAACATCTTTACCCTCTCGTTATTTCTATGCCTCATAGTGGTACACAATTAACACAAAAAATGAAAGATAACTTAATAGAAGGTGTTATTCTTCCTAATATGGATTGGTATATTCCACTTGTCTATGATTTTTTAAAAGAAATGAATATAACAGTTATTGAAAATCATATGTCACGTTATGTGATAGATCCTAATCGTAGCTTAGAAAATAATCATGATACAAGTTATAAGACAAATCTAGTTTATCGTCAAACAACTTTAGGCTATCCGATGTATCAAAAATACCTTTTAGAAGGCGAAATAAATGAACGTATTGAATTATTTTATAAGCCTTATCATCAAGCTATTGAAAATGCTTTAAATGAAAAAAAGAAATATTTTTCTAAAGTTTATTTAATAGATTTACATAGCTTTGGTGCTGATTTGGGTACAGATATTATTTTAGGAAATAAAAATAATCAAACAATGAATAAAAAACTATTTCAAAAGATTCATCAATTATTAGAAAAATATGGATTTAGAGTGAGAGATAATGATCCTTTCCAAGGTGGTTATATTACAAGATATTATGGAAAAGAAAATGTTGAATCTTTACAAATAGAAATGTGGTATCAAAAATATATAGCTAATCGTTATTTTGGAAACGAAGAATCCCCTGAAATAGATATTCAATTAATGAACCAAACAAGAAAACAACTTCATCAATTCTTTATAGAATTACTAAAAATGCTAGATGAAAATTAATTTTTCATCTTTTTTTATTTTTTAAAAGAAAATTAGATAAAAAAAGACAATATACATAATAGGAGGAAAAGACTATGAAAGATGAAAAAAGAAGTTTTAATGATGAGTGTGAACATTTAATGGATGAAACAACATTTCTCGCAAATGTTGTAAAATCAATTGTTAAGGAGGTGAGTGAGTATAGTTGTGAAGAAATCAAAGACTTTATACATGATGTTGTAATTAATGATTATAAGGATACTTTATGTAGAGAAGTCAAACTGAATTATGATTTAAAATGCAATATAGATATTCCTAATAAAGGAAGAGTAAAGTTTTATATTTATTCATATAAAGAAAATAAAACGGATAATATTCCAGTACTTTTGTTCGTTAATGGATCCTTTCTTTTATCAGAAGTAGCTACTTCTAATGAAGATGAAGGCCATGATATTTTAAATATATATCCTATTTGGATCGTACAAGCTAAAGACCACATAAATATTTATAAACAAATAATTAGAGGACGTATTGTGTATGTACCCGTTAAATTAGATAATGATTAAATTTTTTTGAAAATGAAAAAGAGATTTCTAATATTGACTACTTCAATAATAAATGAAATCTCTTTATTTTTTATATTATAAATCTACTCCATAATCACTTACAACAACTTGTCCTGTAAGTGGTGCTGCGTCATCACTTGCTAAGAAAAGTGCTACTTTTGCAACATCTAAAGGACTACAAGGTTGAAGTGTTAAATCACTATGAGCTGACATAGCACCCATCATTTTCATATCCATTGTATCAGGTGTTAATCCTGCTGCCATATCTGTTGTAATACTTCCTGGACAGATAACATTACATCTAATTTTTTCTTTAGCAAAACGCATTGCTGCATGTTTTGTTACCCCTATAATTGCTGCTTTAGTAGATACATAAACAGCACCACCAGCACCATATTGTCCAGCAACACTTGAGATATTAACGATAGAAGCTCCACTTTTCATCACTTTTAAAGCTTCTGACATACAATACATTGTTCCCTTTTGATTAATATCAATAACTCTATTTAAATCATCATAATCAATTTGATCAATCGCATTTAATCCTTTATCTAAAACACCTGCATTATTAATTAAAATATCTAATTGACCAAAAGTTTCAACTGTTTTACTTACTAAGTTTTTAACATCATCCACTTTAGAAATATCAGTAGGAACACATAAAACTGTTCCTCCTGCTGCTTCAATTTCTTTTGCTGCTTCTTCTAAGACTTGTTGACGTCTTGCTGAAATAACAACTTTTGCTCCTTCGCTTGCAAACAATTTAGCGATTTCTTTACCTACGCCAGCATTTCCTCCTGTAATAATTGCCACTTTATTATCCAATTTTCCCATAAAAAATCCTCCTAGATATATAGTAACATATGTAAGCGCTTAACTCCATCTTTTTCATATCCCAAAATTGTATATGAGTTTACCATATTTTTACACACATATGTTAAAGAATGGGTACTATATAGGTGTCAGGAGGAGATAGACATGAAAAAGAAATTATCCGTTATAATCAGTGTAATTTGTATTATCGTTTCCTTAGGTTCTATTTCAGGAACATTGTATTATGCTAAAAATCATAATACATCTTCTATGATGCAACAAACAGGAGGAACACCTCCTTCAATGCCTAGTCAAGGAGATAATAGTTTACAAGACAATAATCAAAGTAATTCTCAACAAAATAATGAATCTAATCAACAAGGTTCATCTGAAAATAGTAACCAAAGTACAAATGATCAATCAAATTCAAATCAAAATTCAAGTGAAAATTCAAATTCACAAGCTACAACTCAAAATGGACAAGCACCTAATGGTATGCCAGGCCAAGATTCAAATGGTAACCAACAAGGAGCACCTGGACAAAGTGATCAAAATTCAAGTAACAATCAACAAGGTATGCCTGGTCAAAATGAACAAAATAGTAATCAACCAAGTCAAATGAATCAAAATACTTCATCAAATCAATCTTTATCAGCATTACAAATCGTGATTATTAGTGTGAGTGTTTTAGTCTTTATGCTTGCTGTAACTTATTTAATTATGAGTAAATTTGGAAGCAAGACACTTGCTGAAACATTCTATGGAGCAAAACCTACAGCTATCTATGCCGTTGTCAATGTTGTAGGAACAATCTTACTTGTATGTGCTCTTGTATTATCAAGTAATGCTTTGTTATTTAATAACACAACACCAACAAACAATACATCACAAATAACAACCGAAGGTGTTGTTGATGTTTCTGATAGTCAAGAATTATCAAAGAAAACATTATCAGCTACTTCTTCAGATGAATCCGCCATTGTTGTAAACGATGGCGGTTCATTGAATGCAACAGGTTTAACAATTTCTAAATCAGGAGAGTCTTCAAATACTGAAAACAGTGAATTTTATGGTTTAAATGCTGCTGTCCTTGTTCAAAAAGGAAGTGAAGCAACGATCAAAGATACAACAATTGAAACAAATGCCACAGGTGCTAATGCTGTTTTCTCTACCGGAGAAAATGCAATAATCAATGTAAGTAATACAAAAATTACCACAACGGAAGATTCGTCTCGTGGTTTAGATGCGACTTATGGTGGAACTATTAACGCTAATAAAGTAACAATCAATACCAGTGGTCAACATTGTGCCGCTGTCGCTACTGATCGTGGTGAAGGAACAGTTACTGTTAAAAATTCAACTTTAAATACAAATGGAAAAGGTTCACCTTGTGTTTATTCAACAGGCACAATTTCTGTTTCTAATTCTAAAGGAACTGCAACTGATTCTTCATGTGCCGTTATTGAAGGTAAAAACAGTATTACTTTAAATAATACAAAACTTACAAGTTATGGTGTCGGTCGTGTGGATGATGGAATTGATAATTGTGGTGTCATGATTTATCAAAGTATGTCTGGAGATGCTAGTGAAGGAACTGGAACATTCAGCGCTACTGATTCAACACTTACAATCTCTAAAAAATCAAAAGTATACAAAACATCTCCAATGTTTTTCATTACAAATACAGATGCAGTGATTAACTTAGAAAATACAAAATTAAATTATGGAAGTAATCAATTAGTTACTGTTTCTGGCAATGATGGTGAATGGGGTAGTCAAGGAAGTAATGGTGGAAACTTAACATTTAATGCGACAAACCAAACATTAAATGGAAATATCAGTGTTGATAATATTTCTACTGCTTCATTTGTTTTAAAAAGCTCAACTCTTACAAGTACGATCAATAGTGAAAATAACGCTAAAGAAGTTAACTTATCCTTAGATAGTTCTTCTAAATGGGTCGTTACTGGAGACAGTTATGTTACTACTTTAACTTTAGAAAACAATGATTTATCTTTAATTGAAGATAATGGTCATACTATTTATTATGATGCTTCTGCTAATAGTTGGTTAAATGAACAAACTATTACCTTATCTAATGGTGGAACATTAACACCAATTAAATAAATACAAGACAGCACAAAATGTGCTGTTTTTAATTCTAGAACAAGTAGCTTCTAGAAAAAATTAATAATAAAAGATACCTATAAAAACTCGTTTAAACGTTATTGTCTAATGAATATCAATAAAAAAGATGTTAAAATACTCTAAACAAAATAGGAATATATTTATGAATAAAAAATTGATAATTAATATTTATAACCAAGAAATTAAAAAAGAAAGTATTCAATATGAAGATAAAATAAAATATAAAGCTTTACTTGTTAAAGAAGGAAAAGCTAAAGCTTATAATGAAGATAAATTTCTTGATTTATTAGAAAAAGAAGGATTATAGATTAAAAAATAGGAGCTATACGAATTTCGTATAACTCCTATTTTTTTGAATAATGAATATGCATCAATTTCCATTGATTATTTTCTTTAATAACGATTTGTGTTTCTAAACCTTGGATACCATAAGGTTCATGTGTATCTCTGCGAATACATTCTGTATGATATCTAAAAACAACAATCGCTTTATTTTCATCAATCATGCGAATATCAATCTTTTCAACCACTAGATCAATCGATTCATAATGACTTTGAATTACACCAATTAAAAAATCTTGATAAATAGCATCCGTCCCATTGAACTGATTAGCAAGGGAAATCAAAATGTTTTCTTTTGATGACCATAATGCCTTAAATTCTTCTTCATTTTGACTGTGTACAGCTTTTGCATAGTTATAAACGAGTTGTTTAATTTCTTCCATAGTTTTCTCCTTTAATAAATTTGTACATGTTTCTAGTTTTATGATACACTTAATGCGATAAAATGTGTGTGTTAAGTATAGATTTCTATACTTTTTTTATAGAGGGGAAAGAATATGAGAAAAAGAGTCTTTGGTGTTTTACAAAGAATAGGACGTAGTTTTATGTTACCTATTGCCGTTCTTCCAATTGCAGGGATGTTTTTAGGAATTGGAAGTTCACTTACAAATGAAGCAACGATTGCTTCACTTGGTATGGAAAGTATTTTGGGAAATGGAACAATTTTAAATCAAATATTAGCGTTATTAATGGCTGTTGGACAAACTATTTTTGATAATCTACCGTTAATTTTTGCCGCTTCTGTTGCTTCAGGAATGGCTAAGAAATCAAAAGAAGTCGCTGTTTTATCTTCGATTATTGCTTTTTTTGTGATGCATTCAACAATTCATAGTTTACTTACTTTTAACGGTGTTATTAATGGTAATAAAGTTTTAGTTGATGCCGTAGATGGAACACTGATAAATGTATGTGGACAAATGTCACTACAAATGGGAGTATTTGGTGGGATTATTGTTGGTTTAGGTGTAAGTTATTTACATAACCATTTCTATCAAATTCAATTACCTAATTTTTTATCTTTCTTTGAAGGGGAAAGATTTGTCCCAATTATTTCAACGATTGTTTATATTTTTATTGGTTTTTTAATGTTTTATATTTGGCCTAGTATTCAATCAAGTATCTTTAAGCTTGGACAATTGATTGCCAGTAGTGGTTATGGTGGTACTTTTGTTTATGGAATTGTTAAACGAGCTCTTGTTCCTTTTGGTTTACACCATGTTTTCTATACGCCTTTTTATCAAACAGCTATTGGGGGATCAATGGAAGTTAATGGAGTCTTAGTTCATGGTGCTCAAAATATCTTCTTTGCCCAATTAGCTGATCCAAATCTAAAACATTTCAGTGTAGAAGCAACAAAATATTTCTCTGGTGAATTTATGATTATGATGTTTGGTTTACCGGGAGCTGCACTAGCGATGTATCAATGTGCTAAAGATAAATCAAAAAAAGTTGTAAGAAGCCTCTTTTTATCAGCGGCTCTTACCAGTATATTGACTGGAATTACTGAACCGATTGAATTCGCCTTTATCTTTGTAGCACCTATGTTATTTGTAGTGGATGTCTTTTTAGCGGGTACGGCTTTTGTTTTAGCACAAGCTTTAAGAGTGACAATTGGCTTTACTTTTTCTTGTGGTTTGATTGATTTTCTCGTTTTTGGGGTATTACAAGGCAATAGTAAAACTCATTGGGTTTTTATTGTAATCTTTGGGCTTATTTATTTCTTCATATATTATTTTTCATTCCGATTTTTAATTAAGAAATTTGATTTAAAAACACCAGGAAGAGAAGATGATAATAAATTAACGATTTTTAATAAAAAGAAAATGGATTATTCTTTTGATCAATCCTTAATTGATCCTCAAGTTCAAATGATTCTTAAAGGATTAGGTGGTCGCCGTAACTTTACAGATCTAGATTGTTGTATTACACGATTACGTGCAACCTTACAAGAACCTGAATTAGTAAGTGAAGCTTCTTTAAAACAAGCAGGGGCTGCAGCTGTATTATTACAGGGAAACGCAATTCAAATTATTTTTGGTCCTAAAGCTTCTTCTTTAAAAACAAAGATTGATGATTATCTTGAAAACGTCCCTGAAGCTTATGATGAAGAAAAAACAATTGTTTATCATACAACAGATTTAGAAATTGGGAATATTGTTGATGGCGAAGTTTTACCAATTGAAGATTGTAGTGATGATATCTTTGCCCATAAACTTCTAGGGGATGGTTTAATGATTCGTCCTCTTCATGGTTTAGTGGTTGCTCCTTGTGATGGAACGATTTCCATGATTTATCCTACAAAACATGCTATTGGTATAGAATTGGATAATGGAATGGAATTATTGATTCATTTTGGTATTAATACCGTAAAATTAAATGGACAAGGGTTTGAACTTCTTGTTAAAATAAATCAAAGGGTAAAAAAAGGAGATCTTTTATGGAATGCAGATTTGCATTATATTAAAGAAAATGCGGTAGATGATTGTCTTTTAATGATTGTAACCAAAGGACAAGGATCTCTTGATAAGATTTATGGAAATAAAAAAAGTGGCGAAACAGTTTTAAAAATAAGAAAGTAGGTGAACAAAATGTATCAAGTCTTAAAAATATTAAATAATAATACCATTCTTGCTAAAGAAGGTAATAATGAAATTATTATTTTGGCTAAAGGAATTGGTTTTGGTAAAAAAGTAAATGATCATTTTGAAATTCCACCTCAAGCTAAAAAATATATGATGCAAAAAAACTATCAAGCCAAAGATAAGTTAAAGAAAGTTATTGATTACCTTGATCCGGTTTATTTAGAAATTGCAGCTGAAATCATCAAAGAAGCAACTAATAAATTTCAAGAAGTAAATCATGACATTCTTATTCCACTTGCTGATCATATTCATTTTACGATCAAACGTATGGATGAAAATATCATGCCTAGTAATCCATTTACTTATGATATACGACTTCTTTTCCCTGATGAATATGAAGTTGCTTTAAAATCAAAAGAAATTATTAAATCTTTTATTAATAAAGAAATCAACAATGATGAAGTAAGTTTCATTACTTTACATATTCACTCGGCAATTTCTTCTAATAAAGTAGGAGAATCTATGGAAGCTGCTCGTGTTGTTCATGAAAGTATTATTAAATTACAAACAGATTTAAATATGAAAATTGATATTGAATCTATTTCTTATGCCCGTTTAATGAATCATATTAAATTCCTAATCATTCGTTTAAATACTAATGAACAATTACAAATGGATATTAGTGAATTTACCAAAGATAAATTTCCTTTTGCTTATGAACAAGCAATAAGGATGTGTGATAATTTATCAAAGGTACTTCATAAAGAATTACCAGAATCAGAAATTGGCTATCTTGCTTTACATTTGGAAAGAATTTTATCAAGTGCATTTCAAAATTAGGGGATCACCCCTTTTTTTATTTATTGATAAATTGTGATTGTTTTATATTATATATTATCTTTTTCATTATTTTTTATATCAAAAAATAATGAAAGAACATAAAAACGTAAAAAAATGATTGACGCTTACATTTTTTGATGTTAATATATCACTGTAATTAAATTGAATATTCAATAGTGTGTAACTTTAAGTAGGCATTAACTATTTTAAAAAAGAGCAATAGCTTTATTGTATCTTCTTTTAAATAGTTGGCCTACTTTTTTTGTTATTCAATGTTAATTAAAGAGAGGGAGGAAAAATATGGTAGGAATTATTCTTGCAAGTCATGGTGAATTCGCTAATGGAATTTTACAATCTGGTTCTATGATTTTCGGTGAACAAAAAGATGTAAAAGCTGTGACTTTACAACCAAGTGAAGGTCCTGATGATTTAAGAGCAAAAATGGAAGAAGCTATTTCCACTTTTGAAAATCAAGACGAAGTTCTTTTCTTAGTTGATTTATGGAGTGGTACTCCTTTCAACCAAGCAAACTTATTACTTAACGGTCATGAAGATCATTGGGCAATCGTTACTGGGTTAAATTTACCAATGCTTATTGAAGCATATGCAATGCGTATGTCTACTGACAGCGCACATGAAATCGCAACTCATATCTGTGAAGTTGCTAGAGACGGAGTTAACATTCGTCCTGAAGAATTAGAACCTAAAAAGGAAGAAGTAAAAGCTGAAAAACCAGCACCTGCTGGGGCTATTCCTGAAGGAACTGTTCTTGGAGATGGACATATTAAATATGTCTTAGCTCGTGTTGATACACGTTTATTACATGGTCAAGTAGCTACTACTTGGACAAAATCAACTCAACCAACTCGTATCATTGTTGTATCTGATGCAGTATCTCAAGATGCATTACGTAAACAAATGATTGAACAAGCTGCACCACCAGGTGTTAAAGCAAACGTTGTACCAATCAAAAAGATGATCGAAGTTGCTAAAGATCCTCGTTTTGGTGCTACTAAAGCTTTATTGTTATTTGAAACTCCTCAAGATGCTTTAAGAGCTATTGAAGGTGGCGTTGATATTAAAGAATTAAATATTGGTTCTATGGCTCACTCAGTTGGTAAAGTAGTTGTTAATAAAGCTATTGCTATGGATCAAAAAGATGTTGAAACTTTAGAAAAATTAAAAGAAATGGGTGTTACTTTCGATGTTCGTAAAGTACCTGCTGATTCTAAAGAAAATATGGACAGTCTTCTTAAAAAAGCTAAGACTGAACTTCAAAATATGAAATAGGGGGAAAATTTAATGTCTGCAATTACTATTATGTTAATTATTTTAGTAGCATTATTAGCAGGTATGGAAGGGGTTTTAGATGAATTCCAATTCCATCAACCACTAGTAGCGTGTACTTTAATTGGTTTAGTTTCAGGACATCTAAGTGAAGGTATTATCTTAGGTGGTTCTTTACAAATGATTGCCTTAGGATGGGCAAACGTTGGTGCTGCTGTTGCTCCAGATGCTGCTTTAGCTTCTGTTGCTTCTGCAATTATCATGGTTTTAGGTTTAAATGGTGGTACTGTTAATACACAAACAGCTATCTCTACTTCAATCGCTGTTGCTGTACCTTTATCAGTAGCTGGTTTATTCTTAACTATGATTTGTCGTACAATCGCTATCCCATTAGTTCACTTAATGGATGGTGCTGCTGAAAAAGGTGATTACCGTAAAATTGAAATCTATCAAATTTTAGGTATCTTATTACAAGGTGTCAGAATCGCAGTTCCTGCTGCTGCACTATGTATCGTTCCTGCTGAAGCAGTAACTAGTGTTTTAAATCAAATGCCTGCTTGGTTATCAGGTGGTATGACTGTTGGTGGTGGAATGGTTGCCGCTGTAGGTTATGCAATGGTTATTAATATGATGTCAACTAAAGAAACTTGGCCATTCTTTGCTATCGGTTTCGTATTAGCTGCATTAAGCCAATTAACATTAATCGCTTTAGGTGCTTTAGGTGTTGCTATTGCTTTAATTTACTTAGGATTAAAAGAAAACGGTGGTTCTGGTAATGGTGGTTCTACTGGTTCTGGTGATCCATTAGGTGATATTTTAAATGACTATTAATCTTGAAGGAGGAAAGAAATATGGCAGAAAAAATTCAATTAAGTAAAAAAGATCGTTTATCAGTTGCTTGGCGTCATCAGTTCCTTCAAGGATCATGGAACTATGAACGTATGCAAAATGGTGGTTGGTGTTATTCAATTATCCCAGCTATCAAAAAATTATACAAAGATCCACAAGATAGAGCAGATGCTTTAAAAAGACATCTAGAATTCTATAATACACATCCTTATGTTTCAGCTCCAGTTATGGGTGTTACATTAGCCTTAGAAGAAGAAAGAGCTAATGGTGCTGAAATCAATAATCAAGCTATTCAAGGGGTTAAAGTTGGTATGATGGGACCTCTTGCAGGGGTTGGAGATCCAGTATTCTGGTTCACTTTAAGACCAATCTTAGGTGCTTTAGGTGCTTCTCTTGCTTTAGGTGGAAGTATTGTTGGTCCATTATTATTCTTCTTTGCTTGGAATATTATCCGTATGGCATTTATTTGGTATACTCAAGAATTTGGATATAAAGTTGGTACTTCTATCGCACAAGATTTATCTGGTGGTTTATTAGGTAAAATTACTCAAGGTGCTTCTATTTTAGGTATGTTCATTATCGGTTCTTTAGTTCAACGTTGGGTAAGTATTTCATTTACTCCTGTTGTTTCTAGAGTTACTCAATCTGAAGGTGCTTATATTGATTGGAGTCAAATCAAAGGTGGAGCTGAAGGTATTAAATCAGCTTTATCTCAATATGCTTCCCTTGGAGCTACTGGATTAGATAAAATTAAAGTTACTACTTTACAACAAAACTTAGATCAATTAATTCCTGGTCTTGCAGCATTATTACTTACATTACTTTGCTGCTGGTTATTAAAGAAAAAAGTTTCACCAATCGTTATTATCGTTGCATTATTTATCGTTGGTATCTTAGCTCGTTTAGCTGGAATTATGTAATTTAAAAAGTTCAATATTTATGGAGGGAATATATGGTACAATCATTAAATAAAAAAGTCGATTTAACAATTAACGCTACTTCTTATTTAGGAATGGCAAACTATGGTAAAGTGTTGGTCGGGGATGAAGCTTTTGAATATTACAATGATAAAAACATCAATGATTATATTCAAATCCCTTGGTCTGAAGTAACAGAAATCATGGCAAGTGTCATGTTTAAAGGAAAATGGATTCCTCGTTTTGCAGTTGTTACGAAAAACAACGGAAACTTTATCTTTTCGACAAGAGATAATAAAAAGACATTAAGAGCTGTTAGAAATTATGTTGATCCAAATAATATGGTTCGTTCTCTTAGTTTCTTTCAAGTAATCTCTCGTGGTTTAAAATCATTATTCAAACGTAAATAAATATTGAGCAAAGGAGCTTCATTGCTCCTTTTTTTGTTATAATGAAAGAGGTGATAATATGGATCTAAATAGAATACATTATTTCTTTAAAGCTGTTGAATATAAAAACTTTACGCAAGCAGCTAACGCTTGTCATATTGGACAAACAACCATGTCTAAATACATTGCTGTCTTAGAACAAGAACTCCATACACAGCTATTTATAAGAGAACATAGAACATTAACTCTTACTAAACAAGGAAAACAGTTCTATGAAGGAATGAAAGACATTTATGCTTCTTATCAAACTTTATGTCAAAATATTCAACAAACGAATACGTTACATATAGGCATGAAAACAACAGATTTTACAGACTTTGAAATCCTTGAAAGCTTTGAAAAGAAATACCCACATCTTTCTATTTCTTATTCTTATCTTGAAGAAAATGAATTGATTGAAGGCCTAAAAGCGCATCAACTCGATGCGTTAATTTCTCCAAACATGCTCTCTTTCTACAAAAACAATCCAATTGAAACAACAACCTTATCTAAAGAAAACGTTTCTCTTGTTTGTTCAAAAGAACTTATCCATAAATATCATACAATAGAAAAGGTCATTCAATCTGTTCCCTATATTACAAAAGCAACAGATCAAAACTATCATCAATTATGTAAAGATGAACTTTATAAAATTTATCATACAACTTTTAATAAAGTAGAATACGTTAAGGAATTTCCTAAACAACTTCTTTTACTTAATCTATCTAGAGGTTTTTCAATCCTTCCTACAAAAGAAGTAGAAAATAGAGATCAGTTCTATTTAGAAGATATTAGTAAATATTTTGCTGATCTTGAAAAAATAGATCTTGTTTATTTAAAACAAAATAAATCAGAGAACTTAAATCTTTTATTACAACACATTCATGAAAAAAAGTGCTAGATTAAGCATTTTTTTTCGTTTTATCTTTTAACATTTATCCTATATAATACAAAGCAAGGAGTTGATGTTATGCAAAAAGATTTAACAAAAGGCAGTGCCTTAAAAAATATTATTACTTTCTCATTACCATTTTTACTTGCTAATTTCTTGCAAACATTCTATGGCATGGCTGATTTATTTATTGTCGGTCAATACAATGGAGCCGCTTCTTTATCAGGGGTTTCTATTGGAAGTCAGGTCATGCATATGATTACTGTTATGCTTGTAGGAATTGCAATGGGTTCAACGGTCATGATTGGTCGTTATGTTGGTGAAAGAAAAGAAGAAGAAAAAAGGATGACTGTAGGAAATACAATCATTATCTTTATGATTTTATCTCTGATCGTTACTTTGATTTTATTATTCTTTATTGATCCGATTGTTTCTATTATGTCTACACCTATAGAAGCGATTCAAGAAACAACGCTTTATTTAAAAATATGTTTTATCGGAATTCCTTTTATTACTGCTTACAATATTATTAGTTCTATTTTTAGAGGATTAGGAGATTCTAAAAGTCCTATGTATTTTGTGGCAGTTGCTTGTTTTTTTAATATCATGTTAGATTTTATTTTCATTGGTTATTTCAATATGCATGCCGTTGGGGCAGCATTTGGGACAGTGATTTCACAACTTATTAGTGTAATTGTTGCTTTATTTGCAATTATTAAAAGAAAATTGATTGTCATCCATAGACACCATTTTAAATTACATAAAAAGATTATTAAAGATATCTTTAAAATTGGTTTTCCTATTTCTATGCAAGATGGTTTGATTCAAATTTCATTTATCATTATTACGATTATTGCCAATAGCCGTGGTGTTGATATTGCCGCAGCCGTTGGTGTTGTAGAAAAAATCATTAGCTTTTTATTTTTAGTACCATCAAGTATGTTATCTGCCATCTCGGCAATCTGTGCACAATGTGTTGGAACAAAACAACATCAAAGAGCAAGACAAACTTTACGCTATGGATGTTTTATTGCTTTAGGATTTGGTGTTGTCTTTGCGCTTACTTGTCAATTTATTTCCAAGGAAATTCTTTCGTTATTTACAAGTGAAGCTACAGTTATTATGTATGGTAGTCAATATTTAAAAGGATATGTTTTAGATTGTGTCTTTGCTTCGATTCATTTTTGTTTTAGTGGGTTCTTTACAGCTTATGGTTATTCCATTATTTCCTTTATTCATAATGTAATTTCCATAGCCCTTATAAGAGTTCCAGGAGCTTATATTACTTCTAAACTTTTCCCTGAAACATTACTTCCAATGGGACTTACCCCCGCTCTTGGTTCTATTTTATCAGCTCTTATTTGTATAACTGTCTTTATTGTTATGAAGAAAAAGAATAAATTTGATTTTTAAAAAACGTCATCTTAAGATGGCGTTTTTTCATATTCTGATAATTCTTCATAATCATCTTCTGTATTAATAAAACATCTTCTTAAATATTCTTTTCCTCCATCTACTGCCACGGCACCACACTTACAAAACTTAAAGTCATGTGCTGTTTTACTTTCAATTACATCTCCACATCTTTTACATCTTATTTTGTTTATTTTTATCTTTTCCATAGCAAGCTCCTTATTTAAATTTAAATGATATAATACACATATAATCATTTTTTAACTTTGTATCTTTCTTTTCTAATTCTTCTATTGGAATTGTTGAAACACCCTTTTTTCCATAAAATAAAGCTGCTAACATTTGTTCCTTACCATATTTAATAATTGTTTTTTCTTCAATCTTTTCTATCCACCATGCATTAAAATCTTTAATATTTTTCGAAAAAGAAATTTGCTCAGCAGAATAATAACCACCATCATAAGCAACAATGATGTTCATAGATGATGCTTCTTGATTTATGGTAAGAGCAATATTACCTTTCTTAGCACCTTGTGAAGGATTTATATAAAATTCGCAAACTTCTTTATGAGATATTTTTTTGCCTTTTTGATATTCTGTTAAATACATTGAGATTAAATTAAATTGTTTATTTGTATCATAATGAAATAACATAATATCACCTTGATGTTTTGATAACAGTTCAGCTGTTTTCATTTCTGTACTTTCTTCTAAAAAAGATTCTATATAATTTTGTGATTTGTTTGTTTCTTTGAATATAAAGAAGCTAACTGTCATAAAAACAATTAATACACATAGTAATAAAGTAATGATTTTCTTTAAAATCTTTTGTTTTGTTTTATTATCTTTGGTAATTTTAAGAATATTTTCTTCAGATTTTTGTTCAATATTTTCTTCTATAATATCTTCTCCTGCAAGAAACTCATTAATACTTATTCCTAATATTTTACATAATTCAAGATAGACTGTTACATCTGGTAAACAAATACCTCTTTCCCATTTAGATACAGATTTATCAGACATATTTAATTTTTCTGCAAGTTGTTTTTGAGTCAAACCTAATGCTTTTCTTTTAGCTGCTATATATTTACCAATTTTAATAAGATCCATATAATCACTTCCTTTATCAAATCATATCATTTTAAATAGAAAACAACACCTCTTATAAGTAGAATTTATATCTTTTTA
>ERZ869983.313-NODE-313-length-16785-cov-6.271966_pt1 | contig 16785 bp, 12 predicted proteins | sample MGYA00521106_ERZ869983 | MGnify/ENA primary metagenome ERZ869983 (study PRJEB32232, sample SAMN07284972) | human gut metagenome | biome: human-associated habitat; material: feces | host: Homo sapiens | place: Tanzania | collected 2014-04-05 ...
GTCTTCATCCCTTTGATCTTATCAATTGATTTAAAAATCTTATCCTTGGAAATCTCGTCAAAATGAACCGTCGATGAACCTGGAATCGTGCTGTTTCCACTAATTACATATTTACGGATCACATCTGCATTGTAGGAACGATCCCCTGACAAAGCCACCGGTATCATAAAATTGTTATTATAATTTCCAATGAAATCCAAAATAACAACATACTCTTTTCCTGGCGCCTTTCTCAGTCCTCGTCCCAACTGCTGAATAAATACGATTGGAGACTGTGTAGGTCTAAGCATAATAACCTGATTCACCTCAACAATATCCACACCTTCATTCAATATATCTCTAGAGAAAATATAATCCAGCGGCTGCATTTCTTCCGTTGAATCTTCCTCATCCATCGCCAGCCGTTCAAATGCTGCCTGACGTTTTTCTTCACTATCATTACCACTAAGAGCAATTGTGCGATATCCTAATGCATTGAATTTTCTCGATAATTCTTCGCATTCCTTCACTCGGCTACAAAAAACAAGTCCTTTTACACGATCACCACTATATCCATAATATTCTGACTGTTCGATTACATGTCGTACTCTCTCATCACTGGTAAGCAGATTAAATTCTTCCTTTGTCAGCTTTGCGGCCTGCAATGCTTTATCATCCAGAGAAATGACCTCGTTAATTCCAAAATAATGGAACGGACAAAGAAGATTCTCCTCCATTGCCTGCTGCAAACGGATTTCATGTGCAATTTGATAATGGAAGATTTCATAGATATTTTTCCCGTCCTGATCATCATCCCTTTTATCCGGAGTCGCTGTCATCCCCAGAAACAATCTCGGTTTGAAATATTGAATAACCTTAGTGTAAATGTTGTTCGAACTGTGATGCGCCTCATCAAGGATAATACAATCAAAATCATTTGGCTGATACTGAAATAAATGCGTATCTCGATTCAATGTTTCCACTGTCGCAAAAACATAATCTTTCTCATATTCATAGGAGCCTGCACCTACTAATCCCATCGTGACTTTCTTATCGAAAACCTTTTCAAATGATTTCTTCGCTTGTTTTGCAAGAGTTACTCGATGCACCAAAAATAAAACCCTTTTAAATCCAAGTTCACGCATAGCAAATGCCGATGCATAAGTCTTTCCTGTACCCGTGGCAGAGATCAAAAGTGCTCTCTCTTCTCCTTGCTCCAGAATCTTTCGCAAATTCGCGATAAATCTCTCCTGCATGGAGTTTGGCTTTAATCGATATTTTTCCAGCGACGGGATCTCTTCTCTTTTCGCAATCTCCCGCTGATGTTTTATAATATTATAACGTTCTTTGTAAATGTCATAAAAATCATCATAAGGCAAGGCATATTCACTGTTCCAAAGATTGTGAAACTCTTCTACGATTTCTTCAGCCACTTCGCCATTTTCTGTAGAAATCAGTTTTGTATTCCACTCTTTATTTACTGTCAAAGCCGCACTTGTCATATTAGAGCTTCCAATGATGATACGGTAAATCTCTTCTTTTTTGAAAATATATCCCTTCGTATGGAAACCATTTCCGGCAGCCTCCACATCATACATTTTTAACGTAATATTTTTTAATCCATTGAGTTTTTCAAGCGCTCGTGGTTCACTAAAATTCAGATAATTGGTCGTCAGAATCTGTCCTTTTACACCTTTTTCCTCAAGCTCTTTTAATGTCTGAAGAAGCGGGGTCACACCACCCATTGTGATAAATGCAACGCTAATCTGAAACTGATCACAGCGCATTAATTCATCCTCCACAGATGAAATAACCTTCTTCCCCTCTTCCGGATTGTTCGACACAAATGCTGGCTTGTACGCCAGGTTTGTCGCCACAGAACCATTTATATAAGCGGCACTTAAACCATTTTGTAATTCATTGATCACATTCGTATCCATTGAAAATCTCCCTCTCATCTCGTAATGAGCAAAATACTCTGGTTAGTATTATACCTCATAGGCGAAGGTTTGTCATTGAAATCTGTTGGAAGTAAACGTGGTAAATGCAGACGAAAGAAACGATAACACCAAAAAACATGTCCGGACGCGCTGATGTTAATCCGTGTATCTAAAAATTTTTCTAGATTATTTTTTATTGACATTCTTTCATTTTCAATGTATCATAAGAGGTAAGAAATGGGTTTGTTACCGTACAGCTATTGCTCAAGCGGGGTGCTCGTTTCTTTTTTTATATTTACCATATCATACAAATATAGATTTCCATCTGCTGCATGCCTAATCAACATTTCTATCCTGAAAATATTAAACCTTTCAAGTTCCCCAGTATTACTATCATAAACAGGAAGTGCAAATCTTGTAGTAAATCTGTACCAACCGTATTTTGCATCAACATTATGTTTTCCTTTATAATTTTCTTGCCATCTTCTATTTGTTGCGCACTGAAGAAGCATAGGAATCCCTTGTGTTGCATTTGCTTTTGCTTTCGCATTTGCTCCTAATAATCTTCTCGTATCCTTAGATCCCTTTAATTCTCCTGGAAAATCAGAACTTATAAATATTTGATCTGCAGTTTCAACTACTTCGTAACAATTTCCTATATACTCCTTCAGATACTTCTCAACTTCCTCCCAATTAATGTTTCTTTTCCCTTGAAAACGTATATCAGTAATAACAACAATTTGTTTTCCAACTGAATCAGATATTATATTTATTCTCTTATCCATAAAAACACTCCCTCCTCCGAACATACGCATTGCGTTATGCTAAAAGTAAAAAAATAAACTATTACATCTTAACTGATTACAAACAGTCATTAGTTACTCTATTCTATTTATCTACTCTTTCGATTCGACATTCCATCTCTGCTCTATAATTTAATAAACGCAACAAATATTCCGGAAGTTCTCTTTTCTCTGCTTCCCAATCCAATACTTTCTCTGTCTCAGTATCTCCAAAGGAAGTGCGACCGCCACCCCAGATACAGTCTGACGGGGCTCCGTATATGGAACCAATCTCACACCAATCATAAAAATATTCTCTGTGTTCCCGATACAATGACAGAAATACTCGATATAATTCGTAAAACTCAAATAATCCTGGCAGATGATAATATGCTTGATTTTTCATGGTCACTCTCCTCGCGTCAAAATGAAATCTTATCTTGCCACTATATACTGTGATGCGTATACTGCAGCCATTGCTCCGGTCACGCTCAATGCAACATAAAGTGCTGCCCACCAGCCCAATCCTCGTTCCATCAGCTGATTTGTTTCTAATGCGAAAGATGAAAACGTTGTAAATCCACCGCAAATTCCAACTTTTCTATCTATATGATAAATGTACCTTTTTAAGGCCTGTGGCATCTAAGGACTTTTTGCATATAGAAAAAGCTCTGCGTACTTCTCACACGCAGAGCTTAAAATCTTCTTAAAAGAATATCATTATTTGCTTTCTGGAATAGAATCTTTTCCTACTGTCATCATCAGAATGATTGCTGCTATAAAACTTACAGCACATGCGATAATTGCAGCAAGAACAGAAGAATCAAAACCTGTCTGAGGATTAATTACCTGAAGCCATCCAAAGATTCCATTTGTTCCATATACATACTGTTTTACTCCACCAAATCCGATGATAGCACCACCAATACCAGAAGCAAGACAAGCTAACATAAATGGTTTTTTAAACTGTAATGTTACACCGTAAATCGATGGTTCTGTAATACCAACCATTGCAGAAATAATAGCTGGTCCACAAACACTTTTCAGTTTTTTGTTCTTTGTTCTAAGCATGATCATGAGAACAACTCCTGCCTGTCCAAATGCAGATGCAAGACCAGCAATTGTGATAGGATCGTAACCTAATGTTGCAAGATTGTTTACAGAGATTGCAACAAATCCCCAGTGAACGCCAAACATAACACATACCTGAATAAGTGCTCCGTATAAGAATCCTGAAATAGTCGCATTCAGATTGAACAGTGCTGTAAATGCTGCACCGAGTAAGTCACTTGCAAATGTTGCGATTGGTCCAATAATCAGGAATGCAAGAATAATACTAATTAAAAGTGTCAGCGCAGGAACAGCAAATGTTTTGAACAGATCACTAATTCTTTTTGCAAAGAATTTCTCAATTTTTGCTGCAAAATAGCAAGTTAGAATTACTGGAATTACAGAACTTGCATAGTTCATTAAAAGAACCGGAATTCCAAGGAATTCTACATATACATCTGTCTGGAAGATAGTACCGCTAAATAAAGTATAAAGTGCATCTCCAGCCATGATTGTTGTTAGAGACGGATACACCAAAGCTGCTCCGATTGCCATTCCGATAAACGGTGTTCCACCAAATTTCTTCATTGAAGTATATCCGAGGAATATTGGCAGGAAGTTAAAGAAACAATCTCCAACAATGTTTAACATCTGATATGTTCCGGATGTAGTTGCAAGCAATCCTGTCGCGGCAAGAAATGCAAGCAGTCCCTTGATTACACCTGTTGCTGTAAGCATTCCAAGTACCGGTGTAAACACGCCACTGATCACATCAATAAACTGGCTGGAAATCTTTTTCTTTTTCATTTCCTGTTTGAATTCTTTTGCATCTTTCAGTTCAATTTCATTTTCCGTTGTCCCCATCATTGTCTGCAGTTCGTTATAAACGTCTGCTACGTGCTGTCCGATTACGATCTGATACTGACCTCCGCCTTTTACGATAGAAAGAACCCCGTCAATTGCTTTCACTGCTTCGTCATTCGCCTTTGTCTCATCTTTCAGCTGAAAACGCAGTCTTGTTGCACAGTGATATACACTCTCAATATTTTCCTGACCGCCAACTTCTTTGAGAATACTTTGAATCATTTTCTCGTACTTCATTTTGTTTTCCTTCCTCTCTCTTTAAAATTTTTATCTAAAAAAACCGTTTGGTCTTTTTTCAAATGTAATGGATATTCTTCTTCAGTAACAAGGGTGAATTTACAATCACGCGTTGCCGTGATTCTGATTTCATCAATATTTCCTTCCTTCCACTTCATATCCAGTACCGCACCTGCTTTCAGACAGATTCCATTAACCTCTCCATCTGAAAGACTGCTCGGTAATGCCGGTAAAAGAAATACTTTGTCTGAGTAATCCTGTATAAGCATCTCAAGTAACCCACAAGCTCCTCCAAAGTTTCCGTCAATTTGGAATGGTGGGTGATTGTCGAACAGATTATTTAAAGTTGCATGTTCAAGCAATTCCTTTAAGTTTTTCCAAGCTTCTTCTTTCTCCCACAGCCTTGCATAAAACAGTATAATCCATGCCTTGCTCCATCCGGTATGGCCTCCACCGTATTTCAGTCTGCGCTCAATCGTCTGTTTTGCAGCCTGAGCGAGTTCCGGTGTCTTATCCATACGTATCTGTCCTGCAGGATATAATGCAAACAGTTGTGAAATATGTCTGTGTCCGGGCTCGACTTCATCATAATCTTCACTCCATTCCTGAATCTGTCCATATTTACCGATTTGCAATTCTGGCATATGATTCAGTCGCTCATTTATTGCTTCATTCAGATCATTCGGGAGTTGATTTTCTTCTGTAATCTCCAGATAACCATTAAAAAGTTCTCTGATGATTTCTGTGTCCATAGAAGCTCCCATGCAGAGACATCCCGCCTCTCCTTTTTGATTCAGATAGATATTCTCAGGAGAACTGGATGGTCCTGAAATCCATTTTCCATGAGCATCTTTTACCATGTATTGAAGGAAAAACTTAACAGCATCTTTCAGTATTCCATAATATTCCTTCAAGAACTCCCTGTCTTTTGTATATTTGTAATGTTCAATCAGATGCAAACAGAACCAGGCACCGCCCATTGGCCACAGGGTAGATGATACATGATTGTCCTGAGGTGCACAGTCTCCCCAAATATCTGTGTTATGGTGACAACAGAATCCATCAATTCCATACATCTTCTCAGCAACGTCTTTGCCATGCGGATACATTCTTTGCAAATGTTCTAACAAAGGCATGTGGAGTTTAGATAACCCTGTTTTTTCAGCAATCCAGTAATTCATCTCTATATTGATATTAATTGTATACTTGGATCCCCACATAGGCTCAAATTCTTCATTCCAGATTCCTTGTAGATTTGACGGAAGACTTCCTTCACGGCTAGAGCTAATGAGAAGATATCTTGCAAAATTATAATATGTATTTATTAATTCAATATCTTCTATGCCATTACGCATTTGGTCAAGTCTTTCCGGTGTTGTCAGATGCTCATAAGAATCTTTATAATTCAGTTTCAGATTACTTTTTTCATAGTAAGATAAATAATCCTTTATATGACGCTCTTGTAATGTTTCATAAGATTCTTTTTCAGCATTACTCAATACATCCATACACCACTGAAGCGGATGTTCACTTCGGAAAGATGTTTTTGCTGTGATAAACAGTGTTGCTTCTTTGGCGTCCTCTACTAGTAAATGACTTCCCATTCGTGAAATTTTGCCATTTTTAATTCTTACCTGTACAAGCAGTTCAAATGCAATCCCGTGATCTCCACCTTGTTTTCCATATAAACGGATTTTATTTCCATCCAGGACTTCTGTACCATCACAGAAAGATGAACCACGTCCTGATCGGTTATCTTTTCTTGTTAAAGACAAATCAAAGTTAAGAAGTTCGCCATCTACGGATTTCATCTGATATACAATTATTTGATCTGGATTGCTGGCAAAAAACTCTCTTTCGTATTTTCCTTTTTCCGATTCATATTGGATTTTTCCAACAGCTCTCGAGATATCTAATTCTCTGTTATACGTTTGAACTTCTACACTTTCATGCTGAACGCTTAAAAGTCCCCCTTGATCCTTTTTGAAGATCGTTTTGCCTCTCTGCTTATAAAAATCTATCCAAACATCCCCAAGTGTCTGATAATGTCGCATATGCGGATATGTTGCATACATACTTCGCTCTGCGAGAAGTTCGGCCTGTTCGATTTCTCCATTTAATAAGAGTTCACGAACTTTTGGATAGTTCTCTCGTGCATCAGGATTTACACGTTCCATAAAACTTCCGGTCCAAACAGAATCTTCGTTAATTTGAAGTCGTTCAGTTCCGGTTTTTCCAAATACCATTGCTCCGAGGAATCCATTTCCTATCGGCAATGCTTCATTCCAATCTTTAGCTTCTTCACGAAAACATATTTTATTCATTTCTTCTTCCTCATCTTTTTACTACGCTTTCTTGAATCTGTTGTTATTATAGCAATAAAAAAGAGAAAGACTGAAAAGTTTCTATTTTGCGAACTTTCCAGTCTTTAAAAAAATTATGGATGATTTCATTTCTCCATTGGGAATCCGTATTTATTTTGATACGCAATTGCAATTCGTTCAATTAACAGCTGATATAAAACAGGATGGTTTTGGACTAAATCTTTATATTCCCAATCAATACATAGATCAACTCGAGGGTCGTTCTCCATTTCTTTGTTTGAGGTAAACAGAACTACTTTTGCTTTTGTTTCTTCAAAACACTTCTTTGATGGAGCATCTGTCAGATGCGTATACTCACTAATATACCTTCCGGAATTTGAAAAAATAAGCAATAGTGTATTTTCTTTTGCATGGCTGATATACGCTACTTGTTTTCTGTCATTTGTAGTTGTGTAAATGAACTTCTGGTAAAAAGACATTTTATGTTGAAAATTCAGTGCAGCTGTCTCTGAATATCCTTCTCCAAATGCAGCTACTTCTTCATAGTCATGAATCAACGTGACCAAGTGTTCTATCTTTTTAGAATCAGTTTTGAAAAATAAGTAGCGAATATCTGAAAACAGCACATCCAGATATTCTTCCGTTCCTTTTTGCAATATATAATCTGTAATATTTATCGTATTTAAATCTTTTATGTAAACTTCTCTTTTCCCTCTACTATATGCTTCTGCTTTAAATTCTTTGTAATCCTCAAATCCTAATTGCTTAACAAACTTAGAGATTGTAGATTTTGAAACAGAGCATAAATCAGCCATAGCACCTATGGAAATGTTATTCAATTGATGAATATGTTCCAGCATAACTCGAGCAATATGATGTTCTATTGATTCAGGTGACATCTCACCGGTTATTGATGATAGTCTTGTATACAGTGTGCCCATATATCTTCTCCTTCACGATTTTCTCTTGTTATAATTCTGTTTTCATAATAACATAAAAATGCTTAGAGAAGTACAGTAAGATTACCAATAAAAATTTCTTTCCAGCTGCAATTTCAATCAATTCAAGTAATCCCTGTGCAGCATTAGCTTTTGCCTTCGCATGTGCTCCTGTAATTGATATCAGCAAAGCTCGTTTCCTCTGCTCCGTTATCTTACCGATTATCAATTTTCTCCGGAAACATATCATGATTACTCATACGATTCCAGGCAACCTGCTCCCAATTAGTACCTGGCTTTCCATAATTACAATACGGATCGATGGACAAACCTCCACGTGGAAGGAATTTACCCCATACTTCTATATATTTTGGTTCAAGAAGCTTGACCAAATCTTTCATAATTATATTGATCACATCTTCATGAAAATCTCCATGGTTTCGGAATGAGAACAAATACAATTTCAAGGATTTACTCTCCACAAGACGTTCGTCCGGAACATAGGAAATCGTAATCGTTGCAAAATCCGGCTGTCCGGTGATTGGGCACAGGCTTGTAAATTCAGGGCAGTTGAACTTGACAAAATAATCATTTTCAGGATGTTTATTCTGAAATGCCTCCAATACAGACGGATCATAATCCATACGGTATTCTGTTTGCTGATTTCCCAATAATGTTAAGTTTTCTTTTTCTCTCATTGCTTCCTCCTCTATCTCAACGCCGGATCTTCTACGTGATTTACCTGAAATGCTGCCGCACGATCAATACATGTTCCGCATTTTCCGCAAGGCTTCTCTCCCCCTTCATAACAAGACCATGTCAACTCATACGGAACTCCCAGTTCTAAACCAATCCGTACTACTTCGGCTTTGGATACATTTACAAAAGGGGCTTCTATTTTCAGCTGATGACCGGAACCTTCCCAGATTGCTTCATTCATAGCCTGATTGAATACAGGTGAGCAATCCGGATAAGCAAAACCGGCAGAATCGTCTGCATGAGCTCCATAATAAATCACTCCACATTCCTTGCTCAGTGCGATACTTGCTGCCGAAGAAAGAAATAATCCGTTCCGGAACGGTACATATGTACTTACAGGCTTATCGCCATTTGTTTTTGAAATCTGCTCTGCGTAACTCTCCTCCGGAATTTCTTCCGTGGACTGTTGAAGCAGTGAACAGTTGCTATATTGAAATATCTTGCTTAAATCCAGGAACAGATGCTCCACGCCATAATATTCGGCAACTGCTATTGCAGCCCTGATTTCTTTATCGTGCTTCTGTCCATAGGAAACCGAGAGTGCAATCACCTGGTCTTTCCCGTACTTTTTGATTGCCAGTCCCAATGCCGTTGTTGAATCAATTCCTCCACTAAAAAGAACTAATGCTTTCATCTCCATCACCTCACTACTTATTTATACGCCCCGTTCATTGGGATCCCAGATTACTTTATGCATCTGAATCTGCAGCCTTACACCATTCAACTGATGCTTTAGCATAAATTCTACAATTTGCACTGGTTCTATGGATCCAAAAACAGGACTAAGATACACATGACACCTGTTTATCAGATCATAAGTCTGAATCACATCCAATGCTTTTAACAGATCCTCCTGGCTGCCGCACACAAATTTTACAGTATCATCCATTCCAAGCAGTTTCATGTTCTCTGTTATCATATGTTCTTCGCACCCACTTGACGGTAACTTATAATCCATTGTAAATACCGGTCGTTCTTCACAAAATGCAGACAAATTAACTGCTCCATTTGTCTCAATCTCAACTTGTAAATCGCTCTGTAAAAGAAGGTGGATCAATTCTCTGATGTCTTTTTGCAGCAACGGTTCTCCACCTGTAAGTGTCACGTTGCGAATTCCGGTTCCTAAAACATAATTTAAAATCTCTTCTGGAGTTTCCTCTTTATATTGGCAGTCAGGTTCATTAGCCCACATAGTATCACAATAGCTACATCGCAGATTACATCCTTTGAAACGGATAAAGACTGCCAATTCTCCTGCACGTGTGCCTTCCCCATTTATACTGGTGAATTTTTCTACTACTTTCATTTACTCTTCCTCATAAACCGCACAATTATTCGGTGTCTCATATACTTCCACACAATGAACCTCGTATCCAAGTTCTGTTAATTTCTTGTAGAAATAATATGCAAAATTTTCTGCCGTTGGACGAAAGGAAACTTTTTCCAGATGAAAGTCCTCATTCTGAAGTGCAGTTACTGTTTCTGCTTTCAGTGATCCTGTCTCGTAAATCAGACTATGATCAAAGGAATCGCAAAGTTTTTTCAGATCCTTTTTCAGATTACCAAAGTCCACTACCATTCCCCGTGTCTGTCCTTCTTGCTCCAGCTCCTGACTTTTGATTTTTGCAACAACATTCCAACGATGTCCGTGGATATTTCTGCATTTTCCTTCGTATTTCCATAGAAAATGTGCTGCGTCAAAACTGGCTTTTGTTTGCAAATAATACATATTTCAACTCTCCTGTATGTGAAATGTATGTACCTTTTAAGAGCTGTGTATCCTAAGCGGAGCGTTTTATATAGATTGAAAAATATTTCCTGAATATAAAAAGCTCTGCGTACTTCTTTGCACGCAGAGCCTAGAATCTTTTTAACTAGCCCTGGTTTTGTTTTTCGACAGGAAGGTACAAATGAACTGTCGGCTGTTTTTCACAGCATGAAAATTATACCACAGAAAATCAGTTTGTCAAATTGGTTTTTCTATTTTAACGAAATGGTGTCCTATTTCCCATATTCTATTCTCCCAGGAAATATCTTCCGTAAGCATCTGCTGCCTTAATTGCTGCGCATACAGTCTCAGGTGTCACCTCAAATGGCATGTTATGAAGTGTATCATTCTCTGCACAGGCTGCTGTCGCAACTGCCATAAGCTTCTCGTCTGTCACTTCTGTAATACCAAGTTCTTTTAATGTAACAGGAAGTCCCAGTTCAATGCACCAATCTATAATGTCTTCCAGTTCTTCTGCCGGAATGTCTTCCAGAACAAGCTGTGTGATTGTTCCAAATGCAACTTTCTCTCCATGATACATATGATGACACTCGTCCAAAACTGTGAATCCATTATGGATTGCATGTGCTCCTGCAAGACCGCCACTCTCAAATCCAATTCCACTAAGCAATGTATTAGCTTCAATTACCTTCTCAACAGCTTTTGTGCAGGCTCCTGCTTCCAGCGCAAGTTTTGCCTTCACACCTTCATTCATCAATGTATCAAAGCACAGTTTTGCAAGTGACATCGCTGCCATAGTAACATTTCCACCAGCACAAGTTGTTGCTTCGCTAGCCTGACAGGCTCTTGCTTCAAAATAAGTTGCAAGTGCATCACCCATTCCGGAAACTGTCAGTCTGACTGGTGATTTTGCAATGATTTCTGTGTCCATCAGAACCATGTTTGGATTAGCTGGGAGGAATAAGTATTCTTCGAATACGCCTTCATCAGTATAAATAACAGAAAGTGCACTGCATGGCGCATCTGTAGATGCAATTGTCGGACAGATCAGTACCGGCACTTCTTTGTAATAAGCAACTGCTTTCGCAGTATCAAGGATCTTTCCTCCGCCAATACCAATAACAACATCACAGCCCTTTTCATTCATAACGGCTACCAAACGATTAATTTCTGTCTTGCTACATTCTCTGTTGAAATACTCATACACTGGTTCAATATCATATCCTTCAAATCCAACTTTGAGAACGTCTTCAATACGTTTATACCCCGACTCTGTGATCAGTACAAGTGCTTTTTTACCATACTTCTGAGCATATTCACCCAGCTTTTTCATCTCACCTGCACCTTGAACATATTTGCTTGGACTACATAAAATATTTGCCATTTTTGTCTGCCTCCTAAACTCCTTATTTGTATGTTATTAAATTAACAATCTAAAGATATTGTAGTCCTTCTCTACAAAAGTGTCAATAAAATCTAATTGAATTTTCTGTAAGAAATCGGCTATATAATCACCACTCACAGCTGTCTGTATCAAACAACCCTTTTTTTCATCTCAACGTGCAAACACCCCTGCTAAAAATCTCCTCTTCTTCACCTGTTGGACTTCTACCCCACTTCTCATAATCAGCGCAAACATTCCCATATTGCGAAGATCCTGTCGCAGGTTTACTGCCTGTTCCTCTGCTAAACCGTCTTTTACTAAGAAAGGCGTATCATTCAGACTCACATTCTTCGGGAAATCATATTTTCTCGCGATGCTTACAAACTCTGACCTCTTTCCGATGTAGTCAACCATACTTCCAAGCGCGATCACTTGTCTTGAAGGATACACCGATGGATCTACTTCGTACACTTCTTTTTCATCACCGACTGCTTCAAACTTATATTTTGCTGTATAGAAATCCAGTGCCTCCTCAATATAAGAACACGCCTCTCCGTCAAGCTCTTCATACAAAACACACGGTAAACTCGCTACAATTCTTCTTGTTTCTGTTTTTTCCATTCCTGTTAAAATCTGCAGGAATTTAGCAACTTCCAATTCTTTTCCGTTACAATCAATTAACGTTACTTTATAAAATAGTTTTTTGTTTATCATAGTCTTGCTCCATTTTCATTTTTTATAACAAAAATTCTATTATATTATAACTGAAACAGGGTGATACTGTCTACAGATTTTCTGTTTACAGCATCACCCTGTTTTTTACTTATTTTCTCACTGAATAAAATCAAAAAATTCTCAGATCTCATTTCCAGCCTGATATCCGCTGCGGATCGCTGCTGAGATATCTGCTGTTCTCTCACCGCTGCAGTCTCCAACATATACAAATGGAACTGTCAGCTTACTGTCGTCAAAGAGATTCTTCTTAGACCCGAGTGCATTCACAATTGTATCAGCTTCAATTGTAACCTCTGACTCGTCTTTTGTATTCACAGCATGGATTACATTTTTCTCAATAGAATTCACTCTTGTACTCACATACTCTTTAACACCATGCTCTTCGAAATCTTTTTTGATCAATGGCATTACTGTCTCGGATTCTCCCGTTGCAATCCGATCCAACATTTCAATAATGCTTACTTCCAGACCTTTTTGTGCAAGGAATTCTGCAGTCTCAGTTCCAACTAATCCGCCACCAAGCACAGCACAAGCTCCACTTACTTCACATCCTGCAAGAACATCCCATGCAGAAACAACATTGCTGTCTGTAACAGACATTGGAAGATCCATGTTATGTGCACCGATTGCAAGAATTACATGATCAAACTTATTCAGCTCTTCACAATCTGCTTCTGTATTTAATCTTACATCTACAGAAAGTTCCGGGAGAATCTTCTCATAATATTCAATAGATCTTAAAATCTCGCTCTTTCTCGGTGGAACTGCTGCCAGATGGATCTGTCCGCCAATCTTATCTGATTTTTCAAATACCGTTACTTCATGCCCGCGTTTTGCTGCAACTCTTGCTGCCTCAAGTCCGGCGATTCCGGCACCTACAACTGCTACCTTTTTCTTCTCGTCTGCAGGTTTGATAAATACTGTTCCTTCATTTCCATTCTCTGCATTTAATACACAGGAAATATATCTGCGGCCCTGAATTGCATCTACGCATCCTTTATTACAGTTCAGACATTCTCTGATGCACTCTCCGGATATAGCTTTATTGGCAATATCTGCATCTGCAAGCATGGAACGTCCATAAGCTACGATATCGGCATCTCCGTCTTCAAGGATCTTTTCTCCTGCTTCTAAGCTGACAACACGACCAACTGTTGCAACCGGAACAGATACCAGTTTTTTCACTTCTCTGGCAACCGGAAGAGTCCAGTTATACGGAACATCTCCCATTGGCGGGATTGTATCTCCCATGTTTCCTGTATGGTTTGCCTGAGCAACCTGGATCATATCAATTCCTGCCTCTTCAAGCATCTTAGCGAACCGGATTCCTTCTTCTGCCTCAAGTCCGCCTTTTCCACGAAGTGTTCCATCTGGATTTACGGTGATGATTGGCAACTTGTACTCGATCATAAGATCCGGTGCAGCTTCTTTGATTGCAGCTACTACTTCGAGTGCATATCTTGTACGGTTCTCAAGACTTCCACCGTACTGATCTTCTCTATGGTTCAGGATTTTTGAACAAAGGGAACCAAGAAGACGATCTCCATGTACTTCAATCGCATCGATTCCTGCTTTCTGTGCCTTTGCTGCACATGCAGCGATACTGTTTTTAATATCTTCTAACTGCTCAACAGTTGCCTCTGTTACAAAATGCTGCATATCATGATGAAGTTTTGCATAAGCGCCTTTCGTAAGTCTGTCGCATTCTTCCATCTGTTTCTCTGCTTCTTCTGCATTTCCCTCTGCCTGTGCTTTTGCTGCAGCCTGTCTTGCAATACCTGCCTCCATGATCATGCGTCCAACTCCCGGAACATCATACTCCGGATGGAATAACTGAAGTGCAAGCTTACAGTCATACTTATGTAATGTATCTGCCAGATTTTTATATACTGGAATCTGACTGTCATCATAAAGCTTTGGTGTCGGTGAAGCTGTTCTTACAGGAGCTACATCCCCGATAACAACATATGCTGCTCCACCTTTCGCAAGTCTTTCATAGAAATTCAGACTTCTCTCCCCAATCGATCCATCTCTTTCTTCATATCCTGTTGTAAGTGGTGGAAACATGATTCTGTTTTTAAAAGTAAGATTTCCAACTTTAATTGGTTCTGATAATTTATTCCCCATCTTCTTTCTCCTTTTTTCAATTACAGTTCTTCTGCAAGTTTATGCCCTGCAGTAATTGCATCTTTCAAAGTTCCGACTTTATCACAGTCTCCGATAAAATGAACTCTCTCTTCTGTATTCTCTACTTTGTTCGGTGCATAACCAACTGCAAAGATCAGTGTATCCGCATCTGTGATATGATATTCCTGTCCGTCTTTCTCATAAGTGATCGTAGTCTCATCAACCTTTGTCACCTGACTGTTCAGTTCAATCTTTACACCTTTTCTCTTGAGTCTCATTGTCAGCTGACTCTTAGCCGCTCCGCCTTCACCCGGCATCAGTGATGGCGTCATCTCGATCACTGTGATGTCACGGTTTGCAGGGAACATGTCATCGATCAGTGGTGCAAGATAATCTGCAGTTTCACATCCGACAGATCCGCCTCCAAGAATAACAATCTTTCTTCCCGGATATTTTCTTCCGGCAAGAACGTCATCAGCTGTCATTGTCTGCTTAAATACTTTGAATGGAGGGATTTCTTTCGGAACTGCTCCTGTAGAACAGACAACCTCATAATCCTTAAATTCTCCCGCAAGCATCTCCGGAGTCACTTCACAGTTCATGCGAACTTCGATTCCTTCATTTTTCAGACGACGTGCCATGAATTTAATTACTTTACAAAGTTCCTGCTTGGCGATTGGAACTGCTGCAAGTCTTAAAAGTCCTCCGAACTCTCCGCTCTTTTCGCAGAGAATAACTTCATGTCCGCGTTTCTTGGCAACATAAGCTGCTTCCATTCCTGCCGGACCTGCACCGATCACAAGAACTTTCTTCTTCTCATCTGCTTCTTTGATCTCGTCAGACTCTACTGATGGATTCACTGTACAGCTGATCGGATTACCAAACATGATTCCTGTCAGGCAGCGTCCACATCCGATACATGGACGGATATCGTCTGTTTTTCCTTCTGCAGCTTTATTAACAAATTCGCTGTCACACAGGTTTGGACGACCGATCATACAGATATCTGTCTTTCCATTTGCAATAAGTTCTTCCGCTATCCATGGCTCATTGATTCTTGCAACGGTAGATACCGGAATGTTCACATGCTTTCTGATCTCCTCACTTGCATGTGCATGAGGTGCAGGTGATGTGCCAGGTGCAGGCATGGAACTTCCTCTCTTGATTGTATTTCCTCCTGAAACATGGATAAAATCAACGCCTGCTTTCTCAAGCTGTTTGGATACATAGATCATATCGTTCAGTGTCAGACCACCTTCACTGTACTCATCTCCTGAAATACGGACATCAATAATAAAGTCATCACCGCAAAGTTCACGGATCTTTGCAATTACTTCAAGTGTCAGTCTGAGCCGTCCGTTAATGTCTCCGCCGTACTCATCGGTTCTCTTGTTATAAAGTGGTGTAAGGAATCCACCAAGCAGTCCATGTGCATGCGCACACTGGATCTCAACTCCGTCTCCGCCTGCAATCTGGAAACGGCGCGCTGCCTCTCCAAACTGCTGAACAAGTACATGCAGTTCTTCTACTGTTACTGCTCTCGGTGCTGATTTTGCATAATAAGGACCAACATTGGACGGTGCGATCAGCTGCGGTGTTCCCGGAATTGGAAATGCCATATAAGCCGGATGGAATAACTGTGCTAAGATCTTCGTATCATACTGATGCACTGCATCTACCAGTTTCTTCCATCCCGGAATATAAGAATCATCATAGATCGACATATCTCCCGGTAAATATGTATATACCGGCTCTACTGTCGTAACTTCTGTAACAATCAGTCCGACTCCGCCCTTCGCTCTGGCTGAATAATGCTCAACCAGCGCATCGGTTACATAGCCTTTGTCTGCCATGTTTGTAGAAATCGGCGGCATAAAGATTCTGTTCTTTACCGTTGTCTTTCCAATCTTAATTGGTTCAAATAAATGTGGAAAATA
>ERZ869983.317-NODE-317-length-16686-cov-4.430309_pt1 | contig 16686 bp, 8 predicted proteins | sample MGYA00521106_ERZ869983 | MGnify/ENA primary metagenome ERZ869983 (study PRJEB32232, sample SAMN07284972) | human gut metagenome | biome: human-associated habitat; material: feces | host: Homo sapiens | place: Tanzania | collected 2014-04-05 ...
TGCATAATTAGTGAATAATTAAAGCATAATTCCCGTTGATCGGGTCAAGACGAAATATCAATTATATCAATATTATAACTTAATAATTAACGAGAGTGTTTATGGAAAAAAGACTCATGATGTTTTTGGCAGGCTTGTTCCTCAGCCTTGGAATGGCCTTTGCCCAGACAAAAGTCACTGGTACCGTAATTTCTCAAGAGGACGATCAGCCCGTTATTGGTGCTTCAGTTCTCGTACAGGGCCAGCGCTCCGGTACAGTGACCGATGTTGATGGTAAGTTTACCATCAGTGTGCCATCAGGCAAGAAAATCACTATCAGTTACATTGGTATGGAACCCCAGACCGTAACACCTAAGAACGGTATGACCGTGACGCTCCGCTCCAGTGCAGAACTGCAGGAAGTGGTTGTGACCGGTATGCAGAAGACCGACCGCCGACTCTTTACTGGTTCTACTACTAAGGTGGATGCCGAAAAGGCCAAGTTGGACGGTGTGGCAGATATCTCCCGTTCGCTTGAAGGACGTGCGGCTGGTGTATCGGTGCAGAACGTAAGTGGTACTTTCGGTACAGCTCCGAAGATTCGCGTTCGTGGTGCTACGTCTATCTATGGTTCATCACGCCCCCTCTGGGTTGTTGATGGTGTCATCATGGAAGATGTGACCGAGGTTGATGCCGACCAGTTGTCATCAGGTGATGCAGAGACATTGATTTCTTCTGCTATTGCTGGTTTGAACGCTGACGACATCGAATCGTTCCAGATTCTGAAAGACGGTTCTGCAACTTCTATCTACGGTGCACGTGCCATGTCTGGTGTGATCGTTGTGACCACTAAGAAAGGTAAGTCTGGACAGACCCGTATCAACTACACCGGTGAGTTTACCATGCGTTTGAAGCCTTCTTATTCAAACTTCAACATTATGAACTCGCAGGAGCAGATGGGTATCTACAAGGAGTTGGAGGCCAATGGTCTGATCAGCTTTGGTCGTACCTACCGTGCTTCATCAAGCGGTGTCTATGGTAAGATGTATCAGTTGATGAACACTTACAATCCTGCAACAGGTTCGTTCATGTTGTCTCAGACTGAAGAGGCTAAGAATGCTTACCTCCGTGAGGCTGAGATGCGCAACACCAACTGGTTCGATGAGTTGTTCTCTAACGCTATCCAGCAGAACCACTCTATCAGCATGTCAACAGGTACCGACAAGGCTCAGTACTATACCTCGTTCTCTATCATGGACGACCCAGGATGGACTGAGCAGTCAAAGGTTCGCCGTTATACTGCATCTATCAATGCCATGTATAATGTGAACAAGAAGGTCACCCTCAACATGATTGCCAATGCCAGCTACCGTAACCAGCGTGCTCCTGGTACTACCAGTCAGAGCGTCGATGCGGTGACCGGTAATGTAAGCCGTGACTTCGACATCAACCCTTACTCTTATGCGATCAACTCAAGCCGTGCGCTTGATCCTAACGAGTTCTATACTCGCAACTATGCTCCTTTCAATATCCACAATGAGTTGGCCAACAACTTCATGAACCTCGACGTAGTGGATTTGAAATACCAGGCAGAACTCAAGTATAAGCCCATCAAGAAGGTTGAGCTTGCTGTACTCGGTGCCTACAAGTACTCTACCACTACTCAGGCCAACGAGATTCACGAGAACTCTAACATGGCACAGTCATACCGTGCGATGGACGATGCCACTATCCGTGACAACAACCCTTGGCTCTACACCGATCCCGATAAACCCAACACCAAGCCTGTATCAGTGCTTCCTGTAGGTGGTTTCTATCGTGAGACCAAGTATAAGATGAGCAGCTGGGACTTCCGTGCTACTGCACAGTATAACGATGTATTCAACGAAGACCATATCGTGAACCTCTATGGTGGTATGGAAATCAACGATACACAGCGTAGCCGCAGCTACTTCAACGGTGTAGGTATGCAGTATGACATGGGTTACCTCGGATCATACGATTACCTCTTCTTCAAGCAGTCAGCAGAGCAGAACGCTATGTACTACAGCTTGAGCAACAGCTATGGACGTGAAGTTTCATTCTTCGCCACCGCTACCTATTCTTGGAAGGGCCGCTACGTGATCAACGGAACTACCCGTTACGAAGGTTCTAACCGTCTGGGTAAATCTCGTTCAGCACGTTGGTTGCCTACATGGAACGTCTCTGGTGCATGGAATGCTCACGAAGAGCCTTGGTTCCAGAAGACTTTCAAGACTGCGTTGACACACGCTACTCTGAAGGCTTCTTACTCACTGACCGGTGACAAACCTGCTGTGACCAACTCACAGGCTATCATTCAGTCGTTCAACCCCTGGCGTCCATTCGCAAGTGATAAGGAGTCTGGACTTCAGATTTATGATTTTGCTAACCCCGATCTGACCTATGAAAAGAAACATGAGCTCAACATTGGTGTTGACCTCGGTTTCCTCAACAACCGACTCAACGTACAGTTCGACTGGTATCGTCGTAACAACTACGACTTGATCGGTATGCGTACCACCAACGGTACCAAGGGTACTATCAACGAGTATGCCAACGTCGCTTCTATGCGCTCACATGGTGAGGAACTCTCTATCTCTTCTAAGAATATTGTCAGCAAGGACTTCAAGTGGAACACCGACTTCATCTTCTCTCACGTGAAGACTAAGATTACCGAACTCGACAACCGTTCACGTTTGATCGACATGGTGACCGGTACCGGTTTCGCTAAGAAGGGCTATGCTTACCGTTCACTCTTCTCATTCGACTTCAAGGGACTTAATGCCAATGGTATTCCTCAGGTAGTTAATGAAAAAGGTGAGGTGGTTACCAGCAACGTTTACTTCCAGAGCCGCGATATCGACTACCTCGTTTACGAAGGACCTACCGATCCTACCATTACCGGTTCACTCGGCAACTCATTCACTTATAAGAACTGGCACCTGAACATCTTCGCTACCTATGCTTTCGGCAATGTGGTACGTCTGGATCCTGCTTTCTATGCCAGCTACTCTGACCTCGACGCTATGCCGAAGGAGTTCAAGAACCGTTGGACCGTTTCTGGTGACGAGAACAAAACCACTATCCCTGCTATTCCTGACCTCCGTCAGCTGCAGGCAGACACTAAGCTCTCTTATGCTTTCAACGCTTACAACCGTTCTACCGACCGCGTTGCTAAGGGTGACTTCATCCGCATGAAGGAGATTTCAGTGGCATACGACTTCCCACAGACTTGGCTCAACGCTCTCAAACTGAAGAGCGCCAGCATCAAGCTGCAGGGTACCAACCTCTTCCTGATCTACTCAGACAAGAAACTCAACGGACAGGATCCTGAATTCTTCAATACCGGTGGTGTGGCTGTTCCTATGGCCCGTCAGTTCACCTGCACCGTAAGAGTTGGACTTTAATCAAACTTAATAGAAAGGAACAATAAAATGAAAAAACTTAGCATATTATCACTGGCCGCAGGAATGCTCGCACTTGCTTCGTGTGACAGCTATCTCGACAAGCTCCCCGATGATCGCGCCGAGGTTAACACCCTTGACAAGGCAAAGAAGTTCCTCGTATCGGCCTATCCCAACCATTCGCCCAACTTTGTCTTCTATATGAGTGGTGACAACGTGACCGACAATGGTGTACTCTATACTGCACAGCCTAACCAGACAAATGCCTATAAATGGCAGCCCATCGAGACTGAGGGTAACGACGACCCGAAGCAGGTTTGGAATGCTAACTACAAGGCTGTGGCTGTAGCCAACATGGCACTTGAGGCGTTGGCAGGCGAAGAATCTGCTGATGCTCAGGCACTGCGTGCCGAAGCACTGCTCTGCCGTGCATTCGCCATGTTCCAGAATGCCAATATGTTCTGTATGGCATGGAACGATTCCAAAGCTGACGAATACCTCGGTATTCCTTATCCTAAAGTAGCTGGTGAATCTGTCAACGAGCGCGGAACGCTGCGTCAGACCTATGAGAATATCAATGCTGATATCGAAGAGGCTCTTCCTCTGCTCAACGATGGTTATCTCACCGTTCCTAAGTATCACTTCAACCAGAAGGCTGCTTATGCCTTTGCTGCTCGCTTCAACCTGTTCTATCAGAACTGGGACAAAGCCATCGAATACGCTACCAAGGCATTGGGCGAAAACCCAAGTGGTCTGATGCGTGACATGGACAGCTATGCTACTTTGGCTGGTGTTGATGACATCCACAACAAATGGATCCGTTCTGGTGAGAACTGCAACCTCATGTTTGTCGATGCCGTTTCTACCAATGGACGTGCCCACATGGGTGATTCAAGATACAAGCGTTTCAACCACAACAGGGATATAATCACAACACAGACTATGTGGGCTAAAACTCCTTGGTCTAACAATAAAAGTTCTGCAGAAGAGAATGCCCTTCAGGAAGCTCGTCGCATGTATGGTACTAACCAAGCGGTGTATATTCCCAGCTTGAACGAGGACTTCGAAATCAGAGATAAGATTAACCAGACTGGTTATGCCCACGTGGTTGATCCCGTCTTCACCGGTGACGAGACCATCTTGACTCGTGCTGAGGCTTACATCATGAAGAAAGACTACGATAAGGCACTTGCTGACATGAACACATGGCTCACCGCTCACTGCGATGTGACTTCACCCAAGTTCTTGACGCTCACAGTTGATAACATTAACACTACGCTCGATGCCATCCGCATGACCGAGGTTCCCTCACGTGCAGTGAGCGAAGAGAGCATCAAGAAGCCGCTCAACCCACAGGGTTTCACCGTTGAGGAGGGCACTCAGACCAATATGATCTATGTGGTACTCCAGATGCGTCGTATCACCACCATGTATCAGGGCCAGCGTTGGCTCGACATCAAGCGTTGGGGTATTGAGTTCACCCACCATCTCGATGGTGAAGACAATCTCGTCTTCAAGGCTGGTGACCTGCGCGGTGCTATCCAGTTGCCTTACGACGTCATAGAAGCAGGACTTGAGCCTAACCCCAGAGAGACAGCAACCCAGAATTAATTATAACGAACGAAAGGAATAAAGATATGATGAAACATATTACAATGTCGCTCGTTGCACTGCTCATGAGTGTTGCATTCGTGTCGTGTGACAACGACGATCCCAATAGCGAATCGATCTTCAAGACCGAAACGAAGAACGAGACCGAGTTCGACAAGTGGCTCAACACCAACTTTGTGGAGCCATACAACATCAAACTCTACTATCTGTATAACGACAAGCTGACAGATAACAACTACAACGTAGTGCCTGCCACCATCACCAACTCGAAGGCTATGGCCAAGATGATCAAACACGTATGGCTCGATGCTTATGTAGAGGCTTGCGGTGCAGACTTCTTGAAGGCTAATGCTTTCCGTGTGTTCCAGTTTATCGGTTCACCAGAATTCGACGGTCAGGGTAAAATCGTGCTCGGTACTGCTGAAGGTGGTGTTCAGGTAACTCTCTTCCGTCTCAATGAGCTTGACCTCGACCATATCTATGTGAATCAGGATGAGCCGTTCCGTGCGAAAGCCAAATTGCCTTTGGACCTCAACTACTGGTACTTCCACACCATGCACCATGAGTTCTGTCACATCTTGACACAGAAGAAGTACTACAGCACCGACTTCCAGACCATCTCTGCCGGTAAATATCACTCTACCGACTGGATCAACGTGGAGGACGAAGATGCTGTTAAAGAAGGATTCGTTACCGGTTATGCCAGTGGTGAATACAATGAGGACTTTGCTGAGGTTTATGCCAACTACGTCACTTCAAGCGATGAGTCTTGGAAAGCACGTCTTGACAAAGGTATTGAATATACTGTAACAGGTCTCAATGCCAAGGGTGAGACTATCCAAGTTGCGTTCTGGGGCAAACCTACTAATGCTCAGTTGGCAGGTGCAGGTTTTGCAAGTGTTAAAGGTGCCAAGATTACATCACGTGAAGGTGCCAATATCATCAATGCCAAACTTGAAATCGTGCGCAGCTATCTGCAAGACAATTGGGGTATCGACCTTGAGAAGCTCCGCGCTATCGTGCTCCGCCGTTCGGCAGAGGTTATGAATATGGATTTAACAACTCTTAATTAAGCAATCCGACTATGAAAAAGATCTATAACATTCTGTTCGTCCTGCTCGCTGGTCTGTCGTTCGTGGCATGTTCCAACGAAGTGGATGACGTATTCGATAAGTCGTCTGCCGACAGAATCCAGGAGGCTATCAATGCCGACATGAAACTGCTGGTTGATGCACCTAATGGTTGGCTGATGGAGTATTATGGCGCCAGCAAGTATGGTGGTTACAATATGTTCGTCAAGTTCAATGCTGACAACACCGTAACAGCTGCCAACGAGTTCTTTGATGAGGGCACTCGTGCTACCTCTCACTTCAAACTCGAACAGAGTCAGGGTGTATTGCTCTCATTCGACGAGTATAATGAAATCTTCCACATCTTCTCTGATCCTGCCAATATGTTGCAGGTAGGTGACAAGGGTAAGGGATTTGAAGGCGACTTTGAGTTCCGTGTCATCAAGGCAGAGGCAGACCGCTTCGAACTTCAGGGCAAGAAGCACGGTCAGAAGATTGTGATGACTCGTCTGGCAGAAGACCTCAACTGGGACAACTACTTCAAGGCAGTAGAAAACATGGAAAAGCAGTTGACCTACAAGAGCTATGCCATCGATTTTGGCGGCGAGGCTCCGCTGACCATCGTCAGAAGCAATCGTACCTTCACTTATCACGATGCTAAAACCGATAATGATGTGGTTATCCCTTTCATCGTTACCGATCAGGGCTTGAAATTCAAGAAACCAATTGTGATTGGTACTGATTCTATCACCATGTTGACTCCTGCTGCTGACGAAACTTGGAAGACTGACGGCAAGGGATGGATCGTGAACTATGTATTGCCTACTCTCGTAGAGCAACTCACCGATCCTAACACATTCTGGTCGTTCAAGAAGGGCGCAATGAGCAAAACAGCTGCTCTTTACTTTGCAAAAGCTGAAGAAGCCAGTGCTGCAGAAGGTGAGGACGTTATATTCATCGCATTCGGTGTGAATCCTAATGCTCCTAATCTTGGATGGGGTGTATTCTTCCGCAGTGGTAACTATATAGGAACGCTTCTTCCAACAGTAACTCCGCTTGATGGCACTCACCTCGCATTGGCTATGAAGGGTTACGACGGAAATGGTCAGTACTATTTTAATAAGGGTTATAACTACATCACCAATGGTATTCTCCGTGGAACCTTCGAATTGTCAACTGACGATCCTAAGAACCCATCATACATCCGCTTGACTCGCACCGATGCTAATGCTCCAGGTGAATGGATGGATGTATTCCCCGGTCTGAATTATTACGATCCAGGCAAATAAGAGAATCTCTCTTTAAGTCTATAATGAATAAAGGTGTGACTCCTATATGGGGTCACCCTTTTTTTCTTGCCTATATGCCAGATTATTATTACCTTTGTCTCGCACTATCAAACACGATACTCAAACACTGAAAGATGACACGCGAAGAAGCACTTGCTCAAGGTATTAACCTATGTGACACCAAACACTCCATGAAACGAAGGGGAGTGTGGCACAACTATCACCACCAAGGCATTTATATGGTGACCTTGGCTGTTGAAGGGAGAGTGCCATTGTTAGGACGTCTTGTTGCAGATGAAACAAATAAAGCCCCTGATGAAGTACGGGCACATGTGCAACTCTCAAGACTTGGGGAAATCATCCTTAAGGAGGAAGTGCAGAAAATCTCTCGGTTCTATCCTATGGTAGAAGTATGGAGAATATGCATCATGCCCGACCATATCCACATGATAATAAGGGTGAAGGACAATATGCCACCAGGTAAAACCTTGGGCAACGTGGTGCGTGGCTTCAAAACAGGGTGCAGCAGGGCGTGGTGGAAACTGATGCCTGATCCTTGGGGAAAAGCCCAAGGAACGGAAGCTCACTCCCAAAGAACTGGAGGCGCAATGCAGGGAACTAAAGGCGCAACCCAAGGAGCGGGTGGCGCAATGCAGGGAGCGGAAGGCAATGCTCAAGCTTCCGTTTCTTCGGCTTTTCCCGAAGACCATCGCCCAGTGCTTTTCGAAGCCGGCTACAACGACAAGATCCTGCTACACGAAGGGCAGCTTGCCAACTGGAAGGCTTACCTCGACGATAACCCACGACGTTTGCTTATCAAACGCATGTATCCAGATTTCTTCACCGTGCGTCACGATATAGAGATCGCAGGAAGGAAATGCCAGATGATTGGCAATCGCTTCTTGCTGGATGTGCCCGACAAAATGGCGGTTATTGTACATCGTCGATATACAGACGAGGAGATTGCCCGTCTGCAAAAGGAGTGGTTGGCATGTGGCGAACGGGGTGGTGTGTTGGTAAGTGCTGCCATTGCACCGAAAGAAAAGGACATCTTGCGCAAAGCATTGAGCCTTGGGTATTCTATCATCTTGTTGCGCGAAAACGGTTTCCCTGAGCTATACAAACCGACGGGTGAGAGTTTCAATGCGTGTTCCATGGGACAACTGTTACAGATAAGTCCATGGAACTATCACATGGATCGCAAGAAGATTACACGCGAACAATGTCTGGAACTCAACATGATGGCAGAAACGATTTGCCGATAAATCATGATATTAGCGAAGTGTGGTACTTCACGATTTGCTGCACAACAGGGTGATGACGAAGCCAACAATGAAGATGACGCATGTGCCGAGCACGATAGAGAGGTAGGGATGGAGATGTGGTCCAGGCAGATTGAGTGGTCCAGCCAACGATATCCAACCGATGACGAGGATGCCCGAAAGACAACCGATGAAGGCGGCACGACGACTGATGTGTCGCGTGCAAGCCAAGAAAAACAATCCCAACATGCCACCAGAGAAAATGCTACTCAATGTCCACCAAGCATCGATGATACTCTCTACCTGCAACATGGCAAGGGCTACCAAGGCACCCAAGACGCCCACGACAACTGAAGCGGTGCGCAATACAACGAGTTCGGGACCCGATGCCGTGCTGGTGTTGCCCTTGCGACGACGCCAATGGGGCAATAAGGGACGGAAATAGTCGGTCAGAATGATGGTGGCTGCCGACGTGACACTGGTCGATACGGTGCTCATGCCCGCTGCAAAGATACTGGCAATGAGCAGACCGCGCAGTCCCAAGGGCAAACTATCCACTATGAAATAAGGGAATACATAGTCGGGCTTGGCAGCAATATCGTCGGGCAGATAACCTGTGCCCGACTCGTAGAAAGCATAGAGCGATGTGCCGATCATGAAAAATAGCGCTGAGACCGGTATGAAGAGATAGCCACCGAATAGGGCAGAGAAGCGTGCATCGCTGTCGCTCTTGGCAGCATGATAACGCTGCACGTAGTTTTGATCGATGCCATAATTCTGCAGATTGGTGAAGATGCCATAGATGAGACATACCCAGAAGGTGCTCTCGGTGAGACTTGCACCAAACGATCCCAACGACAGTTTGTTGCCTTCGGGAGAATGGGTGGCTATGTCGATAATCTGCATAGGACCATCGGGCAATGAGAATATCAGTATCAGCAAACACAATAGTGCACCGCCGATGAGAATGAAGCCCTGTATGGCATCTGCCCATATCACCGCACGCAAACCGCCCAGCATCGAATAGATGACGATGGCAACGGTGGTGGCGATGATGACCACATGGAGATTCCACCCCATCAGAATATACATGGGTACTGCCAACAAATAGAGGATGCTACCCATACGGGCTATTTGTGTGAACAGATAGCATGCCGAAGCATAGAGGCGAGCCCATGGACCAAACTTCTCTTCAAGGAAACTATAGGCTGATACCGAACCGCTCTTGCGGTAGAAGGGTACGAAATAGCGAGCTGCAATCCAACTGGCTATCGGTATGGATAACGAGAAAACGAAAGCGTTCCAGTTGCTGGCATAGGCTTTACCGGGATAGCCGATATAGCTGATGCTCGATACATAGGTGGCAAAGATAGACATGCCCACTACCCATCCGGGCAGCGATTTGCCGGCAGAAGTAAATTCATCGGCAGAACTTCCTCGACGGAAAAAGGTACAGCCGAAGATTACAATGCCGATGGTGAATAGCAGAAATACGATAAAGTCGATAATATGCATAGGGTATAGTTAGTGTTGTAGAATCTGTTGTGAACGATGGTGACTGCCGCCTTCCAACTGTTCGCTACCTCCGTAGGGCAGTTGCAGCGTGGCATGGTCACCCTGCGGAATCGTGATGTCGATATAGAAAGTGTGTCCCTCCATTCGCCAATCTACGCTTACGGTGCCGTGTGCCGATGCCGTAGCACCTTTACACCAGTGGATGTCGCCCACGGGGTGAGGTGCTATCAGCAGATTGTTGCCCCGTCGCTGTATGCCCAATAGGTCGGGTATGAGGAAATTTTCAATATGAGCCATCATGAAGTGGTTCATCGATGCACCATGCTTCGGATTCCACTGTTCGGTGAGTGTTGTCATGCCTTGCTTGATCTGATAGCCATAGCCCGGTACCTCGTCATGGTTGAGCATGCGGTAGAGCAACTCCCGTTGTCCACCGTCGATGAGTGCTTTGAAGAGATAGCGGTTGCCTACATCGCCCGTGGTCAATCGGTCGCCATGCTGATGGATATCAGCCACGAGTTGGTCGAACACCGCCTGACGGTCGCCATCGGGAACGAGATTCATACAGAGTGCGATGGCTTGGGCACACTGGCTGCCAGAGGCATAACGATGGGTTTGCGGATTGTAGAATTCGCGGTTGAAAGCCTCTCGGATGCTATCGGCACGTGTTTCTCCCATCAGATGGTTCCACCAGTAATAATGTGCGGTAGATACCAACGGCATGGGAGTGTTGCGTGCAAAACCAGCACGCCAAGGACCATAGTCATACCAATCGCCAAGTCCCATGCGCAGTATGTAGCATGAGTCTTGCGATGCCAGATAATCGACATAGCGCTTCATCGGCTTGTAGTACTGTCGGATGAGACTATCGTCACCATAGTATTGCTGATAGAGAAACGGCAGAGCGATAAGTGCACCGCCCCATTCAGGCGATTCGAGGAATGGTTTTGCCCAGTCGCCGGTAAACACAGTATATTCTGGAGCTGTCTCAGGCATAGCCCCATTGGGGTGTTGGGCATCTGCCATGTTCTGCATGGTCTGTTGTATCATCGTTTTGCAGTCGTAGTTGTAGAGCAATGCCTCGCCGTTGAGCCAGTCCTGTTCGAGCCATCCCAGTTTCTCACGGTGTGGGCAATCGGTCCATACCGCCTGCCAGTTGCTGCGTATGGCACGGTCGATGATGCGGTGGGTGGCATTGATGCGAGGGTTGCTACACTCAAAACTGCTGATGCGTGGTGCTGCATTATAGACAAAGCAAGATCGGATATGGCGTAAAGTCTCGATGTCGCCCTCCACTTGGAGGTATCGGAATCCATAATAGGAGAAGACGGGATGCCATGTCTCTGTGCCCTTTCCACTAAGCGTGTAAGTATAATAATGTGGGCGACCGGTTTGCTTCTGATTGCAGCGCAGGTCGTCGGTGAGTGTTTCTGCAGGTGTAATCTTGATGTGTTGCCCACGCTTTCCCTTGACGGTAATCTCAGGAAATCCCGCAAGGTTCTGTCCCATATCGAACACCAATATAGAGTCGCGACGCAAAGTTTGCGCCACTTCATAGTGTTCCATCACTTTGACAGGATATGCCAACTGAGGACGCAGGATTCCTTTGGGTGCCTGTTGCACCACAACAGGATGCCATGTGGTGGAGGAGATGCGTGCATCGTAGTCTTCGCCGCCATACAGACTGTTGAAGGTGATTGGCGATAGACTCCACTGCCATGCGGTATCGCTGACAATCGTCTCTTTACTGCCATCGTGATAGGTGATGTGTAGTGCCAGCAGTAGTGTGGGTGGTCCAAACGAAACCTTTAGTTTGTGATAGCGTCCGCCCTGCTCGTTGTAAAATCCGTTGCCCAATAGCACCTGAACGGTATTCATGCCACGTTGCAGACAGGTATCTACTTCATAGGTATTGTAGAATACCGTCTTGTCGTAGTCGCTCCATGCTGGTGAAAACTCGGCATCGCCCACTGTACGGCGGTTTATGGACAACTTGTAGCCTCCCAGTCCGGCAATCTGCACGGTGGCATGGGCAACCCGTTTCTTGAGCTGGAAGTTGCGCGCGATATAGATGCTGCGGCGCGACAATGTGTCGGCAGCGTTCCATAGTGCGCGAGTTTGTTTCAATATGCCTCCCGTGTAGTGTCTGCCTTCTGGAATGTTAGCCTGCTGTCGGGTGATGGCACCAATCCATTGTGCCTCGCCGAAGCAAGTTGGCGACTGGGCAGCCACTCGAAGGGTGATGGCGAACAGTAGGAAGAGTATGTCGCGTTTAGTCATAATGCGTTGTTGATAGTGATTTTGCCGATGGTGTCACGTTGTCCTGCCAACTGTCCGTCGATATAGACGCGCAATCCTTTGCCTAAGTGGTAGCGAGATCCATCGCGATCCCAAACGATGGTGATCCAGTGACCATGATAGGCTACGTTGTCGAGACAGAAGTAGTTCCATTTGCCTTCAGGCAACAAGGGGCGCACCTCTAATGTTCCGTCGGTGCGTGGACGCAGACCGCAGATTCCAGTGATGACCAAGTCGCAGAAGGTGGAATGGTTGTAATAGCGGCTGCGCTCTTGATCGCCTTTAAGCCAGTAACCCGTAGTCTCATCGAGATATTCGCCGATGTAAGGGCGTCCGCGCATGTGTTGACTTTCTACATATTTCTCCATTTCACGGAAGTAGAGCGAGTCGCCCACTACAGGGTCGGTATAGTCGTTGATATAGTTTGCCATGGCTGTAAGCGTCTGACTGGTGGCAAAGGGCCACACGGCACCATCCCATTCACATTTGCCCACACCGTGGGTGCGGAACAAAGGATGGCGGCGCTCTGCAGTAGTCAGTCCGTAGGGAGCAGAGAATCCCTTGGTGTCAGCAGCCTGCAACCATGCCACACCATAGCGATTGTCATCTTTCGCCATGTGTGTGTACCAAGGCAGGAAGCCGATAGCCTCCCGAACACATGCCGAAGAATCGACGCGGTGGGTTTCAAAAAACTGTTGGTCGGTGTTCCACAGCAGGGTGTGTGCAGCCTCTTGTAGTGAATCGGCTTTGGCATAATAGCGCTCGGCTTTGGTTTGGTCACCGCTGAGTGCTGCAATATTGCCGATAGCTTGGGCATTGCCAAACATATAGGCATTGATGCTGGGACGCAGATATTTCTTCCTACGTCCGCCGCTGATGGTCTCTTCCATGGCATCCTGCACGTCAGCCTGCCAGTAGAGTTGCTGTCCTTTGACCTTTCGGGTGTGGGTAGATTCCCAATGGTTGTATTCCCATTCGAGTGAAGGCAACATGTTGCATATCCAGTCTTTGCGTCCATCTACGGCATAGCGTTGCCATAGGGCATGTGGCATCCACGAGGAATAGTTGGCAATCTTCTTCATCGGTTCGCCATTGTTGCCTTTGTACCAGGTGTTCATGATTTGGTCGAGGTAGTCGGTTTGGCGCAACCAACGACTCTCCATGATATGATGGCCTACGCCAGAGGCAATCAGATTATACTGATCGGCATAGGAGCGAGGCACCAGAAACTCGGTCATGGCATAGCCCACGGGAGTGAGTCGGATATGCTTGCGGAGTGTCCACCAACGGTAATACCACATCTCTTCGAATTGTTTCTGCGGACAGTCGAACAGCGGTACGTTATCGGTCATCCACTGCCAAGCCTTGCTGTTGGGTATTGCCTGAATGATATTTTCATCCTCCATGCTGTTGAAATCATCCACATAGTGCTTGTAGTCGGCATAGCGTAATGCTACGGCATGGGCATCAGCATCGTCGGATGAAGTCTGGAAATGGCTGATGCGATAGGTGGCAAGCGGTTCATCATCGCCTGCATGATCGAGTGTGCCATACCAGTCGGCATCGGTATCGATATCAGGGAAGGTGCGGCGTGCACCGGTGCGGAAGAGGATACGCTCGATATGTGCTACGGGTGAGAAGAACATGCGCTGTCCAGCCTTCTTGCCGTTGACATAAACCTGTATCATCCGGTTGTCGGTAGAGAGTACGGCTTCGATATGATAGGTCTTGCCAGCTTCGTATTTCCCCAAATTGCCGTAGCGTGCACCACCTTTACAACGCATCTCTCCTTGTGGTGTCAGTTCGATACGCGAGCAGGCGGTACCCTGTTCGTCGAGAAATTCTATCTGTAGGAGACCATGGTCGTTTTGTTGTGCTTCGATGTCGAAAGCCACACGCAGACTTTTCGATGCAGGAATCTTACGTTCTATGCAGGCATAGTCGAAGGGATTGCTGTCTGCCATGGTGAGCCATCCGTTGACCAACGAAACCTCGGCACGCTTAGGCGAATAGATGTTCCACTGGCGGAGTTGGGCGAGTTGTCCCACGTTGAATTCCCCATCGTGGGCATGCGCTGATGCTTTGGTCTGTACTGGCACGGGGATGTGGCTCACCCAGATATCCTCCTTATTCATAGAGTAGGTCAGCCAGAGGTCACCATCTTTGGGCACTCCGTTGCCTTCGAGAATTCCTCTGACATACTGTGGACCATAGCTCTTATAGTTGCCACCGTAGCGCATGGGCGGCACTTCGCCCACCACGAGATTGAGCGTAGTATATTCCAGTCCGTCGTTGGAGAGGGAAATGCCCAACGGCCAACGGTATTCCGATGGGTTGTAGATGGTGGCATAGGACCCGTCGGAAAGGCGTTGCCCCCATATCTTAGCATTGCTGTTGACAAAACCGCGAGCACGTGCCACAGGTTGTGACCACGTCAGACCGCCATCGTCGCTGATACTGGTCAGCGCATGTTTCCATAACGCCGCTAAGCGTCCGTCGGGCAAAGTGTAGTCGCAGTATGCCTTGTAACCTTTGTTGAGGGGGATGAGCGGATCGTTGCGGTCAGCCTCTTCCACCCATTGCATGCGGTATCGTGGATTGTCGAGAATCTCTCGGCACACCTTACGTAAGTTTTTGTCGGCTTGGGTATAATAAGGAAACGGCAGGGCACCTTTCTTGTTTGCCAATGGTTTGCAACCATGGTTGAGATAGATGAAACAGATGGGGCCCAACGAACCATCGGCTTTGACTTCGCGAATGACACGGCCGATGCCGTTGCCATCGTTAGGATCGTCTTTGCGGTCGAAAGCCACACCGTAGTTGCCTAAGGCATAGAGGCGATGGTCTTTGCTGACATACCAACCTACACGTTGATGCATGATGGCTACCAGATTGTGGGCACGTTCAGAGCGTCCTGGTTTCTGGAATCCTTCGGGAACCTGTATTTCAGGAAAGAGAATCTCAGGTTCGCTCCATGTATAACCATCGGCAGACGTCTGATACATGGTGCGTGAAGGTGGTATGTGTTCGTCGCTCGGATCGCAAAGGAAGTTGAGATGGAACCGATTGTTCCAATATGCCAACATGGGTTGGTGGTTGTAGGTCCAACCATCGTTGTTGGCTTTAGCAGGATATTCGCGGTTGGCTTGCATCACTTGGATGTTGTGTACACCAACTACGGGCGACAAACCGCCATCGTGGCGGTAGGGGGTGCTCAGGGTGCTGCCGGTGTAGTGGATGGCATCTGAAGCGTTGAGCAAGTTGCGCACAATGGTTTCAGAAGCACGGAAAATAGTGCCGTGCTTATGGAGAACAGGCACGCTGACCTTGTTGGAAACATCTTCAAAGGTTTTGAAATCGGTGGTGAAATGTGCACCGAAATCCTTCAACCGATAGCGATCATAGTAGATCAGCCATCCACCATCGACCTTAGCGGTAGTGGGACCTTCCATCATTTTGCCGGTAAAAGGTTCGGATGCTTTCGACCATGGACCGTAAGGTGACTTGGCATAAGCCACCTTGATATCGCGTTCAGGACGAGTATTGTCTTTGAGCACCATCACATAATCGCGCTTGCCCCGTTTGACGAGGGTGGCATCAATACAACTGAAGCCAGGGTCTATCATCAAGCGAGTAGGGGTGAAGGTGCGGAAATCCTTGGTGGTGGTATAGTAAAGACGATGGTTGTTGTTCTCATCCTCTATTCCTCGTGGAAATTTGCCCGGCACACACGATGCCCATACGATAACAGCCTGTTGGCGGTCGTCGTCCCAGAAGAGTTCGGGAGCCCATACGTTGACGGTGGTGGTGTCGGTCATGACCTCGATGAAACGTTGCTTGCTCCAGTGCTTTAAGTCTTTCGAACAAGCATAGCCGAAACCTCTGTCACCCTTCCAACTTGATGTCCATACGAGATGGAACATGCCATCAGGAGTGCGGATGATTGACGGGTCGCGCATGACACGTTGTTTACCTACCTCAGGTTTAAGCCAGATGCCAGGGATAGAGTCCCAATGCCATCCATCGCGACTGTAGATGAAGCGCAGTCCGTCGGTGGCTGGTTCGTGGAAAGAGGTGGATACATAGAGGTCGTGTTGTGCCTCTACTGCCATGGTAGAGAGGAAGCACAAGGAGATTAGAGCGAGTAGAGTTCGTTTCATGAGTTTGTTTATACTTTACTGAACTATCGCATGTGGGGAAGTTAAGGGAAGTTAGGGAAGTTAGAGAGAAGTTAAGG
>ERZ869983.323-NODE-323-length-16443-cov-5.101308_pt1 | contig 16443 bp, 11 predicted proteins | sample MGYA00521106_ERZ869983 | MGnify/ENA primary metagenome ERZ869983 (study PRJEB32232, sample SAMN07284972) | human gut metagenome | biome: human-associated habitat; material: feces | host: Homo sapiens | place: Tanzania | collected 2014-04-05 ...
GCAGTAGCACCGTTTAACCTTGTGAAGGGAATTGTTGTATCACTTGTTGTATTTCTGATCTACAAGAAGATCAGCCCGATCTTCAGAATCAGATAATAGATAAAGAGAAAAGCCTGAGATAAAAGAATATAAGTGAAAGAATATAAGTAGCCCGGGGAGGGTGGAGCTGATTATTTCAACTCCGCCCTCCCTGGTTTTTTTTGCGGTATTGTAACGGTGTGACACCGTAACTTTTTTTAAATACATTCTGGAAATATGCCTGACTGGAAAAGCAAAGGTAATTACTGATCTCGCTTAGGGATTTGTCTGTAAAAGTGAGAAGATTTTTCGCCTCCTCCAGTTTACATCTCATAATGAAAGCACTGATTCCAAATCCAAGTTCGGATTGGAATTTACGAATGATATAAGAGCGGCTTTTTCCAATGTGATCAGCAACATCGTTTACACGGAGCGGCTCATTCGTATGTTTGGAAATGTATTGTACACACTGAAACACATCTTTCGACATTCCATCAATTGGAAGCTGCTGGCGGGCAACTCGGTTGGAAAAATCGATAAGCATTGCGTAACAGAGCTGGTCGATTTTATCCGGAAACATTGTCTTTTCACATTCTTGAATATAAAGGTCACTCAGCTGATAAGCCTGCTCCACATCAAGTCCGCCATGAATAGAAGCACGTGTAGCAAGTGTGGTCATGCTGATAAATAAGTTCCGTTTGTTGCGGAGATGGTTTGCTGACAGCACGCCAGAGGAAAAATCGGAGACATTCTTTTTAACGGCTAAGAGGGATTGAATCTTTGCAGTATCACCGCGCTCAATACAATCCGTGATGATCTGTTCAAATTCATACGTATCATGAAACTGTTCGTTTTCACGATTCTCATACATTTCATTAGAATATTGTCTGGAAATTTTATCCTGAATCTTTTGGTCTGTGTCTAAATTAAAATATTCATCTGTGTCAATTTCTTTTCCGTTAACAGAGTAATTGAGAAAAGAAAGGATAGAGAGAAACTGATGAAAGGACACAGGTGGAGTATTAAGTAAAAACTGCCTCATTTCATCGGCAGATTCTCCGGAAAGATTTCCTTCATGTAGAAAATCATGAATGGTTTCCTCGGAACAAGGCGTGCTAAATAAAGGACCGATAATCAGAAAATCCATTTTTGAAGGGGATTCATCGATATTGATCATTCCAAAATAAGCGTAGGAATCGGTAATAAAATAATCAGGATTTCTGTTAAATTTTATTTTCGTGGAAAGAGCAGAACTGTAGTTGGACATTTTACGCAAAGAGTCTGGATTTGCCCATACAAATTCCTGCGGCCAACGAAAATAAGAAATCGGAATATAAGTTGCAGAATAGAAGTTCTGGCAAAAGTGAATCCATTTCATAAAAGTAACCTCCCTGAATTAATTTTGTAATTCAATTTTACAATAATAGATTCAAAATTGCAATACAAGAAAAAATAGGAACGTTATGATTAGATTAAAAGGTAACTGTTAAAAAATTATGGGAGGTATGTATGAAAATCTATGATTTTACAGTGGAGTACCAGGATACTCCGAAAGGACTGGCGGTAAGAAAACCGAGATTATCCTGGAAGTTACAATCTGACAGGGAAAATACGTTGCAGGAGTCTTATTCCATCGAAGTGAAAGAGAACGAGACTGTAGTGTGGAGTACAGGAGAAGTTATTTCAGACAAGTCCGTGCTTGTTCCGTATGAGGGAGAAGCATTAAAGGAAGAGACAACTTATGAGGTATATTTGTCTGTGAAGACAAATCATGGCGAGACAGAAAATGCATATACAACATTTCAGACGGGAATTTTTGACGGGAAAAGCTTCGAAGCAAAGATGATCACACATGATTTTCCAGAGGATGAGACAGCGTGTCCTGTCTTTTATAAGAAAGTACAGATAGATAAACCGGTACTTCATGCATATGCTTATGCAACAGCTCACGGAGTCTACGAACTGTCTGTGAATGGTCAAAAAGCAGGAGAAGAGTTCATGAGTCCGGGATGGACAAGCTACCATAAAAGACTGCAGTATCAGTTTTATGATATTACAGAATTATTAGCGGAAGAAAATGAAATAGCACTGACGGTTGGAAACGGCTGGTATAAAGGGATTCTTGGTTTTGACTGTAAACCGAACAGATATGGAGACAGAGTAGAAGTATTTGCAGAGATCCATATCTTATTCGAGGATGGAAGCACAGAAGTGGTTGCAACAGATGAAACGTGGGGAGTACGCACAGGTGAAATCCGATACAGTGAGATTTATATGGGAGAGATCCAGGATACAGATCAGCCGGAAACAAGAGACGGAAAGGTTTCTGAGGTTCCGTTTGACAAAAGTCTCTTATGCGCACAGGAGAGTGAGCCGGTTCGTGTGACCCAGCGTTTCCAGGCAAAACGAGTTTTCGTAGATCCGTAAGGAAATCAGCTTGTGGACTTTGGACAGAATATTACAGGATTGGTTGAAGTCAGGATCAAAGGAGAAGAAGGACAGAAAATTACAATTCGACATGCGGAGACGTTGGATAAAAATGGTGTATTCTATCCGAATACGCTTCGTAGTGCAAAGTCACATGATATTTATACTTTGAATGGAGAGAAGCAGGTATTAATGCCGCATTTCACATTCCACGGATTCCGCTATATTGCAGTAGATGGTGTGGAAAATATGAAACCGGAGATGTTTACAGCATGCGCAATGCATTCAGATCTGAAAAAGATCGGAGATTTTCATTGCTCAAACGAGAAAGTAAATCAGCTGCAGAGCAATATTACATGGGGAATCAAGGATAACTTCTTTGACGTTCCGACAGATTGCCCACAGCGTGACGAGCGTCTTGGATGGATGGGCGATGCGCAGGTGATCTCCTGGACAGCAGCATTTAATCTCAACACAGCAAGATTTTTCACAAAATGGATGCATGATATCATGGCAGATTCCAGTTTAGAACTCGGAGTTCCTCACGTTGTTCCGGATATCATGGGAAGTTACAGCTCTTCTGCATGGAGTGATGCAGCAGTTATTATCCCATGGGTGGTATATCAGAATTATGGCGACCTTCGAATTCTCGAAGATGGCTGGAAATGTATGCATGAATGGGTAGATTATATCAATAACCATACAAATGAAAATGGTCTTTGGATGTCCGGATTCCAGTATGGAGACTGGCTTGCACTTGATAAAGAGGAGAGTGCAGACAGAACCGGTTCCACAGACAAATATATGATTGCAAATGCGTATTATATTTATGTGACAGATATTGTACGAAAGACAGCGGAAGCATTAGGGAAAGAGGAAGAAGCAGGCAAGTATAAAGAATTATATGAACGCACACTGGAATCTTTCAGGGAAGAGTATTATACATCCAGAGGGCGTATCGTAAGTGAAACACAAACAGGATGTGTATTATCACTGTATTTTAATCTTGCAAAAGAAAAAGACAGAAAACAGATCATAAATACATTGAGCACAAATATTGTAAACCATAAGAACCATCTTTCTACAGGCTTTGTAGGTACACCGTATCTGTGTCATGCACTTTCAGAGAATGGGGAACATGAGATGGCAGCGATGCTGTTCATGAGAGAAGATTTCCCATCCTGGCTGTACTCTGTAAATATGGGGGCAACAACAATCTGGGAACGTTGGAATTCCATTCTTCCGGATGGGGATTTTGAATCATCCGGAATGAATTCACTGAATCATTACGCATATGGATCAATCGGAGACTGGGTATACCGCAAAGTGGCAGGAATTCAGCAGCTTGAACCTGGATATCATAGATTTGCTATCCGTCCTATGTTTGTAAAAGGAATCGAAGAGACAGAGACATCTTTGGAGACACCGTATGGAAAAATCGTATCAAAGTGGGAATGCAGAAATAAGAAGATTTGTGTGCAAGTGACAGTTCCGGTCAATACAACAGCAGTACTGTATCTGCCGGAAAAAGAAGAAAAAATCGAACTTGGTTCCGGTAGATATGAATATGAGTATGCAACAGAAACGAATCTGAAAAAGGAACGTTTTTCTATGGACAGCAATCTTGGAGAAATAATCTCCGAACCTCTTGGAAGAGAGATGCTGGAAATCATGGCGCCGGGATTCTTAGATAACCCGATGATTGAGTTTGCGTGTTCTATGACGATGGCTGAACTTCTAAATTCAGCACCGGAGGCAAGACCAATGTATGAGGCTATTATTCAGGCGCTAAATACACAGGAAGCATAAAAAGGATAAAAATAAGGAGAAGAAGAATGAAATTTGGATATTTTGATGACCAGAATAAGGAATATGTGATCACGACACCAAAAACACCACTTCCGTGGATCAATTATCTTGGAAATAAGGACTTTTTCAGTCTGATTTCCAATACATGCGGAGGATATTCTTTTTATAAAGATGCGAAGCTGCTTCGAATTACAAGATATCGTTACAATGATGTGCCGGCAGACTGCAATGGTAAATATTTCTATATCAAAGATGGAGACACCGTGTGGAATCCAGGCTGGCAGCCGGTAAAAACAGAGCTGGATGCTTATGAATGTCATCACGGAATGGGATACAGCAGATTTATATCTTCTAAAAATGGAGTAGAAGCATCTCTGTTGACACTTGTCCCTCTAAATGACGCATGTGAGATTAACAGTCTGACAATTAAAAATAACACAAATGAAGTAAAAGAACTTCAGGTATTCTCTTATTTGGAGTGGTGTCTGTGGAATGCAGATGACGATATGAAGAACTTCCAGAGAAATTTAAGTACCGGTGAAGTAGAAATCAAAGGATCTGCAATCTATCACAAAACAGAGTACAGAGAGAGAAGAAATCATTATGCAGTTTACAGCGTTAACGCTCCACTGGATGGATTTGACACAGACCGTGATTCTTTCTTAGGTGCATATAGAGGAACAGCGAATCCTGGAGCAGTAGAAAATGGAGCATGCAGTAATTCCGTAGCCAGCGGATGGTCTCCGATCGCTTCCCATCAGGTGAACCTTACATTGAATCCTGGAGAAGAGAAAAATCTTGTCTTTGTTCTCGGATATATAGAGAATCAGGAAGAGGAGAAATGGGAGTCCAAGGGAATCATCAATAAAGAACGTGCAGAAGCACTCTTGAATAAATATTGTTCAGAGGCAGCGGTTAAGGATGCTTTCCAGGAGCTGAAAACTTATTGGGAAACATTACTTTCTAAATTCAGTGTACAGACAGAGAATGAGAAACTCAACCGTATGGTAAATATCTGGCATCAGTATCAGTGCATGGTAACATTTAATATGTCTCGTTCTGCATCTTATTATGAATCAGGAATCGGAAGAGGTATGGGATTCCGTGATTCCTGTCAGGATCTGATGGGATTCGTACATCTCGTTCCGGAACGTGCAAGAGAACGTATCATTGATATCGCATCTACACAGTTTGAAGACGGAAGTGCTTATCATCAGTATCAGCCATTGACAAAAAAAGGAAATGCGGATATCGGAAGTGGATTTAACGATGATCCATTATGGCTGATCGCATCTGTAAGTGCTTATGTAAGAGAGACGGGAGATTTCTCTATTCTCTCTGAAATGGTTCCGTTTGACAATGAAGAAGGAACAGAAGTTACACTGATGGAACATTTGAAGAGATCCTTTAACTTTACAGTCAGTCACAAAGGTCCACACGGACTTCCACTGATCGGAAGAGCAGACTGGAATGACTGTCTGAATCTGAACTGCTTCTCAGCGCATCCGGGGGAATCCTTCCAGACATTTGGACCGAGCGAAGGTCCGGTAGCAGAATCTGTATTTATTGCAGGAATGTTTGTAAAATACGGAAAAGAGTATGGCAATCTGTGCAAGGCACTCGGAAATACAGATGAGGCCAAGAGAGCTGAAACAGAAGTTGAGAAGATGTATCAGGCAGTATTAGAAAACGGATGGGACGGAGACTGGTTCCTTCGTGCATATGATGCAAATGGTGATAAAGTCGGATCAAAAGAGTGTGAAGAAGGAAAAATCTATATTGAGCCACAGGGATTCTGTACAATGGCTGAGATTGGTGTGAAAGAAGGACTGGCAGAGAAAGCATTAGCTTCTGTACAGGAACGCCTGGATACAAAGTATGGTATCAGAATTTTATCTCCGGCGTATACAGAATATCATCTGGAACTTGGGGAAGTCAGCTCTTATCCACCGGGATATAAGGAGAATGCAGGTATTTTCTGTCATAACAATCCTTGGGTTTCAATTGCAGAAACAGTTCTTGGACATGGAACACGCGCATTCGATGTGTACAGAAAGACATGTCCTGCTTATGTAGAGGAATTCAGTGAGATTCATCGCACAGAGCCATATGTATATTCTCAGATGATAGCCGGATCCGATGCAGTAAGATTTGGTGAGGCAAAGAACAGCTGGCTTACAGGAACAGCCGCATGGACATTTATCAATGTATCACAGTATATTATAGGAATTTATCCGACATTAGAAGGTCTGTCTGTTAACCCATGTGTTCCGGAAGGCTTTGGAGATTTCTCTCTGACAAGAGAATACAGAGGTCAGATTTATCATATTGATGTACATAATCCGGACGGAGCAGAAAAAGGAGTACAGAAATTAATTGTAGATGGAGTTGAAATCGCAGGAAATGTAATTCCATTTGAAGAAGGAAAAGAAGAATATCACGTAGAAGTCTGGATGGGAAAGGAATCATAAGATGAAGACAGAACAATATTCCATACGTGAATATGCCCAGTTGACTGCGTATCTCCATACACCAAATGAAGAAATGAAAAATATCCACACTTACCCGGCAATCCTGATCTTGCCGGGAGGTGGATTCTATATTTGCAGTGAACGAGAGTCCGAACCGGTTGCAATGACTTACTTTGCAAAGGGGTTTCAGGTATTTTTGCTAAAATATACAACGGTTACTGTGAAAAAGGATGCAAAGATAGAAGACCCGATGGCAGATGTACAGGCAGCGTTGGAATTGATTGAAAATAACAGGCAACAATTTGCAATTGCAGACCATCAGCTGGCAATGCTTGGCTTTTCAGGTGGAGGACATCTGGCAGCAGCAAGTGCTGTTCATGGACCAAGAAGACCGGATTGTCTCCTGCTGGGATATCCGGGAATCGTGCACAGCGATCTGCGTGCACTGGAGTGCCCTGACATTGTAGAAAGTGTGGATTCTGATACACCTCCGTGCTTTTTATTTTCTACAGCAGATGATGAGATAACACCACCGGTGCATGTCCTGACATTTGCAACAGCGTTGGCAAAACAAGGCATAAAGACAGAACTTCATATGTTTATGCACGGAACACATGGACTGTCACTTGGAACAAGACTGACTGCGGATGAAAATCCGGAGTTTATGAATGAAAGATTTGCACAGTGGGTTCCGTTAAGTCTGCAATGGCTAAAAGAATTATGGAAAAGTAGTTTAATCTCTTAAAAAGCGTGCATAAAATTACAATATAAAAAATGAATTTACAATACATGCGATAAATGATTTGATATTATAATAACACACCGGAGGAAACCGGAAACCGCGCGGAAGAAATCAGAACAGGGAGAGGAAATATTATGAGTAAGAAAGAGAAAAACTCGGTACGGTTAGATAAACAGGGCGTCCCGAAAGTAATGCATGTGTTCGATTATTTTGCAGATTCACTGGGAATGTTTTCCCTGAATGCAATCAGTGGACTGGTTGGACAGTTAACTTATTTCTACACGGATAAAGTTGGAATCGCAGCAGGTGCGATTGCTACAATGTTTCTTGTATGTAAGATTATAGATGCATTTACAGATCTTATCATGGGACACATTTGTGACAGTACAAAACCAGGAAAAGAAAAGTACAGACCTTGGCTGTTAAGAGCAGGAATCCCGGCAGGTGTTATGCTTGCATTACTGTTCATGGTACCAAAGGGTGCAGGTCAGACAGTACAGTTGGTTTATATGTGTGTTACAAACTTATTAATGACAGCAATTCTTTATACTGCTATCAGTATTCCTTACGGTGCGATCATGATGATCCGTACACCAAGCCAGGAAGAACGAGGCATCATGGGAACATGGAGAGCAGCAGCTGGTTATGTGTCAGGTATGGTGATCGCAGTGGCAGTTATCCCGATCACAAACATGATGGGCGGAGACCAGAAGGCATGGATCAAAATGGGAGTTATTTTTGGTGTATTGATCGTGATCAACATGATCATCTGCTGGAAGTGTTCGAAAGAGTCAGCTGTTGATACTCGTATCGTATCTCAGATCAAAACAAAAACACCGGAAGAAATGACAGACGAGGAGTATGCAGATCACGTTTATAGAATGGAACTGGATGCGGCAGACAGCAATCTGTCTATGGCAGAAGCAGTAAAATGTCTGTTCAAGAGCAAGTACTGGATCATCTGGCTTGCAGTTAATTTATTCAATCAGATTACATATGGACTTTCAAACAGTTCAGGAACTTATTACTGTAAATGGATTTACGGAAATGATAATTTAGTTGCCATTCTTGGAGGAATCGGTATGTTACCGACACTCTTTGGATTTATTCTGGCAATGCCAATGATCAAAAAACTTGGAGCAGTTAAGACATTGCGAGTATCCTTCTTCCTTGGAGCAGCAGCAAATGCGCTTCGACTGCTGAATCCATACCATTTCTGGTATAACGCAATTTTAGGTTGTATCTGTACATTCGCAACAATCCCACCAATGTGTGTCGGCGGTGTGATCGGTGGAATGAACATTCAGTACAACGAGCATGAATTTGGCGCAAGAATTGTAGCACGTTCCGGATCAGCCAGCAGCTTTGGTATGAAGATTGCTTCCGGTATCGGTGCATCAATCGTTGGATGGTGTCTTGCAATTGCAAATTACGATCCTACAATGACAGTCGCAACAGAAGCTACAAAACAGGCAATTTTCACATTCTCTATTTACATTCCGCTGGCAGCATTCCTTATGATGTTCCTGCTGATGTTTAAATATGACCTGGAGAAGAAACTTCCTGAGATCAGCAAAGACCTCGCAGAGAAAGAAGCAAAACGAAAGGCAGAGATTATTGCTGAAAGAAAGTAGTGGTTAGGAGCTATTTATGAAAGTATACGCAGAGGATAACAGATTTTATAATGAAGAAGGAAAAGAACTCCTTCTTCAAGGCATCAATTTCGTATGCAAAGAGAAAGAAAAAGGATATTTATTTCCAGAACATGAGCGACTCTTCAAAGAGTTTGCTGAAAAAGGATTTAACCTGATCCGTCTGGGAATATTCTGGGATGCAGTTGAGCCGGTTCCTGGAAAGATGGATGATGACTATCTGCAGAAAATAAATCAGGTAATTGAAGAAGCAGAAAAGAACAGCCTCTATGTTCTGATCGATATGCATCAGGATCTCTGGTCTGTGAAATACGGAGATGGGGCACCGGAGTGGGCAACCGTAACAGATGGTGCGCCTCATCCAACCGATTGTGCGATGTGGTTTGATGCATATCTTCGCAGTGAGGCGATCATTCATGCAGCAGAACACTTCTGGAAAGATGACAAAGCAGAAGACGGAATCGGTCTTATGCAGCATTATGTTTCAATGTGGGAGTATATTGTTCGATCTATCGATCATCATGAAAACATCATCGGATATGAACCGATGAATGAGCCTTTCATGGGAAGTCTTGCAAGAAATACGTTCGGACTTGCTGCAATGAAGACAAAAGAAAAGTTCCCTGAATTTGATTTTGCAACAATGCAGGGAATCACTCCAGAGAGTCAGGCTTACATGGGAGAAATTGTAAATTCAGAATTTATGAAATGGGATGAAAATACATTAATGCCATTTTATCAGAAGATTGAAGATGCAATCCGTCCACTGACAGAGAAAGCGTTGGTTACCGGAGGAAATATTTACTGCAGCGCATCTTTTACAACGGGTATCAGCAGAGTATCCGGACAAGAAGGAAAGACCTGGCAGATCTATGCACCGCATGGTTATGATTCCGTAGTTGACAGTGATAATTACGAGAACTTTAATCAGGAAAATGTAATCCGTCTGTTCGCAGATAAAAGAGAGTCTCAGCTGAGACTTCAGATGCCGGTGATCATAGGCGAATGGGGCGCTTTTCCGAGTAAACCATTTACAAACGATCTGATCGACCAGATGAATCTGATCCTGGAAAAATATCTGTGGAGTTCTACTTATTGGCAATATCTTCCGGGCATGGAAAAAGATGAGAATTATGAAGCCCTAAGAAGAGGATATCCGGTAGAAACGACAGGAACACTGAAGGAATATCATTATGATCGTCAGAAAAAACAGCTGGAAGTAAGCTTTGAAGGAACAGACACGCTTTGTTACCTGCCATTTAGAAATGTACAGGCAGACTTAGGAGATAAGCTGTCTCTGGAAGTAGTAAAAGAGTTTGATGACGCATCGTATGTGTTTGTAAAAGCAGAAGAAAAAGGAATATATAATATTCGTATCTCAGAAAAAGATGGTGAATAGTTGATAGAAGGGGGCTGGGAACAGCTCCCTTTTGTAAATGACAGGAGGAATAGGATGAACCGAGTAGAACAAATCTGGAAAAACGGACCGGATAATTATATTCTGCCATTTCTTTGGATGCACGGAGCTTCTGATGAAAGAAAGAGAAAGATGGTAGAAGTGATTTATGAAAGTGGTGCGAAAGCAGTCTGTGTTGAGGCAAGACCACATCCGGATTTTGCAGGACCTCTCTGGTGGCATGATGTAGAAGTGATACTGGAAGAGGCAAAGAAAAGAGAGATGAAGGTATGGATCTTAGATGACGCACATTTTCCAACGGGTCTGGCAAACGGAGCTGCAGAGCATGCACCGGAGCACTTGAAACGTATTTGTCTGGAAGAGCAGCATATCGATATTTTGGGACCGGCTTCGGGGGTTACAGTCGATATAGAAGAAAGATTAAACCGTAATCCTGAAACAGATGAATGTATGCCGGAATACTATAAAGAAAAAGTAGTGGAGGTACTTCTGGCAGAAGTTGAGACAAAGGAGGATCAGGAAGTTCTGAAAAATGTAATCTGTCTGACAGAACAGATCAAGAATGGAACAGTTACGTTAAGCGTTCCAAAGGGAGTTTACAGAGTATTCATCATAACACAAAAAATCCATGCATCGAAGTTCCTTTCGGATGCTATTTCATTCTTAGAGCCGGAATCAGTCGATTTATTGATCAATGCAGTATATGAGACGCACTACGAACATTTTTCAAAATGGTTTGGTAATACGATTGCAGGATTTTTCTCTGATGAACCTGGGTTCTTTAATCTGAGAGACAGAGGATACGGGGATGTATTCAGAACAGGAGCCGATTCGGAACCACTGCCGTGGACAGATCGATTATACGAACAGCTGAAAGATAAATTTCCGACAGATGCCCGCATGTGTCTTCCATATCTGTTCGGATCAGAAAGCGAGAAAGCAGGGGAAGACAGGGCATTCAGAAGTCTGTACATGGATCTGGTCACAAAGACATATGAAGAAAATTTTCCGGCAAAACTTTCAAAATGGTGTGCACAGCATAAGGTAGAATACATCGGACATGTAGTGGAGGATATCCCTTCATATGAGCGTCTGGGTCAGGGAGTCGGACATTATTTCAGAGCGATCAGACAGCAGGATATGGCAGGGATTGACGTGGTGTTAAACAGCCTTCTCCCAGAGAAGGAAGATTTTTATTTATACGGATTGCCACAACTTGCAGCGTCCTGTGCAGCACATTCAAAGAAACAGAAAGGACGTGCGTTGTGCGAACTCTTTGGAGCATATGGATGGTCAGAAGGTGTCTCATTTATGAAATGGATGGCTGACTTTATGCTGTTGCATGGAATCAATGTGTTCGTTCCACATGCATTCACTGACAGTGCATTTCCGGATGAAGATTGTCCGCCTCATTTCTGGGCAGAAGGAAATAATCCGCAGTTTCCGGCAATCGGGCAACTATTTAATTATATGAACCGAATGGCCGAATTACTGTCAAAATCTACACCGATAGTTAGAAATGCAGTACTTTTTGAGGCAGAATCTGACTGGGCAGGCGATACAGATCCATATTGTGAAATTGGAAAAGAATTAATCACACATCAGATGGAATATCATCTGGTTTGTATGGATGATTTAAGAAATATCGAATGCAAAGAAGGGCAGATCTGCCTTGGCAATCAGAAATACAGCAGACTGTTCTTGCCAAAAGCTAAGTTTATGAGTAAAGAGAACGCTGCAATTTTGGATAAGGTGCAGAAACAGGGAATTTCCATCTGCTTTACAGACAGCAGACCGTTATCTTTGGAAGGAGAAGTGTTATCTGAACTTAGTGAGATTCCGGTTGTTTCGATTCGCGAGGTGGCAGAACGGGCGGAAAGATCATTGATTACATTAGAAGGTAAAAGTAAAAAATGGGTACACTGCAGTTCCTTTAGAAATGAAAGAGAGGTTTTCCATGTTCTGTTAAATACTTCTATGAAAGAATCTGTGGAAGCAAAAATGACAGTACAGCCGATTTTAAATGAGAAGTCAGGAATGATCCGTGTTGATATGATGAAACAGTGTTATCAAGAACAAGCAGATTTTGAACAGAAACTTTTGCTTGAACCTGGAGAATTGGTGATTTTTATGGAAGTACCGGAAGAAGACATTCCTTTGTCCGTTTCTTCTCAGAAAATAAAAAAATGGAATGTACTTCCAATTGATACATGGAAACTATCTCTATCAGCTTATGATCATCCAGAAGAATGGGAGGAACAAGGAGAGATTAAACAGTTAAAAGACTTGTATGAAGCATATCCTGATTTTGCCGGAAAAGTTCGATATGAGACAACGATTGATCTTGATCATGCAGAAGAATTGTGGTTAAGAGGAGCAACAGAAGCAGTCAGCGTGTGGGTTGATGATGAGCCACTTGGAAGATGTATCGGAACTCCATACCGTTACACACTGCCTTGTAAAAAAACAGGAAAAACAGTACTTCGTATTGAAGTGGCATCAACACTTTATGGAGCTGTAAAAGATGGATTGTCTGAAGCAAGAGAACTTCCACATCTTGGATTTGAAGGTGAAATCTGGGCTTATTAGAAGGAGAATTGAAAATGAATAATAATTTTGCATATCAAAAGATCACAGAACATGTGAAAAGAATTATTTTACCGGGAGATGTTCAGGCATATCTGGTGGAAGGGGAAAAAGAAGCAGTACTGATTGACACAGGCTGTGGACTTGGTGATCTGAGAGCTTACATTGAAAGTCTTACAGATAAACCGATCACGGTACTACTGACACACGGGCATCTGGATCATGCACCGGGAGCCGTTCAGTTTGATAAAGTCTATATGAGTCCACTGGATCTGGAAATCTATGAAGCACATCATCTGATTTCACGCCGCATGGAATATCTGGATGGAACTTCCGCAGCCGGAAAATACAGACCGGAGGATTTGCTTCCGGAAGCTGATTTAGAACACTTTGTTCCGCTGTATGATGGTATTTGTCTGGAACTTGGAGGGTATCATATCAAGGGGTTCTCCTGCGGAGGACATACACCGGGATCCTTTGTGTTTTTGTTGCAGGAAGATGAATTGCTTCTTCTTGGAGATGCATGTAATTCTTTCACATTCTTATTTGATAAAACATCTCTGGGACTTAGCAGCTATGAAAATAATCTGAAAGAGCTGTTCACAAAAGTGAAGGGAACATATCATCGTGTTTTATTATCCCATGGAGATGCAGAAGCGTCCGTTCATATGATCTCAGATGTAATAAATGTCTGTGAGGATATAAAAAAAGGAAAGACAGATGATTTGGAATTTCATTTTATTGGAAGAACAGGATGGAAGGCATATGCAGAAGAAAGATTTAACGAGAAGGGTGAAATTCTTGGAAATATTGTTTATGACAAGAACAGAGTGAACGAATAACAGTAGAGTAAACAGCAGAGGAGCAAAAAAGAAATGGAAACATTGTTGAATTTACAGGGAATGATTTTTTTGCTGATGGGTGTAGGGCTTATAGTAAGAAAGACGGGAATCATAACAGAAGAAGGGCAGAAATGCCTGACGAATCTCGTGATTAATGTGATTCTTCCATGCAATATCATCCAGTCATTCTGTGTCGATTTTACAAAGCAGATGGGAAGAGATATTGTGGCTGCATTCGCAGTGTCGGTCCTTATCCAGGCATTATCTGTAATTTATGGAAAATGGATGTTCTTAAAAGAGGGTGATGGGAGAAAAAAATGTCTTCGCTACGGAATGATTTGTTCCAATGCAGGATTCTTGGGGAATCCTATCGCAGAAGGAATGTTTGGGGCCTATGGTCTGATGCTTGCATCGGTCTTTCTGATTCCGCTGCGCACGATGATGTGGACAGAAGGAATTGCTATTTTTTCAGGAACAAAGAACCCGAAAGAAACAGTCAGGAAAACAATTACACATCCATGTATTGTGGCATGTTTCATAGGAATTTTTTTGCTGATTACAGGATTTCGTTTTCCGGTTTTGATCGGTAAGACCATTGCAACAATCGGAGCATGTAATACAGCTACATCCATGATGGTCATCGGAATGATCTTAAGTGGGATTAAGATGGAATCCTTTAAGGATAAAACAGTGTGGAGTTATTGTTTTCACAGACTGGCACTGTTCCCAGCAATTATTTTCCTGATTTTGAAAATACTGCCGGTTTCAGCAAATGTTCTTGGAATCAGTGTTCTTCTGACTGCTATGCCGGCAGGTGCTACAACCAGTATCCTTTCCATGAAATATGAAGTGGAACCGGAATTTGGTGCAAAACTTGTTATTTGCTCTACATTAGTATCTATATTGACCTTGACTGTATGGAGTGGAATTTTAATTTAGGAGGAGAAAATGATGAAGAAGCAGGTATATAATCCTTATTTGCCGATCGATGAGTATATTCCAGATGGAGAACCACATGTCTTTGGTGACCGTGTGTATGTGTATGGTTCACATGACAGAGAAGGCGGAACAAAATATTGTGAACTGGATTATGTGGTATATTCAGCACCGGTTGATGATCTGAAGGAATGGAAATGCGAAGGAACTGTTTATCGCGCAAAGCAGGATCCGAATTATAGTATCGACCGAGGTGAAATGTATGCGCCGGATGTGGTGCGTGGAAATGATGGAAGATACTATTTATATTATGCGTTAGCCGGATTTGAAGGACCGATTTCAGTTGCTGTCTGCGATACACCGGCAGGCAAGTATGAATATTTAGGATATGTGCGATATCCGGATGGAAAACCGTTAAATCGTTTTCTGATGTTTGATCCGGCATTGATCAATGACAACGGAACAATCCGGCTTTATTATGGATGGTCACTTGCGACAAAAAGACCGGACAGTTTAGAAGAACAGAAAATGTATGATGAAATGATGCAGAGAATGTTTCAGAAGTCGCAGGAAGAATTGCAGAGCGAGCCACAAAGTGTTATGGGAGCGAATACGGTCGAACTGGAAGATGATATGATGACCGTAAAAGGTGAGCCGGTACGAATTGTTCCGGGAGCGAATATGGCAGATGGGACAAGTTTTGAAGGCCATGCATTCTTTGAAGCGAGCTCTATTCGAAAAGTAGGAGAACTCTATTATTTTATCTATTCTTCATGCCTGTTCCATGAATTATGTTATGCCGTCAGTAAATATCCTGACAGAGAGTTCCAATATGGCGGTGTAATTGTCTCAAATGGTGATATCGGAATCAATGGGAGAAAAGAAGAAGACCGCCTGGCAGCAACCGGAAATAATCATGGAAGCATCGAACATATTAATGGAGAATGGTATATTTTCTATCACAGAAACACACATTTGAACTCCTTTAACAGACAGGGATGTGCAGAAAAGATTGAAATTTCACCGGAAGGTAAAATCCATCAGGTAGAAATGACATCCTGTGGACTCAATGGAGGACCTTTGCAAGGCATAGGCGAGTATCCGGCGGTAATTGCCTGCAATCTGACAGATGGTCATATGCCGCATCTTGGAAATGAGATCATAGAAACTTATCAGCCGAGAATCACACATGGAAATGAAGAACGCTATATTTCCAATATCAGTAAGGGCACAAGAATCGGTTATAAATATTTTGAAATGTATGGAAAGACCAAAGTTATTGTTTCGGTACGTGGTGATGGAAATGGTGAGTTTTCAATCCTGGCAGATGAGGAAAAAGAGGTTGGAAAGGTAACTGTGGAATCTGCAGAAGCATGGAAGGAATACAGCACTACAATTCAACTCGAAGGTGTATATCCACTGTATTTTGTATATGAGGGGGAAGGAACAATAGAGTTATTAAATATTCGGTTTGAAAAAGAATAACATACAAAACAGATAGGAATAACAAATATTGAGGATTATGCGATGGTGTAGAAGAGGG
>ERZ869983.327-NODE-327-length-16366-cov-13.988274_pt1 | contig 16366 bp, 9 predicted proteins | sample MGYA00521106_ERZ869983 | MGnify/ENA primary metagenome ERZ869983 (study PRJEB32232, sample SAMN07284972) | human gut metagenome | biome: human-associated habitat; material: feces | host: Homo sapiens | place: Tanzania | collected 2014-04-05 ...
TCCGAACAGAGAAGTTAAGCTCACTTGCGCCGATGGTACTGCAATGCAATGCGGGAGAGTAGGTAGCCGCCTCCTTTTATCAAGAGCCTCAGATTTCGAAAGATTTCTGAGGCTTTTTTGTTTTCATGCTGATTTCACAATCTGTATATTTATTGTCTACATCCTCTGTTTTCTTCAATTTTTGCTGCAGCATTTGTCTAAATCAAGAAGTGCATAAAATGTTGCTAAATTGTTGGTTTTACATTTATAAAATCAGCAAAATAACGTACTAAAATGTTTCATAACGCAAAAAAGTTACAAAAAATACCCCCCCATATTTACTTTTTTTATTATCTTTGCCCCCAGAAATGCGAACTATCATGTATTACGGTTAATTATTATAATTACCTATTTATATAAACAAAAATAGAAAACTAAACTCTTTAATAGATGGTGAAACGATTAATTTTAGCTTCAGTGTTACTCATATTTGTATCACTAGCTAATTATGCTCAAAACACGGGAGTCAAGTCCAACCTCTTATATTGGGCTACTACAACTCCTAATCTCGGTGTCGAGACTGCCTTAGGCAAGAAGCATACCGCTCAGGTATTCTTTGGCTTCAATCCTTGGAAACAGTCCGGTGGCGATCAGTCAAGCCTTCGTCATTGGCTTTTGCAACCAGAATACCGTTACTGGTTCTGTCAGAGCTTCAATGGCTGGTTCTTGGGTGTTCATGCCATGGGCGGACAGTTTAATGCAGGAGGAGTGAAGTTACCCCTTGGCATTTTCAAATCTCTACGCGACCATCGCTATGAAGGATGGTATGTAGGTGGTGGTGTGACCGCTGGTTATCAATGGCCTCTTTCCAAGCACTGGAACCTGGAAACCTCTGTAGGTTTCGGATATGATTATATCCAGTACGACAAGTTCAAGTGCGGTGCCTGTGGCGAGAAGGAGAAGTCATCTCATGACAACTACGTGGGTCCTACCAAGGCAGCCATTTCTCTTATTTATATGTTGTAACTCATTAAACATAATCTATGAGTATGAAAGATTTTAAGAACTACATATTATTATTCAGCTCTCTTTTGATGGCTATGCCTCTTGCAGCCCAGGATTGCAAGAGTCTCAAGTTGACTGCCGATAAGATAAAGGTATCTAATGTTCAGATGTCTCATCACAATGACCTCATTACGGTTGCGATGGATCTGAATCTCGATTCCCTTGATCTCCCTACCAACAACCAGCTTGTCTATACTCCGATGATCAAGCATAAGGGTGAGCAGCTCAAGATGCCGGAGATTGTTATCAACGGCAGAAGACAGCAGATTATGTATGACCGTGGAGTAGGGAAGAAACAGTTGCAGCTTTCACCTCAGGCTTTGGTGGTGAAGCGAGACAACAAGAAGCAGCAGACCGTGAAGTATCTTGCCTCAGTTTCTCTTTCTTCTAAGGAAAGAAACTACGATCTCGATATTCACGAAGACCTCTGCGGTTGTGGTGATCTGCAGGATGGTACTGATTTTACCATCACTCGCCGTCGCCAGCCGGTCGCAACCTTCGTTCGTCCTGAGGTAGAGGCGGTTAAGGTCCGCCATCTGGATAAGCGTGCTTATATCGATTTCCCGGTAGACCGAATAGAGCTGCATCCTGATTACCGCCGCAATCCTGAGCAGTTGGATAGCATTATCCGTACCATCAATGCATTGAAGGAAGACAAGAATCTCGAAGTGAGCGGCATCAACATTCATGGTTATGCATCACCTGAGAGTCCTTACACCCACAATGATTATCTGGCAAAGAACCGTGCCAAGACGCTGACCGAATATGTGCGCCGGATGGTGAAGTTGCCAAACAATCTCTTCACGGTTTCTTCTACACCTGAGGATTGGGATGGACTGATAGCTTATATTAAAGGTAGCAACCTGGAGCATAAGGATGCCATTCTGGCGATTATTGACGATAAGAGTCTGAATCCTGATGCCCGCGAGTTGAAGATTAAGAAGCAGTATCCTTCACAGTATCGCTTTATGCTCGACACCTGGTATCCGGCACTCCGTCATTCCGACTACCACATTACTTATAAGGTGAAACCTTTCGATGTGGAAGAGGCAAAGGAGATTATCAAGACCAAGCCACAGCAGTTGAGTCAGGAGGAGATGTTCCTGGTAGCTCAGACTTACGAGCCAGGCAGCAAGGAGTTTAATGACGTGATGGAAGTAGCTGTCCGCATGTTCCCTGAGAACGAGACAGCGAATCTGAATGCAGCCATTACCCGTTTGAATGCCGGTGATGCAGATGGTGCGAAATCTTATCTCGATAAGGCAGGAACCACTCCGAATGCCCAGAATGCCCGAGGTGTTTATGAGATACTGAAGGGCAACGAGAAGCAAGCTCGTTATTACCTGGAGCAGGCTGCCAAGGCTGGTATTGCTTCTGCAAAAGAAAATTTACAGAATCTGTAAAGTTATACATACTGTCTGTTTAGGATAAGATAGCTATTCCTTAGAGCCAGGGCACTGCCCTGGCTTGGGACAGTCTCCTGAACCAGGCAAAACCGTTCTAAGTACAACTTTATAAAGTACCTCAAATATAACGTATTAGATGAATTGTAAACCAAACATATATAAATGTAACATAATTTGTTTTTTAAGAGCGGTTATAAGTAAAGATATAAAATATTAATAACAACTATAAAAAGTTACAAGATGAAGAAAACTTTATTATTTTCCGTTGCATTGGCGGGGCTGATGCTCGGTTCTTGTTCTAGTAGTGATGATCTGAATGGTGGAGGTAACAACACTGGTTCTAATCAGAGTGGTGATGGCTATATAGCATTTAACATCAATTTGCCTACTCAGTCAGGTTCTAGCTCTCGTGCTGGTAGTTCAGAGAATGATCAGTTTAAAGATGGTCTGAAATCTGAGTATGATGTAAAGAACGCAACACTTTTACTTTTTGGTGGTAACGATGAGGGTACTGCTACCTTTGTTAAGGGTTATGCATTGAATACTGCACCTTGGACACAAAAAGGTCCAGATCAAAATGTGACTAAAACTTCTGCTACCATTATTCAGAAGGTTGAAGCTCCTGCAAATAAATATTTTGCTCTTGTCGTTTTGAATCATAATAATGTATTCTCTCTTGGTTCGGATGGTAAGATTACAGTTAGTGGTTCGGATCTCGCTGGTTCAACTCTTGATGAGTTCTTGAAAAAAACGAGCGCAACTACAGGTAAATCATTGACTGAATCTGGTTTCTATATGGCTAATGCGCCTTTGGCTAATAAGGGTGGTGGTTCTACATCCCCAACCGGTGCAACTATCAATACTTTAGTTAATCTTGATGGCAAGATTAAGGCAACAGAGGCTGAAGCCAGCGCAGCAGCTGCTGATATTTATGTTGAGCGTGGCGTTGCTAAGGTTACGATGTCGAAACCTACAACAGTATCAGATGTAGAGGGATCTTACACAGATGCTGCACACACTACTAAGGTTCCGTTTGAGGTCACATCTTGGGCTTTGGATAATACCAACCAGAGTACTTATTTGGTTCGATCTACAGATGGTTTCAGTAGTTGGTTAGATTTGGCTACAATGAAAATAGGCATTACTAACAAGTATCGCTTTGTTGGTTCGGCTGAAGTTGGTACAGGTCTCTATCGTACTTATTTTGCAAAAGATCCTAATTTTGATACTGCAGGAAATACTGGGGCAACTTTCAATAAGGCTACAGATGCAGATTATAGTACTAAGTTTGGTGATGAAAACCCTAAGTATTGTTTTGAGAATACATTTGATGTAGCAAATCAAAACGATAATAAGACTACTCGCGTCTTGATTAAGGCTAAATTGAATAATGGTAGTGATTTCTATGTACTTAATGGTAATCAGAATACTATTTATAAGTACGATGATGTTATCAAAGAGATTCAGAATCAGTTCATAACAGAGTATGCCCAGTGGATCAAAGATAATGTTGCAACTCCTGCTAAAGTAGATGAATCTAATGTGAAGGTTACAATTTCTTCTGCTGCGGGTGCCGTTAATATTACAAGTATTAGTATTGATGGTCTAACTCTAAAGACAACTTCAACAGAAACCGGTCTTCCTTCTGATGTTCTGGACAAGGTTACTGCAAGACTTGGTACTATTCAGAAGTATAGTAATGGTGAATCTTATTACTTCGTTCGTATCAAGCACTTTGGCGATGATTTGACTCCATGGGCAAACGGAGAACTTGGTGTTGGTACAGAAGTTTATCCTACTCCTAATGCCGAAGCCAATTGGTTAGGTCGTTATGGTGTACTCCGTAACAACTGGTATGATATTACTGTAGAAGGAGTTAAGGGATTGGGTTCTCCAAAGGTTCCAACAGTTACTACTGATACTGATGATGAATTGAAGTCTTACATCGCTGTACGTATCAACGTCCTCTCATGGGCTAAGCGTACACAGGGTGCAACATTGCACTAAGATATAAATACATTTAAGATAAGATTTGAAAACTATAATTGATTAGCGATATGATAGCGCAGAAGATAAATAAATGGTTGAAGGGTGTCATGGCAGCTGCCATGACCCTGACCGTCGCGACCTCATGCCACGATATGTGGCACCAGGATTACAGCGATTGCCCTAATGGTGTATATGTGAAGTTTAAGTATGATTATAATCTCCAGCGTGCCGACATGTTCAACGACCATGTCGGACAGGTAACGCTGTATGTATTCGACGAGAACGGAAACTATATAACCCAACAGACCGAGACGAATTCTGCGCTATCATCGCCTCTCAAAGATCCAAATTATGTAATGCACGTCGAGAACCTACAGCCAGGCAAATATCAGTTCCTTGCCCTTGCCGGACAGAATGCTTACGCCGACCAGTTAACTTCAGGTCGTGCCAAGTTCGTTCGTACCGCTCCATCGGCTTCAGATGATAAGATGCAGAAACTGGAAGTGAATCTCGACCATGAAAACAAAGGTGAGTATGATGAGGTTATCAACAACAGCCTCCCTCTTGATACCCTCTGGCATGGTAAACTGCTGGAGGCTGTAGAGGTATCATCCTCAAAACCTTCTTATGCAACCATCCCTCTGGTGCGTGATACCAAGAAGATCAACGTGGCGCTGCGTGACCTAGACTCTCCACAGGATATGGATGTCAACGACTACACGATGACCATCGAAGACCATAATGCCCGCATCCTTTGGGATAACTCTCTCGATGAGAGCCGTAAACTCATTTATACCCCTCATGCTACATGGAATACGGTAGATGAGGACGAGCAGGGCAAGATAGCCCATGCTGACTTTATGACCTCCCGCATTCTGAAGCACGAAGATTACAACCTGGATGGCCGCCTCATTATCACCAATAATGAAACCGGAACAAAGGTTGTGAATGTAGACCTGCCAGAACTCCTGAGTCGTCTTCGCACCAGCGAGGAGTACAGTTACAGTGCACAGGAATTCCTAGACCGTGCCTACGATTACAAACTCCAGTTCTTTATTCAGGGTGGCAAGCTCAAGTATTGCTACATCACCATCAGCGTGAATGTACTGAGTTGGAGTAAGCGCATCCAGTTCGAAGAACTCCATTAAAAAATTTCTAATTCGAATAGAATCAAAAAGTAAAATATTAAGTCCTATCAGGCTTCTTGCAAGCCTATATAAAAAGAAAGTGTATGTTTAAGAAGAAAACGATAATCTGCTCATTGCTAGCCCTTATGCTGGTGATGTCGTTCGCATCCTGTGCGAGCGACAACACTTGCGACTTGCCTATTGCGAACAATAATAGCAAGGTGTTTTTATCAGTTTCTGTAAACGTAGCTGGTGAGGACTCTGAAACAACAAGAGCTGCTGATTATACTTTTGAATCAAATCCTAATGGTGGAGAAAATGGAAATGGAGGAAAGCAAGGAGAGACTTATGAGCAAACTGTTAGTAATATGTCTATGCTCTTCTTCCATTCTGAAAGAACTGATTTGACAGATGATGAGACTAGAATAGAAAAAGTAATCTATTTTCCTACAGTCAATGCTGTAGATCATCGTACGATAGCCGTCGAGGTTGATCCGAAGTTTTTGAAAGATTCAAATCTCCGTTTTTTAATCATCGCTAATGCTGGTGACCTGTCAGATTATCGTGGTCGTAAATTATCAGAGGTGCGAGACCAGTTGATTACTAATGTTTTTGAACGGACAACAGATGCTAAATATCTGGAAAGTGGAGATTTAGATGGCTATTCTGCATTTGTTATGTCTTCTTATGATCAGAGTTCATTGGAGATAAAAAGTGGTACAGGTACAGAGGAAGATCCTTTTATTATTAGTCATAGTATAGAGCGTTTAGCTGCAAGAATTGATATAATGCCTCATGTAAATCGTTATCAGTTAGATTCTGAAGGTCTTAACTGTAAGTATTGCTATAATGTCACTCAGGGAACAGATATTATTGGAGGCTTTGTACTAGAGTATGTCCGTCCTTATAATATGATGGATTCTAAGGAATATGTCTTTAAACGTACGGCCAAGAATGTTTCGTTGGAAGATTTGCAATACCTCGGTAAGGAAACGGAAGATGCTTCTAAAAACAGTACTAATTATGTGGTAGATCCAACATCTACTTATAAGAGTAAAGCATCTTATAGATATCCAAAGAATACAGTAGAGTATTGGGCAAAAGATACTTATGATGATTTCTATAAAACTCATAATGCAGGTAAGACCCATACGTTTTCAAAATCAACAAAGGCAACTAGTAGTGCTAAGGTATACAATCCTGAGACAGCCTTTTATATCTTGGATTACGTAAAAGAGAATACTTCTTTCGATAATAATGAGCAATATGCTACAGGTCTTGTCTTTAAGGGTAAGTATTATGATATAAGCGATTGGGTGGTTGCAACAGATGCTGAGATAAAAGCCGGTGGCTCTTCTCATCCTAAAGATGGTGCTGTTGGTACTTACAAGGCTTACACCTACGTCATTCGCCATAGCGACCCTACAGGTAGTGGTACAACTTCCGACCCAATGCATTACGGCATTGTCCGCAATAACATTTATCGAGTTCGTATTGATGGAATTACCGGTAAGGGACCGGATGGATTGAAGGTAACCCTCAACGTGAGAAAATGGGCAACCTATACCCATGAAGAGACAACAATGTAAAGACAAATAGATAAACAGAAAGTATAGTTTCAAATTAAACTTTCAGAGAAAATGAAAACGATGAAAACGATACATACGGCATTGATTCTGATGGTGCTAGCCTTTATGACGGCTTGCTCCACAGATAGTGCTGACTCTATATTGGGAGGCTGTGGAGGTGATAACCAAGGCAACAAGGTTACCGTCCATATGACTCTTTCTACAGCTTCCTCTTCTGGAACCAGAGCAACATTGACATGGGAAAATGGCATAGATGCAGAGAACATGAAGAGCTGGGTAGTAGCCTTTGTAAAAGACGGCAAGGTTGTTTCTTTTGCAGAGAATAAGGATGTATCGGCAGATAAACGAATCCAGGATGATGTCATTATCAAGAATCTTGTCAAAGATGAAACCTATCAGGTTTATTCCTTCGCCAATCTTACAGCCGCAGAATTGGGCATTGCCAAAGATGCTTCTGTAGATTTCGACAACATGAAGTGGAAGATGAATGGCAATGGCTTCGATGTTACTACCAAAGGCATTCCAATGAGCAATAAGCAGGAAGTAAAAATTGATGCTTCCGGTAAGCCTGATAAAACTAATCTTTGGGTAGTAAGAATGCTGGCAAAGGTTACACTCCAGTTTAAGAATCCTAGTTCTACTCCTTTGGTAATCAATGATATTACCATCAGCGATATTACAAAGAATAGTAGTAAGAATGGGGATAAGGAGAATATCAAGTTGCTCCCGAATCATACCGATGCTGATAAGGATCAGGTGGTATGTTCCCCAAATCTGGTAGAGCAGGCAGCAACAGATAGTTATACATATACATTGTCTTCACCAAAGACGATTGCAGCGAATACATCAGATTATACAAAAGAGAATGAGATTTCATTCTATGTGAATGAAAGCAAGGCTGGCAATACTTCCAAGTATTTCATCATCAATCTGAATACATCTGCAGGAGTCAAGCGTTACGCCCTGTTCCAGGATTGGACAACGATAGCGCGCAACGACCATCACATACTCCAAATCAAATTAGATGATTACAAGTTGAAGTTTGATGTTCAGACCTTCACTGCCATCGGTCTCTATCCATCCATAACAGATAACGGAACCACGCTTTCCTATACCTGTTATTATCCGGAAGAGGAATTCCATATCCAGCCAAAGGTAGTAAAGGCAAGTGATGACACCGAGGTAACCGGTATCGATTATTCCAAGGTAAAGTGGGATTTAATCCAGGAAGATGATATGGCTGATGCCGCAGCTGCCAATGATAATGCCAAAAAGGTGTTTAAAATACTTCCAAAATGGGATGCTACCACCGGTTATTTCGAAGGAACTTTCAATGATGATGCAGCCGACAAGCAGCAGGCACTCTATAAGGTTTCAGTCCCTGTACCGGGCGAAACGGACAAGTATCTTACATGCAAGATACTTTTCACCAAGGATTTAAGCAGCTTTGCTGCTCGTAAACATTATACACGTAAATACTATCGCTATGAATAAGATTAAAAACATATATCGTTCTCTCATCCTCCTCCTTTCATTGGTTCTGATGCCAGTGGAAGGATGGGCTAGTGATGGCTACTTTGCAGGTACAACACCTATCGTGATAAAACTGAGTGATTATATCATGGATCATTACGATTATGCATGCTTCTATTTTGACAGGAATGGCTCTAAACTTGATATCTCTGGGTGGAATATAAAAAATGACCGTTCGTTGGATCACGAAATAACGGGTTATGATTGGGCAGGACATGCGAAAGATAATAATTATGTATTTTATAAGAAATCGGAAGCTATTTTCGGCACATCTGTTCCGCTTTTTCAGTATCAAGTAAACTCTAATAGTGAGAATCTCCACCAAACAAAACTTGTTCTCCTCCTTTCTAACGATGCCGAACTCTTAAACCAGAAAGAGAATCTTGCCGACGTCAAGAAGATGGAGTTCGATCTTTATACAGAAGATGGCTTGAAGTCTTCTAAGGTTACGTATGGCAGTAACTCTGCTGATTTTTCAAAAGCAGAGAGCACTTCTATCATCCCAACAGCTGCGACATCTATCAGCGTTACTTTGCCTGATTACAATGCCAAGTATTTGCGCTGGCAGTTGTTTGATTCAGAGACTGCTACCACTCCTGTTACTACCATTACAAATATCTTGAGTAATTCTTCATCAGTAGAAAAAGGTTCTGATTTGGTTTACTTTAATACAGCCGATGTTGCCAATGAAGCAGCCCGTACTGTGACCTTTGATTTCAAGAAACTTCCGTCAGGAGCAGATGTCGAGAAATATGTCTTGAAGTGTACCTGGGCAAAAAACAATGATGATGCCAAGGTGGTAACATGTAATGGAACAGATTATATTATTCAGGAGCCAACTCTTAATGGTGAATATACCTTTAAATTTGTGAAGCAGGCAACTGTAGATGCAACTTCTCTGGTGCTTTCTGCCGATAATGTTGACGCTGCTCATACTCATCAGGTAGATGCAATCTATACAGACGGGAAACTTGAGGTAAGTTTGAAAGATGTAGTTCCTGAGATCCTTTCTGATTTCGGAGTTGCTGATAAGAAAGATGTCAGCGACTTCTATATGCGATGGGTATTGGCAGATAAGGATGGCAAAATCCTGAGTGCTACTTCAAGTAATAGTGCCTTGGCTTTGCGCAAAACTTCAGATGGTAAAGAATACTATACTTTATTGTCAAAAAAAGGTTCTTCATTGTTGCCTACTGGATTGAATGTAACTTTCGGGTTGCCTTCCGGTTTTTTATGGTCTTCAGACATGAAGGTATATTGCTTGTTGACCAATGACCTCACTGGTCATGAAGCGCAATATGGTGTCATTACAAAAGAACCATCAGCTTTTAAGAGTAGAATAAATGTAAAACTCTACTCGCCAGCAGATCTCCCATTCAAGCATTACGAAGGTATCGCCAATAAAAAGGGAGAGTGGGACAAGGTGAATGGCCATACCTATCAGAAGACCCATGAATGGGAGTATTATTACTATGTTGATGGAAATGAAACAAACCAACGGGTTATGTTAGATTTGCCTTTTCAGTATTATGAAGGATCAGGTAATAAGCTTGAGCCTCGTGGTTATTTCCGTTGGTACAATTATAATACCGATAGAGAATCAGACCATCTTGTAACTTGCGGGGATGCAACGACACCAACAAAACTGTCCACGAAGGGCAATTGGGGATTATTTGCAAATAATATTGGTGACAATCCTACTAGCACCCGGATAGGTGTATATTACAAGACTTCCCATGTTACTGATTCATGGACTGGGGAGACCATAGCCTGTGATGTAAGTAGATATGTTGACGGAATGGATGCGTCGAGGACTTATCTGCTCCATGAACCAACTTTGTCTATCCGTTATATCTTCCATATCCTTCCTAAGAAGAAGTTGGCAGATGATATCAAGGCTGCATTGTGTAATCATCCAGATGGAGATTACACTTATGAAGATAACAAGAAGGTAACATTCGGTTTTAAAGATGAGAATTCTGTCACTACTTTGCGTTTGCAGTTGAATGATATTCAAAGATATGCTTATTACCCGATGACTTCAGACGGATTGAAGAAAAACGTTTATGTGGATAAAATCACAGAGGCAGATTTCGATACAAGTAGTGGCTACAAGAAGCCTTGGAATGTTGTATGGCGTATTTATGATGTTACAAAGACATATTATTGTGAAGTATCTGGCAATAATATCAATCAACGTTTCTTTGATTTGAGTCTTGATGCTATCACAAAGTCAACTGTTCATTGGAAACAGGCGGATGGTACGTCAGTTTCTACTCCAACGATAACCAAAGGTAGTCCTATTTTTGTAGTAGCTTATCTTTCAGATAATATAGGATCTTTTTGTCCTGTTGCCAACTTCGATGTTCGTTTTATGGATTTCCATCCAATGACCTATGAGCAGATAAGTGATGCCGGATATAATAATAGAATCATATCTTATCTTGACGAACATTATAAACTGGCGACCAAGCCTATATCGTTTGATGATGACGATGAGGAGCAAACCTTGTCTGCACCTACATCTCCAGATAATAACCAGGACCGTTTGCCATCAAAATGGGATCGTCGTGCTTATAGCTTTGTTTATCGTGATTTGATAGAGTACGATGTTTCTGGTTATAATGGTATTGGTCATTCTCCACTTCATGGAGATTATGGCTTGTATAAGTCTGCCAATCTTTCTGGCATTTCTGGGAATGGTGATGGAGGTACTGATAAATATGTCTGGTGGACAGATAAAAAATTGTATGATCGAACATACACGATGACGAATGGGTCGCAGTACGGACATTTCCTGTATGTGGATGCTTCTGATGAGAGTCGTCAGATAGCAGCTGCTGATTTCAAGGCAGATCTCTGTACGGGTATGCAGATGATTTTTTCTGCTAATGTTGCTGATATGACGCAATCTACAGAACTTCCGCAGGTTATGTTTAAACTCTATGGTATGGATTATGATGCCGAAGGAAATATAAGAACACAGAAGCTGCTTCATTCATTCTCTTCGGGTGATTTTAAGACCAATGTTGCTAATCCAGGAAAAGGCATTTGGTATCAGGTTTATGGTAAGATCGTTATCCAGAAGGAATCGGGTGTAGAGAATTTCTCTGATTTTAGAGTTGTCATCGATAACTATTGTAAAGGTACAGAGGGTGCCGATTATGCTGTAGATGACATCCGTATCTATATCGAATCAGCCAAGGTGCAGGTGATTCAGGAGAAGCCTATCTGTAAGGATGCTTCTACCGGAACCATCAAGCTGAAGATACGTGCTATCCACGAGACTTTGAATGCTATTACTGGACATACGGATACTAAAATCTATTTCAGATTTGTGGATGAAGAAGGTAACTCTGTAAAGGACGATGGATTTTATTCATATACCTTGACAGATGATGAGGGTAATTCTTCTGCAGTCTCAGGTTCTGAATATGGAACAGTAAACGTATACGATTCAGAGGAAACCTGTAAAAAGTATTTTATCGACGGTACGAATATGATAGAAACCGATAGCGAAGGTGAAACCTATATTGTTATCAGCAATAAAGACTATACTTTGACTAGCGGCAAGAAATATTACGTTTCTGTAGCAACAGAAGACCCGACCAAGGGAAATGCTAATTGGGGAACTCCTGCTGAACTCTGTTCATTATACAGCAACTGGTTCGAAATGGTTAGCCAGCAGCCTTTCATTACGGATGCCAAAGGTAACGTCGTAACGGATTACAAGATACCTTGCGATAAAGCTGACAATTATGAGGTTACTATCAAGGGACAGTTGACAACAACCGACCCTAACAATGGTGGTAAGATAACATTAGATAATGTCAAGTTCTTCTGGTATATTAATGATCCTGCTGTAGCTTCCAACAAGCTGAACGAAACAGCCAGCAACGAAATTACTATCAGCAAGGATAAGCTTCCTTTGGGTGAGACTCGTTATTTATACATGAAGCCTGATGGTACAGACCAGGGTGATTATATTGAATCTGAAGTCAATGGTAAAAAGTATCTGTTGTGTCCTGCAGCAACACCGGTTCCATTGCGCGTGATGAAGGATGGACCACAGCTTAACTTCGGTTTCAATGATGTGGACTACCCGTTCAAGGATGGCAGTTATGCGGCTTCGCTTCGCATCGGCTTGCCACAGCTGAAGAAGTTGCAGAATACAGGATTCCTGGAGATTCCTCTTCATAGTGCTACTACAGGTGATGGAAAAGCAATCACTTCGCCACTTACCTTCGTCGATGACAGTGGTACTTCTACCGATGCTTCTGATAAGGTAATGGTGGCATCTACGAATGACCCGTCATGGAAAGATAAGCTGAATACCCAGGTTGCCACATTGCAGAGTAAAGAGTTGCCTGCTATAGATAAAACGACTCAGGCTACCCTCAACCTCAAGTTCTCTGATGCTGCACTGGAGAATTTCCACGAGGGCTACTATTATGAACTCAGATTCGCCTTCGAGCAGAGAAAAGCTTCTGAGGCAACTACCAACTGTGCCGGCGAGTCTTATCTCAAGCTGAAGATTGTTCCGGAGTTCGTCACCTGGACTCCTACGGCGGATGGCGGAATGAATGCCAACTGGAACAATGATGATAACTGGCATCGCTCATCTTCTACAGAATTGTATGATAATGAGTATCCTAATTATCAGGCTTATGGTAATGCATCTGGTATTACAGCAAAGATAGATATTCCTACGCAGAACAGCTATGTGCCAATGAAGTTTACCAAGGTAACAATCGGCAATCTGAATGGTTTGCCATTCCCTGACCTCGGCAATGTGGTTTATCGTAGCACCAATCAGATTGCTACCAAACTGACCAATGGCAAGGGTAATGAAGCAACGAAGTATATCCAGTACGACATCATGGCAATCTGGAATGAGGCGGATGCCAATAAGGGATTCGAAGCAGATGGTAATCTGAAGTGCGAGAAGTTCTATGGCAATACCTGCCATCAGATTTACTTCAAGCCTCAGGGTGAGCTTCGCGACCAATGCTATCTGATATACGACAAGGCTTGGGTAGAGAAGGAGCTGGTGCCTAACAAGTGGTACACCATGGCTTCACCTCTGCAGTATATCTACGCCGGTGATATGTATGTGCCAGCAAGTGATGGTCAGCAGACGACCAAGGCGTTTACGGATATCACGTTTGATACAGATGCGTATAGCCGTAGCAAGTATCCGGTTTATCAGAGAGCCTGGATGAAGAGTGAAGTGAAGGAAATCACTCCTAATGGTGAATATTCTGCATCCCATTATCCTGGTGGATCTGCTCCAAGTGATGTTGATATGAATCTCGGTTACTGGAGCCACGTATATAATAAGGTGGATGAAAGCTATTCCGATGCCGCAGATGGAACCTTCGGTGGTTTCTCTATCAAGGCGGGCAATGCACTCCTGCCGAAGGATAAGACTAAGAAGGCGCTCCTCCGTTTGCCAAAGGCTGATACGGAATATCAGTACTTCGATTATAACGGAACAGGGAACTCTTCAAGTACTCAGGTTACGAAGGATTCTAAAGGTCATGGTAAACTTCTCGTTGCTTTCAATAACGATGAGAAACATCTCGCTGAAAAGACTCAGAGCTTGGGAGATAACACCAGCGGATTTTATCTCGTAGCGAATCCATATACCTGCTCTATCTCGATGGCTAAGTTCTTCGAGGCAAATACGGACTTGCAAAAGGCAATATGGATGGTAGAGAATGGCGAGGTGAAGGCGATTTCCGGTGCAGAACTGGATATGAAGAACTACGCTATCCAGCCTACCCAGTCGTTCTTTGTTAAGAAGAATACTGGCGCTGCTATTAGAGAAGTAAGGTTCACTTCTGCGATGTATGTTGACCGCACTATCACTCCTGGCCTTCTGATGGCATCAGACTATGTCAAGAGCATTGAAGCAACGACAGAGAATTCCAGCGGCCAGACCTCAAAGGCACGCATCGCTTTGCGTCCGGAGGCTTCTGCCGACTATGACGACCAGGAGGATGTGGAGCTCCTCTATGATCAGAACCTGAAGGATGTTCCTCAGGTTTATACCGTTGCCGGCAACGAGGCGGTGGCTGTAAATGCGGTTCCTGAGTTGTCCTGGATTCCGCTCGGCATCGTGAGCCAGCAGGCTGAAGAGGTTTCACTTACCCTGAAGGGTGTGAACAAACTCGATGCTCCTGTTTATCTCTACGATGCTGCATCGGCAAGCTTTACAGAAGTTCATGAAGGCGAGGCTGTGAAGGTGAAGGCGGGAGACCATGGAAGATACTTCCTCACCCAGACCCGTACTTCAACCGGCATCGACCGCATGGAGGCTGAAGAGCAGAGTGCACCGGTGAAGGTTTACTCACCAGCTGCCGGCATGATTGTTGTTTCCGCCTTGGGTAGTGAGAAGCTCGACAGGGTTCAGGTATTTACATTGGATGGCAAGATGGTTCACAGTTATCAGTTGCCTGACAAGCAGAGAATGATTCTGCGAGTCCCATCCGGCATTTACATCGTGAAGGCATCTACCCAGTCCTGTGCTCAGGCTAAGGGTCAGAAGATTTCAGTAAGATAGTATATTCTGGTTTTTAAATATCATTTAATAAACCTTTTGTACCCACATTATCTGATACCTTACTATATAGGGGCATCTTTGTTTCTTTCGTAGAGACGAAGGTGTCCCTATCATTTTTATTATTTTTTTAACACGCATAATTTGCTAGTTTCCAACAATTATCTTATATTTGCAAAGAGTTTCTGTGTCTCTTATGTAGAGATTCAGATGAACAACATCAAAAAACGAACTTGATTCGCATGATGAAAGAGACAGATATACACTCACAGGTAACGTCCACTATTGCAGGGGACGACGGCGAAGCCGTGGCAAAAAGTGAAGAAAACGCAAAGAAAAAGGTTCCGGAAAAGCCTAATGAAGGGCTTGAAAAACCTGCTGATGCAGGATGGTATGTGGCTGTAGTGAGAGTGAATTGTGAAACGAGAATAGCTGATTCTATACGAATCAATCTTAATCACAATCATGTTTGGTTTGATTACTGGATTCCCAAGGTAAAAGTAGTTTATATAGACAAACGTTCCAATAAGCGAAAAGTGAAAGAAAAGCTATTTCTTTCCACTTTCATCTTTTGCAATGTTTCTCCGAGACAACTTGACAAAATCCGCTTCCGTTCGGATGTGTATAAGATGCTGACGATGCCAGGTCAAAGGAAAATATATCAAATTCCCGATCAGGTTGTTGCCAACTATCGATATTTTGTAGAGAATGATGAAGAGCCTGTCACTGCTGCCCCTGTTCCTTTGAAGAAAGGAATCAAAGTGCGAGTGGTAGCAGGTAGCATGAAAGGTGTGGAGGCATACGTACAGAGCTATAATGGCAAGAAAGCCGTCATCGGCAGCGAAATCAAGTATATCAGTGGTGCAACGCTTACGATAAGTAGAAATTTACTCGAAGTCGTTGAAGAAGATTAAGTTGTAGAATTATCTTGTTGCATAAAAAAACTATGAGTTATCTGAGTAAAATGTTATAGTAAGTTATAGCAAAGCGGTCCCATCCCGCACAACCATGGCGAGGGCTTTGATGCCCCGCCAACCTTATAGCGTAGCGGTTCTGAGCACCGAGTAGGGCGGTTACATCCCTTGCCCTTTTGGAAAGGGCGAGGGCTTGGGAGTG
>ERZ869983.335-NODE-335-length-16140-cov-4.604370_pt1 | contig 16140 bp, 14 predicted proteins | sample MGYA00521106_ERZ869983 | MGnify/ENA primary metagenome ERZ869983 (study PRJEB32232, sample SAMN07284972) | human gut metagenome | biome: human-associated habitat; material: feces | host: Homo sapiens | place: Tanzania | collected 2014-04-05 ...
AGCCATGGTGGTTACATTGTAAAGCATATGGCACTCCGGCTTCTCTACGGTTCCGAAATAAGGAACAACCTTCTCCGGCTCCATAACAACCTCACCCAGAAGTACGACACTTGGGCAGACGATCTCGGCGATCATACGCATCATACGAACGATTGTATGCACCTGCTTCAGGTTACGGCAGGGAGTTCCCAGTTCCTTCCAGATATACGGAACCGCATCAATACGGATCACGTCCATTCCCTGGTTTGCAAGGAACAGGAAGTTGTACATCATCTCATTGAAAACACGTGGATTGCAATAGTTCAGATCCCACTGGTACGGATAAAAGGTAGTCATGACATAGTGACCGATGTCCGGAAGCCAGGTAAAGTTTCCCGGAGCAGTGGTTGGGAATACCTGTGGTACGGTTTTTTCGTACTCGTCCGGGATCTCACGGTTATTGTAGAAGAAGTAGCGGCTCATATATTCGCCGTCACCCTGGCGTGCTTTTTTTGCCCACTCATGATCCTCGGAAGTGTGGTTCATAACAAAATCCATACACAGGTTCATTCCGTTTTTGTGGCATTTATCTGCAAGTGCAGCCAGATCCTCCATGGTACCCAGATCCGGGCGGACTTTGCGGAAGTCGGCTACTGCGTAACCACCGTCGGAACGGCCCTTCGGGGTATCCAGGAACGGCATCAGATGCAGACAGTTCACGTTGCATTCCTTAAGATATGGAAGCTTGGCAGAAACTCCCTTGATGTTGCCGGCAAAATTATCAATGTAGAGCATCATGCCCAGCATATCCTTCTGGCGGAACCAGTCCGGATTTTTTTCTCTTTCGAGATCGCGGTTTTTGAGAGCACGGCGGCGTGCTGTAAAATACTGGTACATCTGGTCGCAGAGCTCTGCAAACATGTCATCATTGTGATAAAGCTCTGTGTACAGCCAGCGAAGCTCGTCGTGATGATGGTTTAAACGTTTCTGAAAAATTTCCTGATCTTTTTTCATGATTTCCTCCCTGAATAGATATTTATAGATGTCGGGAAACCTGTCAAATATTTCCCGGCGGTAATGGTTATCTGACATTTTTCCACAGAATTATAGCATGAAGTTTGCGGTACATGAATATACGGGTTGTTATGGAATATGGAAAAATGTTGTAAGTATTTTCAGTCTCCTGTTGTCTGGCGTCGTATCAGAACAGGAGTGATCTTTTTGTGGATCGGTTTTTGAAGCAGTGCCGGTTTTCTTTTCTTCATTTCGTTCATCTGTTCCACAAGCAGTTCCATGGTAGTCTGTGCGATCACATTGATCTGCTGTCCAACAGTAGTGATCGGAATGATGGACTCCGCAGCAATGGGTGAATTATCGAATCCGATGATCTGATATTCATCCGGCAGACAGTTATATTTCTGGAAGATCAGATTGAGAAACATATTCGCGTAAGTATCATTGGATAAAAATATGCCTTTTTTCTGACCGGAATATTTACTGTCAATATCCTGAAAGATCACACGCATCTGTTCAAAAAGCTCCTGATAGGAATCACCGGAAACATTAAGGTTCAGTTCATAAGGAACATGATATTCCCGGCATGTTTCCTCAAAGGCACGGATACGGTCATAAGCCGGAATATTCTCAGGTACATGGACATTGATGTGGATCAGTACATCACACTGATTACGTATCAGTAGAGAAGTAGCCTGCATGCCGCCCATGTAATTGTCTGTTGTAACGCTGCATATATGTTCTGCTTCACGTTCAATGGCGATCACAGGAATATTATAGGAAGCCAGTTTTTCGGAGGAAAGAGTATGGCTGAGAACAATAAGTCCTTCAATCTTATAAGCCATCAGCTCGTCCAGATACTGCATTTCTTTCTCCGGGCCGCCATCACTGACAAAAACCAGAAATTTGTAATGATAATCGGAGTAACTTCGAAGAAGCTGTGTCAGTATTTCGGAATAATAATGAAGATAAAGGTTCGGGACAATGATCCCTACAAATTCGCTTTTTCCATTGGCAAGAACCCTGGCAAGCTTGTTTTTTCTGTAGCCGAGTTCATCAAGGGCTTTTGCGATCTTTTCCTGATTTTCCAGGGTCAGAGAATCCGGATGATTGAAATATCTGGAGATCGTGGTCTTGGAAAAACCAGTGTATTCTGCAATATCGGCAAATGTTACCTGTTTTTTAGCCATAAAAAAATAGTCTCCTTTTAATAGCAGAAAGTTATGATACGGAATGCAGATGTGATCATATAAGAGAAAGCTGCAGACCGTACAGGATGATTGGATTGATATAATTAAGTATAACAATACAGACGTTAAATAGCAATAAAAAAAATAACCAGTTAAGTTACCGGTAACTTTTATTAAATAAATTAACAAAAAAGGTTGACAGAAGCTGTGGCATATAGTAGTATCAAATTATAAAGTAACCGGTTACTTTACCGGTTACTAAACAAGAACGAAAGAACAAAAAGGGAGGAAAAGAGAATGAAAAAAGGTTCTGCGAAAGCTGTTCCGGCAGGAAAAAGAACTGCTGCAGAAAAGCTTCAGTATGTGAAAAAGAACTGGCAGCTGTATGTGTTTTTTCTGTTGCCAGCACTTCTTCTGACGATCATCTTCAAATACGTGCCCATGGGTGGTGTACTGATCGCTTTTGAGGACTACAATGTCATTGATGGTGTATTTGGAAGCAAATGGGTAGGACTGGAATACTTCCGGAGATTTCTGTCATCACCGGACTTTATGAATTATCTTGTGAATACTTTGAAACTGAGTATTTACGGACTGCTGTGGGGATTTCCGATTCCGATCATCCTGGCACTTCTTCTGAATCAGATCCGGAGAGCCGGGATCAAGAAAAAGATCCAGCTTCTGATCTATGCACCGAATTTTATTTCAGTTATCGTACTTTGCGGTATGGTTCGTATGTTTCTTTCACCAGTAGGTCCGCTGAATAAACTGATCGGTTCTGATGCCAACTGGATGACTATGCCGTCGGCGTTCCGTACGATTTACATAGCCAGCGGAATCTGGCAGACAGCCGGATGGGCGTCCATTATGTATACAGCAGCACTTGCCAATGCAAGTAAGGATCTGGAAGAGGCAGCAGTGGTGGATGGAGCGAATATCCTGCAGCAGATCTGGTATGTACAGCTTCCGGCTATTAAAAATATCATTGTGATCCAGTTTATTCTTCAGGCCGGAAATATTATGAGCATTGGTTTTGAAAAAGCATATGCACTGCAGACAGATATGAACCTCCCTGCATCTGAGATTCTTTCTACTTATGTATACAGAATCGGTCTTCTGAATGGCGACTATGGATATTCTACAGCAGTGGGACTGTTTAATTCAGTGATCAATGTAATTCTTTTGATCTTTGTAAACTGGGTAGTCAAGAAACTGAATGACGGAGAAGGATTATAGGAGGTGCTGTTATGGCAAAAGTAAAGAAAAAGAAATATTCGGCATCTGACAAGGCTATTTTAGGAATCGGATACGTGCTTCTGGGTGTATTTGTAATTTCCATTCTGGTTCCGCTTTTATATGTTGTGATCGCATCTTTTATGGATCCGAATGTGCTGAACAGCCAGGGGATCAGCTTTGATGTGCGGAAGTGGACGATCGATGCGTACCGCAGAGTTCTTGAAAATAATATGATCTGGAGAGGTTTTGCAAACTCATTTTTTTATTCCCTGGTGTTTACCATTATTTCAGTTCTGGTAACTCTGCTGGCAGCATATCCAATGTCCAAGAAAGAATTTGTGGGAAGAAATTTCTTCAATGTTATTTTTCTCATTACCATGTTCTTCGGTGGAGGAATGATCCCGACTTTTATCCTGATCAATCAGCTGCATCTGGTAAATACAATCTGGGCAATTCTGCTTCCGGGTGCGTTTAATGTCTGGAACATGATCCTTGCCAGAACCTATTATCAGTCTATCCCCAAGGAACTCAGAGAGGCATCTGCCATTGACGGTGCCACGGAAATCGAGCATTTTTTCAAGATTATGATGCCGGTATGCAAACCGATCATTGCAGTGCTTGCACTGTGGTCCTTTGTAGGAATGTGGAACAGTTATTTTGACGCTATGATTTATTTGAATGATGCGAAACTGCAGCCATTGCAGCTGGTACTTCGTTCCATCCTTGTACAGAATACACCGCAGCCCGGAATGATCGCAGATATCCAGAGTACTGCACAGATGGCAAAGGTAGCGGAACTTCTGAAATATGCTACGATCATTGTATCAAGTTTACCGCTTCTGATCATGTATCCATTCTTCCAGAAATATTTTGACCAGGGCATTATGGTTGGCTCTGTAAAAGGCTGATGACAGGAGGTTGATAATGATGAAAAAAAGAATGAAGGCATTATTGGCAATCGGGCTTTCTGCAATTATAATGGTATGCAGTGCCGGATGTGGAAATGGAAAAGAACACATGAAAGCAGAAACAGATCCGGATATCCCGGTGGAAGATGTGTCATTTCCTCTGAAAGAAAAAGCAGAGCTGTCTTTTATTACCAGTGCACCTGCAACATCTACACAGGAACCTAATGAAAGAACGATCTTTGAAAGACTGGAAAAGCAGACCAATGTCCACATTGACTGGACCTGTTTTGTATCGGATCAGTTTAATGACAAAAAAAATCTGGCACTGGCACAGTTCGGAAATCTTCCGGATGGACTTTTTAACGCAGGTATGAGTGATTATGATCTTCTTCGCTATGCCAAACAGGGAATCATCATTCCGGTAGAAAATCTTATTGATAAATACATGCCGAATCTTAAGGCTGTATTGGAAAAATACCCGGAATACAGAACAATGTGTACAGCACCGGACGGACATATTTATTCTTTCCCATGGATCGAACAGCTTGGTGAGGGGAAAGAAGCCATTCAGGCAATTGGAGATATTCCCTACATTAATAAAAAATGGCTGGATTATCTGAAGCTGGAGGTTCCGAATACAACAGAGGAACTGGAACAGGTTCTGATCGCTTTTCGTGATAATGCAGATAAACTGGAAAAAGAATTTGATATTGAGGGTGATGTGATCCCAATGTCCTTTATTATCAATAACGGTGATCAGGATCCGGCAATTCTGATCAACGGATTTGGAGAAGGATATGGTGACACCGGTGATCATTTTGCTGTGAAAGATGATGGAACCGTTATTTATACAACTGTACAGGAAGGCTATAAAGAAGGCATCCAGTGGCTCCATCAGCTGGTAGAAGAAGATCTGGTGGATCCGGAGGCTTTTACCCAGGAATGGTCAACTTATGTTGCAAAAGGTAAGAACCACAGATATGGTCTGTGTTTTACCTGGGATATTGCAAATATTGATAATAATGAAGATTATGTAATGCTCCCGGCACTGGCTGGTCCGGATGGACTTGTAAATATCACAAGGCAGAATAACAGCGAAACCAGTGGCTTTGACAGAGGACGCTGTGTTCTGACTACAAGCTGTCGGAATACAGCACTGGCAGCAGCATGGATCGATCAGATGTATGCACCGATCCAGTCTCCGCAGAATAACTGGGGTACTTACGGGGAAAAAGATTCATTTAATATCTTTGAGATGTCCGAGAATGCAGAGGGTGGTCAGATGCTGAAGCATATGGATCTGGGAGATGCCTCTCCGGTAGAGGTTCGTGAAGCACAGTCTGTAAACGGACCGTTGGCAATACTTAACGATTATTACGATGTATATGTGACAGAGCCGGCAGATGCAAAATGGCGTCTCGACAATATGCACGAAACATATCTTAAAGATATGAACAGTAAATATGTGTATCCGAATGTATTTATGAGTATTGATGATACCAATAAGGTATCTCAGTACGACACGGATATCAAGAAGTATGCGGAACAGAAAAAAGCAGACTGGATCCTGAATGGCGGCATCGAAAAAGAATGGGAGTCCTATCTGAAAAAGATGGAGCAGTATGGACTGTCTGATTATCTGGCGATCAAACAGAAATATTTTGACCAGTATCAGAAGTCTCTTGGTGAGACAGAGAAATAAAAACAGAAAAAGATACCGGTCAGAAACATAAAAAAGAAAGAGAGAGCAGAGTATGAGTGAAAAACTTGAAAAAGCACGTCTTTATGAAATAGAGGAAGCAAAAAATATCCCACAGGAAGAGAAACCGGCATTTCATGTATCTGCACCGGTTGGATGGATCAATGATCCCAATGGATTTTCTGTTTTTGAAGGAAAGGTACATCTTTTTTACCAGTATCATCCTTACAGCCGTGACTGGGGCCCTATGCACTGGGGCCACAGTGTGACAGAGGATATGATCAGATGGGAGCAGCTTCCTGCAGCGCTTGCACCGGATCAGGAATATGATCGAGAGGGATGCTTTTCCGGAAGTGCTATTGAAGTGGATGGAAAACAGGCTTTGGTCTACACAGGAGTTACAACAGTAAAGCTGCCTGATGGAAAAGAAGAAGTCCGGCAGAATCAGTGCCTTGCCTGGGGTGACGGAAAAGATTATGTAAAGGCAGAGAAAAATCCGGTAGTCACCGGTGATATGCTTCCGGAGAAATGCAGCAGAATTGATTTCCGTGATCCGAAGATATGGGAAGATAACGGAACATACTATATGCTCGTAGGATGCCGTAGCGAAGAAATTCCGGGACAGGTAGTTCTGTTTTCCGGTAAAGATCTGAAAGAATGGAAATTTGAAACAATTCTTGCGGAGAACTCCACAGGAGAAATCGGTGTGATGTGGGAATGCCCCGATTTCTTTCCGCTCGGGGATAAACATGTGCTGATATGTTCTCCGCAGCATATGCGTGCAAAAGGGTATGAGTTCCATAATGGACATAATTCTTTATACTTTACGGGAGATTATGACAGCGAAAAACATATATTTGAAAAAGACGCACCGGTAAGTCTGGACTATGGACTTGATTTTTATGCACCGCAGACTACTCTGCTTCCAGATGGCCGGAGAGTGATGATCGCCTGGATGAAATCCTGGGATAGCTGTGTGATCAAGGAGAAGCAGAGATGGCAGGGAATGATGACTCTTCCGAGAGAGCTGGAATATCGTGACGGAAAAATCTGGCAGAATCCGGTCCGGGAAATTGAGAATTATCGGAAAAACCGTTGCTGTTACGAGAATGTAAAAGTCGGTGAGAGCTTAAGCCTTGAAGGCGTCCGTGGCCGAATGATCGATCTGACTGTGGAACTGCAGAACACAGAGGGCATCATGGATGGAAGCAGGAGCTTCGGAAATCCAAATCAGGAAGAAGTGGATGTGTACAATGAGTTCCAGATCGAGCTTGCACACAATGAAGAATATACAACGGTCTTTACCTATGATCGAAAAAGACAGATACTGGAGATCGACAGAACCTGGAGCGGGGTGCAGCGTGATGTTGTGTGTACAAGAAAGCTCCAGATCACAGATGACAGACAGAATCTGAAGCTGCGTTTTATCCTGGATCGAAGCTCCATAGAGCTTTTTATCAATGATGGAAGCAAAACTGCGACTACCGTGATCCCAACACCAGTGGAAGCAGATGAGATCCTGTTTCACAGTGACGGAAATGCTGTGATCCAGGTTGAGAAATATGATATTGTGTTGTAGAAGCCTCTCAAATATTGACAATTTCCCCGTTTTTGTATAACATAGGGGAAGTTGCTTACGCCGGATCAGGAGTTATTCGTATCTTCTGATCCGGTATATATTTACAGGAGAGGAACACAGGAATGTTTTATCAGTTAAAAATCACAAGAAAAGGAACGAAACCGCCGGTATGGAGACGCTGTACTGTTGCGGCTGACGTTACATTTGCAAGAATGGCAGCCATGCTTGAGAAACTGGTTCAGTATCCGGCAGGCAGCCTATATGAGATTGAATTTTTTCAGAAAAAAGTACAGATCCGTGAGAACGGTGACGGAGAAGCAAAGAATAATTTCACATTATTAAATGCAGGCGAGACAGAGTGTTGAAGGGGAGGATGGAAAACTCTGGAACGGAATGATGTGCCTGCCGCGAGTGGTAGAGGTTCGAGATGGCAAAATCTGTTATCGGGTTTATCCTAATGTACGTAAGGGCTTATGTGAAAAAATAAATGCGGCAGAAGGACTGGAAAGCGGAAAGCCATTCTGTGTGAAGTCAGAGATCGCAGAGGGAGAGAGCATTGATCTTGGTGGTTTTTGCATAAAAATGGAGAAGGGATGTATCTGTACAGACAGAAGCCGTGTGTTTGTGGAAGATAAAAAATTCAGAACAGACAGTGCAACACCGTTTGTGGGAGAAAAAGCTTCCCTGGAAATTTTTGTGGAGCCGAATCTGATCGAGATATTTGTCAATGACGGTGAATATGTGCTCAGCAATGTGGTGTATGGTCTTGGCAGAAGCGTGGACGGAAAGGTGAGAGAGGGGCTTACCTGGAAGTTATAAAAACCAAATACAAAGGCGTATAGATAGAAGAGTATCTGTACGTCTTTTTTTTCGTGTGATGCGCTGCTTCAGTATGGTGCAAAGATTTACAGAGGAAAATGTCAGTTACTGTTCACTGGAAATGTCATAAATTTCCAATGGATTGTCGAATTAATAATCTGGAATTAGCGGAATGAGTATGATAACATAAAAGTGAAATAAAAAATGTATAGAAAGGCTTGTGGTGGATTGTAATGCAGAATGCATTATCTAAGATTATTTCTACCGCAGGACAAAAAGCAGCATATGATAATGTTTGTAAGAAACTTCTTGCTAATAAGAATATTCTTGCCTGGATCATGAAATGCTGTTTAGAGGAATACAGGGACTGCACAATTCAAGAGATTACTGGAAGATATATAGAGGGTGAGCCTCAGATATCAGGATTTGCGGTGCATCAAGATGAAGATACAGATGCGATTCCGATGATAAGAGGTTTGAATACAGAAGATGTAAGCATACGAGAAGGAACAGTTACATATGATATTCGTTTTTGGGCAATTGCTCCGGTGTCAGGAGAAATGATCCGGCTTATTATCAATGTGGAAGCGCAGAACGATTTTTATCCGGGATATCCGGTTGTTAAAAGAAATATTTATTACTGCAGTCGAATGATCTCAGCTCAATACGGTACTGAATTTACAAAGTCACATTACGAAAAAATAAAAAAAGTTTACAGTGTATTCATTTGTATAAATCCTCCGGTTTACAGAAAAAATACGATTAACTGCTATTCGGTGCACGAAATTAATATGATCGGTAATGTGAAGGAAAGAAAAGAGAATTACGATCTGCTTACAGCGATAATGATATGTCTTGGAGATAAAAATAATGAAGCGGGTTCAGGGATATTGAGACTGTTGGAAGTATTGTTATCGTCAGAACGTGAGACAAAAGAGAAAACGAGAATTTTGCAAAAAGATTTTGGGATTGAAATGACGGAAAAGTTTGAAAGAGAGGTGTCAGAGATGTGTGACCTGAGTAAAGGTGTAGAAGAACGTGGAATTCAGAAAGGAATTCAAAGAGCAGCGCAAAATCTGATGAAAAATATGAAGCTGTCATTCAAGCAGGCAATGGACACATTAGAAATCCCGGAGGATGAGAGGGAAAAATACAGAGAACTTATGAATAAGTGACCTCACAAGCAGTGTAAAACTGTAAATATTGACATTTTCCCCGTTTTTGTATAACATAGGGGAAGTTGCTTACGCCGGGTCGGGAGCTGTGGATGTCTCCTGATCCGGCATATATTTACAGGAGAGGAACACAGGAATGTTTTATCAGTTAAAAATCACAAGAAAAGGAACGAAACCGCCGGTATGGAGACGCTGTACTGTTGCGGCTGACGTTACATTTGCAAGAATGGCAGCCATGCTTGAGAAACTGGTTCAGTATCCGGCAGGCAGCCTATATGAGATTGAATTTTTTCAGAAAAAAGTACAGATCCGTGAGAACGGTGACGGAGAAGCGAAGAATAATTTCACATTATTAAATGCAGGCGAGACAGAGACTGCAGAGCTTATGGATTCCGAGAAATGGTTTACTTTCCGTCAGTATGGTGCGGATAAGGAAGTTCCGGAATACAGAGTTGACATTGAGAAGAAAGACGAGGGAACAGCAGAAGCTCCTTCTATTGTAAAAGAAGTAAAGGGTGAGGATGATCCGTACTGGATAGAGGCACCGGAGCTGGAATGCACTGCAGCAGTTGAGACAGAGGCGGAAACAGTCAAAGCATCTGAAGACATTGCTGCAACAGTAGCAGCAGTAGAGGCAGCAGCCAGAGCTGCAAAAGCAGATGAGGCAGCCACAGGCAGCAGAAGAAATCCTACAGTAAAAGATTTCCTCATGTCCTATCGTAAAGAAGACCTTCTCAGCATTGCAGGTGAGCTTGGACTTCACTGCAAGGGAATGGAGCAGGAAGAGATCGCTGCAAAGGTTGCCGCAGAGGTTCTTAAACCGGAGGTTATGAAAGCGAGCTTCCTCGTAGCAGACGATCAGGAGGTTCTGGCTTTTGAGGCGGCTGTTCAGAGAAAATGCTTCCATGTTGCAGAGGATGAGTGGAATACTTTAGAGTGGCTGAACGATATGGGTTACCTTGTTTCCTACAGTGATGATTACGCAGAAGTTCCGGCAGAGGTTACAGCTGTTTACGATCAGATCAATACGCCGGAGTTCCGGACACTTCGCAGCCAGGTAAACTGGCTGAAGGATTGTCTTGTTATGGTAAGCTATCTGTATGTATCTGCACCGGCGAAGACAGTATATGAGATGTTTAAGCAGAGAAAAGGCTTTGACATCGGATATGACAGGTTCATCGAGCTGTATCATACCATTCCGGAGAAGGCCTGCATCTGTGAGCTTGCGGAGGATCAGCTGATCCTGAAATCCGCACTGGTCAATAACATCTACAAGGATATCGAGAGACGCCAGGGTGGACGGAAATTCTATATTCCGTCTGTAGATGAGATCCTGGATTATTCCGAAAACGGTTATCCGACAAAATCTGCTTCTTACCAGAGACTTGGCAGATTCCTGTTGGATGAGATGAAGGTTTCCGATGCAGTGAAGGATCAGGTACTGTTCTTTATTTATAAAGAATGCTCCATGGACGGCAGAATGTCAGCGATCATGGAAAACCTGAACCAGAAAGGGATCCAGTTTAACGATGAGCAGCTTGAGAAATTTACAAAGCTGATCATGGAGGCAAACAATAACACAAGAATGCTGGAATTCCGTGGTTACACACCGAATGAGATCTCAGGAGCAGTATGGCCGTTTGCCACAGGCAAGCCGCACACTGCAATGCCGAACAGCTTTGTGCCGACAGCAATGCCGATGCAGCCGGCATCTGCAAGAAAAATTTACCCTAACGATCCGTGTCCGTGCGGAAGCGGTAAGAAATATAAGAAGTGCTGCGGAAGAAGATAATTCTGCAGAAAATTTACAGTGGTTCCGGAGCTGATACAGCTGAGCTTTTGAGACAGTATCGCCGGGATATCATACAAATTAAATATAAGACAGTTCGTTTGTACCATCCTGTCTATAAATAAAACCAGGGCTGAAGAAGATGTGAGAATCAGGGCAGACTCGTGGCGAGTCTGCCCTTTTTGGCTTTAATCGGATCACGGCCGGGAATACCGGCTTTTTTTATTTATGGAATATCGGGGTGGTGTGACAGATCCAGAAGGAGGAAAAATTTATGTATCAGTTAAAAACAGAAGCAGATTTCGATTCTGCACACTTTCTGTCCGGTTACACCGGCAAATGTTCCAATATCCATGGCCATCGCTGGCATGTGGAGATTGAGATCGAAAGCCGGAAGCTGGAGAAAAACGGCCAGGAGCGAGGGATGCTGGTAGACTTCGGAGATCTGAAAAAGGATCTGAAGGAGCTGGCAGATTCCATGGACCACACGCTGATCTATGAGGAAAATACATTACGTCCGAAAACTCTGGAAGCACTGGATGAAGAAGGCTTTCATCTGGTGAAGGTTCCCTTTCGCCCTACAGCAGAGAATTTTTCAGAGTATTTTTTCAGGAAAATGGAAGAAAAGGGCTATCCTGTAAAAAGAGCTGTTGTTTACGAAACGCCAAATAACTGTGCAGCTTACCGGGAAACGGAAGAAGAAACGGAGGCAGTATGGCTATGAGCACCTATCAGGTTGTAGAGAAATTTGTCAGCATCAACGGAGAGGGCAGACGGGCAGGAGAGCTTGCTGCTTTTATCCGATTTAAAGGCTGCAATCTTCAGTGCAGCTATTGTGATACCAGCTGGGCAAATGAGCCGGGATGTGAGAGTGAAAGGCTGACAAAAGAGGAGATCCTGTCCTGGATCCGCGGGACAGGCGTAAAAAATGTGACACTTACAGGCGGGGAACCGCTTTTGCGGGAAGGGATGGAGGAGCTGATCGAGGCAATCCTGGAGGATCCATCTCAGAGGGTAGAGATTGAGACCAATGGAAGTGTGGATCTGAAGCCTTATCATATATTAAAAAACCGTCCGTCCTTTACCATGGATTATAAAACACCGGACAGTGGCATGGAAAAAAAGATGCTCCTTTCCAATCTGGAGCTTCTGGGCAGTGAGGACACACTGAAATTCGTGGTCAGCAGCCGCAGAGATATGAAAAAAGCACTGGAAATCCTGGAAAAGTACAGGCTGGTCGGAAGAACAGCAGTTTATTTCAGCCCTGTTTTCGGCAGGATCCAGCCGGTGGAGATCGTGGATTTCCTTATGGAAAAAAAGCTCAACGATGTAAAGCTTCAGATCCAGCTTCATAAGGTGATCTGGGACCCGCAGAAACGGGGAGTATAACAGGAAAACATATCACAATATAACAGAAATACCGCAGAAAAGGAGAATGACATGAAAGCACTTGTACTTGCAAGCGGCGGTGTGGATTCTACCACCTGCCTGGGGCTTGCCGTAAACAAATATGGAAAAGAGAATGTAATTGCATTAACAGTAGCTTACGGACAGAAGCACACAAAAGAAATCGAGGCTGCCAGAAAAACAGCAGAATATTACGGAGTGGAGCATCTTTATCTGGATCTGGAGCCGATCTTCCGGTACAGTGACTGTTCACTTCTGAAGCATTCAGACAGAGAGATCCCTCACGAAAGCTATGCAGAGCAGCTGAAGGAAACCGATGGCTCACCGGTTTCAACCTATGTGCCGTTTAGGAATGGATTATTTCTTTCCTCGGCAGCAAGTATTGCGCTGTCAAAAAACTGCAGTGTGATCTATTACGGAGCACATGCGGATGATGCTGCCGGAAATGCATATCCGGACTGCAGCAGTGCATTTCACAATGCGATCAATGAGGCAATCTATCAGGGAAGCGGCGGCCAGCTGAAGGTTGAGGCACCTTTTGTTAGCTGCACAAAGGCAGAGGTCGTAAAAACCGGCCTGGAGCTGAATGTTCCTTATGAACTGACCTGGAGCTGTTACGAAGGCGGCGAAAAGCCCTGCGGTGTGTGCGGAACCTGTATTGACAGAGCAGAGGCATTCCGGCTCAATGGAGTGAAGGACCCGGCACTTGACAGATAGATCGGATCATAAATATCCGCGTGACCATAGAAAGGAAAAAAATATGAGCAGAGAAAACCTGGAAAAAGAAGGGATCACCCTTCTCGGAAATCAGAAAGTAAAATATCCGGACGATTATGCTCCGGAGGTACTGGAAACATTTTTGAACAAGCACCCGGACAACGATTACTTTGTAAAATTTAACTGCCCGGAATTTACAAGCCTTTGTCCAATTACCGGACAGCCGGATTTCGCAACGATCACGATATCCTACGTACCCGGTGAAAAAATGGTGGAGAGCAAATCGCTGAAGCTGTATCTTTTCAGCTTCCGCAATCACGGAGATTTTCATGAGGATTGCGTGAATATCATTATGAAGGATCTGATCCGTCTTATGGACCCGAAATACATTGAGGTCTGGGGAAAATTTACTCCGAGAGGCGGCATTTCCATTGATCCCTACTGCAATTACGGAAAGGCAGGAACCAGATGGGAGGAGATTGCCTGGAAACGCCTGACAGAGCATGATATGTACCCGGAGAAGATTGATAACCGGTAGAAAAACCAAAAGTCCCTGTTTTCACTGCGAAAAGCAATGAAAGCAGGGACTTTTGGTGCAGTGCGCCTGACAGCGCAGGTTTATCTTTATGACAGTCGGATGCATTCTGATTCTGTGCCAAACAGATCAGTGATCACATCGTGCACGTTTTCGATCTTATCCGCCATATAAGCCTTTGCGCCGCAGAACAGCAGGCCGTTTTCCACGTCACCCTTTACGGCGGCGATCAGCTTGTCTGTAATGCAGTACGGGATCTCGCCGGGGGAACATTTGGCAAGGCAGCGGTGGCATGGGCTGTGCGGGATTTTTTCACCGGCCATGACGTGCTGCATGAAGGGATTCATAATGGCACGTCCCGGCATACCTACCGGGCTTTTTACAATGGCAATGTCGTCTTTTGTGGCGTGGATCAGGGATTCTTTCAGCCGGATGTCTGCGTCACATTCCTCCGTTGGGATAAAACGGGTGGCAACCTGAACGCCGTCCACACCAAGCTCAAGGACATGCTTTACATCCTCGTGAGTGGCGATACCGCCGGCAGCTACTACAGGGATTTCCGTGCCGAATTTTGCGGCATAGCTTTTTACAGTCTGGACGATCTTTCGGATCTCATTGTCGTAGGCTTCCGGTGTATAGGAATCCAGCTCTTCCTTGTGGAAGCCCAGATGACCGCCTGCCTGGGGACCCTCGATCACCACAAGGTCTGCAGTGCGTTTGTACTTTCTTTCCCAGTATTTCAGGATGACCTTTGCAGATTTGTCCGTTGAGACGATGGGGGCGATCTTTGTTTTGCTTCCGCTGACAAGAGCAGGGAGCTCTGTAGGAAGTCCTGCGCCGGAGATGATCAGGTCAGCGCCGGCCTGGACAGCGGCTTTTACATGAGATGCGTACTCCTTCAGTGCAACCATGATGTTGTAGCCGATGATACCGTCAGGAGAAATCCTGCGTGCTTTTTTCATCTCGGACAGGATAGCCCGCTGGTTGGCTTCTTCGGTATTCTGGTCGAAATCCTTTTCACGGTAGCCGATCTGAGCGGTGGAAATGATTCCGATCCCGCCTTCCTTTGCGACGGTGCCTGCCAGCCGGCCAAGGCTGATGCCGACACCCATTCCACCCTGGATCAGGGGAAATCTCGTAAGTTTATCACCGATTTTAAAATTCTTCATAATGATCAGATCCTCACATTCATTTGCTCTTTGAGATAATTTTTATTATAAAATAGTTTTATCATCAAAGTATATCATAACGGAGAAATTTGTCAATGTATATGTAGGAAGGTTGGATCAGGGAGATGTGGTGATTTGTCGGTATAGCTTTTCGGAATAAGAAAAGGGTGAGCTGACAGCATTATGCTGTGTAGTCTCACCCTTTTTATGTGTGATGAAATTTTAAACTGTAAAGCAGTAGACTGTGGTCGGAATCTCTCTGACAAAATCAGAATTTAAACAGATTCAGTCCGATCTCCTCGCTGAACTCACGACCGATCTCTCCGTCGATCACCTGGATCTGGATCTCGGCGGTAGCACTGATGATGGCACGGTTCAGATGACCGCCGTGTACAAGGCCTTCTTCGTCACCGGCTGCGATGTGGAGATGAAGATAAACTTCGCCGTCTTTACGGGTAACGGTACCGGTAAGAGAAACAATCTCATAAGCTCCCTGAAACTGAATAGAGTGGTATTCCTTTGTTACGGTGTTGTATACGCCAGCAGTGAAATCATTGATGGCACCAAGGCCTGTGACTTGTGCAAGGCGGATGTTTTCTTTCTCCGCAACCTTGCCGATCTCCTCCAGGATCTCTTCCTTCGGATCAAGTCGAAGATAGATCGTGTTTCCAAAACGTCTGTATTCCATGATAAAAAACCTCCCTGTAAATTTTTTGATTTTTCCATTGTCTGAGTATGATTCCAGTATAATACATTCCTGTTTTTATTCAATAGTTACATTGATCAGATCACAGCACTTCCGGAAATTACTGCATCATGCCCTGACCCAATTTTTTTGATGTATTAATTCCTGGAATTGCTATAGGTGTATTTTTTACATGTTCAGATTTTTTACATGAAAAAAAGGACTAAACCGATGAAAAT
>ERZ869983.340-NODE-340-length-16010-cov-5.151886_pt1 | contig 16010 bp, 14 predicted proteins | sample MGYA00521106_ERZ869983 | MGnify/ENA primary metagenome ERZ869983 (study PRJEB32232, sample SAMN07284972) | human gut metagenome | biome: human-associated habitat; material: feces | host: Homo sapiens | place: Tanzania | collected 2014-04-05 ...
CTTAAAAATGGCAAAAGATTTAGGTTATAAAACCTTCTTCTGGAGTCTTGCCTATGTAGACTGGTACCAGGATAACCAGCCCTCAAAAGAAGAAGCCTTCGACAAACTGCTTAACCGGATTCACCCCGGCGCAATTGTACTGCTCCACAGCACCTCCTCAACCAACGCCCAGATTTTAGATGAACTGCTTGGCAAATGGGAAGAGATGGGATATCAGTTTCGGTCGCTGGATTATCTGGTTGAGCAGAATGAGAAGAATGAAGCATAGCATTTTAAAAAAAATCATGAAGCGTTTTTTACTCCTGACGCAATTTACTATGAAATAAAAAAGTCCGGGGACAAAACTTCTGTCCCCGAACCAGTCAATATTTTAAAAATACAATTTCTACTATTCTATTACCGCGAAAATAGTTTCTACTGTTCCGGTAAAAGAAACAGGAATGAACTTAATTACAGTTTCTCCATCAGCATTTTATTAACAGACGCCGGATTTGCCTTGCCTTTCATCTGTTTCATAACCTGTCCCACTAAGAATCCAAGCACTTTTGTTTTTCCGCTATGGTATTCTTCTACTGTTTTTGGATTATCTGCAAGCACTTTATCAACAACGGATTCCAGCATACCGGTATCTTCTACGGTCTTTAATCCATTTGCTTCTACATAAGCCTTCGGTTCTACATCTTCGTCAAAAATCTTTTCAAAGACTTTCTTTGCATTCTGGTTATTAACTTCTCCTTTTTCAGCCATAAGAATCAAATCTGCAAGATGTTTTGGAGTAAAGCGCAGTTCTTCGGCTTCCATTGCTCTGTCTTTTAACAGACGCAGAGTTTCGCCGATAAACCAGTTTGCTGTCTTTTTCGGATTCTGGCTTTCTTTTACGGTTTCTTCAAATAAATCGGCAAGATGTTTGGACTGGGTTAAAAGTGAAGCATCGTAAGCGGAAAGTCCATACTCTTTTTCATAACGTGCAGATTTTGCTTCCTGAAGTTCCGGCTGGCTGTCTTTGATACGTTTTATCCATTCATCACTGATAAAGACCGGCGGTAAATCAGGGTCTGGGAAGTAACGGTAGTCTTTTGCATCTTCTTTGGAACGCATTGCATAGGAATATTCCTTATTGTCATCCCATCTTCTAGTTTCCTGCTGAACCGCTTTTCCCTCTTCGATGAGTTCAATCTGACGTTCTCTTTCTCCTTCAATCGCACGTGCAATCGCTTTAAAGGAGTTTAAGTTCTTCATCTCAGTTCTTGTTCCAAAGGCTTCTGTGCCAACTTCACGTACAGATAAGTTGACATCGGCACGCATCGAACCTTCCTGTAATTTACAGTCAGACACTCCAAGATACTGACAAATCATTCTCAATTTTTCCAGATATGCAATCACTTCTTCTGCATTTCTCATATCCGGTTCCGATACGATTTCTACAAGCGGAACTCCGCTTCGGTTATAGTCTACTAAAGAGCAGTCTTCCCATTCATCATGGATTAATTTACCTGCATCTTCTTCCATGTGCATTTCATGAATACGAATTTTCTTTGTTCCTGCATTGGTCTGGATTTCCAGAAATCCATCATGGCAGATTGGCAGATATAACTGGGAAATCTGATAGTTCTGTGGATTATCCGGGTAGAAGTAGTTCTTTCTGTCAAATTTGCAGTTCTGATTAACCTCACAGTTTGCTGCAAGTCCAAGTGCAAGTGCATATTCTACCACTTGTTTGTTTAAGACCGGAAGAGACCCCGGCATACCGGTGCAGACCGGACAGGTATGTGTATTTGGCGCACCTCCGAATTTCGTAGAGCATCCGCAGAAGATTTTGGTCGCTGTGGCAAGCTCTACATGAACTTCAAGTCCAATGACTGTTTCATATTGTTTTGCCATCTATTTTCCCTCCTTCTGATATGCCATAGGAAATACTCCACGGATTTTTTCATAAGCATAAGCTGCCTGTATAATTTTCTTTTCTTTAAAGCAGTCTCCGATAAACTGAAGACCAACCGGCATTCCATTTCTGTCTTTTCCTGCCGGAACACTGATTGACGGAAGACCTGCGAGATTTACCCCTGCGGTGTAGACATCGCTTAAATACATTTTAAGCGGGTCTTGTAAACTGCTTCCTACCTTCGGTGCAGTAGACGGTGCTGCCGGTGCAAGAATCATATCATATTTTGCAAATGCATCATCAAATGCTTTTTTTATCATGGCTTTTACTTTTAATGCTTTTAAATAATAAGCATCATAGTAGCCGGAACTTAACACGAAAGAACCAAGTAAAATTCTTCGTTTCACTTCTTCTCCAAAGCCCTGTGCACGACTCTTTTTATACATATCGTGAAGTCCTTCAAATTCCTCTGCGCGATAACCATATTTTACGCCATCAAAACGCGCCAGGTTGGAACTTGCCTCAGCGGAAGCAATGATATAATAAGCCGGAATCACATAGTCAACGAGTCCAAGAGAAAATTCTTCAACAACTGCCCCATTTGCTCTCATCAGTTCTACGGTTTCCTGAAGTGTTTTTTTCACATCTTCATCCAGTCCCTCTGAAAGATATTCGGTAGGAATACCAACACGAACCCCATTTAAATCGCCGTTTAACGCTTCTGTAAAGTTCAAATCATTTCTTTCAATCGAAGTACTGTCTTTTTTATCGTATCCGGAAATTGCCTCTAATAAAGCCGTACAGTCTGCCACATTTTTGGCAACCGGTCCAATCTGATCAAGAGAAGATGCATAAGCAATCAATCCATAACGGGAAACCGTTCCATAAGTTGGCTTCATTCCGACCACGCCGCAGTAAGAAGATGGCTGACGAATCGAACCACCGGTATCCGAGCCAAGTGCCAGGAAAGCTTCTCCTGCTGCCACTGCCGCACAAGAACCACCGGAAGATCCACCCGGTACCTTTGTCTGATCCCATGGATTTGTGGTAATTCCAAATGCAGATGTCTCACTGGTACTTCCCATCGCAAACTCATCCATATTTGTTTTTCCAAGAATAATCATTCCGGCTTCTTCTAATTTTTTCACGGCTTCTGCATCATAAGGCGGAACAAAATTTCCAAGAATTTTGGATGCACAAGTGGTCTTTCTGCCTTTTGTACAGATATTATCTTTTACTGCAATCGGAACACCTGCGAGCGGTCCCGTATATTTTCCGGAAGCAATTCCTGCTTCTACTTCTTTTACTCTTTGATATACCTTTTCTTCATCTGTCTCAAGAAATGCATGTACCGTGTCTTCTGACTTTTTTATCTGTTCGAGTGACACCTTTACAGCTTCTTTCACACCTGCTTCTCCTTTTTTAATCGCAGTGGAAAGTTCAAGAGCACTTAAGTCTTTTAAATCCATACTCTTTCCTCCTACTGTACCGTCTTCGGCACTTGATACTGTCCGTCTTTGCATTTTGGTGCATTGTCAAGCATTTCATCCCTGTCATCTCCATTGGTGACTACATCCTCACGGAATACATTTCCCATAGAAAATGTATGAGACAGAGGTTCAATTCCATCGGTATCCAACTCATTTAATTTATCGACATAATCCAGCATTTCCTGCATTTTTTCTTTTGCTTTCTTCCGCTCTTCTTCCGTAAGGGCAAGTTTTGCAAGAATTTCTACATTTTCCATTACTGTATCATCAATTATCTGCTTTGCCATGGCTTTTTCTCCTTTCTTACGGCTCCAAACGTTTCATATCTCTTGGGAACAGGCATGCTTCTCTTACGTTGTCCTCTCCTAAAAGCTGCATCGTCAGTCGCTCCAGTCCGATTCCAAGTCCACCATGAGGCGGCATGCCATATTTGAAGGTATCTAAGTACTGTTCCATTCCCTCCTGGCTCATGCCTCTCTTTTCGATTTTTTCTACCAGCATGTTATAATCATGAATACGCTGACCTCCGGTTGTAATCTCAAGTCCTTTAAATAAGAGGTCAAAACTTAAGGTATATCTGTCATCTGCCGGGTCATCCATTGCATACATCGGTCTTTTCTTTGACGGATAATGGGTAACAAATACAAAATCTGCATCGTATTCTTCTTTAAAATATTTACCGATTAACTCTTCTTCTTCTGGTTCTAAGTCAAATGGATTGCGAATTTTTCTGTTATATTTTTCAGATACCAGACGCTTTGCTTCATCAAAACGGACATATGGAATTTTTTCCACGTTTGGAAGTGTGATTCCAAGCATCTTTAATTCCTTTGCATAATCTTTCTTTAATAATTCTATCGTATATTGCAAAAATCCGGTTTCCATTTCACAGATATCAAGGAAACTGTCAATGTATCCCATCTCAAAATCAAGACTGGTATATTCATTTAAATGACGTCTGGTGTTGTGTTTCTCTGCTCGAAAAACCGGGCCGGTTTCGAAGACACGGTCAAACACCCCAACCATCATCTGTTTATAAAACTGGGGACTCTGTGCCAACACGGCCGGTGTATGGAAATAACTTAACTTAAACATATTGGAACCGCCTTCTGCGCCTTTTGCACCAATCTTTGGAGTGTGAATCTCCGTAAAGCCTTGTGCATAAAGATACTCTCGAAATCCTCTGCAGATTGCTTCCTGAATTTTAAATCTTGCTCTTTCTTTTAAGTTTCTAAGGGAAACCGAACGCATATCCAGTTTCGTTTCAAGTGAAGTATTTAATTTCCATTTATCAATCGCAAGTGGAAGCGGAGCAGCCGGCTGTGATAAAATGGTAATTTGTTCCAGACGGACTTCTTTTCCGTGCGGAGCTCTTTCTTCATCTTTTACGACTCCTTTTACACTGACACAGGCAGCTTCTTTTAATTCAGAGATATCCAGATTTGTCTTATTTTCTTCCCATACAGTCTGAAGCAGACCATCTCTTTTTCTTAAGATGACAAATGCAATCTCACCCATATTTCGGATGCTGTGAATTGCACCTTCTACGATAACTTCTGTTCCTTCTTCCTGTACGATAACTTCTGGCAGTTCCATTGCCTCTTTTTCTTTTACACCTGTAACAAATTCCATATCACATTTCTCCTTTATCGCGTTTTTAAAAACAGACATCCCGGGGCATCCAGACCCCGGGACGCAAATCACGCGTTCTCACGCCTGTTATTACATCTTTGTAATTCGCTCTACTGCTTTTATTGTATTTTCATGACTTCCGAATGCTGATAAACGGAAGTATCCCTCTCCATGAGCACCAAATCCACTTCCCGGAGTACCAACTACATTTGCTTCATGAAGTAACTTATCAAAGAACTCCCATGAAGTCATTTTATCCGGTGTCTTTAACCATACATAAGGTGCATTGATTCCACCGGATACAGAATATCCCGCATTTTTTAAGCCTTCATAAATGACTTTTGCATTCTGCATATAATAATCAACCTGCTCTTTTAACTGAGCTTTTCCGGCATCTGAATAAACGGCTTCGCCGGCTCTTTGTACAATGTACGGAGCACCGTTATATTTTGTTCCGTGACGTCTTGCCCATAAAGAATGAAGCTGTACATCACCGCATTTTAAATCTTTCGGAACTACGGTATATCCAAGACGAACGCCTGTAAATCCGGCATTTTTTGAGAAACTGTGAAGTTCGATTGCACACTCTCTTGCACCTTCACATTCATAAATGCTGTGTGGGATTTCTTCCTCTGTAATATATGCTTCATACGCTGCATCATAGATGATGACTGCACCGATACGTTTTGCATAATCTACCCATTCCTGAAGCTGTGCTTTGGTAATTGTGGCACCGGTCGGGTTATTTGGGAAACATAAGTAAATGATATCCGGATTCTCTTTTGGGAACTCTGGCACAAAATCATTTTCTTCCAGACACGGCATATAAATCATGCCATCAAAGTTCTGAGTATTTGGGTTATATTCCCCACTTCTTCCTGCCATAACGTTGGTGTCTACATAAACCGGATAAACCGGGTCGCATACGGCAATTTTATTGTCTAAGCCAAAGATTTCCTGAATATTTCCGGAATCACATTTTGCACCGTCAGATACAAAAATTTCATTCGCCGCAATGTCGCAGCCACGGTCTTTATAATCATTTTTGGCAATGGCATTTCTTAAAAATTCATATCCAAGGTCCGGTGCATAACCATGAAAGGTTTCTGCATTTGCCATCTCATCTACTGCTTTATGCAAAGCATCAATAATTGCCGGTGCAAGCGGCTGTGTCACATCTCCGATTCCAAGGCGAAGAATTTCTGCTTCCGGATTTTCACTTTGATACGCATTAATCTTTTTTGCAATATTTGAAAAAAGATAACTTCCCGGCAGTTTTAAATAATTTTCGTTAATTGTAAACATATCACATTTCTCCTTTATGCTTATACTTGTCTTTATGCTTATACTTCATCATAGATTAAAGTCAATATCATCTGTGCAGTCTCGACCATACTGGTTGCGCTGTCCATACTGCACTTTTGTATATATCTGTAAGCTTCTTCCTCTGTCAAATGATTTCTGTCCATCAGAAGCCGCTTTGCATTCTGAATATAATTCTGCTCCCTCTCACTTCTTGGTTTTGGTTTCTTTTTCTGTTTCTTTAAACGACGCTGAATCTGCATCATCTGCATTTCCACAGTGTTAACCAGTTCATGAACCCGAATCGGCATTGTGACTGCCATGATTCCTGACTGTGCGGAACTTACCACATTTGCTGAACCAATTAAAAGAATTTCATAAAAACTCGGGAGCATGTCTGCGAGTTCGGTGTAATACATATCCGGAAGTTTATATCCGCTGATTACAAGCCCTCCGGACTGTTTATTCATTTCCATAAGGGCAGAGGCACCTGTAGCGCATGGTATGATATTATCAAATCCATGCTGCATCAGTATTTTCTTGATTTTTTTCGCATCTTCGATTTTTGGTAATACAATAATGATGCTGCTCATGTACTGCCTCCTGCTCTTTATTTTTTACACACGGTACAGATACTGTTCAAGTTCCCACTCAGATACCTGTTCCATGTATTCTAACCATTCTTCTTTTTTCGCTTTCAAATAATACTTTGTAAAATCTGTTCCTAATACCTCTTTAACCAATTCATCTGCATGAAATTCATTTAAGGCATCGTTTAAATTCTCAGGCAGGGAATCGATTCCCATTTCTTCTTTTTCTTTTTTGTTTAATTTCCTTATGCTTCGTTTTAATTCCGGTGAGAGTTCCATCTGTTTTTCAATTCCGTCAAGACCTGCTGCCAGACAAAGCGCCAGTACCAGATACGGATTAGAAGATGCATCCGGACTTCTGAGTTCTAACCTGGTTCCATCTTCTACATTTTGCGGAACACGGATCAGTGCAGTTCTCTGTCTCGAAGACCAGGTAATATCAGACGGTGCCTCAAATCCCGGTGCCAGACGTTTATAAGAGTTAACCAATGGATTGCAAATTGCGGTCATGCCTTTGATATGAGCAAAAATACCGGCCATAAACTGATACGCTTCTTTACTTAATCCAAGTTCGTCATTTTTATCGGTGAATACATTTTTTCCGTCTTTCATCAACATCATATTGACGTGCATCCCTGAACCATTTACTCCGGCTCTCGGCTTCGGCATAAATGTCGCATGCAGTCCGTGACGTTTTGCAATGGTACGAACCGCAGTCTTAAAGGTCATGACCTTATCGGCTGTTTCCATTGCCTCAGAATATTCAAAATCAATCTCATGCTGTCCCGGTGCAATTTCATGATGAGAAGATTCAATATCATATCCCATTTCTTCTAATGTTAATACCATATCTCTTCTTGCATTTTCCCCTAAATCAATCGGACTCAAATCCATATACCCGGCTTTTTCATGAGTTGTTGTTGTCGGCATTCCATTGTCATCGGTATGGAATAAGAAAAATTCACACTCCGGATTAACCATTAAAGTGTATCCTTTTTCCTTTGCTCTCTCGACTGCTTTCTTTAAAATATATCTTGGACTTTCTATATAAGGAGTGCCGTCCTCGTTGTAAATATCACACACAAATCTGGCAACTTTTCCCTGCTGTGGACGCCACGGTAAAATGGAAAACGTAGATAAATCCGGATATAAATACATGTCGTATTCTTCATCACGGACAAATTCTTCAATAGAAGAAACATCAATCACACATTTATTATCCATCGCTTTCTCCAGTTTACTGTAAGGAATTGCAATATTTTTCAGGCATCCGAACATATCTGTAAACTGAAGACGGATAAATTCGACATCTTCCTCTTCTGCCATCTGTAATATGGCTTCCTTCGTGTAATTTTCCATGCATAATCTCCTCTCTTACGAGTTGTTTTTTCGTTAAATTAATAAAAAAGGCGCTCTTATTTAGAGAGTTTTACCCTCCAAATAAGAACGCCTTTGTTCTTTCATTTATGTTTGGTATTATAGCAATCTCGATTTTTCTTGTCAATAGGGGAATCAAAAAAAGACCTCTATAAAACAGATATTTTTTAATCGGTCTCATAGAGGTCTTGCATTTTTCATGCATTATTATTTTTCCTGATAATTTTGTCTCAAAAATTTCTTTTCTTTCGTAAAAATAGCCACTTGATGTTCATCAATGTTCATTTGAATCAATTTTCTCTGCTCTTCACTTTCTATTTTATCTCGATTTAGTGTAAGAATATATTGAAAATCCTGATATTGTTCTTCTTGCTTATAAAGATAATTTAAACATTGGACAAGTGTATCTTGATCCACATCAAAAATATTGTCATGTACTAAAAACAGCGGATGCCTGTCTCTCGTATATTGATTAAATAATAATGCCATATCATAAATGAATACTTTTGTCCTGTCCACACTATGACTGCCATCATCATAGATACGAAGTATTAATTCAACTGGTGTTTTTCTACGAGCTTTATCAATTGTCTGGATACTAAACGAACATTCCTTATTTCCCATAATAAATTCATGAATTTGCAAAATAGTATCAGTAAAGGCATCAATATTTTTTTTACTTTGTTCAATCTCATCATCAATTTCCATGAGTTGTTGAGTTTTCTGTAAGTTTAAAATTCTTTTCTTTTTTTCATTCTTTTCATATTGTTCGAATAAAAACTTCGTATGTGAAGTAACCTCTTTCTTTGCCTCGTAAATTTTTAAGCTTACTTTTAAATTCTTAAGAACCCCTTTTTTATCAATTATTTTTAATTTTTCTGAATATTCATCATCTAATACTCGAATCTGCTCTGAAATATTTTTTAACTGGACTTCTAATTCTTTTGCTTTTTGATTCACCAGTGTCCTTTGGAATTCTTCTATTTTATTTTTAAACCCTACCACTTCATTCAGCGATTTCACTATAGCATTTCCTAATTCACTCTTAAACTGATTATAGACCAATTCAATCTCTCTGTCATCAATTTGTTCTGGCTTTGGCATTTTTCTAATTTTCTCATAATCATAACGCAAAGCTTTTTGACGCTTTCGTAATTGATCCAGTAAATCCTCCAATTCAATCAAGTCCGCTTCCATAGAATCAAAACTCTCATTTGTTTTAAAGCTTTCAATTGCATCATCCAGTTTTTGCAATTCGTCTTCCAATGCATTGAGTTCTGCTCTAACATCTGAAATTTTCTTTTTTCCATTCTGCGTCAGTTCTTTTTTTTCTTTCGTAAGCACAGTACTAACTGCCTCAATTTCCTTAATCGTTTCAATTGTATTCTTATATGTTTCTAAAGAAAAACCTAGCAAATATAAATGAGCACTTAGATCATCCGGAATCTTTTTTGTCAAGTCATGACATTTTATGATGTCTGTAAACTCAGAACGTTCATCTCTCATTAAAATTGAAAAAAGATTTCTAAAACTAGGCACTTTTTTACCATTTAACTTTGAAAAAATAATTCCGGCCAGATAATCTCTTGCATCTTGAATTTTATCAAAAGAAACTGTTTTACCTTCTCTAATAATTATAGGTTTATCTGCTTGTTTACGATTTCTTTTTATAGTAACTGCTTCTAATCCTATATCAAATTCCAATATTACATTTTCTTCTAATGGAAAAACTTCCTTTGGTATTTTTACAATTCTGGATTTATCATAATCATTTAGAAAACAAAAATCTAAAAATTCAATACTCATGGATTTTCCAACACCATTTGTTTTTCGTCCTTTTACAGAGCTATTATCGTACTTCTCTCCTAATATAATATTAACTCCATCATGAAAAATAATTTCTTCAATAACATTATTCTCGGAGTAAAGTCGATTGAGACGAATACGATTTATTTCTTTACCCATATATTCGCCTCCTCGAATTCAATAATATTAACAGAATATAAAAAAGAAAGCCCCAAAATTAATTGTCTGCTACTTGTGATTCCTGCCTTTTTTAATATTTTTGATACATCATATATTGAAATCTTTTCTACATCTCGCTTTTTTATCTCTTTGAGTATGAGATAACCAATATACATTGCAGAAGATTTCAGTGCATTGCTACTTGCCAGCATCATACTCACTCCTTTCGTTTGGAAATACCCTGCATTTAATCATTTCATCAACAAGGTAAAACTTTATTGCAGAACGATCATATTTTTTTCCATTAATACTTAATTTTCCTTCAAAATATGTAACTAACTTATTCAAAGCAGCAATCGGATTATCCTGCTCTTCTTCCAAAAATTGTACGCTAATATCTTGCAGATAAAACATAATAATAATGTCCTGAGCTTCATCTATTCCAAGCGTTTCATTTACAATATTCAATGCTTCCCCATAAATTGTGTAAAGTGTCGTATACTCTGCAATTAGTTTATCTGTAAAATCCCGAAATCTTTTATATATCTTATACTGCGGATCTACCGTCGTTTCACGAAACTTATTTACTTTTCTATGTTGTGAAATGTACTCTATCAAATCTATGATTGTGTCCACTTCACCTGCCTGAGTTTCTTTCACAGAATAATATTTGCTACACAATTCTTTTGATAGATAATCGCTAATATCTTTTATTTTTTCACTCTCCAATTCACGAATATCTTTTATTAACCTTTCAACATCCCAAATATCTCTTGTCTTTTCAAACGTAAACATTCCTTGTGTATCAAAATTAGAAGAATAATTTTTCTTCTGCGTCAATATCAGTACAATCAATCTATCGTATGAATGATACGCTTGGTTTTTATTAAATTCCTCTATCGTACGTCTGATTTTTGCACTACTATTATCTGATGTAACTTGAACTGCTATTCTGTTCTTCTTATCACTTAAATCAATTGCCGGAGCATTTTTTTTCAAATAATTTGCATTTTTCAATTCATATCCATAGATAAGATTCAACAACCCAGGAAAGAAATCCTCTGCAATAATGTTAATATCATAGAGGCTTACTGCATTTAAAATAGACACTTCTCGACTTAATAGTGCTAAACTTTCGGCTATATTTTTTAAATAAACCTCTTTATTCATCATGCCTCTCCACTCTCCTCATTGTTACTTGTCTCATTCTTTATAATTCTTTAATGATATGGCAAACCACACCTTGAATACAGCAATTATCTACAACAATGTCTTTCATTTCTTTATTTTCCGGATGGAGAATAATTTTCTTATTCTCATCGTCTCGGAAATAACGCTTCAAAGTATTTTTATTATCTAAAAGGGCAACCACTATATCACCCTCATTGACTTCTACCTGCTTTTTAACAACTACAAGGTCACCATCGTCAATTCCTGCTTCTATCATAGACTGACCACTTGCTCTTAATATGAATAAATCTCCTTTACCAAAAATAGCAGTAGGAAGCGATACATATTCTTCAATATTTTCTTCTTCATACTGAGGACTACCACAAGGAATAGAACCTACAATCGGTGTCTGTGTCTGTTCTCTACTGTACTTACGGGTCACATTGGTACTAATCTCCTGCCCATTATACTCAATCATATTATTTTCTGCCATCTCTACCAGGTATTTATATGCTGTACCTCTCGCAATGCCAACAGCTTCAGCAATCTTTGTTGTCGATGGGGATTGTCTATTTTGCAGGTAATAATCCTCGATATACTTTTTTATCTCATTCATCCGTTTAGGACTCTTACTTCTCATACCTGCACCTCTCTTTCTTCTCTATCAGAAGCAGATTGCTTTTGATAGATTTATTATACCTGATATTAAAAAATTTTCAAGTATAATTTTCGCCAAAAAGAGAAACCGCAATTATAAAATGCAAAATGCGTGGTATCACCTCTGATTCCACGCATTTTGCATTTTATTTATAATATATTGTTTTAAATATCTAAATTAATCCCACACAATCTGATTTGAAAAAGAAACTTTTTCCAGACTATCACCATTTGTAATCTTTCCTATTTCATAACAAGAGATATCCTTATCAATATGCGTTCTTAATTTCTTTGCCCACTCTTCTTTCACTACCAGTATAAGCCCAACACCACAATTAAATGTTGTTAACATTTCTTCATCTTGTACTTTGCCAATTTCTTTTATCTTTTTAAATACTGGTAAAACTTTAATCTTAGACAAATCAATTTCCGCACATAACTCATCTGGAATAATTCTCTTTAAATTTCCTTTTATTCCTCCGCCAGTAATATGCGCCATTCCTGTTATTTTTTCCGAATCTAAAATATTTTTCAATACCGGATAATATGCTGTATGCGGTTTCATAATAACATCAATAAATTTTTCTCCATCGACTTCACTATTTATTAAATCTGGATATATATCCATCAATAATCTTACTAATGAATAACCATTCGTATGTAATCCATTTGACGATACTGCCAATATAATATCTCCTGAACTAATTTTACTTCCATCAATAATTTTATCTTTGTCTACAACTCCAGCTATATTTGATGTTAATACATAAACTCCTTTATCCACAACCTGTGGCTGTATTGACGTTTCTCCACCGATTAACACGCACTCATTTTCTTTACAAGCATCTGAAACACCTTTTACTAATGTCTTTATTGTATCTTTTTCTGCTTTTCCACATACAATAGTATCTAAAACTGCAAGCGGTTTTGCATTCATAACAATAATATCATTAACTAAATGATTTATCATATCATGACAAATTGATTCTGTATATCCATGTTCAATGGCTAGTTTTTGCTTAGAACCTGGTTCTTCTGCTTTTAAAACTAATACCGGATGTTTAACATCATCAAAATTAAAATCATACAATGAAGCAAATGCTCCCATTCGATTTAATACTCTGACATCACCATTAGAAACATATTTTTCCATCTCATCTTTTATAGAATCAGTATATGAAATATTGACTCCCGCCTTACTATAAGAAATGTTATTTAATTCTTTTCCATTCAGAATATCTTCGACATTTACTTTTAACTCATTTGCTAATTTTATTAAGACATCTGAGCTAGGTAAAGCTGTACCATTTTCCCACTTAGAAATAGCTTGAAAGGAAATATTTAATTTTTCTCCAAGTTGTTTCTGTGTGATTCCTAATTCTTTTCGTTTTTGAGCTATAAAACTTCCAATACAATTATCCTGCATTACACCCTCCACTTTATAACTACCAATTGCTACTCTTTAATTTTATTCAATTTTTTATATTCTTTCAATAACCTAAAATAATAATTCTACTTACTTTTTCTACCTGTGGTTGAATTATCTATTTTTATATATTTAAACATTCAAAAAAGCTATGACTCTAAAACAAGCCATAGCTTTAATTTACACATAATTATCTTAAAATTTTATATACAATATACTTTTTTACTCTTCCGAAGTATCCTGAAGTGCCAGATAACCTTCTTCTCCGGTACGAATCTTCACTACATTTTCAATATCATATACGAAGACTTTACCGTCACCAATCTGTCCTGTATGAAGCACTGCTTTTGCAGCTTCCACAACTTTTTCGACCGGTACTAAGCTTACAACGATTTCAATTTTTACTTTCGGAAGCAGGTTCATATCCATTTCAACACCACGATAGTAAGCGGTTGCACCTTTTTGTACACCACAGCCTAATACGTTTGTGATGGTAACACCGGTTACTCCGATTTCATTCATTGCCTGCATAAAGTCATCGAGTTTATTTCTACGTGTGATAATAACCACTTTTGTCAGTTTATGTACATCTGTACCAACTTTCGGCTCTTTCACCAGTTCTGCCGGAGCCTGAGTTGCAGCCGGAGATTCTACCGGTCCTCTCTTTGTTCCCATTACGTTTGGAACATTTCCACCGCCCATGTTATCTGTTGTAACAAAGTCTGCATAACTGCTTGCAAGACCATGTTCTCTGATGTCCAGACCTGCGATTTCTTCATCGGCAGATACACGAAGACCTACGGTATGTTTTAATACGTTAAAGATGATAACCATTGTTACAACAACCCATGCAACGGTTGCGATAAATCCGATAAACTGAACTTCTAATAATTTAAATCCACCGCCTGTGAAAAGTCCTTTCCACTCTGTACCTGTTCCATCAGAGAAAAGACCTACACAAAGTGTTCCAAGTGCACCACACATTCCGTGTACACCGACAGCACCAACCGGGTCATCAATTTTACATACTTTGTCGATAAATTCAATACCAAATACAACTACAAATCCGGCTAAGATACCGATAATTGCAGCAGATGTCGGAGATACGGTATCACAGCTTGCGGTGATTCCAACCAGACCAGCCAGTGAACCATTTAAGGACATAGATACATCTGGTTTTTTGTATCTTACCCATGTGATTGCAAGTACGGTTAAAGTTGCAACTGCAGCTGCAAGGTTTGTTGTTACGAAAATTTTACCTGCGGTTACAATTGCATCTCCTTCCATGGAAACGGTAGATGCACCGTTAAATCCAAACCAGCAGAACCATAAAATAAATACACCAAGTGCACCGATTGTCAGGTTATGTCCCGGAATTGCTTTTGATTTTCCACTCTTTGAATATTTTCCGATACGAGGTCCTAAGATTTTTGCACCAACTAAAGCAGCAATACCACCGACCATATGAACGGCACAGGAACCGGCGAAATCATGGAAGCCCAGCTGTGATAACCAGCCGCCGCCCCAAATCCAGTGACCGGATACCGGGTAAACAACTAAACTGATTAAGAAACTGTAGATGCAGTAAGATGAGAATTTTGTTCTCTCAGCCATTGCACCAGAAACAATTGTTGCAGATGTGGCACAGAATACCGTCTGGAAAATCAGAAATGCCCAGAACGGAACGCCATCCGGAAGCATTGCTGTTCCATAGTTTGCTTCGGAGGCGATACCGGAAATCGAACCAAAAAATCCATTTCCTGCACCAAACATAATTCCGAAACCAACCAGCCAGAAGACCGGTGTTCCGATACAAAAGTCCATTAAGTTTTTCATGATAATGTTACCAGCGTTTTTTGCGCGGGTAAAACCGGTTTCTACCATAGCGAAACCAGCTTGCATAAAGAATACTAACGCGGCACCAACAAGCACCCATATCGTATTTACTGCTGAATAATCCATATTAATTTCCCCTTTCCTCAAGCTCACATTTTTCTAAATTTTATTTCATTTTATTTATACAACATTTTTCTAAAATACAAAAAGGTGCGCACTTTGCTCTCACAAAATACGCACCGTCGCATAAAGAAAAATGTGATGATACCAGGGTCGAAGGTCAAAAGTCGTTCGTGCTTGCACGATAACACTTTTGACTTTACGACCCGCACAAACATGAGAAAGTAGCAATTTACAAAGTAAATTAGCGGATTTCGAATGTTTGCAGAATTGCGTGAGCTGTTTACAGCGAAGCAATTCGTGGGTATCGAAATGTGATATATGTAATCGGAAAATGCCTTACATTTCCGCAATTACTGTTTTTTGTCCTCGGTATGTCCTGTAATATCCATCGGGTACTTTCCATCAAGACATGCCCTGCAGATTGGCAGTTTTCCTACCATTGACTGCAAATCTTCTAATTTCATATAACCAAGTGACTCAGCACCGATTATCTCTCTGATTTCATCTGCTGTGTGGGAAGAAGCAATAAGTTGTTTGTTGGATGGAATGTCCGTTCCAAA
>ERZ869983.348-NODE-348-length-15767-cov-13.520714_pt1 | contig 15767 bp, 10 predicted proteins | sample MGYA00521106_ERZ869983 | MGnify/ENA primary metagenome ERZ869983 (study PRJEB32232, sample SAMN07284972) | human gut metagenome | biome: human-associated habitat; material: feces | host: Homo sapiens | place: Tanzania | collected 2014-04-05 ...
ATGGTGTACTTATGCTGGCGGGCATTCAAATCCTTCAACGCCGCAGAGAACGACACATTATTATATTGTCGGGTGATACGTTGGGCATAAGACTGCTGAACCCAAAACAGCAGGAAGAGAAGAAGAAGCTCTCTGATTAGCTTGCCGCTAACGGGCATTGGTTTCCAAAAATCTCTCATAAATATATCCTCCTATCTTATTTCACCATCAATGTTCCGTCAATATACTCTATCTGTATGCGGTCGAAAGCATTCAAAATCTCCAGGTTCTGCTCCAAAGTCTTCGTCTTGTTCCAGTTGAAGAAGAGACGGATGTGCTGGGCACCGGCATCCACATACTCCACCTTGACATGATAGAAACCGGATAGCTGAGCCAGGATGGTTCCCAATTCAGCATCATCAAACACCACCGGCTTCATATCAAGCGAATCCTTCTTCTCTGCTGTTGCAGCACGAAGACTGTCATTCGTCAGCGCCTGGGTTGTTGCCAACTGTTCTGTCGCAGCCTTGTTATCCGCAGTCTGATCAGAAGCCGAGAACCCCAACCAGCCATTGTGAATCGCAGCCAAGGCTACCCCCGAAAGAAAGATGATGCCGACGATGGATGCGGCAATCTTCACCCGGTTACGATAAGCGCCCTTGGATTTGCCGGCATCTATCTCCATCTTATCCTCGTGATGTGCCTGAACAAACTCCTTCCAAGCCTCATCCACATCCACCTCCTTCGGATTGGCTTTCTTACCAGCCATTCTCGCCATCGCCAGTTCATGGAAGAACCCCTTCACTTCCTCATCGGCAAGCAGGCGCTCCACCTGCTCGTCAGTATATTTCTCGGGATGCTCCTGCATGTCAAAGAGCATCATCCGCTTTTCTTCTTTACTCATGTTTGTCATTGTCTTGCTCATTTAAATTGTTTCTTAATCCAGTCCATCGCCTTCGAGAGATGGTTGAATACCGTCACCTTGCTCACTCCCACTTCATCAGCCACCTCCTGATAAGATTTCTCCTGAAGATAGCGCAGACGGAAAATGAGTTGCCGGATAGGCGGTTCCAGGTCTTCGATGAGAAGCATCAGCCGGTCGAGTCGCTCGTCGGTATCTTCCGAGAGAATCACGTCGGCATCATCCAGCAGCAGCTTCGCCACCCTTTCCTTCACGCTCTTATGAGCTATCAGGTTGAGACAGCGGTTGCGTACGCTCCGCATCAAGTAACCATCCTCACTCCCAGGCACCAGAACCACATCATCGGCAAGAATCTGGGCGAATACTTCGCTCACCACATCCTTGCTCTCGTCATCATCCGAAAGAATGCATCTGGCCAGATTGTACATCTTCGCGTAATGCTGACGGAATAACTGTTCTATGTCCTTTTTTCTGTTCATATACTATCTATACAGTTGAGCCAAGCGAAAAACTAAGCAAAACATCAACTTTTTTGTTTTTTCCTTTAAATCCGAATCGAAATCACCAAGAATCTCCCCGAATTTGAATGCAAAAGTACACAATCTATCGGAGATAAAAGACAAATGGTAAGGATAAATCGATTTTCAGTTGATTTATTTGTTCATTCCAACATTTTTTAGTACTTTTGCCCACCAAATTACAAACAAGTAAATAAGATTGGTATAAAAATAGGTATTACCAAGATAAAATAAAGAATAGATTAGATAAAGGAGAATAAGATTATGGCAACGATTATTTATCCATCACCGATATTCGGTCCGGTAAACTCCCGCCGTCTGGGAGTTTCACTGGGCATCAACCTTATGCCATCTGATGGCAAGGTCTGCTCATTCGACTGCGTTTATTGCGAATGCGGATTCAACGCCGACTTCCGTCCTAAGAAGAAGCGCCCTACCCGCGAGGAGGTAAGAGAAGGATTGGAGAAGGTACTGAAGGAGCGCCACGACAACAACCAGCCTCTGGACGACATTACCTTCGCCGGAAACGGTGAACCTACGGGACACCCAGACTTCAAGGGCATCGTGGAAGATACGATGGAACTCTGCAAGAAATATTTCCAGGAAGCACAGGTATCCGTGCTCAGCAACGCCACCTATATATATAAGGAGGAAGTGAGAGAGGCGCTGATGCTCGTGGATAACAATATCCTGAAACTGGATACCGTGGATATGGATTACATCAAGAAGCTGGACCGCCCTCAGCAGCCTAACTACGACGTGAAGGATGTGATCAAATATCTGAAGATGTTTAAGGGGCACGTCATCATCCAGACCATGTTCCTGAGAGGTGACGGTTTGGACAATACCAGCGAACACTTCGTAGCTCCTTGGCTGGAGGCAGTGAAAGATATCCAGCCTCAGCAGGTAATGGTTTATACCATCGCCCGTGAAACACCAGACAAGTTGCTGGAAAAGGCACCAAAGGAAGTACTCGATGCCATCAAGGACCGTGTAGAGGCATTGGGCATCAAGTGTACAGCCAGCTATTAAGAGATAATCAGGATAAGAAAGAAAAGCAAGTAGAAAAAAGAAAGAATGAAAGCGAAAAGTAATATCCTTATTATCAGCGACATGTGTGGCTACGGAAAGGTATCTGCCGCTGTTCAGATGCCTATTCTCTCTTATATGGGACTCGACGTGTTCAATCTGCCAACCATGCTCATCAGCAACACCTTCCCATACGGCAAGTATGCCATTCTGGAATGCACTTCGTATATCGAGGAAGCCTTGCAGAAGTGGAACGAACTGGGCATTCACTTCGATGCCATCACCACGGGTTTCATGGCTTCGGAGCGTCAGGCTAAGCTGGTGGCACGCTATTGCAGAGAACAGGCAGCGCTGGGCACCGACATCTATGTGGATCCCGTGATGGGCGATTACGGCAAGCTCTATGGTGGAGCCAGTGAGAGTACCGTGAGATGCATGAAGGAGATGCTGAGCGTATCGCATCTCTGTTTTCCCAACTATACCGAGGCTTGCCTGCTGACGGATTCGGAATACAAGGAAGAGGGAATCTCGGAGAAGGAAGCCTATGATCTGGTAGATAAACTGAGAGCCATCGGTTCCCACTCCGTGCTCATCACCTCGTGCATCGTAGAGGGGCAGCATGCCGTGGTAGGTTTCAATCATCTTACAGAAGAGTATTTCCTCCTGCCCTACGAAGAAATCCCCGTTCAGTTCCCGGGCACCGGCGACATCTTCTCCAGCATCATCGTGGGCAGACTGAAGGATGGCGATCATCTCCGCCATGCCACCCGCATCGCCATGGATACCCTGCGCAACTGGATAGACATCAACAAGGATGACAAGGACAAGAACCGAGGAATTCCGATAGAAAGGCATCTGGGGGACTTGTAGATTGCCACCTTGCAAAAACGGAAGCAAGGGAATACCAATTAAATTATAATGGAAAAGAAAGAAACAAATACACTCAGTATATTTCAACGCCCAGTATGGGTAAGCCTGTTCGCCCTTACGGCTGCTATCTCGTGGGGATGGGCTTACCCATTGATAAAAATGGGAATGGAGGAATATCAGATTACAGCAGACATGACCGGAAGCAAGATGCTTTTTGCAGGCATCCGCTTCTTCATCTCCGGCATCATCATCCTTGCCATCGCCAGAAGCTCGCATCGTAAATTCGGATTCAAGAAGAAAGCTGTTCAAGAGAATGTCTGGTTCCTTCTCCTCTATGCACTCCTCAACACCACCCTTCATTATGCCTTCTTCTATTTCGGACTCTCGCATAATGCTGGAGCACGTTCGGCGATACTCAATTCGATGAGCGTCTTCACGGTGGTTATCTTTGCCTGCATCTTCTTCAAGAGCGACAGGATGACGTGGCGAAAGGCATTGGGCTGCATCATCGGTTTCATGGGTATCCTTGCCTTGAACCTTGGCGGAAAGGAAAGCGGAAGTTTCACCTTCCTGGGCGATGGTATGATTATCCTCAATGCCCTGTGTGGAGCCAGTGCTTCCCTGCTGACCCGAGGATTGAGCAAGAGGGTGGATGTTTTCGTAGGAACCGGTTATTCGCTGAGCATCGGTGGAGCCTTGCTGATGATTCCTGCTTTGTTGATGGGTGGCTATCTGCCAATCATCAGTCTCTGGGGCATCACTATCCTTCTGCTGCTCATCGCCATCTCAACCGTCAGTTTCGCACTCTACAACAAGTTGTTGAGCTGCAATCCTGTAGGAAAGGTAGCGATATACAATTCGCTCATCCCCGTAGTAGGAGCCATCACCTCCTGCCTCTGTCTTGGCGAAACCTTCTACTGGAAGTATCTGATAGCAGGCGCATTGGCTACTGCCGGAATTTATATCATCAATAAAGGGAAGAAATAAATTCCGGCTGTTGCCCATGCAACCCTTATAGAAAGCAAAGCCACCTATTTCAAGATACCCGTTTCGCTCTCCTCATTGTTGATATTCCGCTGTATCTTACGGTATTCCTTTCCCCGATTGATATTCCAGGCAACACCGATACGGAACAAATTACCTCCCGAATTGTCATAACCACGAACCTGCTTACGGAGTAATGCGTTGACGATTTCTGCTGAATAGGATTTCGGATGAGCCATAAACGGATTATGCATATAGAGCGTAAAATCGAAATCACCTATATGATAACTGGCTGAGGCAGCCAATGAAGGAGGATTATGCCCGATGTTCTCTCCCTCCATAAAATTCCAACCGTTATCAGCATACAGCATCACTGTCCATTTTCCCCAATATCCCTGTAATGTTCCACCATAATTATAAGCGGTATAACAATGACTGTACTCATCGCCCTTATTGAAAAAACGGTAAATACCTGCATTCACAGATAATATAAGGTGGTCGGGGATAATGTCAAACCGGGTATCATTCGTAAGATACAACATATTACAATGGGGCTGATTCGCCTGGGTATAAAGAAACTGATCATTTTCCGTGCGGGTGTATTTCGCCAAATTACAATGACGATTGATGCGATAATTCAAGGTAAAATCAGTATTTATCCTTGGTTTACTGAAAGAGAACGCAACCCAGTTCTCATATATACTGTTAGGCTTAAGCGAAGGATTACCTACGGTCCATTCCATACTGTTCTTTCGAATACGGGTATCTGAAATCATAGCTATCTGCGAAATATGCTGTGATAATTCACTTCCCAAGCGAATCTGAAACGAAGATGTCAAGGAATAAGCCAATGTGAGTTTCGGACGACAAAGCCAAAAACTAAATTCCTCATCTCCCTGTCGATAAGACTGATTACTCAACCCGAAGCCAGCCACATAAGTTAAACGGGATGTTCCTTCCTTGAATTGTCCCAAACTTCCCTTGATTTGTGCAAAACCATAAATACCCAATGAACGGATGCCATTCTCGCTAACCACATCACCCAAATACTGATTATCCATATATTTCCAGTTCAAATTGGTTCCTGCAGAAAAAGTAAAGGGTTTCAACCGGTTTTCATAGATAGCCTCGGCTATGAGCGAATAAGTCTTGCCATCTACCTGATACTGATAGGGTTCGCCCTCATCTTCATAATAGGACCCTTTTGTTCGGATATAAGTGCCCAAAACATCTACCGACAAAGACTGATGCTTGCCCAACTGATGATAGAAATACAAATCGAGCGCAGGAGTAAAATCCCTACCCTTGCTGGTTCTGTAAACAGGATACGCAGGCTTTCCAGATTCAGAAAACCACAGCTCATTCGATGTATAAGGCTGATTGCTGAAATCCGTGGTAAGCGTTGTCTGGAATACATATAATGCAGAATCAGCCAGATTATACTTCAACTGCAATGTATTATCAAAATTCCGAGTTGCCCCATTCATGATTTTTCGAGATATCTGATACTCAGAACCATCATGTAGATGATACTGGGCATCTTCATTATATTCGGATGCCTTATTATCCACATAAGTCTGCTCATATAAAATATTCAATTGACTCTTGCCCTTATTGACGGATGCATAGACATCGTTCGAACCGAGCTTGGTAGTTAACGCATTGGTCAAGTTAAAGCCCAAACTGCCACCCGATGAAGCCCTGCGGGTATGAATATCTATCACGTATGCAATATTCTTTCCATATCTTACGCCAGGACTGTCGATATAATCTACACTCATAATCGAAGCAACATCCAACATCTGCACATCATGCATATTGGCAAGAATGCCATTGATACGAACCTGCACTTCTCCTTTATTATCGGTAGCAGAAATGGAACGACCAGCCTCATCAACCCTGATATGAGGCAAAGCCAACTTTCCTAAAAGTGAAAAACCAGAAAAAGAACGCTGCTTCTGAATATCGCTTGGGAATATCAACTTGCCATCTTCCTTGTTGACTACTCGTGCCGCCTTCACAACAACCTCTTGCAAGGCTATAGAATCATTCGATACCTTCTGGATCTCCTGGGCACGTATTTCTACACAAGAGATCAATGCCCACAGCATCACCATAGCTGTTAACAATTTACTTTTCTTCATTGTCATCATATACTTTTTCTAAAACTTGTTTTCTGCTGCAAAGGTATCAAAAAGAGAAGACCGAAGCGAAAAATATGGCTGACATGAGTCTGACATTTATCAATTAACGAATATTATATCTAGTTTTATACCATCTTTCATAGAATTTCTGTACTTTTGCATTTGAATCTTTAAACAGTATATCATTTAAACAGAATAGATAATATGAAACTGAAAGCATATCATTCCATCCTCATCTTTGCCATCCTTGTGATGTCTGCGGCATTCTCCAGCGTAAGCAACTACCGCAAGGCACAGTATGCTATTGTACAAGATATGAACAAAGCTTTGGCTCTGACTCTTCAGGAAAATAAATATCAATGGATTACGCCTGATACCATCCAGAGCTACCGCTCACATCTCAGCATCGACCTGCTGAAGTCGACCAGTAATCTCTGCTATGTGATGGAAGACAGAAGAAGAGGCAAGAACAATTCCCAGCTGGGAAATAGCGCCAACCTGCTCAGCAGCAAAGAGATGCTTCTCAACGAGCATTCTATCCAAAGTTATGCTAACTGTTCGATGGCAGATATTTTCAGCATGAGTAACCAGCGGACACCTTTGACGCTTACTCTCATGGCTATGATTTGGGCTATTGCATCGCTATACTATCATCGCAGAAAACAACCCTGGAATCATGAGGCCGATATGTTCGGAACCATGTGTTATTCTCAAGACGAGGATTCCTTCTACAATCAGAAAAGCGGACAAGCCATCAAGTTTACACCGATGCAGCACCAGCTGATGCAACTCTTCTTCAACAATACGCATCATCAACTCTCCAAACAGGAGATTTGTGATGCTCTTTGGCCCAAGAAACCGGATGCCAGCGAAACGCTCTATACCTTGATTCGCCGTATCAAACCTGTGATTGAACAGAATAGCAACCTCATGATTGAGTCGGAAAGAGGCAAGTCTTACCGACTGATTATCAAATAAGTTCAGAAATGTCAGCCAAATGTCATACTTATTATTTGGCATTTTCCCATCTTCTTCATACCTTTGCAGCTAAAATACAAAAGAAGCAAAGATATGAAGAAGATTTTTTTGATAGCAGTTGTCTTGCTGATGATGATAAACTTCATCATCAACTATCATCATGAGGTTACGAAAGAGAAACATACACCCATGGCGGATTTCAAGACCAAGGTAGAGATGGCACCCATGAAGGAATACAATGACCCGGATTTCGGCTACGTTGTCAAGTATCCTTGCTTCTTCCAGCAGGAGGATACTTCGGTATCGGGATACCAGGGCTATGCCCGCTTCTCATTCACCAATCATGCCAACATCATCCTGGAGAGTTACGTTACCCCCAACTATAGCAACACCCTCCAGGCTTGTGCCGATTCTCTTGCCCAGAAGCTTCATTCAATGAGGACGATGCAGGCATCGAATAAAGCATTCATCCTCTCCGGTCCTGTCTATGAAAACGGAGTAAGAGTAGATGGCTACAGTCATTACGATAAATTCATCAAGAGTGGCAGAATACTCTTCGTCTATTCCCTCACCTATCCCGACTGTTACAAGCCAGCCATGCCCCGACTGTTCAAACTCATAGACGACTGGAGGGTATTGGGAGCATATTGATTTGCCTTAAAGATATCCTCACGAGCCTCTTGGGATTGTATAAGAACAGCTTTCAAAGAAAATAATTGCGCTTGATTATTTGCATATATCAAATATTAATTGTACATTTGCGGTGAAAATATAAACATCGAAGATTATGTCAATATTCAGTCGCCTCTTTGGAAGGAAGAACAATCTCACCGTAAGCTCTGACATCAAGAAGAAAGATGCCAGAAGCAGGAACATTGCCTTCGTGGATACCGAAGTGGGACTGAAAGACCATAAAATACACGACATCGGAGCATTGCGTTATGACGGAGCCACCTTTCACCAAGCATCGCAGACGGCACTGAACAAGTTCCTGCAAGAAGGAAAGGTTGACTATATCTGCGGGCATAACCTCATTCATCACGATGCCCGCTATCTCCAACTCAACGGCATACTGATAGATACCCTCTATCTCTCCCCGCTCCTCTTCCCCAAACGCCCTTACCATCATCTGGTAAAGGACGACAAGCTGATGAGTGAGCAGATGAACAATCCTGTCAATGACTGCGAGAAAGCCAAGGAGCTTTTGATGGATGAAATCGCCGCATGGAATCAATTATCAGAAAGGAAGAGGAAAATCTTCACCTTGCTGCTACAGCATGAAGAGGAATTCAGAGGATTCCTGATGTATGTGGGAGCCATCGAAAAGGATGATGCAATCAGAGACGTTTCTGAATTCATTCTTTCTGAATACAAGAATCATATTTGCGACCATGCCGATATTCCGGCTCTTGCAGCCCAGTCGCCTTGCGGCTTGGCATACGCCTTGGCTCTCATAGGCACAGACGATTACCAATCTGTAACCCCAGGTTGGGTACTCTGCCATTATCCCGAAGTAGAACATATCATCTATATGCTCTGCCATACCCAATGCACCGATGGCTGCGAGTATTGCAACCGCATGCTCGACATTCATCACAACCTGAAACAGCTCTTTGGCTATGATGCCTTCCGTACCTATGACGGCGAACCGCTGCAGGAACAGGCATCGCAGGCAGCAGTGGATGGCAAGTCATTATTGGCGATATTTCCTACAGGTGGCGGCAAGTCGCTCACCTTCCAGTTGCCAGCCCTGATGGATGGCAGAACCATACATGGACTCACCGTGGTTATCTCGCCTCTGCAATCATTGATGAAAGACCAGGTAGATAACCTCGCAGACCGCGGTTTCACCGATGCCGTAACCATCAACGGTCTCCTCGACCCAATCTCCCGCTCCCTAGCCATCGAACGAGTGCAGAGCGGAGATGCCACCTTATTATATATAGCACCAGAGATGTTGCGCTCCAAAACCATCGAGCGCATCCTGATGGCACGGCATGTGGTGAGATTCGTCATTGACGAAGCTCACTGCTTCTCTGCATGGGGACAAGACTTCCGTGTGGATTACCTATATATCGGCAAGTTTATCAAGGAATACCAGGAACGTAAGTTTGGCAAGGACGCTATAGCCCGCAACCATGGTCAAACCCTGATACCCGTATCTTGCTTCACCGCCACTGCAAAACAGAAGGTGGTACAGGACATCTGCGACTATTTCAAGCATTGGCTGGGTACCGACCTCCAGCTCTTCGCCTCATCAGCCTCACGTACCAACCTGCACTATTCCGTTATCCACGTAGATAGTGACGGCAATAAATACAATCTCCTGCGCTCGTTGGTAGAGCAGGCTGATTGCCCTACCATCATCTACGTATCCCGCACCAAGCGAACCCGTGAACTCACCCAAAAACTGACACGTGACGGCATATCTGCCCTGCCCTATAATGGCAAGATGGATGCCGATGAGAAGATACACAATCAGGATGCCTTCATGAGCGATAAGGTTAGAATCATCGTTGCCACCTCCGCCTTCGGTATGGGAGTAGATAAGAGCGATGTGGGGCTGGTTATCCACTACGACATCTCCGACTCTCTGGAGAACTATGTACAGGAGGCTGGACGTGCAGGAAGAGACCCACACCTCAATGCCAAATGCTATGTACTCTATAGCGATGAGGACTTGGACAAGCACTTCATCCTGCTCAACCAAACCAAGCTGAGCATCAGCGAGATACAACAGGTATGGAAAGCCATTAAGGATTTTACCAAGCAGCGCCCACATGTAAGTTGTTCGGCACTGGAGATAGCCCGCCAAGCCGGTTGGGATGACTCGGTATCCGACATAGAAACCCGTGTCCGCACCGCCCTTTCTGCTCTAGAACAGAGCGGATACATAGAGCGTGGCAACAACATTCCGCACGTCTATGCCACAGGTATCACTGTCAAGAACATGGACGAGGCAAGACTGCGCCTCACCGAATCACCCCTGTTCTCTGAAGATGAGATGCAGAATGCCATCCGCATCATCAAGTCGCTCATCACCCAGAAGCATATAGCCAAGGCACAGGATAGCGAGGCTGAATCCCGCATCGATTACCTCGCCGACATCCTAGGACTCAGTAAGCGAGACGTCATCTCCTCCGTTGACCGAATGCGACAGGAAGGCATCCTTGCCGATACCCGTGATATCTCTGCCTATCTGCAAGACATCAGCGACAAGCAACGCAAGCCTCAGCAGATGCTGGAGAACTTCGCCAAACTGGAAAGATACATCCTGGAACATATCCCAGATGAATCGCTGCATATCACATACAAACAACTCAATGACAATGCCGTACACGACGGCATCAACACTTCTACAGAAAAGAAAATCCGCACACTGCTATACTTCCTGGCAGTGAAGGGATATGCGCACAAGAAGGAAGACGGCGTCCGCAATCTCATCGTGACAAGAGACAAGGACATAGAGACCATCATCAAGCGATTCGAAAGACGAATTGAAGTTTGCCGATTCATTATCGAAAGACTATACAGCCTGGCTGAAGAAAACAGTAAAACTATAACAGAAGAGAGCAACAATAGCTCTTCTGTAGATTCAAAAGAGAAGCCTCTTCAATTCTCGGTAGTCGAACTTCTGAACGATCTGAAATCCAGCAACCAGTCACTCTTCTCCGACTTCTCTTCCCTGCAGTTGGAAGACGTGGAGGAAGCCTTGCTCTATCTCTCCAAGATAGGAGCCATGAAGCTGGAAGGAGGATTCCTGGTACTCTACAATGCGATGGCGATTAAGCGCACCAAGGAACTTCGCCTCCGCTATAAGCAGGAGGATTACCGCATGCTCAATGAATTCTACAAGCAGAAGATTCAGCAGATACACATCGTGGGCGAATATGCCAACCTGATGGTAAGGGATTACGATGCCGCCCTGCAATATGTGCAGGATTACTTCCAGATGGACTACCATTGCTTCATCTCAAAGTACTTCAAGGGCAACCGGGAGACTGAGATAGAGCGCAACGTAACACCTTCGAAGTATAAGAAACTCTTCGGAATACTCTCCAAGCGACAGAAGGAAATCATCGACGACCACGAGTCTCGCTGCATCGTAGTCGCTGCCGGTCCTGGCAGCGGCAAGACACGTGTGCTCGTACATAAGCTTGCCTCTCTCCTGCTGCTGGAAGATGTAAAGCACGAACAACTCCTGATGCTCACTTTCTCTCGTGCAGCCGCTACCGAATTCAAGCAGCGACTGATGCAACTCATAGACAATGCCGCCCATTTCGTAGAAATCAAGACCTTCCATTCTTACTGCTTCGACCTGCTAGGCAGAGTTGGCAATCTGGATGAGGCAGGAGATGTGGTTAAGCAAGCCGCCGAAATGATCAACAATGGAGAAGTAGAACCCAATCGCATCAGCAAGACCGTGCTCGTCATCGACGAGGCGCAAGACATGAGCAAGGATGACTATGCCCTTGTCTCTGCTCTGATGAAAGCCAATGAAGAGATGAGGGTGATTGCCGTAGGCGATGATGACCAGAACATCTATGAGTTTAGAGGTTCCAACTCGCGGTATCTCTATGAACTGACCCAGACAGAGCACAGCCGTTTCATCGAGATGACGGAGAATTACCGCAGTCTTCGCCATATCGTGAATGCTGCCAACGACTTCGCCCGCAATATCCGTCAGCGAATCAAATCTACCCCTATCATCTCCATGAGTCAAGAAGATGGAGAGGTAAGAATCGTTAAGCATCCATATGAGATTCAGGAGAGAAAGGTTTATATGTATCAGCCTATCCTAGAAGATGTTACGCGATTACTTGGAAGCAACGCTTCAAAAAAATCCGATGCATCTTCCCGCAAGAAGAACGAAACCATCAGTATCCTCACGCAGACCAATGAAGAGGCAGTCATCATGCTGGCTCTTCTTCACAGCCATAACATCAAGGCCAAGCTAGTGCAATCAATGGACGGCTTGCGCTTCTGGAATCTGGCAGAGGTAAGATACTTCTTGAAGAAGATAGACCAAGGCCTCAAGGAGACGAAATCCCCTATCATCCCTGATGATATTTGGGAAACAACCAAGCAGCTGACCTTCCAAAAGTATGCTACCAGCCAGGCATTACCATACCTGCGCCGCAGCCTTCAGATATTTGAGCAGACCAATCGGGCCAAGTACTACAGCGATCTGAGGGAGTTCGTGTTTGAATCATCAGTAGAAGACTTCTGTGACATCTCGAAATCAGACATCGTGGTCAGCACCATCCACAAGGCAAAAGGTCATGAGTTCGACCATGTACTGATGCTCATTACCCATCCCGAGCATCCTACCGATGACATACTGCGCCGATACTATGTAGGTATGACCCGTGCCAAGCGTACACTAACCATCCACACCAACGGCAATCTCTTCGACAGCCTGAAAAGTGCCCAGCATCTCTATGATGCCCAAGCCTACGATGAGCCCAACGAAATAGTGCTTCAGCTCTCACACAAGGATGTAAACCTGGGCTTCTCCAAGCCTCACAAGGATGCTATCCTTTGCCTGAGAAGCGGTATGCCGCTAACCTATCACGACCATTGCCTCTGTCTCCCATCAACAGGCAGAGACATAGCCCAGCTCTCCATCAAGATGAAGGAGAAACTTGGCAAATGGGAGTTGAAAGGCTACAAGGTAACCGCTGCCCGAATCCGCTTCATCGTGGCATGGAAATCAAAGGATGCACCGAGGGATGAGAAGGAATCTGCCATCGTGCTCGCAGATTTGGAGATGAAAAAATAAGGTAAATTCATCAAAAATCTATCACCAAACGCTATTTATCCTTTCTTTTTATACACAAAAGTGTAATTCTTAAGCCGCACTCTTGAGAAATACACTTTTGTGTCAAAGGCTTTTTCCTATAAAGCTATACTTTTGCAGCAGAAAAATAAAAGAATCAAGCAAAACTGTAGCAATATGAAGGAAAAAGTAATTTTTACCACAGCGTTGTGCCTCTCGGCTATGACTCCGATGATGGCGCAGAATATCACCGGCAAGGTGATGAATACCAAGGGAGAACCTTTGGCGTTTGCCAATGTAGTATTATTGAATAGAACAGACTCGGCTTTCGTCAAGGGCGCAGTGAGTGGAGAAGATGGCAGCTTTGTCATCGACTCTTCCTGCAACGGCGGAATCATCAAGGTGACCTCCGTAGGCTATAAGACAATCTGCAAGGATTGCACTGGCGAGAATGTGGGCATTATCAAGATGGAAGAAGACAGCAAGATGCTCGGCGAAGTTGTCGTGAAGTCATCCCTGCCTAAGACTATCCTGAAGAATGGCGGAATGACGACAACCGTTGTCGGATCCGTACTTGAGAAGGCAGGAACCATGGAGAACCTGCTCCACCGCATCCCTAACGTTTCTGCCCAAAATGGCAGCATCAAGGTCTTCGGACGCGGTGAGCCTGTTATCTATATCAATGGACGACAGATGAGAGACAAGAGCGAGCTGGACCGTTTGCATTCAGATAACATCAAGTCGGTGGAAGTCATCACTAACCCTGGTGCCCGTTACGCTGCCAGCACCAAGGCGGTCATCCGTATCACAACTAAGAAGATACAAGGCGAGGGCTTCGGATTTGACGCTACAACAGAAGGATCGTACGACGAGAAAAAGAACATTGGAGGATATGGCAGGCTGAATATGAACTATCGCAAGAATGGATTAGAGTTAGGCGCATACGCCTTTGGAGCAAGACAATACCAGCCAGACAATAAAGACTTTCAGCAGAAGACTTATCTTGACAAGACTTGGAACCAGAAAAGTGAGATAAGACAAGTAGGTATTATCGAAGCCATGAACTTTCGCTTGGATGCCAGCTACCAGTTGGATGCCAACAACTCTATAGGTGCCAACTTTGGTTTTCTTAGAAATCCTAAGCAAACATGGAACGGCGATATGAGTTCTTCTATATTGCAAGACGAAGAATTGTCTGAAAATTCTGATAGTCATGCTGATTTCTTTTGGCAGAAGAATAATCTTTCAAGCAATATTTACTATGTAGGAAAGATTGGTAAGCTCAGCATCGATTTCAATACAGATTGGCTATGGTCGAAGGAATACCAGAACGATGTTACCAAAGAGCAATACCAGGAAGTGGGGATGAATGCACAAAGCCAAACGGCTCATAGCTTGACTAACAAGGACTATCATCTGCTCGCTTCCAAACTGGTGCTTTCTTACCCATTATTAGGAGGTAATTTATCTTTGGGTGGTGAATATTCCAATACCCATCGTACCTCAAAGTATCAAGTGGTGCCAACTAACTTGGTATCGGATGACAACAGCCGTATTACAGAAAGTATGACATCTTCATTCTTGACCTATTCAAGAGATTTCGGTAATCTGAGTTTGGAGGCAGGTATGAGATACGAGTACATCGACTTCAATTACTATGAATATGGCAAGTATGTGCCTGGGCAAAGCAAGTCGTATGGCAATTGGTTCCCATCGCTCAGCTTATCGATGCCTGTGGGCAAGGTACAGATGCAGCTGAGCTATGCAGCCGACATTAATCGTCCTTCCTATCATAATTTGCGCAGTGGCATTCAGTATGATAACCGATACACGTATGAAACGGGAAATCCATTTCTGGTATCTCAGATAAGCAGAAATCTCAACTACGAGTTGGCTTACAAATGGTTGACATTCGACATGACCTACAGTCATACTTCACATCCAATTATGTCAACAGTGGAGACTTATAAGGATAATCCAGCAATAGGCTTGATGAAGCCTGTGAATGGGAATTCGTATAATGACGTAGAGGCATCCATCAACTTGCGCCCTTCGTTTGGCATCTGGCATCCTTCGCTTACAGCATCCATTGACAAGCAATGGTTTGATATGGAGACGCACGATGGGAAATCGCTCAATAAGCCAATGGCTTCATTCCGTTTAGACAACACCCTCAACACCAAATTAGGAATGTTTACGTTGATGATGTCGTATATCACGAAAGGTCATGAAGAAAATCTGTATCTGTACAAGCCAATGTTTTGCACGAATGTTTCCGCATATAAGGCTTTCTTGAAAGACCATTTGTCGTTTCAGCTCTTCATCTATGATTTGTTCGGGACAAACGATAGCCACATGATTGCTCATTTTGGCAAAATAAAGGAAATGGTGTATGATGGACTGTCAACAAGCAAAGTTTCGCTTACTGTACGGTATAAGTTCAACACTACAAGAAGCAAATATAAGGGTACGGGTGCTGGAGAAAGCCAGAAGAACAGAATGTAATCTGTCTGCAGCATCCGGTAATGGTGTAATGACAATAAATCTCTCTATAAATGAACAAC
>ERZ869983.350-NODE-350-length-15746-cov-5.282724_pt1 | contig 15746 bp, 9 predicted proteins | sample MGYA00521106_ERZ869983 | MGnify/ENA primary metagenome ERZ869983 (study PRJEB32232, sample SAMN07284972) | human gut metagenome | biome: human-associated habitat; material: feces | host: Homo sapiens | place: Tanzania | collected 2014-04-05 ...
GAGGTGTACGATGCCCGGCTGGAAGGGGAGCTTTCCGGCTGGCACGGCGTAAAGACCGGGCCGAACACCCTGCCCATCACCGGCATGAACACGGTGCCCATCCGGGAACAGGAAGCCTTTGCGGGCAAGCTGCTGCGCACCCCTAACGGCGAGACCGTGCTGGACTTTGGGCAGAACATGGCTGGCTATGTGGAGATGAAGCTGACCGCCCACGCCGGGCAGAAACTCCGGCTGCTGTGCGGTGAAGCACTGGACGAGAACGGTAATTTTACGCAGGAGAACTTCCAGGACCGCAACCGCCACAAGGAGGGCGGCACGGCGCAGCTGCTGGAGCTTATCTGCAAAGAGGGCGAGAACCACTACAAGCCCAGCTTTACCATCATGGGCTTCCGGTACGCAAAGGTGGAAACGGACATCGACCTGACCGGGGCAGAGTTTACCGCCCACGCCGTCTATTCGGAGATGCCGGTCACCGGCAGCTTTGCGTGCGGCAATGCCGATGTGGACCGGCTGGTGCAAAACAGCGTGTGGAGCCAGAAGGGCAACTTCTGCGATATCCCCACCGACTGCCCCACCCGCGAGCGCGCCGGCTGGACGGGAGATATGGGAGTGTTCATCGAGACCGGTCTGACCCTGATGGACTGCTACCCGGTGGTGGAAAAATGGCTGGCAGAATGCCGCCTGAACCAGTACCCGGATGGGCGCATGGCAAACATTGCGCCGCCTACCAGCCGCCCCGGCTATATGACCCCCATGCTCTGTATGTCGGCAGGCTGGGGCGATGCCGCCATTCTGGTGCCCTACGCCCTTTATAAGCGCACCGGCGACCGCAAGATTCTGGCGGATAACTACGAGATGATGCAAAAGTGGTATGGCTTCCTGCTTGGCCGTGCTCAGCAGACTACTGAGGAGCAGCAGACCGGTGCATACGCCAAGTATACGGTGCTGAACGGCTTGGACTACGGCGAGTGGTGCGAGCCGGGCATTACCCCCATGCAGGCCATGATGAACCCGCGCAAGAGCGTGGGCACGGCGTATCTGGCTTATTCCGGGCGGCTTCTGGCAGAAATTGCGCAGGCGCTGGGCAAGGCAGAGGACGCAGCGCAGTACCGCGACACGGCAGAAAAGGCGGTCAAGGCGTACCGCGCCGCCTTTACGGATAAGGGGAAAATCACTTCGGACCGCCAGTGTGAATACGTCCGTGCCATTGCCTTTGCATTGCTGGGCGAGGAGGAGAGCCAGGCCGCTGCGGATACGCTGAACCGGATGGTGGTGGACAACAGCTACCACCTGAACACCGGCTTCCTTTCTACGCCCTTCCTCTGCGAGGTGCTGGCAAAGTACGGCTATGCCGATACCGCTTACAGACTGCTGTTGCAGGACACCGCCCCCAGCTGGCTCTACGAGGTCAAGCAGGGCGCTACCACCGTCTGGGAGACATGGACGGGCATTGACGCAAACGGCCACCCCAGCGAATCCCTGAACCATTACTCTTACGGTGCCATCTGCGGCTGGCTGTTCGGCGGCGTGTGCGGCATCCATCTGGCAGGGGAGACCCTGACCATCGCCCCCACCCCAAATCCTGCTCTGGGCTGGGCAAAGGCGGTGTACGATTCCCCGGTGGGGCGCATTGAAAGCGGCTGGCAGTATGCAGGCGATGCCGTGACCTACACCATCACCGTGCCCTGCAATGGGACAGCAGAAGTCACCCTCCCGGATGGCAGAAGCCTGACCCTGCAGCCGGGCACCCACACCCTGTAACGCAAAAGATTCCCCGCAAAACACAACGCCCCGCACCGGAAGGAGTAACCGGTGCGGGGCGTTGCTTTTATGGGGATAATGAAGAAGAAAATGATGAGAAAATGGCAGATCAGAATTTTTGTGCAAGGTATTTTGCACTGAGCTGGAAGCTCTTGACGGGGGAATTGTCCACCCAGTTGCGGTGGCTTTCCAGAATGACGGCATCCACATCCATGGCAAGGGCCTGTGCCATCAGGCTGTCAAGGTCCATGTTGCCGGTGCCCAGCTCCATGCTGTCGGTTTTCAGGATGGGCGTGATGGCGCTGCCGGTGATGCGGGTGCCCCGGTCGTTGATGTGCCACAGCTTCATGCGGGAGCCGAGCCGCTGCATCCATGCCAGCGCGTTTGCACCGCCCTCGGTGAACCAGTAGCTGTCAAACTCAAAGTTGACAAAGGCAGGGTCAGTCTCTTCTAAGAGGATGTCGTAGGCGCGCTTTTCTGCGTTCACATGCCGCAGCTCGCAGTTGTGGTTGTGGTAGAGCAGATGGATGCCCTCGGCCGCCAGGGCTTCGCCGGCTTTGTTCAGCCGCTGCGCAAGTTCGTGCATGGTGGCTTCATCGCCGTAATCAAACCGGTACATCCCGGTGATGACCACATACTGTGTGCCGAAGCTCTTGGCTTCCTCGGCCACTGCGTGGGCATCCCGTTCCAGAGAGCCAAGGTCGGTGTGCAGGCTGACCACCTTCAGGCCGGCCTCCTGCACCAGCTTGTGCCAGTCCAGATTGCCGCCCTTGCCCACCGGCATCCCGGCGGCCTTGGTCAGCAGCTTTACCACAAAGCCAATGGGATGGATCATAAATCCACACAGTTCAATGCCGTCGTACCCGGCGGCTTTCATGGCAGCAAGGGTCTCTTTGGCCTGCTGCTCGTTGCTTAGTACAGTGCCCAGCATAAATTGCTGCACGGCTTTGATGGGCATATTTTACCCCTCCAGTTTGAAAGTCTTACCCGGCGTGATGCCGTTTTCGTTAAAGCTGTCCACGCAGACATAGTATTCCTGCCCGGCGGTCAGGGTGGAAAGGGTCACTTCGTCTGCGTCATACACCAGCCAGCTCAGATAAAGCTTGTCGGGCGCAACGCCGTAGCGGACATTGCAGCCCTGTGCATTTTCGATGTGCTTCCAAGTGATCTTTGCATCCAGTGCATCCACACGAACCCCGGCGGCTTCGGCCTGTGCGGGCTTTGCGCCTTCGCCGTTGCCGAACACCCGCAGGCCGCTGATGCGCAGCGCCTGTCCGTAGGGCAGCGCACCGCCGGTCACACGGACGTACCGGGCGCGGATGCCGTCTGCATATTCGTAGTAGCCGTTGGAGCACTCCCGGGCAACGGTTTCGCGGATCGTCCAGTCTGCGCCGTTCACACTGGTCTCCACCGTGTAATGGGAGAGCTGCGGCCGGGTCTCGATGTGGCGGGTCTTGCGGTCATCGCCGTAGCTGTCGGCAGGGAAGTCCACCACCAGCTTTTCGTCTGCCATGTTCACCTGAATGGCACGGACATCACTCTCTTTGCCCAAATCCACACACAGCCATTCGCCCGGCTCCGGGCTGGCGGCGCTCCACCAGCTGCGGCAGTCCTCGTTGACTGCCCATTCCGGGCTGCTGTTTTCTGCGGTGCTGGAGGCCGTGACCGGCTTTTTGTAGCTCAGCAGCATCCATTCCGGCTGCTGGCTGGCGGCATCAAAGCGGCCTGCCGGGATGCGGTGGGGGTAATCGGCAAAGTTCTGGTTGCAGTAAAGCACGCCGTCCTTGTCGAACCCGGCAGGGAACAGCCCCACCCGGCGCTCAAAGTCATAGTTGACGGAGATGCGCATGGTGGAAGCGTGCCACCAGTTGCCGTAGGTATCGGCAATGGTGCTGCCGTGGCCTGCGCCGGTGATGAATCCGCCGGGCTTTGCGGAAAACGGATTGGATGCCTGCCGCACAAAGGGGCCCAGCGGAGAACGGGAGGTGTATACACCGTCGGCGTAAGTGTTGTACTGGGTGCCAGGGCAGGCATATTGCAGGTAATAGACACCGTCATGCTTTGTCATAAAGGCACCCTCAATGTAGGGCTTGCCGATGGCGTTGAACATGGCAGTCAGGCTTTCGACACTCAGACCGGGGATATTTGCCATCTGCGGCGGCAGATTCAGCTTGCCGGTCTCAGGGTCATAGAACTGCTTCATGGACTGGTACAGCACGCTGGCTTCCCGGTCCACGATGCCGTTGTTGCCGGGGCGTTCGTAGCCCAGTACGGTTTCATTGCCGAAGATCAGCTCCTGCTTTTCACCGATGGGGGTCATGGTGTCCGGGTCCAGCTCTACGCCGTAGATGGGGGAGATGTTGGAGCAGCCCCAGTAGAAGTACACCCGGCCATCGTCATCGCAGAACAGATCCGGGTCCCAGAAGGCAAAGGGGGCAGACACTTCGGTAAACGGCTCGCTCAGGGGGTCAGTGGTGCGCAGGATGGGACAGTTGCGCTCCTTGCGGCTGGCGCAGAAGTAGAGATAATCGCCCACCTGCCGCACATCCGGTGCGTAGTCGTAGATCAGCAGGCCGGGGTCTGCATGGAAGTCCCAGTTCAGCAGATCCTCCGAATACCAGAAGCCCGCCGACATGGAAACAAAGAGATAATATTTGCCCTTGAAATAAACCAGTGTCGGGTCTGCACCCTCCCGGAAACCCGCCACGCGCGGGCCTTCCTTCATGTGCTGGTAGCGGTAGCCCAGATCAAGGGGGTTGCAATAGGTCTGTTTCATCGAATCACTCCTTGGAAATACCCTGCAATACACGGTTCAGCTGCTTGATGTCCTCCTCGGAAGCGCCTGCCTGCATCAGCATGGATTCAATGGTCATCCGCTGCATGGCGCGCTCCATCATGGCCACCAGAGCCGGGTTATCCTTCACGGCGGCGGCCACATCGCCGCGGGCAGCGGCGGCTTTATCGGAGATCTGCTTCAGGATGGGGCCAGCCTTGGGGTCTGCCATGGCTTTGGCCATGTTGTCCTTCACCGACCAGCAGCTGGCATCCAGCTCCCCGTCAAACCAGTTGGTCACGTTCTTGCGGTTGTCCATGGCGTAGTCCGGGTTGGGGGTGTCCACCTTGTTTACCAGAATTACGCTGCTGTGCTCGCCGGAGCGTGCCTCAATGCTGTGCTTGCCGGTGATGGGCAGCTGGAAGGTGAATACCTTGTCGCCCTGCTTGGTCTCCACCAGCTGGCCGTCCTTGTACAGCGAAACTTCCGGCAGATTGGAGTAGACCTTGATCTCGGTCACATCCTCGGCGCGGTCCACATAGCGGCTGCCGCACAGGTGCACGAAGGGCTCCTTGCTCCAATAGGCCTTGTAGAGATAGAAGGGGTCTTTTTTGAGCTTGCGGTCAAAGGTGACAAGTCCCTTCTGGTTCTCGCCGTGCTTGCCGCCCTCGTCCCGGCCATCGGCGGCAAAGTCGAACATATTCCACACATGGGTCGCCCACAGCCACGGACGTTCGGCGATCATCTTTGCCATGTGCTCGTGGTAAACGCACTGGTAGCTCTCGGTGTAGTCGCCCTTTTCCGGGTGGCTGCTCTGGTACTGGGGGTTGGCATCTGCGCCATACTCCGAAAAGCCGATGCAGCGGTCGGGGTAATCGGCGTGGTACTTGTCAAAGAACTCGTCGTTCTGCTCCAGTTCCCCCAGATACCAGCCGAAGTAGAGGTTGTAGCTGTTCACATCCGGGATCTCCAGAATGGGGCTGGTGGTCTCCAGCATGAACACATTTGCCATGGTGGTCTTGCGGGTGGGGTCCAGCTTGTGGGCCAGCTGGTTCAGCAGACGGTGGTTTTCCAGCAGATCCTCGTTGACAGCGGATGCGGCGGTGATCTCGTTGGACAGGCCCCACACGGCAATGCAGGGGTGGTTGTAGTTCTGGACGATCAACTCTTCCATCTGGGTCAGGGTGTTGGCACGGCCGTTGGTCATGTGCATGGTGATGTAGGGGATCTCTGCCCAGATGACAAGACCCTTTTCATCGCACAGGTCATAGAAATACTGCGCATGCTGATAGTGGGCCAGACGGATGGTGTTGGCCCCGATCTCCAGAATGAGGGCAATGTCCTCCTCCATCATTTCGTTGGTCAGAGCAATGCCTGCGTCTTTGCGGTCCTGATGGCGGGAAACACCGCGCAGCGGATAGCTGCGGCCATTCAGGATAAAGCCCTTCTGCGGGTCAAACTCAAATTTCCGGCAGCCGAACCGGGCAGAAGCCTCCTCGCCATTGTCCAGCTTGGCAGAAACAGCATACAGGAACGGGTCGTCGATGCCGTCCCAGAGGTGTGCATTGTCCAGCGTGAAAACAGCCTTTGCGGTGCCGTTTTCCACCGGGGCGGTGATGCTCTGGCCTTCCAGCGCAAAGGTCACGCTCTGTGCGCCCACCACGGCGGCTTCCACGGTGACTTCGGCGGTCTTAGCGGCAAGGTCGGTGACGATGGGCGTTACCTTCAGAGCCGGTGCGCCGTTTGCGGGCAAAGCGAAATGCTCTGCCGGAACGATGTGCAGAGTTACATCGCGGTAAATGCCGCCGTAGAAGGTGAAGTCTGCCTTCTGGGGGTACACGGTGTCGTTGTCGCTGTTGTCCACGCGGATCGCCAGCAGATTTTCCTCTTTGAGATGGTCGGTCAGGTCAACCCGGAAGGTAGAATAGCCGCCCTTGTGCTCGGCCAGCTTTTCACCGTTCAGGTAAACGGCGGCGGTCATGGCTGCGCCGTCCAGCTGCAAAACAGCCTTGCCGCCTGCCGGGATGGCGGGCTTTGCCAGGGCCAGCGTATACCAGCAGGTGCCGCGGTAGTAATCGTTGCCGCCGTCCTGACCGTCCACTGCGTTCCATGTGTGGGGCAGGGTAATGGCCTCGCCCATCACGGCGGTGGGGATGCCGGGGTTCTCCTTGGTAAAATGCCAATTGCTATGATTCAGCAGGATGGTCTTGCTCATGGTAAAAACTCCTTTATGAAAAATGGATAGAACCAGCAAAACCGAACGAGCGATTCTGCCCCTTCGGTTTTGCAAGGTATTACTGCATATTTTCGGCGATCACTTCGTGCCGAAGGGCTTCTTTTTTCTCAGCAATGCGCTTCTGGATGTTGACCATTTCCTCCTTGGTCAGCGGACAGGTGCGCATCGCACACAGGGTAATGACCCAGCCGATGATAGGCAGGCCGTACTTGATGGCCAGCGTCATCCAGAAAATCGCCGGAGTGGAGGCATCTGTGGGCTGGGGCATCGTGGTCGTGTAGCCCAGAATGGCCACAGCACCCGTTGCGATGACTGCTGCAAAGGAAGTGATGAGCTTGTCAATCAGGCTGTAAGTGCCGGAAACGACAGCCGGAATGTAGCGGCCGCTGCGGTCAAGCTCGTGGTCGATGGTATCCGCCATGTAAGAGTTGTTCGCGGTCGTGATGCACATATTGGAACCATTCTGCAGCAGGGTGAGCAGAACGTAAACGATCATGTTCCAACTGCCCATAACGCCGATCTGCTTGGGGTCTGTGAAAATGAAGAACAAAACCAGAACAGCGGTAACGGCCATGCTGACATAACTCCATGTCACGATGCCCTTTTTGCTGCCGTGCTTTCCAATGTACTTTGCGCCAAAGGCCGCAAAGAAGATGGAAGGAACCATACTGATGACGGTGAGGATCGTACCAAGGCCCATGTTGCCGATCAAAATACCATTGAATAAGGTGTTGATGATCGCCTGGCTACCGACCTGCTGTGCCAGCTTATCAGAAGCATTGGAAGCAATCAGGCACTGCAGCGGCTTGTTGTGCTTGAGCACCTCCACGACATCGGCCATTTTCAGAGGCTCGCGCTTTTTGCTCGTGCCCTCAAAGGTTTCGGGCTTATCATAAGCCGAAACGCCAAAGCAGACCAGCAAAGTGCCGATACCGGCCACGACCAGAACCACGGCGCAGGCTGCGGACAGAAATTCCTGATTGTAGGTGCCGCCGAATTTGGGAAGCAGAACAACATTGAATACCATGCTCATGGCCATCGGGACGAGATAGTTGAATGCCGTGGTCCAGACGCCCAGTGTAGGACGCTGCTTAGGATCGTTGGTCATGATGGCGGGGATGGTCTGTGCGGTCATGTTTGTAACGGTGTAGCCGATGATATAAATAACGTAGGTCAGGCTGAACATCATCACGCCGAAACCTTTGCCGGAGGTCAGCGTGAACATACACAGCAGGCCTACCGCTTCAATCAGGTAACCGGAAACGAGCAGGATGCGCAGCTTGCCGAACCGGGTGTCGACACGGTCGTAGACGAAGGCCAGCATCGGGTCGGTAAAGCCGTCCAGAATGCGGGCCAGCATCAGGATGATGCCCACGGTTGCGGTGGTGATGCCGTAGCCGATGCTGGCCGAATAACTGGCCATGCCGATGAGGGAATAGACGCTCATGCCCACAAAGGCGTTGCAGGCATAGCAGATGATCTGCCAGAGTTTTGCACGGCGGTACTGTACGCCGTCCACTTCACTGGCGCTGGGTTTCTTTTGGAACATCATAATTTTCCTCCTTTTTGTGTAACCAAGGCTCCGCTTTTCCTGCCACTAGAATAACAGAATGCAGCCGGGACTGCTGGATGAAAAATCGAAAACGAGGACAAAAATTCGTGCAATAATTTGCGGTACACGAATTTACATCCATCTTCGTGACTTATTGACCTGTAAGGGCAAAACAGGTCTGCTACAATAGCCTCAACACCAACAGCGACTACTGGGCACAGGAGCAACTGCTCCATTCCAGCTTTACAGAGCCCAGCGGCATTGCCTGCGACCATTATCATCGGTACGAAGAAGATATTAAGCTGCTGGCCGATGCCGGGCTGAACGCCTACCGCTTTTCCATCGAGTGGGCACGGGTGGAGCCGGAGGAAGGAAAGTTCGACCCGGAAGCCATTGAACACTACCGCAAGGTGATCGCCTGCTGCAAGGCACACGGCGTAGAGCCCATCGTCACCCTGCTGCACTTCACCAGCCCCAAGTGGCTCATCTGCAAGGGCGGCTGGGAAGCAGAATCCACGGTCGAGGACTTCAAAAAATATGTGACCTATGTGATGGAGCAGTTGGGCAGCGAGCTGCACTATGTCTGCACCATCAACGAAGCCAATATGGGCTTGCAGCTGGCCGCTATCTCCAAGCGGTTCCGCCTGATGGCAGAACAGGCTGCGAAAAATGCCGCCGCAGCCGGAAAATCCGCCGAGGGCACGGTGCAGGTGGGCATGAACTTCCAGAAGATGATGGAAAACATGAAGTTTGCCGCCATGGAAAACGCACAGGTGTTCGGCACACCCCAGCCCCAGATCTTTGTCAGCGAGCGCACCCCGGAGGGCGATTTGCTGGTGCTGCGCGCCCATGCCGCCGCGCGGGATGCCATCAAGGCCATCTGCCCGCAGGTCAAGGTGGGGCTGACCCTCTCGCTGCACGACTTGCAGGCACAGCCCGGCGGCGAAGCCTTTGCCGAGGCCGCATGGCAGGAGGAGTTCACCCATTATCTGCCCTACATTAAAGAGGACGATTTCCTTGGTGTGCAAAACTACACCCGCACCCTTTACGGCCCCCAGGGGCAGCTGCCGGCACCGGAGGGCGCAGAGCTGACCCAGATGGATTACGAGGTCTACCCGCAGGCACTGGAGCACGTCATCCGTAAAGTGGCAGAAGCATTCAAGGGCGATCTCATCGTCACCGAAAACGGCATTGCCACCGCCGAGGATGCCCGTCGTGTGGCGTTTATCCGGCAGGCACTGGACGGCGTGCAGCATTGCATCGCCGACGGCATCCCGGTGAAGGGCTACTTCTACTGGAGCCTGATGGACAACTTTGAGTGGCAGAAGGGCTACGCCATGCAGTTCGGCCTGATCGCCGTGAACCGTGAAACCATGGAGCGGACCGCAAAGCCCAGCCTTGCGGTGCTGGGGGAGTATTGCGGAGCTTGAGGGGAGTTTTGAACATGAACAAAGTATGCGTTGTTACAGGCGGCGGCTCCGGTATGGGATTGGCCGCAGCCAAATTGATGCCGAAAGACCGGATCATTGTCGTATCCGGCAGAACCGAGAGCAAGCTGGAAAAAGCGGTTGCCCAGTTGAAAGAGGCTGGATTTGAAGCCTATGCAAAAAGCTGCGATACCTCCAAGCGGGAAAGCGTAAAGGCATTGGCAGAGTACGCCGCATCGTTGGGCGAGATCATCAATGTGATCCACGCTGCGGGAGTCTCGCCTGCGATGAAGGTGACCATGGAGGATCTTCTGCGCATCAATGCGTTGGGAACGGTTTATGTCAATCAGGAGTTTTCCAAGCGGATGCACAAGGGCAGCGTGATCGTTGATATTGCATCCATGTCGGCTTACTCGGTGCCGGACTTGATGGTTCCGAAAAAAGCCTATGCCCTGGCCGAAACGGATGAAGCACAGTTCATCAAAAAAGCACTGCGGATGACCGCATTCATCAAAGACGCTTACATGAAAAATGGCTTTGCTTACGCGATTTCCAAAAATTTTGTCACATGGTATGCAGCCAAGAGCGCCTATGAATACGGCCCCAAGGGAATCCGTGTGGCTTCGCTTTCTCCCGGATTGATCGCCACGGACATGGGCAACCTCGAATCGGAGCATGGCGGGGAGATGCTGGCCTTCTCCTGCGAGGGACGAATGGGCACACCCGAAGAACTGGGCTTTGCCATTGCAACGCTGGCAGATGAGCGCAACGGCTATCTGGCCGGCGTGGATATTCTGTGTGATGGCGGCACGATTCGCGGCCAAAAAGAATTCAAAAAGAGCAAAAAGTAATTTTTGACCAGAAAAGCCGCGCAGAGCTATCGTTTTCGATAACTTGCACGGCTTTTTTCAGCAGGAAAATGGAATGGAACGGACACCATTCGCAACCACGGCGGCGATCACATCAATTTGTTTCTGCGCCAGTTTTGCATCGGTGTTCAGCAGCCCGGAAAGACCGTTCATTACAAAGATCAGGATCGCACCGACATTTTCATATTGGGACGGCTCGATGTTATTACCTTTGATCTGTTCCAGAATGGCATCCCGCAAATGCTGTGTAAAGCGGTTCATCGCGGATACCGGAACGACACCGAGGTAATCCGTTGCCTGCTGAAGAGAAGCAAACATCTCCTGCACAAAAGCCTCCGGCGCATCCAGCAGCTGCTGTGCGCCGCCCATATTGTCGCAGACCAGCTGGACCGTCTGCCGCTCCATTTCAGCGATGAGGGCATCCAGCGTTTCATAGTGGGAATAAAAGGTCGTTTTGTTGATCTCGGCGCGTTCGGCAATTTCTTTGACCGTGATCTTTTCAATGGGCTTCTCCCGCAGCAATGCGATAAACGCTTTCTGGATGGCACGTCTCGTCTTTTTGACCCGGATATCCATATAATTCCTCCGTCAATGTATTTCGTAAATGGTGCTTAACCAACGTTTTGAGCGTGATCCGTTGCTTAAACACCGGACACGCCGGAAACTGCTGATTGCAGCCCCTGCGGCACAGTGCTATTATAGCACCACAGAGATGGATAAGCAACTAAGAGTTGAAAAACTTATCCGTAAATACGCTGAATCAAAAGATGGAGGATGCTTTATGAAAACGCTTTATCTGGTAACGGGCGCAGCTGGTTATCTGGGCGGCGAGGTCTGCCGCCAGATCGTTTCCCGTGGGCTGCAGGGCCGTGCGTTGGTGCTGCCGGGGGATAAGACCGCAAAGTACATCCCCAAAGAGATCGAGCAGTACGAGGGCGATCTGTGCGATGTGGCTTCGCTGGAACGGTTCTTTCAGGTGGAGCCGGGGGTGGAGACCATCGTTCTCCACTGCGCCAGCATGGTGGCTCTGGGCAACGAACGCCGGGAGCTGGTGATGAAGGTGAATGTGCAGGGCACGCAGAATATCATCGACCAGTGCGCTGCCCACAAGGAGTGCAAAAAGCTGGTTTATGTGGGCAGCACCGGTTCTCTGCCGGAGCTGCCCCATGGCCAGAAGATGAAGGAGCCGGAGCGGTTTGAGCCGGACGAGAGCCTTGGTGTGTACGGCCAGAGCAAGGCCATGGCCAGCCAGAGGGTGCTGGATGCCGCAAAGGCAGGCCTGAACGCCTGCATCGTGATGCCCAGCGGCATCCTTGGCCCCGGCGACGCCGCCTGCGGCCCTGTCACCAGCGGGCTGCTGATGCAGATGCGGGGCGAAGCCTCCGTGGGGCTGAAGGGCACTTTCAACCTCTGCGATGTGCGGGACCTTGCCAATGGCATCTTCCTTGCGGTGGAAAAGGGCAAAGCTGGGGAAGCCTACATCCTTGCCAACGAAGTGGTGAGTTACCCGGAGTATGCAAAGCTGACCGCACAGGAGGGCCACTGCAAAAAGCCCCTGTTCTACCTGCCCATAAGCGTGGCAAACCTTGCCGCCGACATTCTGGAAAAGCAGGCCAAGAAATCCGGCAAGAAACCGGCAATGACCCGGTACGAGGTCTACAATCTGGCGCGGAACAACGAATACGATTCCTCGAAGGCACGGCGGGAGCTGGGCTACACCACCCGCTCCTATCGGGAGACCATCCACGATGAAGTGGAATGGCTGAAGCAGAACAACATGATCTGAGAAAAAGGAGAAGTAAAATGATGGATTTCAACAGTGTCAAAGGTAAGGTAGCAATCGTCACCGGCGCAAGCCGCGGCATCGGCCGCGCCATTGCCGAGTGCTTCGGCGAAAACGGCATGAAGGTGGTCTGTGCAGCCCGCAGTGCACAGCAGGGGCAGGCTGTGGCAGACGGCATCTGCGCCAAGGGCGGCGATGCCATCTTTATCCAGACCGATTGCAGCAAGGCTTCCGCCATCAAGGAACTGGTGGACAAGACGGTGGCCCATTACGGCAAGCTGGATGGCGTTGTCAGCAACGCAGGCATCGGCATGGGCGGCACACCGCTGCACGAATATGAGGTAGAGGATTACGAGAAGATCTTCTCCCTGAACAGCGAGGGCGTCTTTGCCGGGATGAAGTACGGCGCAGAGGCTATCCTCAAGAGCCACAGCGAGGGCGGCTTCCTCATCAATGTGGCATCGGTGGCGGGTCTTGTGCCCCAGCGCGGACAGGCATTGTACAGCGCCACCAAGTTCGGTGTGGTGGGCATGACCCGTGCAGCGGCACTGGATTATGCGGAATACGGCATCACCGTCAACTCCATCTGCCCCGGTTACACCAAGACCAGCATCTTTGGCGATGCACCGGCAGCGGCTATGGACTTTTTTGCATCCGACTGCCCGGCAAAGCGGATGGGCGACCCGGCGGAGTGCGCCGCACTGGCGCTTTTCCTTGCCAGCGGTCTGGCACGGTACATTACCGGCGCAGCCATTCCGGTGGATGGCGCACTGTCTGCCGGGCACCAGAGCATCAGCAGCTGGAAGCACCCGGAAATTTTGACCGGCGGCAAGCTGAACAGCCAGAGCACCATTGCAGCCCTGATGGAAAACGAGGCTGCAAAAGCCATCGTGGAGCAGTATCTGCCCGGCTTTGCCGAGAATCAGCAGGCAAAGGCTGCCTACGGCATGACCTTTGGCAAGATCGGCCCCATGCTGGGTCTGCCGGAAGCAGCGCTGAACGCACTGCTGGATGCGCTGGACAACCTGTGATAGATGCCGCTCTGAAAGCCCCCTGACCGGGGCTTTCGTTCTGCCTGCGTGCAGGGCATTGCGGCGGCGCACCTGATGGCAGATGTGGGCGCTGCGGTCATTTCTGCGGGCATCCTGTTGCACTGGCTCCGGGCATCGGTAGAAAAAACGGCGGAAGTATGATATACTGTTTTCATCAATGAGCCGGAGGGGTTACACATGGATGTTCTCCAGAATATGATGCTGTTTTCCGAGCTTGTCCAGTGCGGCGGAAACGTTTATACATGGTGCTATGATGCACAGGGGAAACTATTGCGGAGCAACTGCCCGGACGAGGCATTTCTTGCCAGCGCATTTGAACTGTTTGGCTGCAAACAGCGGATGCTGGAGCATGGGAACCGGGACGATGTGCCCGTTACCTTGGGGACGGCTTTGGGCCTTTTGTGGGGAGCAGCCTTTGAAAAGGAAGAAGGAGCGCTGAAGCGCATCTGGGTCATCGGGCCGGTGTTTTATCAGGACGTGACCATGCGGGGCGTGGAGGAAGGGCTGAAATACTACAACAAGCTGGAGATCAGTGTGGCATGGACGATCCAGCTTTACAAAGCCCTTGAAAAAGTCCCCACCCTGCAAAACACCATTATGAACCGCTATCTGCTGATGATGCACTACTGCCTGACCGGGCAGCGGCTGGAGCTGAGCAGTGTGAACAGCAGCACAGCGCAGGAAGAGCGGCTGAAAAGCGCCGCAATTCCCCACGACCGGCATAAGATCTGGATGGCAGAGCAGGGAATGCTGCAGATGGTCCGCACCGGAGACTTAAATTATAAGCAGGCGCTTTCCAACAGCATGAGCATGAGCGCGGGTGTGCCGGTGCAGAGCAGCGATGTTCTGCGCCAGAGCAAGACCTCCATCATCGTGTTCACCTCGCTGGTGTGCCGTGCCGCCATTGAGGGCGGGCTCTCCCCGGACGAGGCGTACTCGCTGGGCGACAGCTACATTCAGACCGCAGAAGCGGCAAAATCGCTGGATGAGCTCAGCCCCCTTGCCATGATGATGTATGATGACTTCATCCGGCGTGTCCACAAGCACCGAACGAACCCGAACCTCAGTATGCAGATCCAGAAATGTGTGGATTACATCGAGATGAATCTGGACAAAAAGATCGTGGCGGAAGATCTTGCAGCTTTGGTGGGCTACACGGAATATTACCTCACCCATAAATTCAAGGAAGAAACGGGTCTGAGCGTAACGAACTATGTAAAGTTTGCAAAGGTGGAACGCGCAAAGGTTCTGCTGAAAAGCACACCGCTCAGCGTCCGGGAAATTTCTGAACAGCTTGGCTTTGCCACACGCAACTATTTCAGCGCAGTCTTTCAGCAAGTCACCGGGAAAACGCCTATGCAATTCCGGGAAACATAAAGCGAACAGGCATCCTGCGGTACCGCTTGGCGGTATCGGGCAGGATGCCTGTTCTGCTATGATGAAGAAAAATGGGGGAGAATGGCTCAGTTGAGGAACTTCTCGTTCAGGGTCACGCCAAAGTCGTGTGCGATCGCGCGCAGGTCATCGTCGGTGATGGTCTGCCGGATGATGCCGCCGCCCATGGAGAGCACCTTGACGTAAATTTCTGCGCTCTTCTCAATGGTGTGGGCCAGACCAAAGGTGATGTCAAAGTCCGGGCCGGAAGCAAACAGACCGTGCTGTGCCCAGATGGCGGCCTGATAGTGCTTCATCAGCTCACTGGTGGCCATGGCAATGTCCGCACCGCCGGGCACCATCCACGGGCAGACGCCCACGCCCTCCGGGAACACCACCGGGCACTCGGTAGCACTCTGCCACAGCGCACGGGTGAAGTCCCGGTCGGTCAGGGGCAGAATGTAGGTCAGGGCAATGACGTTGGTGGCGTGGCAGTGGTAGATGACACGGTTTGCGCCATTGGTGGCAGCCTTGCGGACGCTGTGGTTCATAAAGTGGCTGGGGAACTCGGATGTGGGCTTTGCGCCGTCCTCCAAGCCCCAGACGATGCGCCAGCTGTCGCCCTTGTCGTTGATCTCCACAATGCCGATGCTGTGGATCGGGTCGGGCTCGACGTTGCGGAAGAACTTGCCGGAGCCGGTGGTGATGAAGTACTCACCGGCCAGGTTGTCGGCCTGCACGCCCATGTTGACCCACTCGCGCGGCTCGGCGTCGAAGTAGGGACGGCAGGCGGCGACGTCCTCCCCGGTCATGCGGTAGGTCAGGTTGCCGCCATTGCGCTCGTGCCAGCCCTGCAGCCAGCCATCGTTGCACATGCGGATAAAGCCCTTGACGCAGGGAATTTCATAGATCGTAGACA
>ERZ869983.352-NODE-352-length-15693-cov-9.504162_pt1 | contig 15693 bp, 14 predicted proteins | sample MGYA00521106_ERZ869983 | MGnify/ENA primary metagenome ERZ869983 (study PRJEB32232, sample SAMN07284972) | human gut metagenome | biome: human-associated habitat; material: feces | host: Homo sapiens | place: Tanzania | collected 2014-04-05 ...
TGTACTTTTGCAACGGATAGGAAAAGTCATACACTATCCATATAATAATTAATTGAAGAATTAACAAACAGCACTGCAGAATGGTAAGTATGATGAGAAAGCGCTGTTAAAATAAACTATGCAATATGACAAAAACGAAGATAGAAATGCTGATATGCATGACATTGAGTCTGAATTCCGTAGGAGTTCAGGCGCAGAAAGGCGTTGAGCATTTCAACATCTCTTTATTCTGTAATACCGACTCCTTAAAAGGGGCCAATCTGAGCATCCTTACAAATGCCATCAAAAAAGATATGCAGGGAGTTCAGATTTCTGCATTAAACAACTTTGCTACCAAAGGAAATGGTATCCAGATAGGTATGCTCAGCAATGCATCCACTTCTACGTTCAAGGGAATCCAGTTGGCTGGAATTTCTAACGTTTCCATGGGAATGAAGCGCGGCATCCAATTGGCGGGAGCAGCCAATATCTGTTCCTCGTCCATGAGGGGAATTCAAACAGCAGTTTATAACTATGCTGATACCCTCAATGGTTCTCAAATAGGATTGTTCAATGCTTGCATCAGCCATCCACGAGGTGTCCAGATTGGCATCATCAACTATAGCAGAGACACGGTGGCTCACAAAATTGGTCTGGTCAATGTTAATCCCAAGACCCGCATTGACTTGCTGAGCTATATCGGAACCTCAACAAAACTGAACATGGCTCTCAGATTCAGAAATCGCAGTACCTATAATATAATAGGTATCGGAACTCATTACATGGGACTCGACAGCAAGTTCTCTGGAGCACTTTTCTATCGCATCGGACAGTATTTTCAACTGAATCCAAAATTCTCTCTGAGCGGCGATTTGGGATATTATCATGTGGAGACTTTTGAAGAACATTCATCAGAAAAGCCAAAAAGACTCTTCTCCCTCCAAGCACGCCTGAACGCAGACTATCAATTAGGCCACTACAGTTCGCTTTTTGCATCAGTAGGTTATGGAGACACCCGGTATTACCATCATGCCCAGCATTATCGCAACCGTTTGCTGCTGGAAGGCGGTATTGCATTCAGACTTGTCAGAAATAGGGCTTTGGAAAATCAAAAAAAAGAAGAAAAAGCCAACATCATAGAATCGCTGACCTTAGGCAATAAACAAGCAGACCAATATCTCCCAGCAACCGATAGTCTGATGCAGGTTTATGCAGCCAATGACCCATCCCGCCAGAAGAAACATCCATGGAAAGCTGCGCTGGAAGCTTTTGCCATCAATGTGGGCGTACAATGCTTTGACCAATTTGTGATGAATGAAGATTTTGCAAAAATCTCTCTCCACAGTATCAAGCACAACATCCAGAACGGATTTGTATGGGATAATGACCAATTCTCTACCAACCTGTTTGCTCACCCCTATCATGGAGGTCTGTACTTTAATGCTGCAAGAAGCAACGGCATGAATTTCTGGCAATCCATCCCCTATTCTTTCTGTGGAAGTCTGATGTGGGAGACGACCTGCGAGATAGAACCGCCTGCCATCAACGACCTGATGGCTACTACTTTTGGTGGTGTTGCCATCGGAGAGGTGACGCATCGTGTGAGCAATTTGGTATTTGATGACCGCCTATCTGGTTTTCCTCGTTTCATGCGAGAGTTTCTGGGAACCCTCATCTGTCCGATCAAGGGATTGAATCGAATCTTGAGTGGCGATGCCTGGCGGGTGAGAGGCAAATATTATAAATATCACGATTACCAGCGCAGTCCTGTTAGTTTCTTTGCATCGGCAGGTTACAGATACCTCGCAGACAACAATACGCTGTTCCGTGGAGAGGGCAATCCATACGTCCGTTTCAATCTGGTTTATGGCGATCCGTTTGATGGTGAGACCACCAAGCCATACGACTACTTCACATTGGATGCCACTTTCGGCTTGAGCAGCAACCAGCCTCTGATTACCGGCCTGCATCTTCTGGGAAGATTATGGAGCGTACCGGTGGAGGTGAGCAAGGGCACGGAGATGGAGTTCGGTATCTTCCAGCACTTCAACTATTACGATTCGCAGCCGGTGAAGGATGGTACCAGTCTGGTGCCTTACCGCATATCCGAGGCAGCCTCTTTCGGTCCTGGCATCATCTACCGCTTCCCTCAGGTGGGCAATCTCACCAGGTTTGAGCAGCGTGTCTTCCTGGATGGTATCCTGCTGGGTGGAAGTCTGACCGATTATTATAATGTGATAGACCGCGACTACAACATGGGTAGTGGTTATAGCGTGAAGGCCATCAGCTTCATGGAGTTCGGCAAGGTAGCCACCTTCCAGATAGGTGCCGACTATTATCGCATCTTCACCTGGAAGGGATATGAGGGTAAGGATCTGGCGACGACCGATCCGCTCTATCTCAATGCCCAGGGCGACAAGGGAAATGCATCTCTGCTGGTGCTGAATGCCCGCTTCAGTCTGGCATTGTCCAATCGGCTGAACCTGGACTTCAATGTGTCCAACTATTGGCGTGATACCCATTACTCCTATCATGATGATGTAACGTCTAAAACCTTTGATATGAGTCTGGGATTGCAATACAAGTTCTAAGGGGCAGTCGTCTTATTAGTAGAAATTTAGCGGATTTTTAGCAGAAATTAGGGGTGCAAAGGGAAACGATATACATAAAATTGTAGAAAAAACGCAAAAAGTTTTGCATATTTTCTGGATTTATATTACCTTTGCACCCATATTTCAAACATAAAACATAGAATTATACTCTTATGGGAGGCATTTTCGGAACTATTTCCAAGAAAAGCTGTGTCGCTGATCTCTTTTACGGCACAGATTACAACTCACATCTCGGCACACGCCGGGGCGGTTTGGCAACCTACAGTAGTGAGAAGGGCTTCGTGCGCTCTATCCACAATCTGGAAAGTTCATACTTCAGAACGAAGTTTGAACCTACACTCAACAAGTTTGAAGGAGCTACATCGGGCATCGGCGTGATTAGCGATACAGATGCCCAGCCACTCATCATGAACTCTCATCTTGGCCGCTTTGCCATTTGCACTGTAGCTAAGATAGTAAACAAGGATGAACTTACTCAGCTTCTGCTCGAAAAGAACATGCACTTTGCAGAGATGTCTTCGGGTAGTACCAATCCTACTGAGTTGGTGGCTCTGCTTATTATTCAGGGTAAAACCTTCAGAGAAGGTATCGAAAACGTTTTCCATCACATCAAAGGTTCCTGCACCATGATGATCCTTACCGAGGATGGCATTATCTGTGCGCGTGACAGTTGGGGACGTACTCCAATCATCATCGGCAAGAAGGAAGGTGCCTATGCGGCTTCCAGCGAAACCACCTCGTTCCCTAACCTTGATTATGAAACAGAATATGAGGTAGGACCAGGCGAAATCGTGAAGATTAAAGCTGATGGCATGGAGCAGATCCGACCTGCCAACAAGAAGATGCAGGTTTGCTCTTTCCTCTGGGTTTACTACGGATTCCCTACATCTACCTACGAGGGCAAGAATGTAGAGGAGGCGCGTTTTACCAACGGCTTTAATCTCGCCAAGACCGATGATGTGGAGGTAGACTGCTGCAGCGGTATTCCTGATTCGGGTACGGGTATGGCGATGGGTTATGCTGCCGGCAAGGGTGTGCCTTACCAGCGTTGTATTGCCAAGTATACTCCTACATGGCCTCGCAGTTTTACTCCTAGCAACCAGAGCATGCGTTCACTGGTAGCCAAGATGAAGCTGATTCCTAACAAGGCGATGCTGAAGGGCAAGCGAGTATTATTCTGCGATGACAGTATTGTTCGTGGTACCCAGCTTCGCGACAATGTGAAGGTGCTTTTCGACCAGGCAGGCTTGAAGGAGTGCCATATGCGTATTGCATGTCCTCCATTGGTATATGGTTGTCCGTTCATCAACTTCACTTCTTCAAAGAGTGATATGGAGCTGATTACCCGCCGCATCATCGAGAAGTTTGAGGGCGATGCCAACAAGAATCTTGAGAAATACGCTACCACCGGTTCTCCTGAGTATCAGAAGATGGTAGATGAGATTGCCAGCCAGTTGGGCTTGACATCCCTGAAGTTCAACACCATCGAGCAGCTGGTAGAGGCCATCGGTCTTCCAAAGTGCCAGGTATGTACCCACTGCTTTGATGGCAGCAGTGCATATACTCTGAATGAGTTTGCTGATGAAGACTAAAATAAGAATATAAGTTCTTGATAGATAAGAAGATAGGTCTAGTGACCCCGTGAAACGCGGTGTTGCTAGACCTATTTTATTTTCCTTTTATATGATATCGTAATACCCCCTGCGAAATAAAACTGTCACAACTGTCATGTAACGCTTCTGGGTAGGAAGCGTGAGGGCTAAATATATAGCTTTCAATCACTTGTGATATGATACGAATACAGACAGAATCGGAAAATAATGTGGTTTATATTGTTTTCTTCTCGAAAAATTTGGTAGTTACGAAAAAGCAACGTATCTTTGCAGTACATGTTTAGTAAAAAGAAAAAAGTATGAGTGAAGTAAAGCCATATAAATTACCGGAAGAAAAAACAAGTATAGTTTCTGATTCCATGGCAGTCCGTATTACTCCTGATACGGATATTGTTACCTTGCGCCATAATGTGATGGATGCGGTGTATGCTACAACAGATCAGAATGCTTTGTATAGTTGTTTGGTTTTCTTGTCAAGTCAAAAGCAAACTTTACAATCTTCAGTAAAGAAAGAACTTTTGAATCGTTTAGATGAATTGTCAAAGCTTCCAGATGGTTGGGATGGTGAAGGTAGTCTTGCCCTCTCAAGAAATATCGTGGATTTTGTGAAGCGAATTATTCTGCTTGCTACTGATACTAGTCTGCAAAATTGGGTAGCTTTTCCTGATGCACGAGGTTGTATATATTTAGATTACACGGAAGACAATAATATAGCAGGTGTTACTATAACCAATCATCAGGTTGTAGCATTTATCAAACGGGATGGTCATTTGTCAAAATTCAGTTTTGATAAGTTGGATGAAAAGGAAGTATTGTCATTATTAGAAAAAGCTCATGGATAAACTGATTTCTGAAATAGCAGACGATGAAAAGGTTGCAAGAATCCTGTTCTCGCCTTCTCATATCTATAAAGGGCGTGTTTCGCCGAAGGCTTTTAAACTTGAAAAGTTGAAGAGTGGTGCTGAAGACTATATTTCAGTATTAAGATATAATGCAGATCAATTAGATTCTGTATCAGCTGTTTTTCGTCCTAGAACGAAAGGAGACTCTCGATATGGATTTACATTTTTAAATGTTTTGGATGTTCGAAACCTGGATTATGAATTTAACAACAGAAGGGTGGAGCTATTGCCAAAACCAAGCAAGCGATTACCGTTACATGCTGGAATCTTTTTATCAATTGATGGAAGATTGCAGACTGCCGATGATGTTTCTCCTGATATAGATTTTTTCCAAAAAGAACTTGCCATGCTTTGTGATGGGGTGCATAAATTTTAATCTGCCCCGAACGTTGGAAAAGTAGCCTAGTTCTTCATCCGGGTGAAATCTTTACATCTTCGCCTTTTGAGGCTATCGGTCTTCCAAAGTGCCGGGTATGTACCCATTGTTTCGATGGCAGCAGTGCATATACTCTGAATGAGTTTGCTGATGAAGACTAATTCATCTTTTTGCGAGATAAATAAATATGTAAGTGGCGAAATGAGTAGGCTGACAGTCTGCTGGTTTCGCCATTCTTTGTTTGTCCTCTTCTGTTAAGCAAATACTTTGTGATACATTTTTGTGTTAAAATTTCGAATATTCTTTGAATTATCAGATAATTACCGTATTTTTGCAGAAAGGTTTTAAAATAGAGATGATTATGAAACTATCAGATTATAGCAATATAACATCGACTCCTGTTTGGAATGAAGTGAAAAACTGGAGTGACGATGACAAGAATGAGCTTATCACATTGCTTTATACAACAATGGATAAGGTAAATCCTTATGTCGTTCCTGAGTCTGATGAGATAGAAGCTTTTGTGAACGAGATTCCTCGTGAAGCCTTGGCAGCTAGTGTGGAGATGGCATTAAAGGATCATGAAAATGGTAATACCATTTCCCATTCAGAATTAATGAGTCGTATAAAAGCGGAACGAGGATGGAAATAGAATGGTCACTGCTTGCCATTAAATTTGTTGAATCAGAAATCATACAGTTATGAGTGCAAAAATAACACAAGATAATCTTTATATGTTGTTGCCATTGAAGATTGGATGGCTTGCTCCTTGGCTCTCGCAAGACAAGGGTATAAGTCTTACAGATGCCATCAATCGTATATATCATTCACAACTATATAAAAAGCTGTCTACAGAAAGTACCAAATATTGGCATTTAGGTCCTGTGGACTTGTATAATGAACTGAAGAAAGAACTATAAGAAGATAGGTCTAGCGACCCCGCTTAGCGCGGTGTAGCTAGACCTATTTTTATATTATTTCTCGGCAAAATCTTCTTTTGCATAAAATGTATTATTTTGCATAGAACGTAAACTTGTTCTTGTAATCTCTGTTCACGCAGACGGTTGCCTTGCGCTGGGAGAGATTGTATACCACCGACCATTGGGTATGGCTGGTAGGATTGCCTGGAGTTTCTGCCTGACTCACACCATTGAGCAGATTCATGGCTCCTTCCTCTGACAACTGGTTACTGTTCTGCTTGATGACGAATTCCATCATGTCATAGCGGGTTTTGCCGTGGTTCGAAAGTTTCGGACCTTTGTCTGAACATGCCATGGTCTCTGATACATAGAAGTTGCTGGCACAGCGTTTTTCTATCACCTCGCGGGTGTTTGGCAATACGTCAGGATATTTGAAATGAGTCTTTCCGTCTTCACCCGTATATTCATCGTCGATGTAAATCTTGCTTTGGTGATCCTTGTCATATACGAATTCTACGATGGCATAACGGCCTGTGGCATCTGCCATGTAGAAATGATAGTTGCCGTCGCCGTCCGGTATCCAGAGGTCATATCCGTCCAGAATCTTGAGAGCTTCATCCACCGTTCTGGCATGATCCAGCATCATGCGTAAGGCAACGGTTGTAGTCAGTTTCTTTCCCGTATTAGCCTGCTGTGTTGGCTTGCCGTCAAGATGAAGAACGGAAACGGCAAAGCCTGCCTCGTTCATGCCGTCCATCAGAAGATATGGAAATGCCATGATATAGGACAGGTCTTGTGTCTTATGCTTCTCAAACTGTTCCTTGTTATATAGAATGTAATGCCAGAGATCCTGACGGTAACCTATCCAGTAGGCATCCACCATGCTGATGGATTTCAGTCCTCCTTCGGGAGCCGTGCGAACCAGGGCTGCTGCTATCGGTTCGTTATCGTGGGAGTAGTCAAAGTTGCGCCCCATCAGATAGTCGCCTGTATCGGGAGTGGTCACAGCAAATGCACTGCAGCCTGCATCCAGTTTTACTTTTGTCTTGAGCCAGGATGGTGTTTTGTCGCAGAGGGTTTTCAATACGGCACCAATCAGTTGGGTGTTGTCGGTAAGATTATAGCCTGATATGGTAGAGAGTTTGTAATCCTCCGTATAGTCAAGATAGAAGAATCTTCCGTCTTTCAAGTCCTGGATAGACCGGACCATCTCCAGTTTCTTGGTATCGGTCAGTAGACTGGCTGGTACGTCCTGATAGTGCGCCTTATTGTTTACTTCTGGGCTGTCATCATCGCTGCACGAAGTTAGCAGAAATATACAGAATATGAAGCTGAAACTTAAGCATAAAAACAGAAACCATTGTATGTGCTTACTGTTGAAATTGATATTCTTTTTCATACGTAATTAGTATTAAATGATTGATAAATGATTTGAATTTTCAAATGCAAAAGTAATGGAAAACCACTCTCGGCAGGGAGAAAAGTACACTGAAAAATGCTGATTTTTCTGGAATTATAAAAAAATATCCCTCAAAATACATCAAAACCAATCTTTTTTATTATTTTTGCAAGAAGAAAAAGCGATTCGTCTGTCTGTGCAAAATGATTCGTCAGTCAGGGCAAACCTGCCTCATCTGTCAATACGAAATAATTTATCTATCCATTATGAATATGAAAGAAAAGAACGCAAAGAAATCTAAGATACATCAGTTAGGGTTCTCTTTCCTGAAGAGAGAATCTAATTACTTGGACCGCCAACGTCAAGCTATCCTTGTGTGTTTCTCCGTGATGCTCTCTTTGGGCATCCTGTCAAATATCCTGGGCTTGTCTGGAGCCTTTGATCCGTTTTTTACCGTGTCTAACATCGTTTTTCTGATAGTCGTGTTATCCTCCTTCATGGCTTATCTCTTCGGGAAAATCCCAATGGTGAGGGCAATCGTTTGTATCGCTATCGCCACCCAGTGCTTTATCGGAGCCGATATTCTCTACAGTGCCTTTATGCCTACGCTGAAAGATAACAGAATGGTGATTCTCATCAATATGCTTATCCTTTCAGGCAACATGTTTTTCTCGCTGGCGGCTTATCAGGCGCGTCTCACACGCTGGCTGGTGGGAATAGCCTTTGGGGTTTATATATTGAGTGTGATTGTAACGGGTGATGAATCGCTCATGGATTATTTCTTCATGATGATGCTCATATTGCTTTTTATCAGCGTGCTGAGTCTGGCTGTTGCCAGAAACGGTGAGTATCTTGTCAATGCGAACAGAACGTTGCAGCGTGATGAGGAAGAACTGCTCCAGGTGCTGAAGATAAACAAAAAGCAGATTAAGGCATACGTGGCTCTGGCGAAGGAAAGGCATGATGTTAAACTTACCGCGCATTTGCTGGATCTTCTGGGTGAGGCTTCGCAGAAGAATGTCATAGACAATGTGATGCAATATCTCCAGACCCGCGAATTGAGTAAACAGAACATAGAACGCGTCTTTCCTGAGTTGAGTGCCTCTGAACAGGAAATCTGTTACCTTATCCTGCAGAACAGAAAGCTGAGTGAGATTTGCACGCTGCTCAACAAGTCGGAATCGAACATCACTACCCAGCGGGCCAACATCAGAAAGAAGTTGGGAATGGGCTCTGCTGATAACCTGAAGAAGGTTCTGGAGAAGCGCATAGCTGAAAGCCAGTAGGCCGATGAGGCTGATACTGAACCATATCCTGTTATTTTCGGAAATTTTGAACATATTGTGATAAGATGTGAATAGTCTTTTATCACCGAAAAGCCGTACCTTTGCACCCAGATAATGAATGAAACGTAAATCAATAGAAATCATTAAGAAGAAATGAAGAAAATAATCATCTTATGTTTCGCGCTCGGAGCTTTCCATACACTTGACGCACAGGAGACGCTTACGCTCAGCCAGTGCCTGCAGATGGCGGTGGATAACAACCTGTCGCTCCAAAGTAGCCGAAACGAAATAGCTAAGGGAAAGTATGCTATCAGCGAAAATCAGGCTAAACTCTATCCGCAGATCAATGCGGTGGCACAGCTCAACGACAACTTTACGCCGCCTGTCTCTGTTACCGACGGCTCGGCTTATGGCAAACCTTACAATGTAACCAAGACACTGCAGTATAATGCTTCGGCGGGAGTGCAGTTGCAGATGCCGCTGTATAACCAGATGATTCTTACAGCCATCGACATCACCAAGATTGCCGATAAACTCAACCAGCTCTCTTATGAGAAGGCGCGTGAAGACCTGATTGTGCAGACTGCCAAGATGTATTACATGGCGCAGAACACATCTGAGCAGATCCGTCTGACGGATGACAACATCAAGCGACTGATAGAACTCAGAAACATCACCCAGGCATTCTATGACAACCAGATGAGTCTGGAGGTAGATCTGAAGCGTGTGAATCTCAATATCGAGAACCTCACCGTGCAGCGCGATAATGCCATCGCCATGCTCGAACAGCAGTATACCATGCTCAAGTATGTGATAGATTATCCTGCCGAGAAGGAGATGAAGGTGACTGCCGTAGACCCGGGAAAGATAGAGATGGTGAAGGCCGACGGACTGAATACGGGACTCTACGAACTCCAGTTGCTGGAACAGAAGAAACAGCTCACCCAGAAGCAGACCAAACTTGCGAAGGACGGTTATCTGCCATCGCTCTCGCTGACCGGAAACCTGATGTATTCTGCCTTTACCGATAGGATAGATCACTGGATTCATTCGGGCGAGTCGAACCACTGGTATGGTTCCAACGGATTGGGCATCCAACTGAGAGTGCCTGTATTCGATGGATTTGAGAAGCGTTCTAAAATCAGAAAGGCGAAGATAGAGGAGGAGAATGCACGCATCGGTTACGAGGACGCCCTGAAGGGACTGCAGGCAAACTATATGAATGCGGTGAGCGAGGTGAATAACAGTCAGCGCAACTACAAGAAGCAGTTTGATAACTATACCATGGCTCAGGATGTTTACAACGTAACAGCCGACCAGTATAAGGAGGGTGTGGCTTCGATGACAGCGGTGCTGCAGGACGAGATGCGTATGAGTGAGGCGATGAACAATTATCTCACAGCCTACTATCGCTACAAAGTTGCCAATCTCTCGCTGCTCAAGTTGACTGGACAGCTCAACCAGATTTCGGTTGCTAAATAACGGAGAAGAATAAATCATTAAAAAATAAAATATAAACAGGAAAACGGGATGTAAAAAAGTTTACTTCATATTCCCTGATTCCAAATTACAATATAACTATGGAACAGAACGAAAATAAAAATGTAGAAACAGCAGAGGCTACACAGGTATCTCACGAAGAAACCAGGAAGAAACTCAAGAAGCAGCGCGTAAGACAGATTATCGCCAGTCTGATAGGTGTTGCCATTCTGGCTTTCGGACTCTGGAAAATCGTATGCCTCTTCCTCGATTATAGCTCTAACGAAACGAGCAATGATGCTCAGATAGAGCAATATATATCACCGGTTAATCTCCGTGCATCCGGCTATATCGCCAAGGTATGCTTCAGAGAACATCAGGAAGTACACAAGGGAGATACACTCCTCGTACTCGACGACCGGGAGTATCGTATCCGTCTGATGGAGGCAGAAGCTGCCCTCAAGGATGCCAAGGCAGGAGCTAATGTCATCAACGCTACAGAGCAGACCACCGAGACTTCCGCTTCTATCTATCAGGCATCCATCGATGAAATAAATGTACGTCTTGCCAAACTCGCCAAGGACTGCGAACGCTATCGCAATCTGGTAGAAAAGAAGGCGGCTACTCCTATCCAGCTCGAACAGTTGGAGGTGGAATATGCTGCTACCAAGAAGAAACTCGAAGGAGTAAAGAAGCAGCAGGCTGCTGCCTATAAGGGCGTAAACGAGGTAACTACCCGCAAGCAGAACGTGGCTGCCTCTATCGAACGTGCCGAGGCTGCCGTAGAGATGGCAAAGCTGAATCTCTCTTACTGTGTGGTAGTGGCTCCATGCGACGGTAAACTGGGTCGCCGTTCTATCGAGGAAGGACAGATGGTGAATGCCGGAACCACCATTACCTATATCATCCCAACCAACAACAAATGGGTGATAGCCAACTATAAGGAAACCCAGATAGAGAATCTCTATGTAGGACAGAAGGTGCGTATGACCGTAGATGCCATCAGTAACAAGGAATTTGAGGGTACGGTGACCGCCATTTCTGGTGCTACCGGTTCGAAATATTCGCTGGTACCTACAGACAATTCTGCTGGCAACTTTGTCAAGATTCAGCAGCGTGTGCCTGTAAGAATCGATTTCAACAACCTCAGCAAAGAGGATAATGAGCATCTTGCTGCCGGCATGATGGTGGTTGTCAAGGCTCAGAGAAAGTAAAAAACAGCTAGATGGAAATGAAGTAATATATGGAAGAAGAATATAAGAATTATCCGTTTTATGATTGGGTGCCCAAACCACTCGGCATCATCTTCATGATCATCCTCTTCGTACCGATGATTACGATGAGTGGTGTCTATTCTGCCAACAGCGGCGAGATGATGAGCGGGCTCGGCATCCAGTCGGAATACATCGCCTTTGCGGGCTTCTGCACCTCGATAGGAATGGCGGCTTTCTCGCCGTTCTTCTATGAACTGGTGTGCATCCGTAGAGAGAAGATGATGTGTATCGTGGGCTTCTCCATTCTCTTTATTCTCAGTTTCGTGTGTGCCCAGACCGACTCGCTGTTCATACTCGGACTGTGCAGTCTGCTGATGGGTTTTGTCCGTCAGACGTTACTGATGGCGCATCTCTTCGTGCTCATCAGATACGGTTTCGGAATAGAGGCTACGAGGAATATCACTCCGGGCTGTGAGCCTACCACCGATGAAGCATGGGATGCGGTAGATTCGGAGAAGATGGTTTCGCAGCCGGTCATTTATCTCTTCTTCATGATTATCGGACAGTTGGGAACCTGGCTTACGGCATGGCTTGCCTATGCTTACGAGTGGCAGTATGTTTACCATTTCATGATGGCATTCATGCTGGCAGGCATCATCATCGTGTTCTTCACCATGCCTTATCATAAGTATCCGATGCCAAAGTTCCCGATAACGATGTCGAAGTTTGGCAATGTCACGGTGTTCAGCATCATGCTCTGTTCGTTTGCTTACGTCATGGTTTTCGGCAAGACGCTCGACTGGTTTGATGATCCTACCATCCGTTTCTCTTCGGTGGTCTGTCTCATCTTCACCGCTCTGTTCATCTATCTGGAGAAGACGCGGCGTTCACCTTATTTCATCATGGAGGTGTTCCAGCTCAGAGTCATCAACTACGGCATCCTGCTCTTTTTCCTGCTGATGGTCTGCAATTCGAGCGCCATGTTTGTCAACGTGTTCACCAATGTGAGCATGAAGATAGACAACTGGCAGAATGCTACCTTGGGCAACTGGGTGATGGTGGGCTATACCGTGGGACTGATATTCGCCGTCATCGCTCGAGCCAAGAATGTTCACCTGAAGTGGATGTACTGTCTGGGCTTCCTCTTTATCGGAGCCTATGCGCTGTACATGTATTTCGAGGTACAGAACGACGGTATGTATGAGCGTATGAAATGGCCTATCATCATCCGTTCTACGGGAATGATGCTGCTCTATTCGCTCATCTCCACGATAGCCAACCAGCGCATGCCTTACCGCTTCATGTCAACCTGGGTGTGCATCATGCTTACCGTTCGTATGGTCATTGCCCCTTGCATCGGTTCGGCACTCTATACCAATGTGCTGCAGCACAGACAGCAGTATTATGTAACCCGTTTTGCCCAGGATTACGACCGTACGAGCATAGAGACGGCGAAGACTTACGACCAGACGGTGAGAGGCATGCAATATCAGGGCAAGAGTGTAACCGAGGCACAGAACATGGCTGCCATGAGTACTAAGGGAAAGGTACAGGTACAGGCCACGCTGGTGAGTATCAAGGAGATGGCCGGCTGGACCTTCTACGGCTGTCTGCTATGTGCCGGACTGATGCTCGTTCTCCCTTGGCGCAAGCGCAATATCGGGGAACTGACGCGTGAGTATCTGCTGAAGAATGTAGATGTGAAATCCCTGGGAAGAAGGTAGGGGAGTGCTAAAATATCATAAAAGATACAGGCCGCTCATCTGATGAATGGATATTTTTGTTATCTTCGCAGTTAAATCTGAAGATAACAGACCCATATTCATCATGAAAATAACAGATAATATCATCATATATGAGGCTCATGAGTTTCCTCAGCTGTTGATGCAGCCTTTCTACTCCGACTATGTCGGAATCGTAATCTGTCATCAGGGGATGTTCCGTTTCTGTGTAGACGGAACATCCTTTGTTGCATCTGAGGGTGAAACCGTTTTCCTCTCCAAAGGAGTGATGTTTCATGTGCAGGAAACGGGCAAGAACCTTAAATATACCCTTCTTTTTTATCGTGCTGAACAGATTCGTCACATGTTGGGCAATACCGTGGTTACCATGCGTCTTTATGCTACGATTTATCCCAAACCCTGCCATGTCAGGAAGACGGGCTATGAGGATATGCTCACTTCTTATGCCTTGATGCTGAGGAAACTTGAGCAGGAAAAAGAGAAGAGTGGTGAACTGGATGCCTATTGTGTGCATGAGCAGAAACTGTTGCTGATGGCTGTTACGTACCGGTTGTGCAGCATCTTCTCGGCATCGTTCAAGGCTGCCGGCAAGGAGATGGAACGGAAGATTGCCATCTTTGAGTCGCTGGTACTGCTGATAGAGAAGAATTATATGCGTGAGCGCAGTGTGGCTTTCTATGCAGACGAACTCTGTCTTACACCGAAATATCTGTCGGTACTGGTCAAGTCAGTTTGCGGTCAGACGGTCCAGCAGTTGCTTTTCAAGGCGATGATCCGTCGCAGTATCTATCTGATGAAGAACACCACGAAGACGATACAGCAGATAGCCAATGAACTCAGTTTTCCCAATGCCTCTGCCTTCGGAACCTTCTTCAAGAAACATACCGGTCTGTCGCCTAAGCATTACCGTAATTGGGAAGAGGGGAATGAACCGCCTTCTTTCAAATAAAGATTTCATCCTATAACTATAAAATAAAAAAGGGACAGAGGAATTGTGCTGTCCCCTGTCCCGAAACTGTGATATAACTAAAACAACTGAGCGAAAGCTTCGGCTGTCTTTCCTGTATAGGTCTTCATCTCTGTAACTGGCTTGTAACCGAAATCCTTGAAGGCAAGGAGCTGTGTGGCAACAAACTGGTGGTCGTCAGAGATGCAAGCCTGTAACTTCATATTACCCATGCTGATGGCAGAAACAGGGAATTTGCTGATCGCTGTTTCTACATCCTTAGGGGCTGCACTGAGGATGTTCTCAAGCTTTCTTCCATCCTCTGCAGAATATTCCTTCTCTTTTATCTTAATCACGCTGTTGGTAGGTTGATAGATGAGCTTGACTGTCAAACCCAAGAAACCTTTCTTTACCTGTACATCCTGGAGTGCCAAAACATCAGCACCCATCTCTAAATGATTAATCTTTGCCATAATTTTTATTTCTTCTTTAAATATATATAAATCTGTTTTTTGTAATTGAAAATAATAATCTTATGCAATGCATATACCCTATATGGCTCCATACGCCCTGAAAGGGCAGAAGCTCCTAGCCCAGGGTAACACCCTGGGTATTAACGGGCACAAACCTGTCGCCCTGTAAGGGCAAAAGCTTTACAGGTTATATATAAAAAGAAGAACTAACAGAGCAGATGTCGCAGGCAAATGACATAATACTTGCTGGCGACATCAAAGTGGATTGGGGCAGTTTCCTGTCGGAAAGGCTCTATGCCACCTTCTATAGCTGATAAAAGGGATGATAAATAACGGATTCTATTTGTAAGCAATCTACTGGCTGTCTGACTGTTGTGCATGTTGCCACTTGGCAATAAGCGCTGCGGACGGCTGCTACAGATGCGGTAAGCAAGCTGTGAGGCGTTTTCAAGTTGTGCCTCAGGCTGGCTCTTGTCATACTCAACCTTCGCCAAACCATCTTTCTTATGGCTTGCCTCTTCGGTATAAGAATCCTCGGGAGTAAAAGAAATAGAGGCAGCAGATACCTCTCCATAGCCTGAGAAGACCATGGACACCAGAAAAAGGATGTATAGTATCAACTGCCTCATATTAAATATATTATGGTGCCAGGATGAACTCCCGACACCGGGGATGATTAATAACTTCTTGCGATGATGACACGGGCTACGGCTGGCTTGCCGCTTACCATATCTACACCTGGAGTCTGCTCG
>ERZ869983.355-NODE-355-length-15628-cov-13.126423_pt1 | contig 15628 bp, 15 predicted proteins | sample MGYA00521106_ERZ869983 | MGnify/ENA primary metagenome ERZ869983 (study PRJEB32232, sample SAMN07284972) | human gut metagenome | biome: human-associated habitat; material: feces | host: Homo sapiens | place: Tanzania | collected 2014-04-05 ...
GAAAGAAAAGGAGTCGACTGCTCTTCTTTACAGCCAACTCCTGCTTTTCTTTCTCTGTTATTTTCTAATTATTCACTCCATGATGCACCACCAGACTCTCCCGGTCGATCGCCTTGAATGAATATCCCAGATTTTTATAATATTCCATCACAGACGGAAGTGCTTCGATCGTGGACTCCTTCGCTTCTGTGTCATGGAATAACAGCATCACTTTCGTGTACTCATCCGTCTCTGACTGTGCGATGATCTGATCTGCCGTAACCATTCCTCCGTCTCCACTGCTCACATTCCAGTCATAATACTGGTATCCCTTATCCAATACCTGCTGTGTCAGCTGTGTCATAATTCCTGCTGAGTATTTTTTTGAAATAGAATTCGATGCACCTCCCGGAAAACGGATAAAACATGGAACAAATCCAAGCTGTTCCTTTGCCACCTCTCCAATTTTCTCAAGATCATCAAAATAAGCATCCACAGATGCATAAACCTGATCATATTCATGCGTATAGCTGTGAAGTCCAACTGTATGTCCCTCATCATAAACCTTCTTGATCATAGGGAAATAATCAGGCTGCTGGGCAGTAATGAAAAAGGTGGCTTTCGCATCATACTGATCCAAAATATCAAGCACACGCTGCGTATTTGCAGACGGTCCATCATCAAATGTCAGATAAACGACCTTCTCATCATCCTGCGGATCCATGGTTCCAACTGCAACTCCCGGCTGCAGAGACATGGACTTATCTCTTTCTGCCTTTGCTGCCTCTTCTGCTTTTTTCGCCTCTTCTTCGGCTTTTTTCTTCTCTTGTGCTTCTTTCTCTTTCTGTATTTCTACCTGACGTAAAGCTGCTGCTTCCCGCGCATTTGCCACCATGCATACACCTGTTCCAACAATTGCAAAAAATACAAGACCTACCAGTATATTGAAATAAATATTATTCTCCTGCCGCATTCTTTTATAACTATGCCAGACACTCACCAGTACATCTTTTATCTTTCTCAACATTTCCTTTATCTTTTGCTGCATTCTTTCTCCCAATCCCTCTGCGTTACTGTAAACAACACTCTTCTTACGAATATTGCTGACATCACCATTTCCAGCATCTTTAGCATACAATATCCATATGATTATATTTATTATAAACCATACTTCTTAAATATGTAGTAATGATTCATTAAGAATTATTCGAAAAATATTACATTTCTGTTACTTACTATCCTGTACTACTGTTCACACTAACACGAGACCAACAATGAATCCCTCTCATCTGCATTTGACCATTTTCTTTACAAGTGTTAAAATAACTTTACAGATAAACAATCACAGCATTCATATGATCTGCTACAGAACACAGAAAGGAGAACAGCCCAATGGAGGATAAGCGTATCACCAAAACAAAACGTGCTTTAAAGTCTGCTCTTTTGGAGCTTTTAACCACACAGGCTTTTGATGTGATTTCAATCACGGAATTATGTAAGATTGCCAATGTCAGTCGGATCACTTTCTACACACATTATAAAGATAAATTTGCCCTCCTTGACGACATTTTCAATGATATGTTGATTATTGGAAAAGAAGGATACAAGCGCAGACAAGAGGAAAACAATCCCGAAAACAATCTCACACAGGGATATCTGAACGTTTTGGACAGTATTTTGTCTCTTTACTATGAACGTTATGATTTTTTCCGGCATGTCGTACCGGAGACAAATCCTTATCTGGCTTTTCGATTTTATCGGATTCTTTTAGACACGGTAGAATCTCATACAGATAAGCTGAGAGCTTCTCATTCTTTAAAATATTCTGCAAGACAGATTGCCGGATTCATCTGCTTTGGTCTGTTCGGATTTATCAGTGAGTCTTATGCATCAAAGGTACCGTTAGAACAGGTTCAGGCCGGAGCAAGACAGCTTTTAACAGATCTTCTGCAATCTAAAATTCTTGTATAATGTTTTGCATTTGTAACTGTTCAGAGCCAAGCAAAATTTCAAAAAAGATGTAAAATGCTTGCATTTTTAGATTTGAACATGAAAAAGAACATGACCCACAGTTTCAAAACTCCTTAAACAGAAGCCTTTGTTCCCTGGTCATGTTCTTTTTTATTTTTAATAGTTACGCCTCTTTTTCTTTGTAATGATGCGCCTCTTCGAGCATCATATCTTTCACTTTCATCAGTCGGATCTGTGTACTACGCTCATTCTCATCCAGTTTCATCGTAATGTATTTGATACTTTCCTCTGTCTCCGGGATGATAACATGCTCCAGTGCATTTACACGACGTCTTGTCTTCTCAATCTCTGCCGCCATCAGCTGACATGCTTTCTCACATTCTGCAAGTCGGATCATATCCGGAAGGATGTCTGATAAGGACTTCACTGCTCCGTCAAGATCGCTGGAAGTAAATGCAAATCCATAAGAATAGATATCATTTTCATCCGCTGTTCTTGTCTTGGATGTGAAGGTCGGAATCTCAACACTCATAACATTCTTCTCATCAACTATAAGTCCAACTTCCTGCTTCGGAGCCATCAGTGCAGTATTCAATGCTGCCTCTGACATTCCGGCTCGGGCAATAACAAAATTGCGGTTCGCAGAGAGGATCCCTTCTTCTACACGAAGTCTCACTTCCATATTTTCCCGGACAAGATCCAGATACTGGCGCATCAGCTCATCACGCTTATCTTTCAAAAGCTTGTGACCACGAATGGCTGTAATCCGTTTTTTCTTCAAACGGGTCAGTTCCATACGGGTTGGATTCACTTGTTTCGCAGCCAATACCGCCACCTCCTCTTTCTCTCTTCGATCATTCTGTCTGTTCTTACTCTTTGTCGTAATATTCATCCAGATACTTATCGTCAATTCGTTTGAGTTCGGTACGCGGCAGCATGCGGAGCAGCTTCCATCCGATATCCAGAGTTTCCTCAATACTTCTGTCTGTCTGATATCCCTGAGATACATATTCTTTTTCAAATGCATCTGCGAAACGTGCATATTTCAGGTCGATTTCTGTCAGTGCTGCTTCTCCTAAGATAACCATCAGCTCTTTTGCATCTTTACCACGCGCATAAGCGGCAAACAGCTGGTTCATCGTATTGGCATGATCTGCTCTTGTCTTACCTTCTCCGATTCCCTTATCTTTCAGACGGGACAGAGATGGAAGAACATCAATCGGAGGGGTTACTCCTTTTCTGTAAAGCTCACGGCTTAAGATGATCTGTCCTTCCGTGATATATCCTGTCAGGTCAGGGATTGGATGAGTTTTGTCATCCTCAGGCATTGTCAGGATCGGGATCATTGTGATACTTCCCTTCTTGCCATTCTGACGTCCAGCTCTTTCATACAGTGTTGCAAGGTCTGTGTACAGATATCCCGGATATCCACGACGTCCAGGAACTTCCTTTCTTGCTGCTGAAACCTCACGCAGAGCATCTGCGTAGTTTGTGATATCTGTCAAAATAACAAGGACATGCATATCCTTTTCAAATGCAAGATATTCCGCTGCTGTCAGTGCCATACGTGGCGTTGCGATACGCTCGATTGCCGGGTCATTTGCAAGGTTGACGAACAATACTGTTCTGTCCAGTGCTCCTGTCTCACGGAAACTTTCGATAAAGAAGTTAGACTCCTCGAACGTAATACCCATAGCGGCAAATACAACCGCAAAGTTTTCATTTGTTCCAAGTACTTTTGCCTGACGGGCAATCTGTGCTGCCAGCTGTGCATGTGGCAGACCGGATGCTGAAAAGATTGGAAGCTTCTGTCCACGAACCAGTGTATTCAGTCCGTCGATTGCAGATACTCCTGTCTGGATAAACTCCTCCGGATAACATCTGGCCGCCGGATTCATCGGAAGACCATTGATATCCATTCTGGCATCCGGAAGGATCTGTGGACCTTCATCGATTGGATTACCAAGTCCGTCAAAGACACGTCCAAGCATATCTTCTGACACACCAAGTTCCATGCTTCGTCCGAGGAATCTCACCTTACTGTTGGAGAGGTTGATACCTGTTGAACTTTCAAACAGCTGTACAAGAACATCGCTTCCGTTTACTTCCAGAACCTTACATCTTCTAGTCTCGCCGCTTGCCAGCTCGATTTCTCCAAGTTCATCATATGTTACGCCTGCTACTCCATGCACCAGCATCAGAGGTCCGGCCACTTCCTGAATGGTTCTATATTCTTTTGGCATTTAACCTTCCTCCTTTACAAATGCTGCTGCGATCTGAACGCTTAATGTCTCATCGACCTGTTTAAATTCTTCGTCAAGCTTATCTTCTGTCACATATTTGAAACGTCCGATCTGCTCTCTGACCGGCATTGAGATCAGCTTCTGAAGTGATGCACCATCTTTTAATGCATCGGTTGCTCTGTCAAAGAATTCGTTGACCAGAACCATCATCATGTGCTGTTTCTTCAATGACGTATACGTATCTACTTCATGGAAAGAGTTCTGATGCAGGAAGTCCTCACGAATTGATCTTGCAGCTTCCATCTTCAGACGATCGGATGGTGAAAGTGCATCCATACCTACCATCTTAACAATCTCTTCCAGTTCTGCTTCTTCCTGAAGCAGTGTCATCATCTTCTGACGGCCTTCCATCCAGTCTTCTGCGACCTGTCCGTTAAACCATTTTTCCATATCATCCAGATACAGAGAGTAACTCTTCAGCCAGTTGATTGCCGGGAAATGTCTCTTGTATGCCAGGGATGCATCCAGTCCCCAGAACACTTTAACGATACGAAGTGTAGCCTGAGATACCGGCTCAGATGTATCACCACCCGGAGGAGATACTGCTCCGATAACAGAAAGTGCTCCTTCTCTTCCTTCTTTTCCAAGAGAAACCACATGTCCGGCACGCTCATAGAACTGAGCCAGACGGCTTCCCAGATAAGCCGGATATCCTTCTTCACCAGGCATCTCTTCCAGACGTCCTGACATCTCACGAAGTGCCTCTGCCCAACGGGATGTAGAGTCTGCCATAAGTGCTACGGAATATCCCATATCACGGAAATATTCTGCAATTGTGATTCCTGTATAAATAGATGCCTCACGCGCTGCAACAGGCATGTCTGATGTGTTTGCGATCAGAACCGTTCTCTGCATCAAAGGCTGTCCTGTCTTCGGGTCCTTCAGTTCCGGGAACTCATTCAGAACATCTGTCATCTCATTTCCACGCTCACCGCATCCGATGTATACAACGATATCTGCCTCAGCCCATTTTGCAAGCTGATGCTGGATCACTGTCTTTCCGCTTCCGAAAGGTCCCGGGACCGCTGCGACACCGCCCTTGGCAATCGGGAAAAATGTGTCGATAACACGCTGTCCTGTTACAAGCGGCATCTCCGGCGGAAGTTTCTTTTTATACGGACGACCGCGACGAACCGGCCACTTCTGCATCATAGTCAATTCTTTTTCGCCTTTTTCTGTTTCAACAACTGCAACAATATCTTCTACTGTAAATGTTCCTTCTTTGATTTCCTTGATTGTTCCTTTAATTCCGTAAGGAACCATGATCTTCTGCTGTACAAGAACTGTTTCCTGAACTGTACCGATCACATCTCCTGTCTCTACTTCATCTCCAACCTTTACAGTAGGAACGAACTCCCATTTCAGATTTCTCTTAAGAGATGGAACTTCAACTCCTCTTTTCAGGTTATTTCCGGAAATCTTCATAATATCATCCAGTGGTCTCTGGATTCCGTCATAAATACTTGCGATCAGACCAGGTCCTAATTCTACAGACATTGGAACATCCATAGATTCAACCGGTTCTCCAGGTCCAAGACCTGATGTCTCTTCGTATACCTGGATGGATGCCTCGTCACCGTGCATCTCAATGATCTCTCCGATCAGACGCTGTTCCGATACACGGACAACGTCAAACATATTCGCATCACGCATTCCCTCTGCGATAACAAGAGGTCCTGCGACTTTTTTAATCACTCCTGTGCTCATTCGCTTACTCCTCCAAACAGAATATCTGATCCGACGGCCTGCTCGACTGTCTTCTTCACGCCTTCAACTCCGGCGCCTGTATTCCCCGACACACCCGGAATCTGAATGATCGCCGGAAATGTCTGTTCACCGTACTTGTTGATCTCTGACGGAATCTGTGCAGCCACAGCCTCTGTAATATAGATAATGCCGTAATTTCCTTCTGCAAGCTGGCGAAGCTTTGCCTTCGCCTCATCCCGGTCTTTCACAGGGCAGATGCTAAGACCGAGGGTGGCAAATCCATAGATACTGTCATAATCGCCCATTACTGCAATCTTATACATACATCTCCCTTATCCTTTCCCGGATTGCTTCATCCGGAAATTCATTCTGCTTTCCGGTCAGTATAATCCGTACTGTCTTGATCTCATTTTGTCTGGCTAACAGATACGCCAGAAGCGGTCCAACGGAAAATGATTCATATTTCTGTGACCTCATAGAATCTGTCATTTTATTATCACACCAGCGCTCGAATGCAGACGGTGAGACACGCAGTGCATCTGCACCCTCACGGTAAGAGGTTCCTTCCAGATACTGTGCGATCTCCTCCGCACCGGCCAATGCTGCCTGTGTCAGCTGATCCACATTGATCTCGGAACAATTTACCATTGCTTTCTTCATGAACTCTGCATTTTTCCCTGTCTTCTGAGATCTTACTGCAATCTTAATATCAGCGATCGCAACTGCTGTCTGTGCATACTCTTCAATGATCTTCTCACCTGATTTTTTTCCTGCTTCCAACATCGCTTCCAGTGTTGCACGATCAATAATAAGATCACACAGCTGTCCGTCTCTTGTGTGAAGCAGAGTATCAAATGCTTCTCTTGCTGTTGCAGGCATATTCCCCGGCAGCTTGTCAAACTCTTTGTTCTGGACAAGTGCAAACATCTCTTCCCCAGAAATCTCACAGTCATCATAGAAAATATTTTTATTCTCTACTTCCGTACACACTTCTTTGATCGCTGCTTTCAGATTGTGATAAAGTTTTGGAAGTGACAGAACATCGAATACATGCATATCCGGTGCCACCTCGCGGATTGTCTGCCACATCTTCTCTTCTTCCTTATTCAGAACTTCATCTGCGTCCAGAGTTCCTGCTGTCAGATCTCCCCAGCCCTTTTCAACCAGAAGCTGTAGAGCCTGCTCTGCACTCTTGCATGCTAGAAGCTGTTCGATCACTGCGTTCGTTAAAAGAGAGACTTCCAGTGCACGGATTCTGGCAACCGCATAGGTATATTTTGTCTTACTCAAGATTATCCCTCCTTGCGGCTACACTGCTGTAAACAGTTGCCGGTTCACTTTATCTGATAACTCTTCTCTTCTTGCATCAAACAACGCTTTGATCGTGCAATTTTCTTCGATGCCGCCATAGGTCAGGATAAATCCCCCATCCATTCCGTCCGGCACTGTCTCTGTAAATTCCAGGCTTCCGCCTTTCTTCTTTGCTGTTTCATATACTTTTTCCATATACCCTTGAGGCATACGTTTTCTGTCTTTCTCTGTAAAGCAGATTGTTCCTTCTTCCGGAAGTACATACTTCTCAAGAACCTTTTCAAGCATTGCAAAATAAGCTGCATCATCAAGTTCTCCGACTGCTTTGTAAGCATCTTCTAGAACTTCACTGATCACTTCCTGTTTCGCCTCAAGTACTGCCTTGCGCTTTCTCATATCTGATGAAGAGGCCAGGCGTTTCACAGAATCTTCTGCTCTGGCTTCTGCCTGTGCGACAATCTTCCGTGCATCTTTCTCTGCCTGTGCTTTTGCTTCCCCAATTATAGAATCCGCCTGTGCGTGTGCCTGTGCGAGTATCTCTTTTGCATTGTCCTGCGCCTCTGCGATTATCTGCGCTTTCATTTTGTCAAGTCCACTCATCTCCACGCTCTCCTTTTTATTTATTTCTTACAGCTGGATACCACTTACTGCGAGGAAGGAAATCAGAAGAGCCAGGATCGCATATGTCTCAACCATTGCCGGGAACAGCATAGCTTTACCAAACTGCTCTGGCTTCTTTGCTACGATTCCGATAGAAGCCGCTGCTGTCTTACCCTGTGCGATACCTGAAATCAATCCAACAATACCGATTGGGAGACAAGCTGCAAGGATCATAAGTCCTGACTGAACGCTAACTTCTACTCCGCCACCGCCGAGAATACCAATTTTAGAAAGTGTAATAAATCCAACAAGCAGTCCATACAGTCCCTGTGTACCTGGGAGCAGCTGCATGATAAGTACTTTAGCGAATTTACTAGGGTCTTCTGTAACAACACCTGATGCTGCCTGTCCTGCGATACCTACACCTAACGCAGATCCTGCACCTGCGAATAATACTGCGATTGCTGCGCCTAATAATCCATATACAACTCCAAGTTCACCTGCTATATTCATAATGTTGTTTCCTCCTTAACATCAACATATTTCGTATTTTCTTTAAAAGGCTCGAATGCTTTTCCGCCGCCTTCATAAAATTTTCCGAAGAATTCCACAAACTGTAAACGGTTTGTGTGTACATAAGCTCCCAGCAGATTAATTGCCAGGTTCAATGCGTGTCCTACGATGAAGATCACAATGAAAAGAATCACACCGATCACATTGTTTGGAAGCATTGCTCCCATCTGATTGATAACTGATGCGATAACTCCTGTTGCAAGTCCCAGTGCAAGAAGTCTTGAATAGGACAATGCGTCACTGAGCCATCCTGTCACGTTATACAAATCATACGCTCCAAGCGCAAGCCGAAGCGCCGGATTCTTGTTTGCTCTTCCTGACATCAGCACAATACCGATTGCTCCACCCGTAGCCATCACTTTTGCAGCAGTGTTCAAAGCTGCCGGGAACACGATCGTAGTCTGTGCGATTGATGCAAAGATGTCACTTGGAAGCAGCATCAGGATCAATCCGATCAGCATCACAAACCAAAGTACAACGTCACAGATAAAATCTACAACCTTACCATCTTTTAAACACAGATAACCTTTAATTCCAAGTCCTACGAACAAATGAATTGTTCCAAATAACAAAGAATAAACCAGAAGTTTCATTGGATCATTCAATGGAACAAACCAAAGTGCCGGAACTGTTACCGTATGTCCGAAGAATTTTTCTGAAACAATGTCTACGATATTTCCAAAATATCCTCCAAACAGAACGCCCCATACAAGTGTAGATACTCCACAGTAGAAAAACAGTTTCAAAGATTTTGCCATGCTCTGTGACATTCTTGGATATTTCTTCACAAGAATCGCACATACAATCGCAACAACTGCTCCATACGCTGCATCTGACAACATCATTCCGAAGAAAAATACATAGAAGAATGACATGATCGTTGTCGGATCGATCTCTCCGGCATGCGGTAATCCGTAAGACTCTACGATACCTTCCATGTTCGTAGAGAACGGGTTATTCTTTAAAATAACCGGTGCTTCTTCACCTTCTTCAATGTCTTCAATATCTACCATACAGTTATATTTCTCTGTCAAAGATCTCTCTACCGAACCTGACTCACATGCTGGTATATATCCACTTATCACAAATGTACGCTTTGACTGAAGAAGATCTCCGAGAACTGCATACTTATCTGCTCGGACTCTGTAATAATCTGCCACGGCCTGAAGTTCTTTTCTTTTGGAAGCCAGGCTCTTAAGTTCCGCCTCGCACTGTGTCATCCGCTCTCTTGAAGCTGCTATCTCTGTTTCCAACACTTCCGTCTGTTCTTTTGGTGTCTTACTCCAGTTCTGGGATGGTCTTGCAAATCCCACACTCCGAAGTGCTTCTTCCACTGTCTGGAGTTGCTCTTTCAAACAGATTACTGCAATGCAGATCATATTGGATTCTGCTGAAACTAAATGTACATCGACCCCTGTTTTCTCCATCACTTCCGGAGCCTTCTCAAGTAGAATGGAATAAATGTTCTCAAGAGTAAGCTCTCCCGGCATTGTTCCCAGGATCAAAGCTGTCCTTTTTGTCTTGCCTTCCTGAAGCGGAACATCTAATGCACTCCACGGCATCAGACTTTCAATCTGATTCTCGATCTTTGCTATGCCTGCTCTAAGCTCGGCATACTCTCGATCAAGATCATAAATTCTGCGGGCTGTCTTGATCAATTCCGGTCCAGATGTCTGAACCTTTTCTTCCAACTCACGATCGATCAGTTCTTTTCCTTCCAGCGAAGAAAGTAATGTCTTTTTCTCCGGAGCGTAAGCATCCAGAATCCCCAGTGCCTGGTCTGCTGCCGTTGCCGCTTTTTCAAATTTCATCCGCTGTCCGGTTGTATCCATCTTTTGGAAGAATGCATCCTCTTCTTTGTCCCTGTCAACTTCAAGAACTCCGAGATGCTGTAACTGTTCCAGGATTGCTTTTCGATCTTTCTTCAGGGCACAGATGCTGATTTTCTGCATCTTAAGTACCGCCATAATCTTATCCCTCCTTTTTTGTTACGACCACATGGATCAGATTAATTCAGAAAGAACAAGCTGCACTGCTGCATTCTTTTTCTCTCTTGCAGAAACCTTCAGCTCTTCAATCACATCTTTGAGCTTCTCTGCTTCTTCATCTTCCTGATTTCTCGCCGCTTCTCTGGCTTTCTCATCCAGTCCGGCGGCAGTTCTTTTTGCCTCTTCCATGAGTTCATCATGAATCTGCTTCGCCTGAAGAGATGCATCTTTCAAGATCTGTTCTTTCTGTTCCTGTGCTTTTACAAAAATCTCTTCTGCCTGCTGCTCTGCTTCTTTAATTGACCGGATTGTCTCATCCACCATAGTATCTACACCACCTTTCCTGTCTCCCCTTTTTCATTGTTCTTATGTGATTTTGAACAATAAGATTCCTTCGCTGCATGTTGTTACTGCACATTAATATCTAAGGATTTCGCTGTTCGCAGCACGTATCAATATATTATTACCATACTTTTCTTTCCTATTCTCTTTCTGTTTGTAACTTTCGCACAACGATGTTATTTTAAACATAGCATATTTTGTCGTAATAATCAAACTTTTTATTAGATTTTTATAAAAAATTTTTAGATTACTAAATATTTATTCTATTTTTTGTAGTTTATTAAACGTTTTTTGTGTTTTTGTATAAATATCTGATAATTTTTTCACTCTACACTCTGTTTATAAGACATCTGATTTTGTACATCTTATCTTCTCGAATTTTGCACATCTTGTTAAGCAAATAGGCCATTCGGATCTGTTACCCCAAAACTATAAAAATAGAAAACAAGCCAAAAAGAAACAGGATCAAACCTTTTATAACTGGATTTGCCCCTGTTCCTTTTCACATTTTATTTCCAATGAAGTTCGTGCAGCTCACCACTTAAATTCATCCCTGCGAATCCATTCTGCCGCAATGCTTCATACAACACAATTGCCACCGAATTACCAAGATTCAATGAACGGATATCTCCATTCATTGGGATTCTCATACAGTCTTCCTCATGCTCCACAAGAATCTCTTCCGGGATTCCCGCGCTTTCTTTTCCGAACATAATATAGCAATCCGGCTCATACTCTACGTCTGTGTAGACCTTGTGCGCTTTTGTCGTCGCCATATAGATTTTAGCTCCCGGATTCTTTTCAAGGAAATCCTGATAATCGATATACGTTGTCACGTCAAGATCTTTCCAGTAATCCATACCTGCGCGCTTTAATGATTTCTCATTCAGCTTAAATCCCAATGGTTCGATCAGATGAAGTCTTGTTCCTGTTGCCACACAGGTTCTTCCGATATTTCCGGTATTTGCCGGAATTTCTGGCTCATAAAGTACAATGTTTAACATAACTATCTCCTATCTTTGTTCTTTCCACCAACGGCTCAGTTCATCCGGTGCCGGACGATCCAGATAACGGGTTTCTTCTCCATTTACAAGTGTTCTTGCGTTCTGTTCTTTTACAAATCCAATCCGTACTGCCGGAACACCTGCATTCTTCAGGCTTTCCAACGTTTCTTCTCCATGCTCTGTCAATACAAGATAACTTCCGGCTGATGTAAGAAGATATGGATTCAACTGAAAGAATTCACAGATTTCCACGGTTTCCTGCTTAAATGCAAGTTTCGAAAAATCAATCTCAAACCCTATCTTTTCTGCCTCTGCAAGTTCCCATAATCCACAGAGTACACCGCCATCCCCACATTGTCTGCTCTTTGCTTCTTCAGGAAGCTTTAAAATCTGTTCCGGAAGTATAAGTGATTCCTTGCAACGCTTTGTTTTTTCTATGAAAGACGGTGTAAATCTTGTCCGAAGATCTGCTTCTGCCTCTTCAACCAATCGCAGTGTTCCTTCCAATCCCGTATAACCACAAAGAATGATTTCCGTTCCCGAACTCCATTTTTTCGTCTGCTGTTTTGAATTTTCTTTCACGCCGACAGCAGTAATATGAATCACTGTCCGCAAAACATACTCTGCACTTTCAGCCTGTACACAAGTAATTGCAAGTCCTGTCTCCTCACAAATCTCTGTCAGGATTCTCATGATATCTTTTAATTCCTGCTCGTCAGAACTTTCAGGAAACAAAATCTGTACTGAAACCGCTGTTGGTCTGACTCTCTTTGCCGCAAGATCTCCTGCTGATTTAATCACTGCATATTTCACCTGTGCCGGTGCTTTTCCGCTTACTGAAGTGCTGCTCCAGACAAAATCCTTATCGTCAGATATCAGTTCAGAACTGCTTTCTTCCCATGTAGTTTTTCCTGTTGAATTCCTGTTTCCTTTTTGGATCTGTTTCTTTACAGAACGATTCCAGATCGTCTGCGTTACTCTCCCTGTCCGCATCACACTCTCCTTAGACCAGATATGGAATTACCATCGTCGCAACCATTGCAACAATAACAATCAAAATAATAATTGACACCAGACGTCTTACTTTTTTATCATAAAAATTCATCTTTTCTCTCCATTTCCATCAACAAAACCATATGCAAATATCTTTCTAATATCTGCAACGCTGTACTAGTCTTCTTCTATTATATAAACCGCTGCATCCTGATTCAGCTTATTCCTATGTCTGTAATCAAAAAGATACAGCTTTCCATTCAGTCGCTCCAGATGAGTCATCTTTCGCAGCTGGCGGCTGTCGTATCCTTCATAGTCTTTCAGATACTTGTGCTCTTCTGCCTCTTTCTTATAAAATTCAGACGCTACATCCTTTTCTACTTTGCTCTCTCCAAGAAATGCCGGACGATTCTTCACATTATCTCTCAGATAAAGATCTAAGGTCATGCTTTCAAGCACCTTCTCTTTAAAATCCGCTTCTTTCTTCTGCATTTCTCCCGAACAAGTGAATTCTGATAATTCTGATTCTACGAAGTCCCACAATATCTCATAACGTGCAAGCCTTGAATGATTCAACCCAAACAAGCCTTTCTTCTCATAATAATTGCCCATTTTCTCATACATGGAAAATGCGGATGGAAACAATTCAACAAGAAGCCTCATCGTATGACTAAACTGAAAACTGTTATAGTAAACTTCCACCATCTCTTCCACTTTCTTCAGACGGATCACATCACTGTATGGAAGCCATTTTGTTGAAAGCACTTCATACGGAGGACGGTTCTGGCAAAGCAGCTCATATTCTTTCATCTTCTCATGCATCACAGAGCCATGCAGTACTTTCAGAAATCCAAGCTGAAACTGATCCGGTTCCATAGCATAAACTTCATTAAAGGAATGTGCAAAACTGTCATAATTCTCATATGGAAGACCTGCAATCAAATCTAAATGCTGATGCACATTTCCCTTCTCATGAATCCTTGCTACCTTATCACGTACTTTTTCCAGATTCATGGAACGGTTGATCTCTTTGATCGTCTGTTTATTCGTTGACTGAATTCCAATTTCCAGCTGAATCAGTCCTGGGCGCAAGCTCCGGATCAACTCAATCTCTTCCTCGTTCAGAAGATCTGCTGCCACTTCAAAATGAAAATTTGTAATCCCTTTATCATGCTCTTTAATGTAATTCCAGATTGCCATCGCATGATCATGCTTACAGTTAAATGTTCTGTCCACAAATTTCACCTGCGGCACTTCATGATCAATAAAAAACTGCAGTTCTTTCTTCACAAGCTCCAGGTTGCGGAATCGAAGACATTTGTCAATTGAAGAAAGACAATAACTACAGGAAAATGGGCATCCTCTGCTCGTCTCATAATAAATGATACGGTTCTTGAAATTCTCAATATCTCCATAGACAAACGGCACTTTACTCAAATCCATGATCTGTCGAAACGGTGTCTCCGCAATCTGTTTTTCCTCTTCCCGGAATGTAATTCCCTGAATGTCGATCAACTCAGCCACACCACGACCTTCATAGTATGCCACAAGCTCCGCAAAAGTCTCTTCACCTTCTCCGCGCATGATGCCTTCTGTCATCGGATATTTTTCCAGAACTTCTCTTGCATTATAAGAAACTTCCGGACCTCCAAGCCAGATCTTCGTATCCGGCAGAATCTTTGGAATCTCCTGTATCAATTGTCCTACTTCTGTCACATTCCATAAATAACAGGAAAGGCAGAGAACATCTGGTGCCTGCTTATAAATATCCATCAAAATCTCATCAAATGGCTGATTGATCGTATATTCAGAAATTGTAATATCACTGGCCGGATGCTGCTCCTTCGCATATGCGCGCAGACAATAGACCGCAAGATTTGAGTGGATGTACTTTGCATTCACTGCCGCAAGCAGAATCTTCATCTTTTTATAAACCTCTTTTCCTGTTACTAATTTATATTTGTAAACATTTTTTCTTTTTAAGTCTTACCTTTCTATTTTGAATGAAGCTGAGGGAAATGTCAAGATGTGAGAATTGCGTGTGTAACGTAAAAAAGAGAAAGCTATCGACTACGACACCAACACTTCTTGTGTTAGATTATCGTATGATAGCTTTCCCTTATTTTGCAGCTTTAGTCAAAAGCCACTACTTCTTTCTGCTCCTCACGGAAAATCAACCCAAATACTTTTCTGACAATCGGCCCTGCAAAGCACAGCTGCCAGAAGAATGCCATTGGGAAGTTGAATACAGTTGTCTGAAACCATACTGCAACAATCTGATTTCCTGCATCTTTAAAGAGCAGTGTTGCTGCAAGGCTCATCAGCGGGCACATTCCAATGATGGATAAAACAGAAATCGCCAGTACGATCATAAACGGATTATCTTTCTGTGGATTCACGATCGTAAATGCTTTCTTCTTTGCAATCGGTCCTACGAGAAAGAAATCCAGAATAAAAGCAATCGGTCCCATAATGACAAGTTCATGGAATGCTGCCAGAAAGACCTCATTACTCATTCCTCCCATATTCAGGGAGATGTTGTAGCAGATCATTGCATAAACCATGACAAAAACCATCATGATTGTGAAAATTACTTCTTGAAACTTATTTTTTGGCATAAAAAATCCTCCTTAAATGATTCGCGTAACAGATTGTGTTGTTCGTTCATCATTCCGGAGGGAATGTATCGTTTCCAATATAAATACCATTCTATTCATTTTTCTTTACGTGCATTGCGCTTCGAACTTGGCCCACAAGCGTTACCCCGGTAGTTAACTCAGCCCAGGCACCCTCACGGCACCCGAGAGGTTCTGCTTAGTGCTGCTCCGTTCCCGACCTGACACGGTTCACAGAGTCC
>ERZ869983.356-NODE-356-length-15616-cov-4.500354_pt1 | contig 15616 bp, 16 predicted proteins | sample MGYA00521106_ERZ869983 | MGnify/ENA primary metagenome ERZ869983 (study PRJEB32232, sample SAMN07284972) | human gut metagenome | biome: human-associated habitat; material: feces | host: Homo sapiens | place: Tanzania | collected 2014-04-05 ...
ATTTTTTGCTAATTCATTAAATTTCTAAATTATAATACTATAAAATTAACAAAAAGGCAACTAAACATTTCTTAAAATCCACAGTTTCCCCTGTCATTTTTCTCAAAAAAAATGTAAAAAATCCGCTATAAGAACGTTTGTTTTCGTATCTTATAGCGGATTCTTTTGTTTATTTTATAAAATTCCTAACTCTTTCATTGCTTTTTTGAGTACTTCCTGGTGCTCCGGTTCCATCTCAGTCAGCGGTGCACGAAGCGGTCCAACTTCTTTTCCCTGCAGATTCATTGCAGCTTTTACCGGAATCGGGTTTACTTCGCAGAATAATGCATTGATAACCGGAAGTGCATCTAATTGCATTTTACGGCTTCCTGCAACATCCCCTTCAAAGAATTTGTAAACCATATCATGTACATACTGTGGTGCTACGTTAGAAAGTACAGAGATAACTCCCAGTCCTCCTAAAGATAACAGCGGTACAACCTGGTCATCATTTCCGGAATATAAATCAATCTGTCCGTCACACAAATTCATAACCTGTGCTACATGGCTGATATCCCCGGATGCTTCTTTGATACCTACAATGTTTTCTACATTTTTTACCAGATGAGCAATTGTTTTTGGCTGAAGTGCGCATCCTGTACGGCTTGGTACATTATAAAGAATTGCCGGAATTTTAATTTCGTTTGCGATTGCTGTATAATGTGCAATCAGACCATTCTGAGTTGCTTTGTTATAGTAAGGTGTTACTAAAAGTACTCCGTCTGCTCCTGCTTCTTCTGCTTCTTTACTCATCTGAATTGCAGTCTGAGTACAGTTTGAACCAGTACCTGCAACAACAGGAATTCTGTGATTGACACGTTCAATAGTAAAACGAATTGCTTCTAAGTGTTCTTCTTCGGAGAGTGTTGCGGATTCTCCTGTTGTTCCACAAATTACGATGGAATCTGTTTTTCCTGCAATCTGTTCCTCTAAAATCTCATCCAGTTTGTCATAATTTACCTCTAAGTTGTCTTTCATCGGTGTAACAATTGCAACACCTGCGCCTTTAAAAATTGCCATATCTTTTCCTCCTTGAATGATTAACTAAAAAAGAGACGGCAAGATGCGCCGTCTCCAGATATCCGTTTCATATCTATCAGATAGCACTCCATCCTGCGATGACAGTCATGCCACTCTTAATGACATGCCCAAAAACACAAGCTCAGGTCTTGTATTTTTTCGGCATCTTTCCCTTTCAAAAGCCTTCATCTGCTCCTGAACATCCAACCATCTACTCATGAAAAATGCAACCTCTATCTACATCTCGTATCATTAAGATGATATCATTGCACAGGCACCTTGTCAAGTCCTCTTGGCGAGTATTTTAACTGCTGAATTCAACTAAAAGCAGTTCCACGCTTAAGGCATCATTTAAATATCCTGTTTTGACCTGCTCTTCGGTTTTGGTGCATTTTTCCACTGCTGATTTTAGCTGTCCTAAGGAGTATCGTCCTAAAATCTTCTGATAGTTTTTGACGACAAACGGCTGGATTCCCAGACGCTTTGAAATTGCACTCTGGTCATATCCCTCTTTCTCAAGCTCTTTTACCTGAAGCATTTGGTTGAACTGTCTTGCCAGCAGATATAAAATACGCATCGGTGGTTCTTTTAAGGCAAGTAAATCATAATACAAATCCAGTGCCCTCTGTTGTTTTTTCTCTGTCACCGCACGAAGCATATCGAAAATGTGATTCGAAATCTGTGAGGTGCAGACAGCTTCAATATCGGCTCTTGTAATCACATCCCGTTCTAAGACATAACAAAGCAGCTTTTCCAGCTCTTTTTCAATGTTTCCCATGTCCGTGCCGGTTTTTGTTAAAAACAGTTCCATATCGTTTCTCGTAATCTTTTTCTTTTCTTTATTTAAGATTCCAAATACCCAGCGAATCAGCATATCTGAATCCTGTTTTGCAAACTCTACAATCCTTCCGGATTTCTTCACTGCCTTATACATCCGGCTTCGTTTATCTACTTCTTCCTCTATAAATATCATACACAGATACTCGGGAAGCTGTGACAGATACTCAGGAAGACTTTCACACTGACCTTTAAAAAATCCGGTATTCTCAAGAAAAATTACTCGTCTTTCTGCAAAAAAGGGCATAGTCTGTGCCATCTGAATCACTTCCTGCGGTTCTGTCTTTTTTCCCTCAAAAAAAGTAAAATTCATTTCATCTCCATCGGGAAGCAATGCCTCTTTCATTCTTTTTTTATATACCTGTTTTAAATACGCTTCTTCTCCATAAAAAAGATAGACATTTTTAAACTCTTTCTGCCTGATGTCTTCCTGCAAACTCTTCATAATACTATTATTCCTCTGTTTCTTTCTTGTGTGCTCTTTTCATCTATTCTATCACACTTCATTTTTTATAGAAAGAAAGTTTATTTCTTTTTCCCTCTGTAACGGTAATCGCACCTCTTTCTATCGTCACATACCAGCCTATCTGTTTTTCCTTCAGCCGTTCCAGCAATTCTTTGTGAGGATGCCCATAAGAGTTCCCTTCTCCACAGGAAATGATTCCAATCTTTGCACCTGCTGCCTCTAAAAATGCCTCCTTTGCTGAATTTTTTGAGCCATGATGTGGCACTTTTAAAATATCAATCTGTTCCTGCCTTTCCTTTAACTGTTCTGTCACTGCATCTTCTCCCTTTTGTTCCATATCTCCGGTAAATAACACACTTAAATTCTCTGTTTTAAAAAGCAGAACCTGGGAATTTTCATTGCTGTCTCCCGTCTCATTCTCAGGAGAAAGACATTCTACCTGAAATGCCTTTTGTTTTAACTGTGCCCCCTTTTTTATGTAACGCACCTCACAGCCTGCACGCTTTGCAAGTTGTGCGATTTCATTGATTTTCTCTTCTTTTTCTTTATTTTTTGAAAGATAAACCGTTTCGATCTTTAGACTGGTCTCTTTTTTGGCAACAGCTTCAAGCAGTTCCTCAATTCCATTCATATGGTCCTCATCTGGATGAGATAAAAAAATTCCATCTACTGTTCGGATTCCACTATATTTAAAAAATGGCAAAATACGATAGGTTCCCACTTTTGATACATCACTGCTTCCTCCATCTATCAGATAGACTTCGTTCTTTTGCTGAATCACAGCACAGTCTCCCTGTCCCACATCTAAAAATGTAATCTTTGTCTGATTTTGGGGAATCGGAAACAGTAAAACCAAAACTGCCAGAATCAGACCAACCCTTGGAACTTTTTTACTTTTCTTTCTTAAAAAGCACCAACCTGCCAGTATTCCATAATAAACCACTGCTCTTTTAAGAGAAACGCTTCCTGTAATGTACGTCGCCTGTGGAATACTTTGTATCACTTTCCCAATTTCTAAATAAAAATTCAAAATAAGAATTGCAGGAAACGCCAGAATTTTCCCAAGAAAAAAAGAAAAAAATGCAGCTATACAGCCTGCCATTCCACTTATCAAAACGATTCCAATTGTAGGCAAAACAAAAAGATTTACCAAAATTCCAAAAAGCGGAATTTCATAAAATGCATACATTTGAATGGGCAGGGTGACAAGCAGAACGGCTATGCTTCCCAAAAATGTATTTCCAAGCTTATTTTCTTTCTTACTTTTTAATTTCGGATAAAAAACACTTAAACCAATAACTGCACCAAATGAAAGTAAAAAACCACTGTCTGTCAGCCATTTGGGATTATCTGATAAAAGCAGTAAGATAGAAAGTGCCAACGCCGACAGCAGGTCATACGTTCTTCCCACAAGCACAGCTCCCACAGCCATAGAAAACATAATCGCGGCACGTATGGCTGATGCCCCGTTCCCCGTAAAAATTCCGTACTGTATCATCAGAAAAATACTGATCATTCCTGCCATCCAAAGCGGAATTCTTAATTTTCTAAGCAAACGAAACAAACCCCAGCCTAAAATTGAAAGATGAGTTCCTGATACCACAATACAGTGTGACATAGCACTTAACTGCATCCGCAATAGCGTTTCTCTTTCTACTTCTGACTTTTCTCCAAGCAATATTGCCATAAAAAGACCACTTGTCTTTTTTGTGGTAATCTGCTTAATTTTTGTTTTTAGCAACTCTTTTAACCGGCTTCTGAGTGTGACACCCTTATCTGCCTCTGTTTTTTGAATTGTTACCTGTTCTGCCTCCAGATACCATTTTATCTTTCGGGCATAATAATAGCTTTGTTCATTAAACTGCCCCGGATTTCCCGGTTCTTGAATCTGCTTTAACCTCCCCCGTATTAATAGTCTGTCACCATCTGAAGGAAGTTGTTTTAGATATTCTGTTTTGATTGTTGCTTTTACATTATCAATGGATTGTTTTTTTGAATTTTGAATCAGATTTGTTTTTTTTAAATATAGACTTGTATAAAAAGAATTTGATTCCTGTTTATATAGGATGCCTTGTATGATTACTGAACGGTCAGAATCGGTTAAATCCAAAGGAGTTCCACCCAAAGTGGAAACTCCCATCAGATTTAAACTCCATAAAATCAGTATGACCAGACATCCTATGATGCACAACGGTCGTCTACTCATTAATGGTCTCCTCATCTTCTACTAAACTATAATCTGCTTTATATAGTTTATCCAGATTCATGCTTTCCCGAAATGTTACTTTTGTCTCACCTTCTACCGATATCTGCACCCCATGAATTTTACAGGCATCCATCAAGGAATTGACAATCGAATAAATTGGAAGTTTTTCCTGTATATTCATCGGGTCACTTAAAAATGTCTTATCCAGATTGACATAGCAGACTCCTTCTACAATTGAAACACCCAAAATTTTGGTGGACGGAGAAATTGTTGCCTGTGCATCAGAACTTGTCGGTCCTTTAATCAGCCATTCCACGATTGCTTTTTCAAGTGGGACATTACTGCTGTAATGCCGGCTTACCTGCTGTTTCACCAGTTTATCTCCATCTTTATTGGCAAAGTATAACGTCTGTTCTGTATATAGATAGGTATTAATATTTCTTCCCTCATTTTCAATAAAGGAATCCTTCCCCAAAGTTCCCACTTCTTCTCCATTGGAATCTAAAAGTGGTTCTCCTTCTACTTCAAACGTAACACCGGAAACGGACTGTAACTGAGTAAAAACTTTCACAATTCCTGCCCGCACCAGAATTTCTCTGGTATTTTTCATTTTCTTATATTCTTTATTGAAATCGATGCAGACCGTTCCATTCTTATACTCGCAGTCAAGAATTTCTACTTTTTTTGGAAGCAGACGAAGATGGTCATTATCCGGATTTGTTTCGGTCAGCTTTTCGCAGATTTCCTCTACAATGTCTTTTGTTTTTGTCTGTGTCGGTGTATAGATTTCCTCTTCAAGAGAAGTTTCTGCTGCGGAAAGATAATACATTTTGTACTCTGTTTTTTCTTCCGTTTTCTTTGTGCCACAAGCAGTCAACATACAGACTATCAGAAAAAAGAGTCCTGCCATCCGCATTTTTTTCATGCTTCTGCCTCCTTACGCGATATACGTCAACGGAATTCTTACCGAAAACGTTGTTCCTTTATGTTCTTCACTCTTTACTTTAATTGCACCTCTATGCATTACAATTGCACTTCTTGTAATGGCAAGCCCAAGACCCGTTCCACCGATTTCTCTGGAATGTGATTTATCGACTCGATAAAAACGTTCAAAAATCTTATCAATGCTTTCCTCCGGAATACCGATTCCCGAATCTGTTACCGTTACAAAGAAATATTTATGGTCTGCGTCAAGCTTGACATGCACATATCCATTTTCTACATTGTATTTAATTCCATTTTCAATTAAATTAGAAAATGCCAGACTTAATTTTACTTCATCGATTTCTGCCACAACCGGACGGAAACTTTCTAATACAAGTTCCACATGCTTAACAGAAGCAATTGGATTTAACCGCTTTAAAATATTTTCAAGCATTTCATTAATATCAACTTCGGCAATATTTAAGTCTGCTGCTTTTTTATCCATTTTAACCAAAGATAATAAATCCGTAATAATCTTGTTTTCACGGTCGATTTCTACTGTAATATCCTGCATAAACTCCTGATACAACTCTACCGGTACATTCTCCTGCCCCACTAAAGAATCTGCGAGTACTTTAATAGAAGTCATCGGTGTCTTTAACTCATGAGACACATTTGATACAAATTCCTGACGGGATTCATCGAGTGTTTTCATTCGGCCAAGCATCTTATTAAATGCATTCGTAATCAGCTCGGTCTCCGTATAATCCGGAACAGAAATTTCTTCATCCAGATAACCATCTGTCAAATCTTCGATTGCTTTTGTAACTCTTGAGAACGGTTTTACTAAAACTCCCGCCAACAGGTATCCAAAAACCACTACCAAAATGCAGATAATACTAAGCAGAAGATTTCCCCTGTTTTCCAGCATATCGATACTATCCTCAATTTCACTGGTAGAAATACTGACTAGCATTACACCTTCGATTGTATTGGAATCCATCTTGGTAATCGGACTTGTCATCTCTATATAGGCATTTTTATCATCATAATTTGCCGTACTTTTTCCTTCAAAACATTGAATAACTTCTTCTGAAAGTGCGTATTTTCCGACATCAATATCATAGGTATCTTTAATGATTTTTGCATCCTTATTGATAATAAGAATCCGACCATTATAGATTGCCGACAACATCGAAAGCTCTCCATTGATTACATCGGAATCCGGCTCTCTTAAATAATTTTCTTTCATCAGCTGATTTCCCAGAATATCACACTGATTTTTGAGATTGACTTCTCGTATGGAAACTGCTCTTGTCTCGTAACTATTTACAACTACATTTTTTACAATAAAACTTGGGACAATTCCGATTATTACTAAAATCACCATAATCCGGAATCTTAAACTCTTAAAAAAAGTAAATTTTATTTTTTTCTTCACGTCTTATGCCCTCGTCAGAATTTATTTTGTCAGTTGAAAATAATAGCCGACTCCCCATTTTGTATGCACATATTTAGGATTACTTGGAGTTGTTTCAATTTTTTCACGAAGTCTCCGAATATGTACATCCACCGTGCGCACATCTCCCGGATATTCATACCCCCATACAAGATTTAACAGATTTTCTCTACTGTAAACTTTGTTTGGATTTTTTACAAGCAATTCTAACACATCAAACTCTTTTGCAGTCAGATTAATTTCTTTTCCGGCAATAAAAATTCTACGACCTTCGCAGTCTAAACGCATATCACCTGCCTCTAATGTATTCGAGCGTTCTTCTTGTTTTTTTTCTTTCTGCGTTCTTCGCATGATTGCTTTGATACGTGCTTTTACCTCAAGGATATTAAATGGTTTGGTAATATAGTCATCTGCGCCGTATTCAAGACCTAAAATCTTGTCCATATCCTCTCCCTTTGCTGTCAGCATAATAATCGGAACAGAAGAAAATTCCCGAATCTGCTGACACACTTCAAGACCGGTCATTTTAGGGAGCATGATATCAAGGAGAATCATATCATACTGATTTTCTTTTGCTTTATTTAACGCTTCTTCTCCATCATAAGCACAATCTACTTCCATTCCTTCCTGCTCCAGACTGAAACGGATTCCCTTTACAATCAGTTTTTCATCATCTACTACCAATACTTTTTTACTCATCGATTCTCTCCTTGCTTTCTTTTCACCCTGCCGTTAGATAAGGCTGTATTTTTTCAAAGGTTTTCCCCTTGATTCCTGGTACATTCTGTATCTCTTCTGTGCTTTTAAACTCCCCCTGCACTTCCCTGTATTCAATAATCGCAGCCGCCTTTGCCGCTCCAATTCCGGGTATCGTCTGAAGTTCCTCTGCCGATGCAGTATTGATATTTACCTTTCCTGCATCTTGTGTCTGATTTTGTTGATTCGTTTCCACACTTCTCTCTGCTGTCCCGCTTTCCTCTTTCACTCCGGCTTCCTGCATTTTTTGTGTTTCCTCTTTTGAATAAATCCGAACCTTATCTCCATCTGACAAAATCTCAGCCTGATTGAGCCATCCGGTATCGGCTTCTTCCAAGAAACCTCCTGCTGCTTCTACCGCTTCATAAAGTCTGGCATTCACATTCAAATAATAAACCCCTGGATTTTTTACGAATCCACAGACAAAGACACAAATCTGTTCCTGACCGGCACTTTTGGTTTCCCGACCTTCTGTTTCAGATTCTTCTGACTCTTTTGGTTTTGATTCCTTTTCCACTTCCGTCTCATTCGTTTTTTCTGTTTCCTCTGAAAGTTCCTCTTTTTGCTCCAAAAATACCGTCTCTTCTTCCTGTCCACATCCAAAACAAAAACAAATCATACAAAACAGCACACACACAATCATACCATATTTATTTTTTAATTTTATTATTTTTTTCATTGCATCGCTCCTTTACAGCTTCCGCTATAAGGTCCCCGTATGCATATCCATTATTTTATCGAATTTTTTGAGAGAATACAATATCTAATTCTTCAAGTTTTTTAACAACTTTTTACAGTTTTTGGTTACTTTTGCTTATCATTGCACTTATCCTTAAAAAATGCTATGATAATTACAAGATTTTAGCATTAGATTTTACCTCAGATTAAGGAGTTTTTCTTATGTTTTGTAAATACCATAAGGTTTTATTCTTTCTTCTTTTTTTTAATCTCTTATGGGTTTTATTTTCTCTGACTGCTTGCTCTTCTGACGAATCTTCTTCTGATACAAAAAAGGAAAATTCTTCTTCCTCAAAAACTGTCCGTTCAAATGAACCGGATTTATATATTCCAAAAGCCTCCGGTACTTCTGTAATCGGACAAGAACCTTTGCTGATTGACACCTCCCATTTGGATCAGGGCTATGTGATGGCCTGCTATTCGGGAACATCCGAAAAAGCAAATGTTCAGTTGATTGGACCGGATGAAATTGAATATAAATATTTTATAAAACCGGAAGATGGATATGTAACCCTGCCGATTACAAGCGGTGACGGCACCTATACCATCAAAACTTATGAAAATATTTCCGGAACACAGTATGCTTCTCTTTATACTGAAAATATTGAAGTCACTCTGGAAAACGATTATGTTCCTTATCTTTATCCGAACCAGTATGTGAATTTTTCCAAAGAAAGCAAGATTGTATCCAAAGCTTCTGACATCGTAAAAAATGCCACTTCCGATCTCGATGCAGTTTCTTCTGTCTATCATTATGTGATTAATAACATCACTTATGATACAAAAAAGGCAGAAACGGTCGAAAACGGATACCTGCCGGACGTTGATAAAACTCTGGAAACCCAAAAAGGAATTTGCTTTGATTACGCTGCCTTAATGACCTCAATGCTTCGCTCTCAGGGAATCCCAACGAAGCTTCAAATCGGTTATGCAGGCAAAGTTTATCATGCCTGGATTAGTGTCTATCTTGAGGAAACAGGATGGATTGACGATATCATTCAATTTGACGGCAAACACTGGGAACGAATGGACCCGACCTTTGCCTCTGCAAATAATAACAGCAAAAAAATTTTAAACTATATTGGCGATGGCGACAATTATGTGACACGATATACTCGTTAATCTCACTCTGCCATCCAGTTTACGAAAGGAGCCGCATCGATTATGAAGCCTTTATCCAACAATGAACTTTCTATGTTCTGCGGGCAGATGGCAATGATTCTTCATTCCGGCATTTCTTCTACCGAAGGACTTTCCCTGATGGCAGAAGACAGCCCCGAACAGGGAAAAGAATTATTGGAATCACTGATTTCCAATATGGAAGAAACCGGTATCTTTCATCAGTCAATTCGAGAGACCAAAGTGTTTCCGGAATATATGTGCAATATGATACAAATCGGAGAAGAGAGCGGACGACTCGATGAAGTTATGTCTGCACTCTCTGAACATTATGAACAGCAGGAAACCATCTCCCGCAGTATCAAAAATGCCATTACTTATCCATTTATTATGATTACCATGATGCTTGCAGTTATTCTTGTTTTGATTATCAAAGTCATGCCTGTCTTCAATCAGGTTTATGAACAGCTTGGAACAGGCTTAACCGGTGTTTCTAAAAATATTTTAAATCTGGGAATCCTGATGAACCGTTATGCCTTTGTTCTTGTCCTTCTTGCAGTCGTACTTGCGGGATGTTTCCTGTATTTTACATTTACAAAAAAAGGTCAAAACCAATTTTTCAGATTCAGCTCAAAACTGCCGTTTACTCAAAAATTCTCTGAAAAAATTGCTGTTTCCCGATTTGCAAGCGGAATGTACCTGGCACTTGAAAGCGGTCTGGATACCGACGAAAGTCTTGAAATGGCTGCCCGCCTTGCCGACCATCCGGTATTAGAAAAAAAAATAGCCAAAACACGTGCCCTGCTTGAAGAGGGACAAGGTTTTTCCGAAGCAATTTCCGAAAGCCAGATTTTCGATTCTCTTTCAACCCGCATGATTTCTATCGGTTGTAAAACAGGTACGGTAGACACAGCCATAAAACAGATTTCCCTTCAATACTCGGAAGATGTAAATGAACGCATCTTTCAATTAATCAGCAAATTAGAACCAACTCTCGTTGCCATCCTTTCGATTATTGTAGGTTTGATTCTTTTATCTGTTATGCTTCCTCTTATGGGAATTATGTCCGGAATGGGCTGATTCATGTACGCTCGGAATCTTTATTATCCTTGCTTTTGTGGCTGAAAGCACCTATTATTCAAAAGGAGTTTTTATTATGAATCGTTTTACACAGCAAAAACCAATTTCCAAAAGTGTCCTTTCGATTCTTGTTCCTGTTGTTGTCTTTTTTGCCGTTTTTTTTCTGTTTCTTCCGCCTATCTCTTCTATCTCAGCTACTACAAAACAAGAAGAAGTAGAAAACTTAAAGCAGGCTGTTATCCGCAGTACCATTTACTGTTATGCAGTGGAAGGCGCTTATCCGGAAAGTCTTTCTTATCTGGAAGACCATTATGGAATCACTTATGACCATTCGAAGTATCTTATAAGCTATGAGGTTCATGCTTCTAATCTGATGCCGGATATTGATGTCATTTCTCTGACAAACAAGGGGGAACTGCCATGAGTAAAATAAGTCAAAAAAGAACCTTCCATGAACAGGTGCATATTACAGACCTGCTTTTTTCTCTTGGACTTCTATGTCTGTTTACCATCTCTTCTTTGACCGTTCTCTTAATTGGAGCACATGTTTATAAACAGACAGTACTTGATATGAAAACAAACTATACGACCCGTACAGCGCTTACTTATGTCGCAGAAAAAGTCCGTCAGCATGATTCGACATCTTCAATCTCTCTTGGAACCCTTGAAGATGCTCCTGCCCTTGAACTTTCCGAGTCCATTGACGGTGTTTCTTATATTACTTATATTTATGAAGATGAAAATGCCTTAAAAGAGCTGTTTGTACAAGCCTCACAACCTGTAACAAAATCACAGGGAGAAACAATTTTATCCATACAAAATCTTTCCATGGAACAGGCGGGCGAAAATTTACTGCGCTTTACCGTAACGGACGAAGAAAATACTTCTGCCTCTCTTTTCATTCATATCCGCAGTCATTCGACCGACACAAAAGGAGGAGCATCATGAATAAAAGAAACGCTTCACAGTCCAGCCTTTTTTTAATCGAGCTGATTTTTGTTATTTTCTTTTTTTCTCTTACCAGTATGCTCTGCGTTCAGGTATTTGTAAAAGCACACTTAACCAGCAAAGAAGCAAAAGAAGAGTCTCTTGGTTCTACTCTTGTCTCTTCTGTCGCAGAAGCACTCTCCTATATGGATACTTCTAATACAGATACTCCTTTTGAAGAATTATTTCCGAAAGCGAAGGAAACCAAAGACGGGTGGCAGATTGCTTATGATGAAAATGGAACTGCTGTTTCTTCTAATAATGCCTCTTACTATCTGACTATTATAAAAGAAACAAACGGTCAGTTGAACCATTATTCCATTGTATTAAAAGCTGCAGACGGAACGTCTATCGATACACTTGATTTAAAAACTTCCATTCCCCGCACCGCAGATGAAAAAAAGGAGATTTCTTAATGAAAAACAAACAGCAGCTTCCTATTGGAATTGGAATTTCTTCTATCTTATTGATTTTCGTTATTTTATGTCTGCTGACTTTCGCAGTGCTTTCCCTTGTCAGTGCAAATGCAGACTATAAGCTGGTGAAAAAAAACAGCGCTCATACTCATGAAGTCTATGAGGCTGAAAATTCAGCGAACGAATTAATGGATAAAATTGATTCCATTCTTAAATCCACTTATCAATCCTCGGATTCTTCCGACTATCTTAAAGAGGTACAGCAGAATTTAACCGGTCTTGATGGAATCTCCTTTCCATCCAAAGACCAGATTGCTTATGAAGTCAAAGTAAATGAACATCAGACTCTGCAAGTGGTGCTTCTTTTAAATTCTGAAATCAAAAAAGGGGACTCTTTTTATCAGATAGAGACCTGGAAACTGACCAACACACAGACATGGGAAGCCGATGATACCCTGCCTGTCTACACCGGAGATAACTAATCCAAGAAAGGAATACAAACATGGATGCACTTACTTTTTTAAAAAAGACAACAGAACTTGGAGCTTCTGACCTTTTCATTGTAGCAGGACTTCCTCTTTCTTATAAAAAAAGCGGTCAGTTAATTGAATTGACTTCTGAACGTATCATGCCGGAAGATACTGAAATATTGATTCGTGAGATTTATAGCCTTGCCGGAAACCGTGATATTTCCCATTTTTTAAAGACCGGAGATGATGATTTTTCCTTTGCGGTCTCCGGTCTTTCCCGTTTTCGTGTCAACACCTACATGCAGAGAAGTTCTATGGCGGCCGTCATCCGGGTTATCACCTTCCATCTTCCAAATCCGTCTGACCTTGGAATTCCACCGGAAATCATTGACCTTGGAACTCATAACAAAGGGCTGGTTCTTGTCACCGGTCCTGCAGGAAGTGGAAAATCCACCACGCTTGCCTGTATCATTGATGCAATTAACAGCACAATGGAAAAGCATATTATTACTCTTGAAGACCCTCTTGAATTTCTTCACAGCCATAAGAAAAGCATCGTAAGCCAGCGTGAAATTTGTACGGATACAGAAAATTATATCACTGCCCTGCGTGCTTCTCTCAGACAGAGTCCAGACGTTATTCTGCTTGGAGAAATGCGAGATTACGAGACAATGGCTGTTGCCATGACAGCTGCCGAAACCGGACATCTGGTCTTTTCTACCCTTCATACGTTAGGTGCTGCAAATACCATTGACCGAATCATTGATGTATTTCCACCAAGCCAGCAAAGACAGATTGCCGTTCAGCTTTCTTCTGTGCTTCAGGCAGTTGTCTCCCAACAGCTTGTTCCAGATCTGACCGGAGGCTTGACACCGGCTTTTGAGATTATGAATACCACTCCGGCAATTAAAAATATGATACGAGATAATAAAGTTCATCAGATTGACGGCTTAATCTACTCTTCTTCTGCGAACGGAATGTTATCGATGGATAATAGTTTATTACGACTTTACCAACAAGGAGTCATCGACCGTCAGGAAGCACTCAATCATGCGTCCAATCCGGAAATGCTTGCAAAAAAACTGCGGAACTAAAAAAGTTCCGCAGTTTTTTATCCTATATTTATTTTTTCATATTTACAAACTTTGTATAGTTCGGCAGCCATACCAGATTAATCGTTCCAATCGGACCATTTCTCTGTTTTGCGATAATGATTTCTGCTATGTTTTTATTCTCTGAATCTTTATTGTAATAATCATCACGATAAATAAACATAACAACATCGGCATCCTGCTCAATCGCTCCGGATTCTCGCAAATCCGAGAGCATTGGTCGATGGTCTGGACGCTGTTCCACGGCACGGCTAAGCTGAGACAGTGCGACTACCGGCACATTCAGCTCCCTCGCTAATGCTTTTAATGAACGGGAAATATCGGAAATTTCCTGTTGTCTTGATTCACTTCTCTTTCCACTGCCCGTCATTAACTGTAAATAGTCAATAAAGATAATTCCAAGATTATGTTCCAGCTTATATTTTCTGCACTTTGAACGCAGTTCTGATATTGAGATACCAGGAGTATCATCTATAATCATATTGGAAGAACCAATAATATTTGCACCTTCAATCAGTTTTGCCCATTCTTCATCCTCAAGATTACCTGTACGGATATTCTGAGAATCTACTTTTGACTCAAGAGACAGCAGACGGTTAACCAACTGTTCCTTTGACATTTCCAAACTGAAAATTGCAACCGTGACATCCTTCCGAAATGCCATATACTGGGCAATATTTAATACAAACGCAGTTTTACCCATAGATGGACGTGCCGCCACTAAAATCAAATCGGACGGCTGAAAACCGGACATCTGGTAATCCAAATCAACAAATCCTGTCGGAATTCCCGTTACACTGCCTTTTGTTCTCGAAGACTTTTCTATTTTTTCAATCGCATTTAAGACGACCTGTCGAATCGGAACAAATTCCTCACTGCTCTTTCTTTGTACCAAATCAAAAATCTTCTTTTCGGTATCCTCCATAATATCCTGCACCCGTTCTTTCCCCAGATAGCAGGTATTTGTGATCTCCTCCATCGTCTTTATCATCTTGCGAAGCATTGATTTTTCTTTTACAATCTCCGCATAGGTTTTTGCATTGACAGATGTCGGCAAAGAGCTCATTAATTCTGCAACAAATCCCATACTTGATACTTCCGGTGGCAGGTCTTTTTCCATTAAACGATCCTGAAGGGTAATCAAATCAACCGGTTTCCCTTCATTGAAAAGTTCCACCATCGTATCAAATACAATTCCATACTGCTGTTGATAAAAATCTTCGCCTGTAATAATTTCAGATGCTGTCACTATTGCATCTTTATTCATAATCATGGAGCCGATTACCGACTGTTCTGCCTCTGTATTATGAGGAAGTATTCTCTTTATGAGTGCTTCGTCCATGCCAGTCATGGCTCCTTTCTAAGCGTATCTTATTTCATTTCTTTGATGTTAACTTTTAATTCTGCTGTTACTTTTGGATGCAGACGAATCGGTACTCTTACTACACCTAACTCTTTAATCTGAGAAGAAAGCTGCATTTTCTTCTTATCAATGTCGTATCCCAGCTGTGCTTTCACTGCTTCTGCAAGCTCTTTTGTGGAAACAGATCCAAAGGTACGTCCGTTTTCTCCTACTTTTAATCCAACTGTGATTTCTTTTGTCTCTAATTCTTCTTTAAACGCTTTTGCTTCTTCGAATACTTCTTTTGCCACTTTTTCTTCGTGTGCTTTCTGAAGCTTTAAGTCATTAATATTCTTTGGGGTTGCCTCTAATCCAAGTTTTTTTGGAAACAGCATATTTCTTGCATATCCATCACTTACATTTACAATTGTTCCTTTTTTTCCAAGAGATTTTACATCTTCAATTAAAATTACTTTCATCTTAAATTGCTCCTTCCTTAATCATCTGGTCAATTGTATCTTTCAATTGAATAATTGCTCCATTTACCGTTGCATCTTTCAACTGTGCACCAGCCACGTTAATATGACCGCCACCGCCCAGCCGTTCCATAATCAGCTGAACATTTACCTCATCAATTGCCCTTGC